>OFSF01000198.1_pt1 | contig 25069 bp, 53 predicted proteins | sample 1543271 | NCBI WGS metagenome assembly OFSF01 (sample SAMN07774227, study PRJEB24372) | wastewater metagenome | isolation source: Exp Tend VB 100WW | collected 2016-02
CGTGGTGCCATCAATCAGCGTTGGCCATGCCGGTGCAGATGCACCAGAAGTGCCCGCTGTGGTGCATTTGAACACCAGGCCAAAATCCTGCACCGTCGTGGCGCGGACAATGGCACCAACGGCGTAACTGGTAGTAGCGGCCCAGGCTGTATATGCCATTAGGGTTCAAATACTTGCGTAAACGTAGCCTGAACCGTTGCGCGGTTTAGGTATGGGATCGACTTGTTCCACTCTGCGCAAACGAACTTGGCACTGCTTGCTTCGCCCGGCGCGGTCCAGTCAAATGATTCCTGTCCGGCGCGGGCGTCAAGAAATGTTTCAATCGTGTCCGCATCAGCTTCTGATATTTCCCAAGTGAGGCTCCAGCTTTTGGGATTCTGGTTCAAGCCAAAAACGGCACGCATCTCATAGCCATCGCCGTACTGAACCTTGGTTACCTTTGGCTGGCTGGTCTTCTGTGCGCCGTAAGTCGGCGCAATGCTTGGGAAAGTAGCCATTAGCGTCGTGTACCGGCTAGGAGCCCGCCTGGGCGTTGTTGCTTGACCAATTCTGCCTGCACAGCAGCGGAAACGGCAATGCCAAGCTGCCTTGACTGTGCCTGATCGCCTTGGACGTTGGAATTGCCGCTGGCATCCACGTTGACCACGACGCTGGTACTGCCGCCGCCTAGCGCGTTGTTTGGCACGATGCTGCCACCATGCTTAGGTGTGAACAGCTCGGGGCCACGCTCGCCGACCATGTAGGAGGATCCGGCGCTGACTGGACCGCCCATGGCGCGTTTGCCAAGGCCACCAGTCAAGAAACTAAAGAACCCAACTCCGTCGTTGCCAGCAAGACTGGTCAGGAGTTGCATGATGCCGCTTCTGAGCAGTTGCTTTCCAATGTCTTTCAACACTTGGGAGGCTGATTCACCAAGACTCTTGGTGCCTTCAACGGCTGCTGTAATGCTGTCCAAGACGCCAGTAGTGATTGACGTTCCGATCTGGTTGTAAATGGTGCTTAAGTCCTCTACTGTCTTTAGTTGTTTTTGTAGTGCTTCATTTTGTGCTACCTGCGCTTCTACATCTGCACGGCGAAGCGTTGGATTATCTTTAAGGATTTGTCGGATCAGCAATTCCTTTTGATATTGCTGTTCCGTGCCAGCAAGTTTTGCCTTTAGCAATTCACCTTCTTGAATGATCGGGCGTATTGCAGCTTCAGCCTGTTTGGCTACTTGCACTTGATTCAAAATCAATTGCTGCTGCGTGTCTCGCTGAGCAATAACTTTATCCTGCAAGAGGGTTTGCATTTTTGCTTGCAGTTCCTGCGGTTTTAGCTTGTCGTACTCAAGCTTTGTGATTTCGGCTTTGATCTGGGCTAATCGCTTTTCACCTTCCAATCGGATGGCAGTTTCTTTATCGTTGAGTAGATTGGCTTCAAAAATCTTGTTGTCTAGACCATAGACTTGCTGTTTGAGACTTAATTCAGTCCCAAGATCACCTAATGAATTCTTGAGGCGTAATGCCTCTTCTGCTGCTCGCTTAGCGGCAGTTTCGGCGGCTTTGCTGCCACCTTTTTTTGCTCCACCAGTTGCCGCAAGCAATGGCGGCGGATTAGTGGTTGCAACAGTGGGTGCAGTAGGCGCCTTGATTCCAGGTTGCTGTTGCAAAAGCTTAATAAGCTTATTCGGATCAGACAAGTATCCCGGACCTTTGCTTGACTGACGCGCTAATTGCTTGAATATCTTGTCACCAGCAGCAAGATTGCCATTGCCGAGGATCTCAAGAAGCTTATTATTAGTTGTGTTTCCAGTCAGATAGTCGACTGGATTTATAGAGGCGGTTGGAATTTTTCCTGCCCGTATCTGAGCTATTACCTGAGCCTTTTGTGGTCCTTGTGCCGCCATATTGATGGCGTCTGTAATCACACTGATTACGTTTGTGGCTTCAGTCAGAAGCCATTTAAACATAGGCGCAAATACTGTTCCAACAGTTCTTGCTAGGTTTTCAACAGAATCAGTCAAAGTTGAAAATTTGCCATTCAACGTATCACTCTGAGCGATAGCACCATTGGCATATTTGCCACCTTTGTTTGTCAACCGGATAATTGCAACCTCAACCGCTTCGGCTGATATTTGTCCTTTGCTCATTGCATCGCTGAATTCTTTTCCACTCATCTTGTACATCTTCCGCAGTTCTTCTTGAAGCGCAATACCTCTTTCTTGGAACTGCATATTCTCTTCGCCCATCAAACGACCTTTTGTCATCACCTGTCCATAGGCCAGGCTTAATTCGCCAAGATTTGCACCAGTGGCACCAGCTACATCGCCTAATCGCTTAGTGGTTTCAACCACTTTTTCGCTAGTTATGCCATAGGCAAGCAAACGTTTTGTGGTATCAATAACCTCTGAACTGGTAAACGGCGTGACGTTCGAGTATTGTTGCAACTCGCTGACAATTTGCTTTGCCTTTAAAAGACTGCCAGTCAATACTTCGATGCTTCTGGTCTGAGTCTCAATCTCAGCCGTTTTTGCAAATACAAATTTTGCGGTTGAGGCAAGCGCTAAGGCCCCCAACAGTTCGCCCATTACACCTTTAAGACCATTTGCTGCGGCTGCTTGTTTATTCAATCCAGCAGCTGCTTTTTCGGTACTACTTAGGAATCTTCCATTCTCAGCACGCGCACGGCCAGTTGCATCAGTGAAATACCGCATACCATTGGCAGCGGTTTGTATTTGCTTGGTCTGATTGCCAATAGCTGACTCAAGTTGCCTTGATGCTGCGGTTGTTTGTCTAAGTGCACTAACGGCACCCTGGCTATTGACTTGAATATCGACTGAAGCTACTGCCACGGATCGACCACTGCTATTGCGTAAGTCTACCTGTTGCGCTGCTTGGCTTTGTCCATTTCCTCGCGTTCACGTTTGCCTTTCAGCTCGTAGTACGCGGCAAAGTGGATGAACTCCGCATCCGTCAGTTCCTGCCGAAGCCGACTCACCGTCATGCCTAGCTCGGTGGCTAGGAACATTTCAAAGTAAAGCCAGCTATCGGCCTCTAGCCGTTTTTTGCTTCTTCCAGCGACTCAGGCGCACCAAGACCAAACAGGAACAACTCCAGTTCGTTCAGCACCGACTCGGGCAGTTCCCGTTGCAGCTTGGCCGCATCGGCTGGCGCAAAAGCTTTTTTGCCATCTTCCAGTTCGGCCATGTGGCACAGCATCTGAGTGCTGATGTCCAATGCTTCATCAGATCCAGCCAAGCCAGATGCCCGCTTACGGTCAGCGCGGGTAATCGGCTTGAAGTACAAGGACAGCACCACGGTGCCGTCTTCCTTTTTGATGTTGAATTGACGCCGCTGGTTAAGGTCAAAAGCCCCGGTGAGTAGATCAACGGGGCGTGGTGTGGCAGGCATTAGATCGAGGTAGTAATGGCACCGTTCATGGTGAAGTTAACTGTCACCACTTCCAGTTCGCCAACCGTAGCACTGTAATCAGTGGATGTGATCACAATGCTGCCGGTAATTTTCTTGCCGCCGGTTTCGTCGAGGTACAACTCGACAGAAGCATTGCCTTCGTCGGTGACAGTGTTGACATCCTTGATCAGGTCAAGTTTGTCGCCAGCACTAGGCGCGTCATACATGAGTTCCATGCTGCCGCTGCCTGCAACCAGGCCACCGATGTTGGCCTTGTAGGTTGCGCCTTGAGCCGTTGTCTCAAGTACGTCCTTTTCCACGGTCAAAGACCAAGAACGCACGGCAGCAATCTCAGAGACGCCACCGCTACTGTCCTTGTCAAAGAAAACCGTGCCTTGTTCACCGCGATAAAAAGCCATGATCAGATGGAGGTGGTGATGGTTCCAGTCGTGACAAAGTTACAGGTAATGACCTCTAACTCGCCAACGGTAGCGCTGTAATCGGCAGAAGTAATCAATCCGTTGAAGATGATTTTCTTGGTGCCGGTGGTGTCAAGAAACAGTTCAAACGCTGCACCGCCTTGATCAGTTGCCGTGTTGGCAGCCTTGATGAAGGTGTTGGTTTCGTCAGCGCTACTGGCGGAGTAGATCAGTTCGACGCTGCCAGAACCAGCAATCAAGCCACCGATATTGCTCTTGTAGGTGGCACCCAAAGCAGTGGTTTCCAGTACATCTTTCTCGATGGTCATAGACCACGAACGGGTGGATGCAATGGTGGCAGTGGTGGTACCAGCATCGTCAAATTTGACGGAGCCTTGTTCGCCGCGATAGAAAGCCATGGTTAGAGGTCCTCGAAGGTTTCAAAGGTCATTCTGACCTGTGTTTGGAAATACCCTTCGGGAGACGGCGTGGCCACCACCTCTGGGCCAGTTGGGGGATCAAAACGAACCCCGGATACGACAATTCTATTGTAAAGGTCCCGTACTCTTTTGCCGACGGTGAAATTGGCACCGGGACCAACACCTTTGGCGGAAAAGATATTTACAACGATGACACCGATGACGCTGTTACTGGCGCCAGCGGTGCTACCCATGGTGAGGTAGTTGTTGTTGCCAAAGCTGACGGTGCATTGCACCCATGTGCTGCCTGGCGTGGGCGTGTATGCCACGTTGTGGAAGACCACTGGGATGACTGGTGCGGTGGCCAGTTCAGTGGCAAGGCGGCCTTCAACGATGGCACGAATTGCGTTGAGATCTAGTGCGGCCATTACTCGTTCCTCCCGATGATGTCGGCCAGTTGCCTGGCGCGGTTGGTCATCTGCCGGGCAATGATGTCAATCCATCCTGCTGGTGCTTGACGGCTGTGGCCATTGGCAAGCGCTTCAGCGTATGGCAACGAGTTGTGAACGTTGTATCTGGTGCCAAAACGTTCGTTGCCAGGTGTGTAGTTGATCCCAACGGGTGCCAGCGATCCGCCGGTTCCAGCGTCGTAATTGCCGGTTGCATTCTCACCAATCGCCCAGCTGGAACGAAAACGGCCAGTATCCACTGGGCTTTGTGTTTTTACCTGTTGATCTGTCTCAAGCACCACCACGCGCACCAACTGGTTCATCTGGCCTTCGCAGAAGTTGCCGATGTCACCAATCTTGATGCGTCTTGCCATGATCAGGCTCGCAGGACCAGTTCGTAGGTGATTGCCTGGTTGTCTTGCTCGATGGTCTGCACGTTGATGATCTGATGCGACACGGTGCTGATGATCACGCGGTCAGCGGTGCTGGGCGTTACGGCTAGATCGGTTGCAGCAATAAACAGCCGCTTGTCACCAGCCTGCACCAGCTCATTGACCTCACGAGCGTTCACATCTTGTAACACGCCACGGAGGCTGTAGTCGGTCGCTGTCTCTGTTACCGCGCCTGTGGCGGCGTTGTAGGTGCCGCTGGCGACCCGCCTATAGGTCAACGCACCGCCAAACTTGCCCATCAGCTTGGAGGCGGTCTTCTGTAGCGAGGAAGCTAGTGCCATCAGAGTTTGTAGGCAATGCAGTGGCCAGCCGACAGGTTAATGCTGGTGAAAACACCATAAATCGTTACTCCAGCAGTAGGAGTATGACCGGCCAATGATGCCCCGTCATAGTTGGTACTAATGATTTCAGTGATTGCTGCGCTGCCAAAAAAAGTAATCGCGCACCAGCGGCCAGTCACTGTTGTTGCGGCGTCAACAAAAGTTGCGCCTTTGGAATAATCAATGCCTAATACGTTGGAATCACCCATGATCAGCTCCGGCGGATGGCGATGTTGCCTGGTCCACTGATTCTAAGGCCAGTTAGATACCGTTCCATCATTGGCGGCACCTTATCCGCACCAGCCTGTGGACTGCTGGCATTCACGCTGACGCTGATCGGGCCGATGGTAACGCTGTTGTAATCCTCAAGACCACTCAGGCCGAGGCCATCAGTGTTGTTGTTGAGGTAGACGGCCAGCACCACCTGGGCTTGCTTGATCTGCGTGGGAATCTCACCGTCAGTGAAGTAGTCCGTGGTAATGCGAAACGGGAAACCAGTTGCGTAGGTATTGATGTATGTATCAGGCTTCCGTACTCCAGTTCTAGGCCACTGCATTGACTGGGTGTCAGTAGCGCGAGCACCAAGAAAACGTTCACGGTCCAGCCTCTGTGCAGCGGTATACAATGCGCGGTTCTTGGCGTCGGTGGTCGCGGTGCCCCATGCGGTCACATCCGCATCAAGCACCAGACCATCAACAATGGCTTGCGCGTCAGCCAGCGTCAGGTAGGTGTTCGCTGAGCTTCCGCCGATTGTTGCGTCTAGAGCGATTGCCATTAACCGGCTCGGTAATTTCTTCGGGTGCTACTTCCACAGTAGCTGGCTCTTCAACGGGAAAAGAGGCCACCTCGTTAGAGGCAGCCTCCTGTTCACGCAGTCGCCGGAAAGCGAACAAACCCATCAGACGCGCTCAAGCAGCACGCTGATGATCACGCCAGCAACCGCAGTGGTGGTGCCGGTCACGTCCAGGGACAGGCGATCGCCAGCCTCAAGGATCAGGTTGGCGGTGGTGCTGGTCAGCTCACCCGAATCAGCCGCATCGAACTTCTGCTCGGTAAGAGCAGTGCCCTTGAGGTTGATCTTGGTGGTGCCGAGCAGGTCGTCACCTGCGGTAGCGGCTTCGGTGCCTTGGCAACGACGAATCGTTGCGGTGACATCAGAGCCATCAGAACCGGCGGTAGCGTGCACCTCGCGGATGGTGACCACTTGGCACTTCACTGGGGCGGTGAAGAACTGGACATCAGCCACCGAAGAGGCGATGTAGTGATCAGCAACGATCAACTGCTCTGTGGACAGTTCAAACTGGGAAGGTTGGGCCATGGTTAGTTCCTCCTATCAATCAAAGTTGGAGGTGATGGTCGCACGCACGATACCAATGTTCTTGGTTTCGTACACCTTCGACCAGTTACCCACCGTTGCCAGTTGAGCGCGAGTTGGGTTGGTGGTAGTCACCGCCCACTTAGCGCCAACAGGGTGGTACAGGTAGTGCATGTCGAGCGACATGGCGTCGGATTTGGCCAGGATGTCCCGGTCAGTCTCGGTGCGCATTGCAGCTTGCTCACCAGTGGCGATGGCGCCGTTGGTGAAGAAGTAGCAAGCGTAGTTACCACCAGAGTTGGTGATGTCGTCAGAGACGATCACACGCAGACCCATGTAGGTGGGGACGCTGTACTCGTTGCTGAAGGAACCAGCAATAGAACCGCCGATGGCGTTAATTGTGCTGGCGCCGGTAGCAGCAGTGCTCAGGCGGGCTTCCGTGTTGGTCACATAGTCAATCGCCTTGCGCTCTACGAGGTCGTAGTAGCAAGCAGAGTGCATGGCCACAGCGGACAGCTTGTCGCCTTGATCGCCGAGTTTGGCGCGTGCCTGGGCAACTTGCTTGGGACCCAGTGCGGTCATGCCGCTGGTGTCAAAACGCAGTGCGTCAAAAGCAGGTGAATCGGAACCGGTCAAGGCACCGAACACACCTTCCAGACACTTGTACAGGTCAGCCTGTTGCTGGTTGGCAACATACTCACCGACCTTGGCGCCGATGGCGGCCATGGGATCAGAACCGGCGGCAAGTGCAGCCAGGTCACGAGCCTCAAAGGCACGACCACGGTGCAGGATCACGCCAACTTGCTTGTCAGCAGTGATTTTGCCGGGTGTCAGCGAAGTGCTGTCAGAAAGAACTTCCAGATCGCCAGACAGGTTGGCTTTCCAGAAGGGAACGTTGACGAAATCACCGCCTTCTCCGGCATTCAGCTCAGCCATCGGTTGGGCAACACCCGAAGCCAGAAACTGGTTCCGCAGGGTGGATTGCTCAATGACGTACGGAGTAAAAACCTCAGGGATGATTACATCGGAGCGAAGTGTCGCCACGGTGTTTCTCCAAAGAATGTTTTGTGCGTGGTGGGCGTAACCCAGCGGCTCGGCGTAACCTTGCTGCTAATGCGTACAGCTTAGCGGTTAGCTGCTGCCTTCAACCGATCGTACATATCACGGTCAGTTCTGTATAGCCGTGATTGTTCGGTCAGGTTGAAGTTTTCTGGCATGAATGGATTTTTCACGCCAGTAATTTCAGCGCCATTGCTGCGACCGGCTGGTGCGCCACTGCCCTGTGGCTTGGGTGCTTTTTGCATCCAGGTTGGTAGTGACTTGGCCCATTCAGCAACAGGAGTGCGCTGGTAACCATCGACCACAACGACTGTGCCATCAGGTTCGCGCTCGATTTGATCGCTGCTGAGTTTGCTTTTTAGAACGTAGTCAGGATCATGGACGATCTCAGCCAGTGCAGTCATGGCAGGCGTCATCAGTTCCAACTCGCGGACGCGGGTTTCCAGTTCACTGATGCGTTGATCCTTTTCGGCAGTGGCTGAACGGAACTGTTGTTCCAATGCCTGCCGTGCTTCACCGTACTTGCCTTGCTGTTCAAGTTGCTGTTGCTCGTAGTTGCGTTTGAACTCGATCAACTCATCAACATTGATGCCATCAGGGATAGTAGGTGCCTTGGCTTTGTTTTCCTTGAGCTTGGCGATCAGCTCATAGTTTTTGCGTTCCAGTGCCTCAATGCTGCGTTTGAGTGCATCTGTATCGTCGCCACCAGTCACCGTAGGTTCCTGGATCACATCGTCAGTCATGAAATGCCCGTAGGGTGTTCACGTTCAGTGTATGACAGCTTTGCAGTCGTGGCCAAGCGCGAGTGGAACACACCGATCCGGGAACCTTGGAACCCGGTGATCAAGGAAGCGCTGCATGGCGTGGACAACCATGTGCGGCTGTATTTGGCCACTGGTGACGTGTGGCACCTGAAGCAGGCGGATCTATTGCGTGGCTATGTGGTGGCGCTGAAGGAATGGATCAATCAGCAGGAGATCACCACTTGACCTTGTTTGCCCAGTAAGCGGCTGACATTTTGCCTTTGGCAATGTTTTCGGCATGACGTGCCTTGAAGGCGTCGCGTCGTGCCTTGTCAGCGTCTGATTCGGTCTTGCGTGGTGGGCTGCCACTGACACCTTGCTGGCCGAAGCGAATCAACTTGACGGTTTCACCATCCTTTGCCAGTACGGCATGGGATTTGTTCGGATGCTTAGGCGTCCGCTTGGGTTGGTTGTACCCGTCAAATTGCTCGCCGCGATAGGTGATCACTTTTTCTTCTTCGGTTTCCGTGGCTTAGCAGTTTTAGCAGCGGCCTTGAAGTCTGCCGCACTGGGGCGACCTTCTTCACCACGACGAGCCATGCGCTCATCGCTGCCGGATTCAATCCGCTTCCGTTTTGCGGCGATGTTTGCGTACAGGCCTGGTTTCGCCATCTTCCTGGGCATGGGTAATACGTTCCGTCTGACCCAATGGTAGGCCGGACTGATCAACCCATTGGATGGTGCCGTCTTCCACCTTCTGTAGCCGTGCGACTACAACAGCCTCGCCAACGGTGACCTCAACCCAGTCGGAATGAACGCGACCGTCAAGGTAGTAGCGGATCTTAGGGTTCTCCATATCGTTGCTGTAGCTGCTTCAACGTTACTTCGCTGCCGTCTTCGCGGACCAACTGTACTAAAGCCTTTTGCGGATTGGTCTTTTCGGCCAGTTTGTCAAAGTACGCAGCACGAGTTTTGCCGAGCACTTCCTCTCGATATGCCTGGTGTTGACCTTTAAGCCACTCGCCATAGTTGAGGCTGCCAGACACCGGGCCATCTGCTGATGCACGCGTGCTAGGACCAGTGCCCCAGTCCGGTGGTGGGATGCCAAGTGCCTTGTAATCAATGATCGGGATGGTGGTACTGCGGCAGTTGAAGTGGACAGGTGGTGTTGGACCGTCGCCATACTTAAACTCTTGGCCGTCAAGTGAGCGGCAGATTGGTGAGGTGCGACCGTCAAGCGTGGCGACGTACCTGTACTTGCCGGTGATGTCTGAATTGGCGCGGTACACCTGCTGGCTGGCTTGGTTGCTTACGTCCTGCACACTGGTTCGCACGATGGTGAGCACCTGGTTATTTGCCATCTTTGTCACCTCACCACCGGCTAGAGCACGTTGTCGGACTGACATAGCCTGCTGCCCAAAGTCAAGGTTGCCGACCAGGCGTCGTGCGATCTGTGGCGTTGGTTCGCCGGTCAGGACGCCGTTACGCACCACGGTGTTGAACATCTGCGCTTGGGACTCAGCCAGACCACGGAATGCTTTTTCAACGATCTGCCCATTTGGCAGCGTGATTGCTGCACCTTGACCAGCAGTCAGGTTGAAGGCGCCAGTGCCGGGAAGCGTGAAGTTGATTGCTGTGGGATCAACGCTGACCACAGTGGCTGCAAAGTTTGGCGCCACCTGCACCGTGCGCACCATCTGCAAGGCATCTACTTGGGATGGCAGCAGCTCACGCGCATCAGCCACACCACCACGGATAGCAAGCCGCATCTGATCGGTGATGAACTGCGTTTGCAGCTCGGCTAAGCCTTGCAGTTCACCCGATACCAATGCCGTACTGGTGCCTGCCCAGGTGTCCAGTGATTCCCGCAGTTGGGCCAGGATCACCCGTAAGCGCTGCGCTTGGTAGCTAGCAGGGGACACGATTCCACCGCCTGCTGTAGCCACACCCATGTCGATACGGCGCAGGTCATCCACTGCGCTGAGGATCACGTCGTTGTATGCCGTGACCACTTGGTTCGCTACGGCGTTGCTGTAGCGGTTCAGGTCAATTGCATTGCGGTAAATGTTCGCAACAGGATCGTTGCGGTTAATCCGCCGCTTGAACTGGTCAATGTCAAGCAGCCGCTGGGTGACGCCGCCGCTGTAGGTCATGAATCGTCAGTGCTGATGTCCTCGGGGATGCTGTCCTCAACCTGCTGCTGCTGACCGCCAGCCATCTCGATCAGGCCGCCGTTTTGCGTGGCCATCAGTTCCTCTTCAACCTCGAAGTCATCACCAAGCACGTCGCCATTTGCCAGCTGCTCCAGCAGCGTCTTCTGGCTAATCACACCAGCGGTGTAAGTCTGGAGTAAGGCAAGCTGATCGGCTGGTTCAAGCCGCGCACCAACGAAGTCGCGGTTCACGATGCTGTTGCCCACCTGGGTGATGTTCAGGTACTCGGCGTGGAACCGCAGGCAGTTGTCAATGGTGTCCTGCACCTGCTGGGCGATCACCATCATGGTGCTGTCACCTTGACTGCGGTCAATGCGCTTGGCCTCGGCAGTTTCAGCCGATAGCTTCTGGCCTAGGACAGCGGACAAACCCAATTCGTTGATCTGACCAGCTAGTTGCTCCAGCCGTTTGAATTGGGAATCGTAAGACTTGCCAGCAGGTTCGATGTACTCGGCGCGGCCATCAGCAGGGAACGCGATTGCTTCACCAGGGCCAGCGCTGACTTCCTCAGCGGATGTTGGGAAGCCGTAAAACGCCAGCATCGGAACGCCGCTGATGTGCAGCATGTTGTCCAGGTCGGACTGGATCTGGTACGTCTTCAGGTTCAGCTCAGCGATGTCTTCCATCGGCGGGCGTGATTCAAACATGCCGACGCGGTTGGAGTAGGCCACGCTGAACGGGATCTCGCTAAGGCTGGTGGTGCCTTCATCAACGATCTCCCAGCTTGCTTTCTCGCTGCGTTGGTGCAGTTCAAACGCACCGGGCGTCAACACGCGGATCTGTTCCACCTGCTTTTCGCCATACAGACCATCTGCGACCACGATGCGTTCCATCAGCCGCAACTGGCTTAGCTTCTGGGCGCCGTTATCCATTTCCGTGCGCCAGCCAAGGATGTCCCTCGGCGTGTAGGTCACCCAGTATGGTCGTCCATTTTCACCAGCAGCAGGAGCATCCACAAGGACGCCAGCGTGGCCATAGCGAACCATCTTGCGTCCAAGTTCATAGGTCCAGATGTTGAGATCGTTGCCTTGTAGGTCTACGTCAAACAGTTGCTCACGCACCACATCCGACACCTCTTCAAGGCGTACCGGCTTGCGGGTCAACATGCCAGCCAGCATCCGTTCAAGGCGTTGGTAATACGGCGGGCAAACGCTGCGGGCTAGGCGGTTGTCGTATGACTCGTCTTCTTCGCGTGGTTCCTGTGGCAAGTAGCGGCGATGCTTGCGGCGCATCTCGTAGGTGCCACCCATCAGATCTTCGATCAGGATCCAGTGGGGCTCCATGTTGGCCCAGGCACTGTTGGGATCGTTGACCGCCGCAACTTTGCGGGTCAACTGCATGTTGTAGCTGTTGAAACCCGTGTACACAGTGCTACGCCGCTTTATCAGTACAATCTAATGCCAGTGCCGCGTCCAGCACCAGCGTGTAGCGGGTTGAACTCACGCCAGATGAGATAACCCAGCGCGTCGTTCATGTGGTCGTAGCCACCGTCTTTGTCTGGATCACCTTTTTCGGTATAGCTTTGCAGTTCCAGGCATTGGATCATTTTGGTGCAAGACGCAGCAATTTGAATCCTTACTTCACCTTTGCCATTCTCCAGCAAAGCCTGAACAGCAGCCACCCGATCCCGGACAGGAGGATTAGCCTTAGGTGACTGGTTAGACATGCCATAGCTTTCGAGAATAGCAATATCGGTTTGTGTTGCGTTTGTACTGCGGTTGCCGCCGCTGGCATCTGGGTAAACGTAGATCTTGTGGTCTGGGTAGTGGGCCTTGATCTTCTGGGCCAGTGCGTCAGTGTCGTGGGCACCGCTGATCTCGTCCACGACGTACAGGCTCTTGCCAACGCGGATGGCGATCACGGCGGACATGTTGCCCACGTTGAAGTCCACGCCGATGCGTAGCGGCTCGCGGCTGATGTCTGGACATTGTCCTGACACATGCTTGGCGCGATCAAAGCGGTCATACACCTGGCCAGTGGTGAGGTTGACAAACTCGCCGTCGAGGTAAGCCTTAAGCAGTTGCGGGTCATAGTTGGCCTGCATCCGCTCGATGAAGTCAGGCGGTAGGTATGGGTTGTCCTGCGTCCGCATCCTGATCAGTCGCCGATCCTCACGGCCCTTGCCGTCTTCACTGGCGAAGGTCTGCCACATCCAGCGAAAGCCTTCTGGTGTCGAAGCGGCTGCAAACTGCCGCACATTGCCAGCACGTAAGCGACCAAGGATCTTGGGGAATGCTTTGTTGGCAATTGCTGGGTTCACCGTATCGATTTCATCGGCCAAAATCCAAGCGCCATTGATCCCGATGATGCGTGTCCAGTTTTCAAAGCTGCGGCACAGGATCTTGGTATCGCCGCCCGGTAGATGCAGGTTGTACTCAGGCAGCGGTGACGCCCTGAAGGTGTACGGGATGTCGTACATCTCAAGGAAGTCATCAAAATCGCTTTGCCAAATGTCGCGGATCAGCGGACCCGTGGGCTCCATGACCACGCCGATGAAGCCTTGGTTGGCCATGGCAAGGTGCACAGCCTTGGCGCACAGTGCCCGCGTCTTACCGGCGCCGTAGCCAGCAGATACACCAAGGATGCTGGTGGTCTGATCATCAACAAATGCAAGCTGCCCAGGATGGAGGTCGCTACGGATGCGCTGAAGCAATGCAGCTTCGTCAATGCTGTTAATGCTGTATCGGTCCAGCACTGATCCTTCACGGTCAAGGATGCTCACCCAAGTACTTGCGCGATACGCGCCATGGTGTTAATGCAGCCAAGCGCCACATGAAGTTGACCATTGGCTCTAGCAGCTTTTTGAACGCTTGATAACTGGGACAGCAGTTCTGCGGTGAATTGACGGCGATCAATATCGAAGTCCATCTTGAGAACCTTTCTGGCTTCAGCGATGTAGAAGTCCGCCATACGAGTGGCGATCCCCCATTCATTTGCGGCGTATTGCACGAGTTCCGAACGAGTCGCACCTTGAGACAACAGTTTCGCCACGCGGTTAACGCGGTAGTCAATTTCGGCTTGTGTGGGCCGTTTACCAGCCATCTAGCCTCCTGCGCTTGGGACTTGTAACAATTCTGTATCTACCCTAGTGAAGCAAAAGCATCAAGAGCGTACCAAACGAGTGAATTCCTGTAGCCACCTGGGTGTGTAGGAACGATTGGTGTGACACCGTGCATGTTTCGCCAAGCCGGGTAAACAAGTAATGAGTTGTCGGCGCTGTTGAAGGTGACGCCGTAGTCAGGAACGTACAAATTACCGCCAGTGCTATTACGGCGTTTGGTGATGATGCAATTGACCGCGCCTTTGACGTTGAGATTGTCTTGGTGAATAGCTGCGGCAATGTTGTAATTGGAAATGCTACTGGTAAATAGATCGGCAAAACGCCATTCCTGTGGCACGCGTTCCTCGACTGCCTTGCGGTGTACTGCGTGGATTTCAGGCGCCACGTCTTGCATTACAGATAAGCATTCACGACCAGCCAAGGTCATGGCTTTTACGAAAGTCCGTGCTGTTTGTACTGCGTGCACGCTGCTTTTGGTTGCGTAACTGCGACGCATGTGCGGTTTCGGCGGAATGCTGCCGATGATGCAACTGTATTGTCTTACATCTTTTTCGGCATCGCCGTGGAGACCGCTGCTACGACGCATCTCTGATTTTGGTACGCGAACGCTGTTTAGTTCAGCATCTGCCACGTTTACCAACTTGGCCAGCTTTTCTGGAAGAGTCGCCAAGTAAAAACCAATGGGTTTGCCATCAACGATGAAAAGGCTGTCCTCAAATAATGTAGGTGGCAACTCCTTCGGTTGATCGCCAATTTTTACGTTATGCGCGAGTTGTTTGAGGTGAATCGTTTTCATCAGTTTTTCTCGTAGCAAAAAACATTGGTGCAGGCTGGGAACCAAGCCGGTTGCCATTGTGCGTAATCACGGTTGTGATACCGAACCCTGTTCCATTCGGCCTCTATTCGGTAATGCTCCAACTGTTTATCCAGAACATTCCAAAGACGTAGCAAGTTCGGATCGATATCAAAACTCCATTCATATACCATTTTACTGAAGACTACATCGGTGGTTTCTAGAATTGGCATTTCTGCGCCTTCTATATCCATTTTGCATCCGTGGAAACCTTTTGCTTCATCATCGAAACGGGCGCAAGGAACTTTGATTCCCATTTTATTCCATTTTTTGACAATGCTATTACGCCATGTCTGATTGGAATTGCCAATGAAAAGCGTAACCGTATCTCGATCGTCAGGAACCAAAGCACGTTGCTTTACTGTTGCTCGAAAACCGTTTAACTTCAAATTCTTTTCAATCATTTCACAGTTGTATGGATCTGGCTCGTAAGTTGTTACGCTTGCGCCAAGGTTGCAGGCTAGAAGCGTAAAAGCTCCTACGTTGCCTCCACAATCCATCCATCGTTCGCCGGGCAAGATTTTCATGCCGCGCTGGAAATAGGTTCCACGACCGACAACTTCTTCAAATGTTTTTATATCGCTGAATCCTGGGCGATACCAAAATTTAATCCCTTTAAGTTCACCTTGCTGGAGTTTCATAGTTTTGCCTTTTCTGCGCTAAGTTTTTCAATCAACATCATGCCAACGTATCCACCTTTTGATCGCCAAAACTTGACAAGTTCCTGTGCCTCCTCGTAGTGTTCCGGCTCAAATTCAATCTGAATAGCTTTTTTTACACCGGCTGCCATTTCGTTTAATTGATTGTCCATGTCCTCTTCGTCAAGGACAGAATAATCAGGCGTTTCAGCGAAGTCTGGTAGATCGTCACCCCAGCCAAGAACAGACAAGTCAAACCCAACGTCGGCTAATGCGTTGAGTTCGCTTTGCAGGAGATCATCATTCCATCCACTGTTAAGCGCAATCTGGTTGTCTGCGATGACGTAAGCGCGTCGCTGTGCCTCCGTAAGTCGTCCAAGCTTGATGGTGGGCACCACGTCAAGTTCAAGCGCCTGGGCAGCCATTAAGCGACCGTGGCCAGCAATCACGTTTAGGTCTTCGTCTACCAGTATCGGATTGGTAAAGCCAAATTCCGTGATGGACGCGGCAATACGTTCGATCTGCGTTGGCGAATGAGTGCGTGGATTTTTGTCGTATGGGATCAGATCTTCAACTGGTTGCATGGTGACAACCAAGTCGGAGTCAAAGTTTTCCTCAAATGGAAGTTTTTGGGTGGCCATTGGTTTAGGTGAGTGCAAAAACTATACAAGGAGTGTTTTCAGAATGGCAAATCTTTCGGAATAAAATCGCGTGGTGATGGTTTGGCTTCAACGGCTGGCTCAGCAGGCATGTTGTATTTGGCGCAAATATCCGCCCATTTGGACTGGTTGCCTTGGATCCAGTTGCGGAGGATATTTTGTGGCTGGAATTTTGGATCGGATCCTGGTGCTCGGTGGTCAAGGTCCTCGATGGTGCAACGGCCTTTAGCGACCATGTGCGCCAGCGTTTCGCCGGTGCCAGCAAATGTTCCGAGTGGTGTGAGTGGCATCAGCGTGCAGGGTGAAGGATCCGTTGACGTGTGGCTTCGGCATGTGGATGAAGCAGATACCTCGGCAAACCGCCGTGAATGCTTCCGATGGCAGCGCAATAGGTGCACCATCGACCAGCCTCGTCAAAGCGGCCTACAGGCGCTTCTGAGACCTGTACGTGGTCAATCGCAAGCTTGTCGAAGGTCGGATCAGACGTGGCTCGGTACAGCATCTTCGGCGAGAACGATTTTTCTTTCTTGTCGGTGCAAGCCCAGATGTAGCTGTTGGCAAGACGTGGTTCAAAAAGTTCCATCAGCGGATCTCGTACTGCGGTGTGGTGGACATGGTGGCTGTGACTAGGTGCGGATTGAACTGAAGGTGACGGCTGTAGCTGATGCCAGCCCACTTGCCATTGATGGCTTGCGTGAGCTGTTCCTCAACTGCTGCTGGTCCAAGGCTGTCGTGGAATTTTGTCAACTCGGTGCACAGCAGTTTCCAGGCAATATCGCCTTTGGAACCCTTCTTGATTTTCCAAAACGAATGGATCAAGTCGGCGTGCTGAGCCAGATCTGGTGACAGTTCCTTGGCTTTGGTTTTTACCGTTTTTGAACTGAGAACCGGATCTTCGTCTGAAATAAGAGCTTTAGCTCTTATTGAAGATGAAGAGGGATCTTGTTTATGGGTTCTAGTTAGGGTGCCCTTTTGGACACCGATATCGGTGCCTTTTTGGACACCGATTGGATTGGTGCCTTTTTGGACACTGGTGCCCTTTTGGACACCGATTTTTTGCTGGTCAGCATTGAGGTAAATGTGCCTGCGGCGACCGTCTGATGCGGTGCTGTAGTTAGCCCAGCCATTGGTCAGCAGCCAGTTAATGGCAGTCATGACGTCATGGCGTTTCATGCCAAGTTGCTTGGCCATGGTGGTGACGGATGCGTAGCAGCCTTGATCGCTGCCATTGCCGTAGCGGTGCAGCAGCAAGTAGATGCAGACGCGTTGCTTCCCGCCTGGTTCTGCCATCTGGTCCATCAGTGGATGTGGACAGATGGAGAAACCGGTTGATCGGATTCGTGGCATACTGGTTTTGTTACTACCTGACTTACCGGTGGTTGGGGAGCCACCGGTTTTTTTATGCGGATTTGACTGGTTCCGCATTAACCATTTTGCCATCGCGTCGCATGGCTTCGTCGATCAGTTCACGAAGAACTGCTGTTCTAGGTTTCCAGTGACCGCATTGGGAATCAAGCCAGGCATGTGCTTCTGGGCTGACGTCAACGACAACTCTTGGCATAGGTGTGCAAATGTGTGCCATGGTATTGTATCATGGTTACACAGGTGATGCAGGCCATGCTGAATCCGGTTCCAGGCCTGGAATTTTTCAAGGACATTCACCGATATCGATACCAAGGCGAATGGGTACGGAACAGTGTTAGTCGGATTGCTCAGCCAACTACGCCAGAGATGCGGCAACGTTTTGATGACACGCGGCACGTTTGGGAGCCACGCGGCAATCATGTCCATACGGCTGGCGAGGCGCTGTTGCTTGGCCTTGAACCTGTTGAAGGCGAATACAAGGCATGGGTGGATGCGTTACGAGACTGCTGGCTCCTGCAAGGCGCTGAGACAATGGCTGTTGAGCTTGGCGTTGTGATCCCCCATCACGACGTTGCAGGCATGTTTGACGGCCTTATACGCGATGCTGACGGGCATGTGGTCCTGCTGGACTTCAAGACAGTTCAGACAGAACGCGCTGTTGATAGCCGTAAGGCTGCAACCGCCCAACTTGGCGGCTACTTGCATGGTTTAAACCTGAACCACCCGTCTGTGGTGGTAGACAAGTGCTGCACCTTGATTGTTGGACCAGGCACGACCAAGGTAATTAGCGAAGAACCCGACAAGTGTTTTACCGCTTGGGAAGGTTGCTTGATGACCTACAAAGCAAAAACGGAGTTGCCATTTTGATGGACTGGACACGAATCTTGGCAGATGCAGGCATATCCGAATCGCCTGGCAGAAACATGGCAATTGCCCTTGCGCAACTTGCAACAGCCGAACGCTATGCAGAGCAAGGTCACAAGCGTGCGAAAGGAACCAATACAGCAAAAACCAAAAAAGTGGCACGCATGGACTACAAGGCAACCAAGTGACAGCAGTGTTAACTTTTTTAACAGCAATGCACAAAGGGTGCCAAGTGTTGTATAGTTAGTTCATCGGAGCCACCCGATCACACCCGCAGCTACACATCATGCAGACACTTCAAGATCAACTTTCATTCGCCAAGCAGCTGATCACTCAGCACGAAACCGAATACCAGCACCACCTGGCCGCTGGCAGAATGCAGGAGATGATGCAAGCTAAGCGCCAACTGGCTAAGCAACGCAACATCTTTGGCAAGCTGCTCAAGCAGAAAATGGGAATGGCAGCATGATGGATCTCACATCACGCGAGCTTGATTGCCTTTACGCATTGGTACGGCACGAATCAATCAAATTGAATTTCAGTGAACCATGCTGGCAAGCTGAACCAAATTCCTATGCTGAACGCATTTATGCACTTGATAGCAAACTGACCCAAGATTTTCACAAGCGCCATCAAACCGTTTCCTAATAACAGCATGTCCTATTCCGTTTACTGTTTTCGTTTCGATCAAGACGACGTACTTATCAAAAGCAATTTGACTCTTGAAGATGCCAAATGGATTTGCAGCCTTCCACACACCAGCAGCCGAACCACTGAAAGTGAAGCATTGATGGAACGCTGGGGACCGGGTCCATGGTTCTATGGATACGCAGAAAACTAAAACCACACATCACATCTAAACCAATGGAAATCTTCAAACTTGGATCCGCTTTCACGCTGCTGGTACTTGGCACCTCAACCGCTTGCCTCCCGCTTGCAGCAGCTTTTGTCATCAGCGGCCTTGCTGTTGGAGCCACCCTTAAGTGATGGACGACTTCAACGCCATCGCGGCACGGCTTGCTGAGATCTCCACCATGATCAAACAACTGGAAGAGGAAAAACAAAACCTCATTACCGACGTTTCGCTTGCTTGGTCTGTAGGTGATTTGGACACCCGCATCAATGACAAAGGCCACGTTATTTTTGACGACATCAGAGTTGAACGCCGCCAGCGCGAAACTTGGACCTACACAGCAGCCATCAAAACTGCTCAGGAACAGGAACGCCACACCGGCAAAGCAACCAGTAAGGTAACCACCTACTACCTTGTTGCTCCAATCAAAGCCAAATGAAAGTCACGTTCTTTGTCGAGGGCACCAGCCGCCCACAAGGCAGCAAACGCGCTCTCGGCAATGGACGCATGATTGAGGCCAGCCGCCACCTCAAGCCATGGCGGCAAACGGTTCGGTTTGCTGCTCAGCAGTACAGGCCAACCGACTGGCGCACCACTAGTCCAACAACCGTATCGGTGGTGTTCACCTTCCAACGACCAAAATCCCACTACACAACCAAAGGAGAGCTCACACGCAATGCACCAATCCTCTGCACCAGCAAAAGCATCGGTGATATTGACAAACTTATGCGAGGCATCCTGGATGCCTTGACCGAAGTGCTGTTCGATGACGATTCACAAGTCATCGAAATCAATGCTTACAAGCGTTACTGCGTTCCCGATGAACGGCCAGGCGCAACCATCACCTGTACACCTATTTCATGACCTATCCGAATCTTGCGGGCGTCATCACAAAAGATGATGTCTACACCAAAGGCACCGGCAGCTACGCGGCTTCATACGTTGCATGGGCACGGATTGCCAACCACCTACACACCCATGCGCCCGGCTGGGAGTTCCATTTGAAGCCAGCTCAAGATGGCACGCATCTCTGGAAGGCGCCTGATGGTACTGGCTATCTGATTGGCTACTTCACTGGTCCAGAAGATCAAGCCACCGCTGATTTTCCATTTCCCGTGATGGATAACCGGAACAATCCGGTGCAGTACGACAAGATCAGTGCCAGAGCGTTGACAGATGCCCACCGCCGCGCCTTGTGTGCCTGTGCAGCCTTCAGCCTGTCGCTTGGTTACGAGTTGTGGGCAAAGGAAGAAGTAGCAGAAGCTGGCGTAACACCTGCGGAAACTGCATCAGCGCCAGCGCCAGCACCTGAGACAAAGGCCAAGCCTGCTGCTAAAAAGCAAGCTGCACCAGCAGCACCAGTCGCTGATCTAACTGCACCCATTGACGAAGGCGAGTACGAGATCGTCATCCGGTCATTGACCGATCTGCACAGCAAGGCACCCGAACGCATCAAAGAACTGTCAGCTGCATTCCGCAAGGAGTACAAACTGCCAGGCGATGCAGCCTTGTCCAAGCAGATCAAGACCCAAGCACACGTCCAGTTCATCAATGCGTTCCTGGCCAGCTAACCGCTGCCGGATCGCACAACCAACCGCTACACAACCATGCTTCAAATTACTGCCGTAGGCAACCTGGCTTCAGACCCTCGCACCGCCACCGTTGGCGATAACGAGGTTGCCAATTTCACAATCCTTTGCAATAAAAAAATCAAAGGCGAAGACGTAACCACCGCTGTTGATTGCTCCGTCTGGGGCAAGCGTGCAGCAGTGGCCGCCAACTACCTGTTTAAAGGTTCACAGGTCACGGTGTCTGGCGAAGGCCATGTCGAAACCTACGAACGGAACAACGGAACATCTGGTTCCAAAATTGTTCTACGCGTCAGCGACTTTGCACTGCCTCCCAAGGGTGGTCAAACTGAAACGCCGTTTTAGATACGTTGGTGGCGGTGTAAACTTTTGTCACCGCCATTGCCAACCAGTGCACTAGGGTGTATGATTGATGCACGGGGCACCATCCCGCCAATCAAATCAAATCACATGTCACTTCCACACCTTGACGACGACACGCTAGATGCCATCAACGCGCTAGCAGAGGCGCTGGTACGGCACCCAGAGGACGTTTCACCGCTGATGCTGTACGGCCACCTGCCAGAGCACCTGATGGACCTAGTTGCCGACTACTTTCCTGGAGAGGAAGACGAAGTTTGAAACTGGCCCCTTCGGGGGCCTTACCACCACAGCAAATGATCATCAGCCAAATGGAACTAGACGCGCAACTCCCAACTGAGTTGCCAGCCAAGATTCACTACGTCTGCAAATCAAAAACCAAAGCAGGCAACTACCAAGCCAAATGCTCGTACTTGTACAACAACCGCGAGTACCCAGGCATCATCTTTGGCCCTGACAACGAAGATTGGTTTGAAACTTTAATACCTGGAACTGTTATTAAAGCCAAACGCATTGAACCTGGTAAGCATCCTGATTTTCCAGGTGACCTAAAAGGCGATGCGTTGCGTCTAGCGCAACAGCAGGAACTGACGCCAACACCGCCAGATCCATTGGCAACACTGCCAGAACTGTTGCGGCAGGCGGCTAATTTGATCGAACAGCTCACAGGACAAGTTGTACAAACCAGTCCTAATGAATCACCAAAACCTGATCTCAAATACAGAACCCAGCAAGATTGGGCAAACGTTATTGAATCAATTTTGATGACAGTGCCGGTGTTTCACAAGGCATTCTCAGCCATCATGCTGAATGCCTACATTGAATCCACTTTTGATGATTTCTGGCCTGGTGACACCAGCCAACTTAAAAAAGGTCCACGCTGGAAGGCCGCTACAACCAGAGCACTATCAGTGCTGTTGGATTACGGCACCATCCAGCGGATCAAAGGCACATCGCATCATTACGAACTAACTGAATCCACACGATCCAAAATCACTGCAAACAAATGACAACCATCAAAATCAGAGACTGCTACAGCACCAACAGCGTGCCTGCTTTGTCCATCCATCAAGAAACCTACCTGCAAAGCCCAGATCGCCTAGGCAAGCGCAAAGAACGCAAGGTATGGCGTTTCCACGAGGGGCAAACAGCATACGTTCGCAAATGGCTACCTAGTGCCACGGTGATCGTCATTAGCCGCGTTTCAGGCTTGGCTTGGCCGCACTACAACGTCAAAGACCTTTACGGCAATTCATGGGTCATTGCCCAGGTGAATATGTCAAGCACAACCATTGAAGTTAGATACTGATGACACGATTTTACTTTTGCATCAAAGATGCAAACATCTATGAATGCGTCAAGGCTGACAGTTTCATGGAAGCCAAAAAACTAGCCTTTTTAGACTGGTCCAAATACTGGAACCAAATTGAATGGCTGTCACCCATCACCCACAAAGAAGTCCGCATCCAATGAACCTCAACGAATGGAATCCATGCCTGTCCTGGATTGACGACGACATCCGCGTAAAACGTGGTGAAGGCATTTCCAGGCCAGTTGCCAATGCACGAACCAGATCGTTCACGCTGATCGTGTACCAACCACGTTTGCAGCCGATGACCGTCACCATGCGTGCTGAAACCAAAGCAGCCGCCATCAGGTATGCCAAGGCCCGCTGGCCCGGTTCTGAGGTTGAACTGCCATGAACGACATCCTCCAACGACTAGAGGCACTGATCACCGATGCTGGCCTTTTCAAGGCTGGCCGAGAACATGAACGTGAACACGTTAGAGCGCTGATCCGTGGCCGCATGGATCAGTTGCATCACAATTCGATAGCGTGGCAGGAATGCCGCAACTTGTACAACCTCGTCAAATGAAACAGTTCCAGCTTGAAAACCAGCGCAACGCCACCATGGAAGCGCTGTATGAGCGCAGTAACCGCACCTGTGGCACCTACACCGGCCTTTGGCAGGAATACGCTGCCGACATTGCGGTTAACTTCCGAGATACGGACTACCAAGAGCTGCATGACGCTGTATGTCTTGCCATGGGCAAAACCAAGTCTGTACTGATCGAAAAACACGCGCAGCAGGCAATTGAAGTCTGCCGCCAATACCTACTAGGCAAATGGCTGTAGGACCAGTATCCAGGCGTCGGCGCAATCTATCGGTACAAATCCGTGTCACTGAAGAGGAAGTTGCTGCCGCTAGAGCTTTTGGCAATGGCAATGCGTCTCACGGTTATCGCATGGCTCTACGGATTGCCACTGGTCGTAAATCAAAACCTATTCCATTGAGTACACTGCTGCGAGCGGCTGCCGAAATGGCGGCTGAATTAGAAGCCTCACCTAAACGCGGAGCACCTGCAAAATCCACATGAACGAACCATTCTTTAAGTCGTATTTACTTGAGCGCAACTTTCTATTGGATGACATCAAGGATCTCAGCGATGCCGAACTGAATACCTTGAATATTGAAACCATGGCTGCCCTTGAGGAAGCGCGGTATCAGTATGCACGGGTTGAAGACAAGACTTGCGGTGATGCTGGTCCAGTGTTTGCCCGCATGAAAATTGCAGGCTATTTCCAAGCCGCCATCAAATTAGAATTGGCTACCGATGACTGATCTGGTCAACCATCCAGCGCACTACACCGCTGGTACGGTCGAAGCCATCGACGTTATCGAAGGTGCAGTGCAAGCTGGACCTTCACCAATGAGCGGCTACCTACAAGGCCAGGTGTTGAAGTATTTGCTTCGTATGTGGCTTAAAGGGAACCCGTTGCAGGATGCGCAAAAAGCGCAGTGGTATCTCAACCGTTTAATCAATCAACTCCAATGAAATCTCATCGCCGCAACTCGGTTTTGAACGAAGATAACGTGCGTCATCTGCGGCAACTCAGGCAGGACGGCGTAAGTGCTCAAACCATTGCACAACAATTTGGCATCAGCCGCAATCAAGTCATTCGGATTGTCAACAGGCAGCAATGGGCTGAGGTTAAATGATGTATCGCATCAACCACAAATCCATGGGAGCACCTTTTCTTGGTTGGCTTGAAAACTGCGCTGTGCGTTTTTTGATGTCAAGCCCACGGGTTGGTTTCATCGCGGTTAAGCACCACAGCTTCAACCACATGTACGTTGTGCAAGACGCAACAGATCCTCAGGTTAATGCCATCATGCAGGAGTTGTATGACCCGCTGGAACCAGCTTCAATGCTTCTTGAGCGGCTGTACCACGAGCCTGCTTACGGTGAAAGCGAATGATCACGCTTTACAACGGTCGGGTCATCGTTGAACGGTTGAGCCTCAGCGCCAACTGGCGGGCTCGGTATCGAATCCCAAGTTTAGATCCAACCATCATTGACCTGTGCACCTCAGACGTGCGAGAAGCTTACATCCGTGCGCAGTACCACTATTTGGCACTACGCAAAAAACAACCAATCGAAGTAATTGAAAATGAATACTACCAAAAAGCAAAATGCTGGTCCTGTATCCATTGGCTGCCACGAGGTGACGAATGCAGCTTTGGGTTCCCTGAGGCGCGGCAAAATGGAGGTCGGTTTGCGGCTCGTTGCGAGCTTTACGACGATGGAAAGGAAAGTGCTAGATCGGATGGATCGCGGTCCTGGCCGCTGGATTGAACTGCTAGAGCACAGTTTTGGTGAAGAACCGTTGTATCGGGCCTGCGGCCAAAACGGTGGCATTTGCCGGTACACCAACGACCTGTGGCAGGCTGAAATCTATGTGCAGTATTACTGAGTAAGCCACGAATCAATAGTTTCTTCACGGGTCAGGTTGTAAAACGGCTGCGCACGAAACCAGTCGCGCCAATCACGGTGCCCCTTGCTGCCGTTGCAGGTGATGCAAGCGCCGCAAAGGTTTTCTGGTACGGTTAACCCACCAAGCACCTTCGGGATGATGTGGTCAAGCGTGGCGCTACGAGGCCCAAGCTGTTCGTTACAGTAAGAGCAACAATAATCACTTCGTAACAACACGGCATCACGCCACCGCCGCTTCGCCTCCTTCCTCGGAATCAGCATCGTCCCATCGAT
>OFSF01000199.1_pt1 | contig 25013 bp, 13 predicted proteins | sample 1543271 | NCBI WGS metagenome assembly OFSF01 (sample SAMN07774227, study PRJEB24372) | wastewater metagenome | isolation source: Exp Tend VB 100WW | collected 2016-02
CCTCAGTAAACCCGCTGTTGCCGTTGCTCCAGCTCTGGCCTCTGCGGGTGCCGGGCGCAGCCCGGCCGTAAACCCCTTACTTCTTTGCGCGCGGCTGGTTCAGCGGTTCCATCGCGCGGAAGCGCTGGCTGTACTCGTCGGTCAGGGTGCGTGCCTCCTGCCCGTTGCGCACGATGCTCGGCGTCAGCAGCACGATCACCTCTGAACGGCGGCTGGTGCGGCTCTTCTGCCCGAACAGTGCGCCCACCACCGGAATCCGGCTCAAGCCGGGGATGCCGCTGCTGCCATCGGTGCCCGTGTCGGTGATCAGGCCGGCCAGCATGATGGTGTCGCCGCTCTGCACCGCCGCTTCGGTCGACAGCTTCTTGGTGGAAATCCGCGGGTTGCAGTTGCGCTCCTGCGGGTTGCAGTTCTCCGGCACGTTCGAGGCGCTGCTCACTTCCTGCACGATGTCGAGGAATACCGTGCCGTCGCGGGTGACGCGCGGGCGCACCTTCAGGATCACGCCGGTGTCGATGTACTGCACCGAGCTGTAGCTGCTGGTGCCGATACCGGTGTTCACCGTGGTGGTATTGATCGGCACCTTGTCACCCACGTTGAGCGTGGCCTCGGCGTTGTTGCGCACGAACACCGAGGGGGTCTGCAGCAGGCGCACATCGGTGACCTTGTCCAGCGCGCTCACCACCGCCGCGCCATTGTGGCCGGTGAATGCCCAGCCAAGGCCTTCGCCACCGGTCGCGGCACCGGCAAAGCTGCTCCAGGAGCCGCCGGCGGCGGCCGGCAGGGTCACGCCGGCCAATGCGCCGGTCAGCGCGCGCCCGGCCACCGCGTTGTCGAAGAACCAGTTCACGCCGTACTTCAGGTCCCCCTCCAGTGCGACCTCGGCCACCTGCGCTTCGATATGCACCTGCAGCGGCATCACGTCCAGCTTCTCGATCACTTCGCGGATCGAGCGCCAGGCCTGCGGGGTCGAGCGCACCAGCAGGGTGTTGGTTTCCTCCACCGCCGACACGCCCACGCGATCGCCTTCCACTTCCAGGCTGACGCTGACATTGCCGGACTGGCGCTGCGGCAGGTTCATGCTGCCGTTGCCGGTGCCACTGGAGCCACTGCCCGGCGTCGAACCGAAATTGCTGCTGTTGTTGCTGTCCATGCCACGCTCACCGTCGCTGCCCAGCTGCGACGGCATTGCACCCGGTGCCAGCGAGGCCGGGCTGGAGCCGCCGCGATTGCCGCTGCTGGCGAAGGCTTCACTGAGGCGTTCGGCCAGATCGCGCGCCTTGATGTAGCGCAGCTCATAGGAGAACAGGCGGGCGCTGCCACCGGCGGTGTCGATGCGGTCCAGCCACTGCTGGATCTGGTCCAGGTAACGCACCTGCGGGGTGATCACCAGCACCGCGTTGGCGTTTTCCAGCGGCAGGAAGCGGAACATGCCGGCGCTGGGCGTCTTGCTCTCCTCGCCGAACACCTTCTCCAGGTCGGCGGCCACCTGCTCGGCCTTGCCGGACTGGATCGGGAACACGCCCACCGACATGCCCGACAGCCAGTCGACATCGAAGATCTCGACGGTGCGCATGTAGTTTTCCAGCTCGGCGCGGGTACCGCCCAGGGTGATCACGTTGCGGCCGCTGTCGACGTTGACGATGGCGTTGGGGCGCGCGTACGGCTCCAGCACCTTCTTCATTTCAGTTGCGGAGATGAACTGAAGCGGGATCACCCGTACCTCGAAGCCACGCGCACTGGCTGCCGGCGCCGTGCTCGGCGCGACAGTGCCGGCCAATGCCTGATCGGCGGCGACGATGTTGTAGCGGCCGCCGCTGTAGACCATGCGGGCATTGTTCCAGCCCAGCACCATCTCCAGCAGGTTCAACGCCTGCGCCGGCGACACCGGCTTGGGCGTGGCCAGGGTGACTGTGCCCTGCACCCCCGGTGCGATCACGTAGTTCTGGCCCAGCATGTCACCGAGGATGGCCTTGACCACCGCATGCACCGATTCGCCTTCGAAATTGAAGGTTGCTTCACCGGTGCTGGCGCCATGCAGTGCCGGCGCCGGTGCGCGTGCTGCTTCGCGGTTGATCATGGTGCCGGTGCCACGGCGGATCACCGCCTGCGGAGCGCCCTGGGCGTCACGGGCAGCATCAGCGGCGACTTCGGCCGCCTGGCCGGCCTCGGCAGTGGGCGACAGATTGCCCTTGCGCTGCACATGCGGTGCGGACACGGTGCTGCAGCCGACCAGCAGCGCGAGGGCAAAGGACCAGGGAAGGAAACGCAGGCTCATGCATTCACTCTATCGGTTGGTGCCATCGCCCGGGGGCGGCGACGGTTGTTGCTGCTGTTGTTGTTGCTGCAGCTGGCGGCGACGGGCCTGGATGCGTTCGCGGATGGCCTGCATCTGCGCTTCGCTGGGGCCGTTGTTGTTGGCAGGCGGTGTGGCGGCCGCCGCAGCCGAGGATGCCGGCGCACTGCCAGCAGGCGACGGCGATGCGGTTGCCGCAGCCGGCGGCGGTGCCGGCGGAGCGCCTGCCGGGGGCGGCACAACGATCGCACCGGCCGGTGGCGCACCGTTGGCGCCGCGCAGCACGGTCGGTGGTTCACCCCCCTGCCCGTTGAATACCGCCAGTTCCAGCACCTGGTTGCCACCGGGGCCGATCACGGTGGCCTGACGCGGCTGCAGTGCGACCAGCTGCCAGCCGTCGACGGCTTCACCGTTGAGGCGCAGGCGCAGCGAGCGGTTCTGTTCGGTGGTGAAGGTGGCCATGCCGAAGTCGCCGGTCAGCAGCACGCCGGTCAGGCGCAGCGCGGCGCTGGCGGCGGGCTCGCTGCCGCCGAGCAGGTAGGGCTTCGGCCTGCGGTCCTCGGCGAACAGCGGTCGCTCGCCGATCGCGCTGTAGCTGTCGGCGCTGGCCATGCGTTCTGCGGCCAACGGCGGCAGCACCGGCAACGAAGGCACCGCATCAACATCACCGTCCGCACCTGGCAGCTGGCTGCCCAGACCGAAGCCAGTGGCCAGCCAGACCGCTGCCGCCCAGCCGGCCAGTGCCAGCAGGAAGCCGGTGCGCAGGCTGATCTGCTCAAGCTTCATCGGCCACCTCCTGCCCTTCTTCCGGCGCAGCCGGTGCGGCGGCCGGTGAAGGTGTGGCCGAAGGCGGTTGCGGCGCCGCGCCCGGTTCGGCTGCAGGTGCCGGCGCAGCGCCATCGGCCGCAGCACCGGGCAGCAGGTAACCTGCCAGTTCGAACGACACGTCCAGGCCGAGCCCGGACTCGTTGGGCGACTGCTGGAAGCGCTGCGCGATCAGGTTGAGATTGTCGACGAACAGGCGCGGGCTGCCGGTTTCCAGGCTGTGCAGCACCGTGGCCAGTTCGGCCACACCGCAACGCAGGCGCACCTGCATGGCCACGCGCACGAATTCGGCGTCACGGCGGTTGTCGGTCAGTGGCGTGCGGTTGCTGATGGTGCAGCTGCGGTTGCCCGGGCTGGCCATCGCCACCGCATCCTGCAGCTTCGCGCCCAGCGCAGCGGCCGCAGCTTCGGCGGTGGCTTCGCGCAGGAAGCCCGGCCGCTGCTGCAGTGCCTCGCGGGTGGCGCGCAGGCGCTGTTCGATCTGCGGCTGCTGCTGCAGCTGCGCCTGCACGCGCTGCTCGCGCTCGCGCAGGGCGGCCACGTCGGCGTCGATTTCGCGCAGTGGCTGGGTGAACCAGGGGTGCACCAGCAGCAGATACGCCAGGCCCAGCACTGCCAGCAGCAGCGCCAGTGCCAGCCAGCGGTCACGGCGTGCGCTTGGCATCGGCATCGGCCGCCTCCCGGGTCGGGGCCGCAGCCGGCAACGGCTGCAGTTCGGCGGTCATGGTGAAGCGGTCACGGCCACTGGCGGCGCCATCGGCCTGCAGTACGCCGGTCAGGTTGACCTTGCGCCACTGCGGTGCGTCCTGCAGCAGCTGCACCAGCTGCGAGGCCTCGCGGCTCAGGCCGATCAGCTGCAGGTTGTTGTTCTCGATGGCCAGCTTTTCCAGGTAGGTGCCCTCCGGCAGGCGCCGGGTCAGTTCATTCCAGATTTCCACCGTTCCGGCGCGCTGGCTGCGCTGCTTTTCCAGGAATGCGGCACCATCGATCAGCGCCTGCAGCTGCGCGCGTTCGCTGGCGACACCACGCGCACTGCGTGCACTGCGCTCGACCTGCGCACGCAGTTCGTCGGCGGCGGCGCGGCGGTTGTCGAGCAGCTGCAGGGCCGCCAGCACCAGCATCACCAGCGCGGCCACGGCCAGCAGCACATTCCAGCGCCGCGTCGGGTCTGCCCGCAGCTGGCGCTGCCCCGGTGGCAGCAGATTCACCTGCAGGGGTTCACCCTCGGTGTCGATGGCATCGACACCGGCCAGTGCATCGGCCCATTCGCCTACGCTGGCCCGCCACGCCTCAAGCTGGCGCAGTGGCCAGGCGATCAGTTCGACCTGCAGCTGGCCCTCGGCGGCGCCCCCGAGTTCACGCACGTCATAGCTGACCTGGCTGGATTCGAACGGCGTCTGGCGGTCGATCTCGAAACCGACCACGGCGCGCAGCCGGTCGGCCGCAGCCGCAGGCAGGCGCAGATGACGACGCAGTACCTCGCTGGCCGGCAGCAGCCACACCCGCGGCAGGCTGCGCAGTCGCGGTTCCAGCACGCGGTCCAGTTCGGCCGGCGACAGCGGCCATGGCACTCTGGCAACTGCTTCGCGGCGTTCTCCGGCCTCTCGCCAGACCTGCAGCTGCTCACCCTGGCGCTGCAGCAGCAGGCGCGCCTGTGCCCAGCCCAGTGCCCACTGCCAACGTGCCGGCACCCAGGCCAGCAGCGATTGCCGCCACCAGCGCAGGAAACGGCCGGCGCCAGGGCCGATCCGGCCCTGCACCTGCCGCACACTGTCCTGCCATGCCGTCATCTTGCTGTCATTCCCTGCTCCCAGCGAAGCACTGTGTAGGACCGCCCGGGAACCCCGCCCGAGCCATTGCGTACCACTGCCTGCAACACCGACCGGCGTCCACTGCCGTCGGTTGCACGAGACTCGATACTATAGGTGCCGCTGCTGCTGGCAAGCGTTGTCGCACCGCCAGCGGTATCTGCGTCACGCTCCTGCTGTGCGCGCTGCGCCAGCACGGTATCCGCATCCAGGCCCAGTGCGGTCAGCACCGGCGCGCTGGCGAACTGGGGATCCGGGCGTGCCTGGCGGCTGTACAGGGTCAGGTGCGGCAGCATGGCCTTGTACAGCGGGCCGCGCATGCCCAGTACCCGCTGCAGTTCACCGAGCGTCTCGAAACGCTTGTTGCGTGGGCCATACGGCAACCCCGCCGCCGCATAGTCCGGGGCTTCGGCACCGCCGCCCGGCTGCAGCAGGCTGTCTTCATCACGCCAGTCGACAATGGCACCGGCCAGCTGCCGGGCTGCCCCTTCGTCTTCGCCGAGCGCCTTGAGGAACGCGGTCAGCAAGGTCACGTCGGTCAGGTTCAGGTTGATCTTGCCGTTCTCGTCCAGCACCTTGATTTCGATGCTGGCGTCATCGAACTGCCAGCGGTAGGTTCGGCCATCAGCGCGCCAGGGCGCCCGCAGCGGATCGGCGGACAGGCGCAGCAGCGCGTACTCCAGGCCGGCGCGCGCCCGTTCCTGGCCGCGTGCATCGTCATCCAGCACCCGCTGCTGCAGATGCTCGACCCGTGCGCTCAGCGCGAACGCACCGACCAGCGCGGTCATCAATGCGATCAACCACAGCACCAGTACCAGTGCCGCACCGTGTTGCCGGTTCATCGCGCGCCTCCGCTGCCACCGTTGCGCGGCGCCACCACCAGCGTCGGCCAGGGCGCGCCCCTGGCCGGGACGATCCTGATCTCCACCAGCATCGGCAGGCGGCGGGTATCGTCCCAGCGCGGCATCCAGTCGCTCACCTGGCCGGTACTGGCATCGATGCCGCGATAGCGCAGTTGTACCGACTTCAGGTTTTCCACCAGCACTTCCGGCGGGCGCGGCGGGTTCTCGGCGATGCGCTCGCCTTCCTGCAGCAGCACCAGGTCCAGCAGCAGGCGCTGCTGGCCATCGCGGCCGTCCACCTGCAGCGCGTGCAGGTAGGGTCCGCCGCGGCCGAGGTAGCCCGGCAGATCGGCGGCGAACAACATGCGCTGCTCTTCGCCCTGGAAGAAGATCGGTTCGCGGGTGGGATCGGGTACTTCCAGCGGCGTGCGCAGCGCACCGGCCAGCTGCCGCCGCAACAGCGCCTGCACCGCGCGCATGCGCTCACTCTCGGCCGCGATCTGCTCGCCACGCTGACTGACCGCCATTGCCGAGCGGACGCTGGCGAACGCCAGCGCCAGGCCACCGGCCAGCAGCACCGTGGCCAGCATCACTTCAATCAGCGTGAAACCCGCGGCGCGGCGCTTCATCGCGCGCTCTCCAGGTCCGGCGGCAGCAGGCGCAGGCTGCGCCAGCGCAGCTGCTCGCGTTCGCTGTCGCCCCAACGCACCTGCAGCTGCAGTTCGGCCAGCCAGGGGGCACCGGCCGACTGTGACTGCACGGCGTTGCCGGCACGTGGCTCCACCCACGGCTGCACCTGCAGCTCCCAGTGGTAGCGTCCCTGTTCCCAGTCGCCCTGCTGGCTACCCACCTGCAGTGGCGTGGCGACACCGGTTTCGGCCAGCAGCGACTGCGCATGCAGTATCGCGCGCGTGCGCAGCTCGGCCTCGCGCACCTGCCTGGCACCACCGGACAGACTGCCCAGCAGCAGGGTCAGCGCCAGCCCGAGCAGGGCAAAGGCGATGATCACTTCCAGCAGGGTGAAGCCGCGAACGTGCCGCTTCATTGTGCCCGCCAGGGGCCGGAGCGGACCTCACCGGTCAGCCAGCCCACGTCGATGCGCCATTCGGCATCGTCACGCTGCAGCCGGATGCGGCCACCGCTGGAGCCACCATCGGGATGGAACTCGATCACGCCCTGCCCTGGCGCGGTGGCCAGCTGCGCGGCGCCTTCGAACTGCACCTGCAGCTGTGCCGGCACGTCACCATGGCGCTGGTTGGCGCCTTCCCAGCGCCGCTTTGCCGGTTCGATGACAAAGCGCTGCGGCTCGCCGCGGGCGATCGCCTGCGCGCGTACCACCCGCAGCTGGTTGGCGATGTCCTTGCCGGCGCTGCGCAGCTGCATGCCGGCGAAGCCGCGCGACAGGCCGGCGGCGGTAATCAGGCCGATCGCTGCGATCAGCGCGATCACCAGCAGCATTTCCAGCAGCGACAGGCCCGCTGCGCGCCTGCCGTGCAGGCGCGGGCGAGGCAGCCGGCGCGGCAGGAAATACGTCATGCAGGATTACGGCTGGTAGCGGATGTCGGCATCGACGCTGCTGCCGCCGGCCTTGCCATCCTTGCCGAGGCTGATCAGCTCGTACGGCTGGCCTTCGCCCGGCGCACGGTACTCCAGCGCGTGGCCCCACGGGTCGTTCAGGTCAGCCGGCTTGGCATACGGCCCCAGCCAGCCACCGACACCCGCCGGTGCGGTCACCAGATCGTTGAGCGAGCCGGGCAGCTTGCCGGTATCGATCTGGTAGTTGTCGACCTTGGACGCAACGGTCTGCACCTGCGCCTTGGCGATGTTGGCCTTGCCGCGATCAGCGCCGCCCAGCACGCGGCTGGCGACCAGGGTCAGCACCGCACCGATCAGCACGATGACGATGATGATTTCCAGCAGGCTCATGCCCGACTGGTTGCGCGCGGCGGTGAAGGAAAGGCGGATCGGTCGACGGGAAGCAATCATGGTCGGTCCTTTCAGTTGCGGAGTGTCGGGGTTGCGTAGGGATCCATCGTCAACCGATGGCATTGGTCAGGTCGTACAGCGGTACCAGCACGGCAACGATCACCGCACCGACCACCGAGGCCAGCACCAGGGTGATCGCCGGCACCATCGCCGCCAGCAGGCGGTCGATGCGCCGGGCGCTGTCCTGTTCGAAGGTATCGGCCGCTTTCAGCAGCATGGTATCGAGTGCACCGGATTCCTCGCCGACCTGGATCATCTGCAGCGCCAGGCGCGGGAAACGCTTGCCGCGCGACAGCGCCAGCGACAGGCCGGTACCGTTTTTCACTTCATCCGCGGCGGCTTCCACATCGGCGGCCAGCGCGCGGTTGCCCAGCACGTTGCGGGCGATGCCCAAGGCACCCAGCAGCGGCACGCCATTGCGCAGCAGCGTGCCCAGCGTGCGGGCCAGCCGCGCGGTTTCCAGTTCGCCGAGCAGGCGGCCGATGCCGCGACGCTGCAGCAGCCAGCCATCCAGCGCCAGCCGGAAGGCTGGTTGCCGCGCCTTGCGTTCGAAGAACAGCGCGAGTATCCCTGGCACCACCAGCAGCAACACCCACCAGTCGCGCACGAACAGACCCAGCTGCAGCACCGCGTTGGTGAACCACGGCAGCGCCACATCCAGGCTTTCGTACATCTGCGCGAACTGCGGCACCACGTAGCCGAGCAGGAACAGCAGCGCGCCGCCCACCACCACCAGCAGGATGGCCGGGTACACCAGCGCGTTGATCACCTTGCCCTGCAACGCGCGGCTGCGTTCGAGGTAGTCGGCCAGGCGCTGCAGGGTTTCGTGCAGGCTGCCGCCGGCTTCACCGGCCCGCACCATGTTCACGTACAGGCGCGAGAACAACCCATGCTGGCGCTCCAGTGCGGTCGACAACGGCGCGCCACCGCGCACCACATCGCGGATGTCGGTGATCGCGCGGCGCGAGCGTTCGTCTTCGGGCAACCCGAGCAGGATCGACAGCGCGCGATCCAGCGGCTGGCCTGCACCGAGCAGTGTCGCCAGCTGCTGGGTGAACTGCAGCAATGCCGCGCCCTGCAGCGGCCGTTGGCGGAACAGGTTGCGCCAGGTACTGCCACCGATCGCACCGCCATCGGCCAGCTGGGTCTCCATCGGCAGATGGCCCTGGTCCTGCAGGCGCGCGACCAGCTCGGCCTCGCTTGCCGCTTCCATCTGCCCGTCGAAGATCTCGCCGTGCGGATTCAGTGCCTTGTAACGGTAGGTCGGCATGTCAGCCCCGGCGTCCTGCGCGCATCAGCTTTCCTCGGTGACACGCAGGACTTCCTCGATGGTCGTCTGACCACTGAGGGCCTTGGACAGACCATCTTCGTACATCGTGCGCATGCCGGCTTCGCGGGCAATGCGTTCGATCTCGCCCATGCCGTCGCGGCGCATCACCGCGCGCCGCAGCGCGTCGTTCATCACCAGAAATTCCATGATGGTGGTCCGGCCGAGGTAACCGGTCGGCGCCAGCGCGGAGGGCTTCGGGCGGTACAGGTGGATCGGTCCTTCCGGCTGCAGGCGGCGCAGCTCGAAGCGTTCAATCTCTTCCGGCGAAGCTTCATAGCGCTCGGCATGGGTCGGCTCCAGCCGACGCACCAGGCGCTGGGCCAGGATGCCGTTGATGGTGGAGGTGAGCAGGTAGTCTTCCACGCCCATGTCGAGCAGGCGCGTGATGCCGCCGGCTGCGTTGTTGGTATGCAGGGTGGACAGCACCAGGTGGCCGGTCAGCGCCGACTGGATCGCGATGCGCGCGGTTTCCAGGTCGCGCATTTCGCCGATCATGATGATGTCCGGGTCCTGGCGCACGATGCTGCGCAGGGCGTTGGCGAAGTCGAGCCCGATCTGCGGCTTGGCCTGGATCTGGTTGATGCCTTCGATCTGGTATTCCACCGGGTCTTCGACCGTGATGATCTTGACGTCGGCAGTGTTCAGCTGGCTCAGCGCGGTGTACAGCGTGGTGGTCTTGCCTGAACCGGTCGGGCCGGTCACCAGCAGGATGCCGTGCGGCTGTTCCAGCACCTTGCGGAACTGCGGCAGGAAGGCGTCAGTGAAACCGAGACGATGGAAATCGAACACCACCGTTTCGCGGTCCAGCAATCGCATCACCACGCTTTCGCCGTGCGCGGTCGGCACCGTGCTCACGCGCAGGTCCAGCTCCTTGCCCTGCACGCGCAGCATGATGCGGCCGTCCTGCGGCAGGCGGCGCTCGGCGATGTTGAGCCGGGCCATGATCTTGATGCGGCTGATCACCGCAGCAGTGAGGTTGGCCGGCGGGCTTTCGCCTTCCACCAGCACGCCATCGACGCGGTAACGGACCTTCAACCGGCTTTCGAACGGTTCGACATGTATGTCCGAAGCGCGCAGTTCCACCGCGCGCTGGATCACCAGGTTGACCAGGCGGATCACCGGCGCTTCCGAGGCGAGGTCACGCAGATGCTCGATGTCATCGACCGCACCGCCCTCGCCATCGGCGGTTTCGACGATCGCGCCCATCGCGCTGCGGCCCTGCCCGAACCAGCGCTCGACCAGATCATCAATTTCTGCGCGCATGCCCAGCACCGGTGTCACCGGTACACCCAGTGCCAGCTGCACGGCCTGCTGCGGATAAGGATCATGGGCATCGGCCAGCCACAGCCGGACCCCCTGTTCATCCAGCGCGAGCGGGCAGACATGGAACTGCTTGAGGAAGCGCAGCGACAACGGCAAGCCTTCCGCCAGCCCTTGTGGCGGTGCTTCCGGCAGCTGTTTGCCTTCCAGCAGCGGCAGCCCCAGCACTTCGGCGCTGGCCTGTGCCTGGTCACGCTCGGAGACCAGCCCCAGCCGCACCAGCAGGCCCAGCAGGCTGCCGCCGGCCTCTGCGTGCAGCGGCCGCGCACGTGCCAGATCGCCTTCCTTCAGCCGGCCGCGCGCCAGCAGCGCATCCAGGATGCGGCCTTCAGCGTCGTCGGCAGCGGCGGTAGCAGCAAGCGCGTTCACATGACTCTCCTGTCAATCGGCTCGACTTTAACAGTTAAGCCATGATTTCCGCCGCCCCTGCGCCACCTTTCGTAAAAAGACGAAGCCCGTCACATGGGATGACGGGCTTCGGCCATTCAACTACGACAGTTCAAGCTTACTGCGTGGCGAGAATGCTCACCCCGTTGTAGGCCGCTTCACCCACCACCTTGATGTAGTAGGTGGCCGCCACCGGCTTGGTAACCCGCACCGTCTCGGAGGTGCCCGGACGGGTCGACTTGGCGTCGTTGTCGCTGGCACTGGGCTCACGGCCTTCAGCCACGTAGACCGAAACGTTGCCGGTGCCACCGTAGGTGATCACGCTGAACTGCTTGCCGGCAGCCGCTTCGAAGCTGTAGAGCTTGCTGCTGCCGGCCGCACCGGACAGGCCACCGACGGCAGCCTTGTTGGTCAGCGGCGTGGCCACCGGCCCGCAGTTCTCGGTGCACGGTTCTTCCAGTGCCTTGGCCAGCGCAGCCTTGGCATCGAGGATGCCGGTACCGATCGGGGTCGCTGCCGGGATGGCGACCGGGAACGGACGTGCGGTTTCCTTCAGCAGGGTACGCATCGCGGCCGGGGTCAACGGATCCTTGCCCTTGGCGATCAGTGCGCTCTGCACCAGTGCGGCAACGGCGGCCACATGCGGCGAGGCCATCGAGGTACCGCCCATGCCCATGTAACCCGGCGTGCCCGATTCCGGCGTGGTGGCCGCATTGGAGCCGGTCTGCCAGATGTAGCCACCCGGGTTGCCGTCGACACTGCCGCCGCCACCCGGACCGGACAGGTCCACGCGGGTGCCATAGTTGGAGTAGTAGGTGATGCCACCGGTGATGCGGGTGGCACCCACGGTCACCACGCCTTCGCAGCTGGCCGGACGGTACTTGGACGCGTTGTCGGCTTCATTGCCCGCCGCGACCACCACGGTGGTGCCACGCGAGATCGCGCCATTGATGGCGTCCTGGTAGGTGCTGCCGCAGGTACCGCTGCCGCCCAGGCTCATGTTGATGATCTCGGCCGGGTTGGTGTTGGCCGGGATGCCGGTCACCGTGCCACCCGATGCCCAGACCACCGCGTCGGCGATGTCGGACAGGTAGCCGCCGCACTTGCCCAGCACACGTACCGGCAGCACCTTGGCCTTGTAGGCGACACCGGCCATGCCGACGCCGTTGTTGGTCTGCTCGGCCACGGTGCCGGCTACGTGGGTGCCGTGCCAGGAACTGTCCTCGGCCAGCGAGCCGTCATAGCACTCGTTGTCGTTCTCGACCCAGTCACCGTAGTCCTGCGCACCCGGCACACGATCGTTGGTCGGGCGCCGCGAGGTCTCCGCATCGCTGATGAAGTCGTAACCCTCCAGCAGGTTGCCGACCAGGTCCGGATGCTGCGGCAGGATGCCGGTATCGATCACCGCCACCACGATGCCTTCGCCCTGCGAGACATCCCATGCCGCCGGTGCGTTGATGCCGCCGACCGCATTGTGCAGGTGCCACTGGTTCTGCTGGTAGAAGGGATCGTTCGGCACCAGTGCCGGCTGCACATCGCCGGCACGCAGCTCGGTGCGGCGCAGCTTCACGTCGGCTTCGGCGTACTGCACCGACGGGTCGGCCTGCAGTTCCTTCAGCACACGCTGCAGTTCGGCCGGGGCCAGGCGGCCCTGCACGCGGATCAGGTCCGCACCGGTAGCGAGCTTGCGTACCACCTGCGGGCCGAGGGTACTGGCACGTGAGGTACCGCCGGACAGGCTGGCCCGGGTCAGCGCCGACTGCACGGTGGACAGCTTCGCCGAGCGGTCGGTGGCGGCGGCAGCGCCGGCCCGGTACTTGACGATGATGCGCTCGGCGCCCGGCTGGGCGGTGCTGGCCTGGCGCACCGGTTCGCGGGTCGGCAGGCCGGCGGCGTGGACGGCACCGACGGCCGTCATCGACAGCACGGCGGCGGCAAGCACATTGATGCGAAGGTTCTGCTTCTTGATCACGTCGAATTCCTCTTCTGGGTCATGGATCGAACCAACACTGCGGCCATCATTCCTTGACGACTCCCGGCCGGCCCAGCCGGGATTGCCGTGACCTCCCCCCAGGCCCTCACTGCAGGTGCTGCGCCGGCGTGGGTGGCCGCCGGCGCGATGGAGTGGCTTACCAGCCGAAGCCGGCACCGACGCCAACCGAGCTGTCGTCGCTGCTGAAAGCACCGCCGAAGGTCACCGTGGCGCGATCGCTGATCGCACGCTGGTAGCCCAGCGACAACGCCGACTCGCCGCCCTGGAAACCAATGCCGACGCCGACCCGGTTCTGGGTGCGGATACCGGCGGCACTGGTGGCCATGTTGAGCATCGCCGCGCTCATCGCACCCTGGCGGTCGATGCGGCGATCCATGTGGCGCAGGCGTCCGTCGATCTCGCCCTTGAACACATCGAAGCTGTCGGCGACGGCCTGGACGCGGCTGTCGGTGTAGCTGTTGGCCGTGGCCATGCCACGGTCGAGCTGGCCCTTGTTGACCGCATCGGTGGCCGTGGTACCCGCCGCCACATTGGTGACCTGGCGCTCGTTGCCTTCACTGCCCACCGAGACCGTGTTGGCACGATCGGCAACCGAGCCCTGGCCCAGCGCCACCGCGTTCGCCGCGGTGGCATTGGCGCCCTGGCCGATGGCCGTGGACGAAGCGCCACTGGCGACGGCGCCCTCGCCCATGGCGACGGCATTGAAGCCCGTCGCGGGAGTGCCAACCGGAATCCCGGCACCGGCGGCAGCAGCGGTCGGCGTGCCCTGCACACGCGCGGTGCTGGCCGGTGCCGCGTCGGCCGTTGCAGGTGCATCAGCGGTGCTTGCCAGCGGGCTCTCATCCAGCGAGGCACTCATCGCGCGCAGGTTGGCAGTCCCGGCACGCGAGCCACCGGCGGTTCTGCGGTCGATCTCGCTGACCTTGCGGTCCAGCGCGCCGAGCGCATCGCCGACGTTGCTGTAGGTGGCACCCTGGATCACGTAGTTCGGGGCCACGAACACCCCCTGCATGCCGACGCTGGCACCACCGCCGAGGAAGCTGGCGGCATCGCTGAGCGACTGGAACAGCTGGCCGCCGTTGATCGCCTGGCGACTGCCCGCAGCGATGCTGCCGGCACCGACGTTGTCGATGGTGGTGCCCTGGAAGCCGGACAGGGTCAGGCGGTCACGGCTGGCGTCGTCGTAGCCGACCGCGCTGGCCGCGGTGGTTTCCACGGTGGCGATGCGCGAATCGAAATCGCCCACGCGCGTTTCCACCGCACCCACCCGCTGGTTGGTGACGTTGAGCTGGGAGCCAGTGATGGCATCGCTGCTGCCGGCGGCGATGCGGCCATCGGCCACATTGACGATGCGGCGCGTGGCTGGACCATCGGTGCCATTGCCACCGCCGACCGACACCACGTTGGCATCGAGCGCACGCGAGCCCGCACCCAGCGCCACCGAGTTGGCACCAGACGCGCCGGCACTGTTGCCCAGTGCAAGTGCACCGTTGCCGATCGCCATCGCGTTGGCGCCCAGCGCATTGCTGCGTGCGCCGCTGGCACTGGCCGCCGAACCGATCGCGGCGGCATCACTGCCGCTGGCGCTGGCGATACCTGCGCCGGTGGCCTTGACGTAACGTGCCGTGCCATCGGCAGTCGCTGCGACCGCATCAAGCTGGCCACGATTGACCGCATCGGTGCGCTCGGTACCGGCAGCGACGCGGGTGATCTGACGATCACTGGTACTGCTGCCCACCGACACGGTGTTGGCACGGTCGGCCACCGAGCCTGCGCCCAGTGCGATGCTGCCGGCCGCCGAAGCGTTGGCACTGACACCCACTGCGGTGGCATTGGCGCCGGTGGCCTTGCTGCCGTAACCCACTGCAGTGCCAAGGCGACCACTGGCTTCGGCATAGCTGCCCAGCGCCGAAGCGCCGTCGGCCGAAGCATTGGCGCGGAAACCACTGGCCTGCGACTGGGTGCCGCTAGCCGTGGCCTGCGCGCCGCTGGCAGTGCTGTAAGCGCCCTTGGCCTGGGCGCCGGCGCCGGTAGCACTGGCGCCGAGTTCGCTGGCGCTGGCGCCACTGCCCACGGCTACGCTGTCGACACCAGCAGCCTGCGCCGCGTTGCCGAGCGCCGCCGCATTGTTGCCGGTGGCCAGCGCATCGAAGCCCACGGCCGTGGCATTGCCGGCCATGGCATTGGCACCACTGCCCAGCGCGGTGGCGCCGTTGCCGATGGCGTTGGCCGCGTTGCCGGCGGCCAGTGCGTTGTCACCGTCCACCAGGGCACCGGCCTCGCCATCGGCATTGCCGCTGGCCTGGAACTGCCGGCTGGTCTTGTCGGCGACGCTGGCGACTGCATCCAACTGGCCCTTGTTCACCGCATCGGTGGCTTCGGTACCGGCTGCGACATGGGTGACCTGGCGCTCACCGCCCGCCTTGCCGACGGCCACCGTGTTGTCACGGTCGGCCTTGGAGCCGGCACCGAGCGCGACGCTGTTGCTGCCATTGGCGGTGGCGTTGGCACCCAGCGCGGTGGCACTGCTGCCTGCCGCCCACGAATTCCAGCCGATCGCCGTGGCGTAGTCTTCGGTGGCCCACGCGCCCGCACCGAATGCCGCGGCACCGGTGCCACTGGCACGCGAGGGGATCAGGCCGAAGAAGGTGCTGCCACCGATGGCCACGCTCTCCTCGCCACTGGCCTCGCTGGACTGACCCACGGCAACGGCACCGGTTCCGGCCGCAGCGGCACCGAAACCGACTGCGGTGGTGTTGGCACCACTGGCCGCCGAGCCGTAGCCCAACGCGGTGCCGAGGCGACCGCTGGCTTCGGCGTAGCCGCCGACAGCGGTAGTGCCATCGGCGGACGCGGCGCTGCGGAAACCGCTGGCCAATGCCTGGGTGCCGCTGGCATTGGCTTCTGTACCTGTGGCCGTGCTGTATGCACCGCTGGCCTGCGCGCGCGCGCCGACCGCGCTTGCCCCCAGTTCACTGGCGCTGGCGCCGGTGCCGAGCGCCAGGCTGTCTTCGCCGGTGGCCTGTGCCGTGCTGCCCAGGGCAGCCGCGTTGCCGCCGGTGGCCAGCGCATCGATGCCCACGGCGGTGGCGTTGGCGGCCAGCGCATTGGCACCGCTGCCAAGCGCGGTGGCACCGTTGCCGATCGCATTGGCCGCGTCACCGGCCGCCAGCGCGTTGTCGCCGTCCACCAGCGCCCCGGTTTCACCATCGGCATTGCCGCTGGCCTGGAACTGCCGGCTGGTCTTTTCCGCTGCCGCGGCTACGGCATCGAGCTGATTCCTGTTGACCGCATCATTGCCCTGCGTGCCATCGGCCACGTTGGTGATCTGGCGGGTGTTGCCACCGCCGCCCACCGACACGGTGTTGTCGCGATCCGCGATCGAATCGGCACCCAGCGCCACGCTGTTGGCGCCGCGCGATTCAGCGGCGTTACCCAGCGCGGTACTGTTGATGCCCCCCGACCAGGCGCCACCACCCACCGCGGTGGAGTAGTTGCCCGACGCTTCGGTGGCCAGCAGACCGAACAGCGAGCCACCGACGGCGACGCTGTTGGTGCCGGTGGCCAGGCTGCCCTGGCCGGTGGCGGTGCTGTAGGCACCGGAGGCTTCCGAGTCGCCACCCACGGCCACGCTGTTGGAACCGGAGGCATTGGCAAAGTTGCCGAACGCGGTGGCATTGAAGGCCGAGGCCTGTGCATAGCCACCGATGGCGGTGCTGTAACCGCCGCTGGCTTCGGCACCGATACCGAAGGCCGCCGACGCCGTACCACTGGCTACGCTCTCGCTACCGACAGCGGTGGCCGCGTCACCACTGGCATTGCTGAAGTAGCCCACGGCCACGGCCTCTTCGCCGGACGCTTCGGACAGCACGCCATTGGCAGTGCTACCGGCGCCGCTGGCGATGCTGGCCGCACCGAACGCCGCGCTCTGCTCGCCGCTGGCTTCGCTTTCCGCGCCATGCGCGGTGGCGTACTCGCCCGTGGCCTGTGCGTTGGCACCAACAGCGCTGGCGTTGGCTGCGGTCGCCAACGCATTGAAGCCCAGCGCCTGCGCATTGCTGGCCAACGCGTTGGCGCCGCTGCCCAGTGCGGTAGCGCCATTGCCGATGGCGTTGGCGGCATCACCGGCCGCCAGTGCGTTGTCACCTTCCACCAATGCACCGGCTACGTCGTCGCCGTTGCCGCTGGCCTGGAAGAAGCGGCTGGTGGTGGTGGCCGTGGTCGCCACCGCATCCAGCTGCGCCTTGTTCACCGCATCGGTGGCCTGGGTGCCGGCGGCGACGTTGGTGATCTGGCGTTCGTTGCCGGCGCTGCCCACCGACACCGTGCGCGCGCGGTTGGCGACCGAACCGGCACCCAGCGCGACCGTGTTGCTGGCGCTGGCATTGCTGCCGGCACCGAGCGCGATCGCACTCTCACCACCGGCCACCGTGTTGGTGCCGATGGCGATGCTGTTGATGCTGTTGCCCAGCGCCTGGAAGCCCAGCGCCACGCTGTTGTCGCCATAGCCGAAGGCACCGCGGCCAACGGCGGTGGAACTGGCGCCGTTGGCCCAGCTGTTGTAACCGATGGAGGTCGCGCCGCTGCCGCTGGCCCAGGCCGCGTTGCCGAACGCTGACGCGTTGGTGGCGGTGGCCCATGCACCCGAACCGAATGCTGCTGCGCCACTGGCAGTGGCCCAGCTGTATCCGCCTACTGCGGTGCTGTCATCGCTGCTGGCGAATGCGCTGTCGCCGACCGCAACCGCATAGCTGCCGGTGGCGCGCGACTTGCCGCCTGCGGCGAAGCTGTTGTCACCACTGGCCTTGGCCGCGTTGCCGAAAGCGCTGCTGGCAGCCCCGGTGGCCTGCGCACCGCTGCCGACTGCGGTGGCATCGGCAACAGCGGTGGTGCCCACCTGCTGCGCCGTGCCATCGGCACCGATGATCGGCTGGTTGAACTCGTCGTAGGCCTGGCCGAGGCCACCGATGGCGACACCGCCATTGCCGGTGGCCGCGCTGTTACGGCCCACGGCCACGCTGTCATCGCCGATGGCCGACGCGGCAGCACCCTGCGCAATGGCACCTGCGCCGATCGCATTGCTCGACGAACCCACAGCGATGGAGCCTTCGCCATCAGCCAGTGCGCCAGCATCACTGCCCGCCTCCGGCTGTGCCTGGAAGAAACGCGCGGTGGTGTCGGCAGTGCCGGCCACGGCGTCGAGCTGGGCTTTGTTCACCGCATCGGTGGCTTCGCTGCCCGCAGCGACGCTGGTGATCTGCCGCTCGTTGCCGGCGCTGCCGACGGCCACGCTGTTGGCGCGCACCGCTTCGGAATTCGCGCCGAGTGCCACACTGTTCGCGCCGCGTGCGGTGGCGTAGTAACCCACGGCCGTGCTCTGCGCTCCGCTCGCCCAGGTCTGCGCGCCGAGGGCACTGGCGTTCTCGCCCGGTGCATAGGCGAAGTAGCCGACCGCGGTCGCTTCGGCGCCGGAGGCTTCGCTGAGGCTGCCGTTGGCCACGGCACGGTCGCCACTGGCGATGGCACCGGCACCGACGGCGGTCGCGGCTTCGCCACTGGCCTGGGTCTGCACGAAGAAGCCCAGGCCGGGGATCAGGTCAGCCGGACCACCGATGGCAACGCTGCTGGTGCCCGTCGCGTTGCTCTGCGTACCCAGCGCGGTGGAATAATCGCCGATGGCATTGGCCACGGCGCCGAAGGCCGACGCCTGCGCACCGGCCGCATAGGCGCCGACGCCGTAGGACGACGCCGCAAAACCACTGGCTTCGGCACTGGCGCCGACCGCAGTGCCGCCGACGCCTGCGCTGGTTGCGCCGGTTTCCACCGGCACGCCGCCGCTGGTGATCAGCGGGTTGCCGTCGGCATCCACCGCAGCGCCACCCACGGCAACGCTGCCCGGACCGTTGGCCTGCGCGTTGTTGCCGAACGCGGCACTGTTCTGGCCCGAGGCCAGCGCGTTGTTGCCAACGGCGGTGGCGTTCTGCGCGACGGCGGTGGCGCCGGCACCGACTGCAGTGGTGCCGTTGCCGATGGCATTGGCGGCCTCGCCGGCCGCCAGCGCCTCGTCGCCCTCGGCCAGTGCACCGGCATCGCTGTTGCTGCTGCCATTGGCCTGGAAGCGCTTGGCGGTGGCATCGGCCACGGCGGCGACGTCCTTCAGCTGACCGACATTGACTGCATCGTTGTCTTCGGTGCCTGCGGCCACGCTGGTGATCTGCCGGGTCAGCCCGTATTCGGCGGCACCAACGGACACGGTATCGACGCGGTCGGCCAGCGAGCCCGCGCCGAGCGCCACGCTGCCGGTGGCCACCGCCGCGGAATTCGAGCCCAGCGCGGTGCTGTATTCACCGACGGCGGTGCTGAACGCACCCACCGCGATCGATGCTTCGTTGGCTGCGGTAGCGCCGCGGCCCAGCGCGGTGCTGCCCGGGCCCATCGCCACGGCACCGCCGCCGACAGCCGTGGCGCCATCGGCAGTCGCTTCGGACAGCGCACCCAGCGCGGTGGCCGCGCCGTTCTCGCTCGCGGCGGTCGCGCTTGCGCCAACCGCGGTGTCGCCGAGACCGAAGGCCGCAGCGCTCTGCCCGACCACCACGCTGGCATCGCCGATTGCCAAGGCGCCCTGGCCGAACGCGCTTGCGCCCAGGCCCGCGGCAATGGCCTGGGTTCCGATGGCAGTGGTGGCATTGGCCAGCGACTGTGCGCCGGCACCGGCCGCCACTGCGCCCTGCCCGTCGATCTTCGCCGCGTCGCTGTCATCGCCTGCGCCATCGGCCTTGAAATAACGGTTGCCGTCTGCGGCGACATCGGCCAGCGCAGCCTGGGTGGCGCGCGCCTGCGCGTCCAGTTGCGCCTTGTTCACCGCATCGGTGGCCTGGCTGCCTGCGGCAACATTGGTGATCTGCCGTTCCTTGCCGGTATCACCCACGGACACCGTGTTGGCACGCGTGGCCTTGGAGCCGGCGCCCAGCGCTACGCTATTGGCCGCACTGGCGCTGCTGTTGCTGCCGATCGCCACCGCGTTGCTGCCCTTGGCCGTGGCCGAGCCTTCGATCAGGCACTTTTCGAGCAGCTTGCCGCTGAATGCCACGCAGGTGGCGCTGCCGCCGATCTGCACCGACTGTGCTGCGGCGATACCGCTCATGCCCAATCCCAACACCAGGCCCAGTGCCATCGCCAACCTTGCGGGCGCAGCCTGCGTTGCATCGCGGCGCTGGTCGACGACCCCGTCGCCGCTGTCGGAGGAGGCCAGTTCCGAGGCCACCACCAACTGACCCAATGCTTTGTTCCAGACCTTGCGATAAATCCGATTCATCGGTACGGCTCCTGATTGGACTGGTTTTGGGCAAAGCAACGCCACCGCTGGGCTTTCCGGCCCAACGTCCCCTGGGGGCGTTTATTCGCGTGATTTACTGCGGGGTATTGCCGAACGGCGCGCAGCGACAGAAAACCGAGCGCGTGCGCCAAGCGGTTACTGCGAAATGAATGATTCTGAAACGGGGTTCAAGTGTTAACGGCAACTTTGCAGATCGTCAAGACTTTGACACAGCAAATCCTATTGCCGTGAAGCACATCACTATTTCACGTGTTTATGAAATGATTTTGTTATGCATGCGTGACGATTCCTCGACGCATGAAAATGCATGTAACTAGCGGTCGCGACTGGAGTTTCAAGCGCGCAAAGAAAAACCCGCCGATCAACGGCGGGTTTTTCCATACGCGATGGCATTGAGGCCTGCGCGATGCAGTGCGATCAGCCGCACCACACCCGCGCGTTGCGGAACATGCGCATCCACGGCGAGTCACCCTGCCACTCGGCCGGAGCCCAGCTCAGGTTGAGCGCGCGCGGGGTGCGCTCCGGGTGCGGCATCATGATGGTGACGCGGCCGTCGCTGCTGGTCAGGCCGGTGATGCCGTCCGGCGAACCGTTCGGGTTCAGCGGGTACTGGCTGGCGACGTTGCCATTGCCGTCGATGTAGCGCAGCGAGACGCGTGCGGCGGCCTGGTCGACGGCGTTGTCGAACACGGCCTGGCCTTCGCCGTGCGCCACCGCTACCTGCAGGCGCGAGCCGGCCATGCCACGCAGCAGGATCGACGGCGATTCCACCACTTCCAGCAGCGCGGTGCGGGCTTCGAACTGCTCGCTGGCGTTGCGACGGAACTGCGGCCAGTGCTCGGCACCCGGGATGATGTTTTTCAGCTGGCTCATCATCTGGCAGCCGTTGCACACGCCCAGCGCAAAGCTGTCGTCGCGCGCGAAGAACGCGGCGAAGGCATCACGCAGTGCGCTGCGCTCCAGGATCGAGGTGGCCCAGCCACGGCCGGCACCGAGCACGTCGCCGTAGCTGAAGCCGCCGCAGGCGACCAGGCCGGTGAAGTCCTGCAGGGCCACGCGGCCTTCGATCAGGTCGCTCATGTGCACGTCGAACGCGCGGAAGCCGGCACGTTCGAAGGCGTTGGCCATTTCAATCTGGCCGTTCACGCCCTGCTCGCGCAGCACGGCCACGCGCGGGCGCGCACCGGTGCTGATGAACGGCGCCGCCACGTCTTCGTTGAGGTCGAAGCTGAGCTTCGGCTTCAGGCCCGGCGCATTGAAGGCACGGGCGACCTCGCGCTCGGCATCCGCGTTGGCCGGGTTGTCGCGGCGCTTCTGCATCGCGTGGGTGACCGACCACCAGGCGTCGAACAGCGCGTCCCAGCGCCACTCGGCCAGGTTCTCGCCACCCAGCGACACGCGCACCACCGGTGCAGTGGTCGGCTTGGCGATGCGCTGCGCGCATTCGGTCAGTGCATGGCGCTCGACCAGGTCGGCGAACGCTGCGCGGTCTTCGCGTGCGATCTGCACCACCGCGCCCAGTTCTTCGTTGAACAGGCTGCGGAACGGATCATCGCCCCAGGCATCGAGGGTGATATCCAGGCCCAGGCGCGAGGTGAAGGCCATTTCGCACAGCGCAGCGAAGGCGCCGCCGTCGCTGCGGTCGTGATAGGCCAGCAGCAGGCCGGACTGGCGCGCATCGCGGATCAGCTCGAAGAAACCACGCAGGCGCTGCGGGTCGTCCAGGTCCGGCGCGGCACCGGCGAAGGCCGGCAGGTCGGCGTGGTCGGCATGCACCTGGGCCAGGATCGAACCGCCCAGACGCTGCTTGCCGGCGCCGAGGCCGATCAGCCACAGCTCGCTGTCCACGTCGCGGTCGAGCAGCGGCGTCAGCTGCTGGCGCACGTCGGCCACCGGCGCGAACGCCGAGATCACCAGCGACACCGGCGACACGCTCTTGTGCGCCTCGCCCTGGTCGTGCCACTGCGCCTGCATCGACAGCGAGTCCTTGCCCACCGGGATGCTGATGTCCAGCTGCGGGCACAGTTCCATGCCCACTGCCTTCACCGCGTCGTACAGCAGCGCGTCTTCGCCGGGGTGGCCGGCCGCGGCCATCCAGTTCGCCGACAGCTTGATTTCATCCAACGCATCGACCGGGGCCGCGCACAGGTTGGTCAGCGCTTCGCCCACCGCCATGCGTGCCGACGCAGCGGCGTCGAGCAGGGCCAGCGGGGTGCGCTCGCCGATCGACATCGCTTCGCCGGCCACGCCGTCGAAGTCGGCCAGGGTGATCGCCACGTCGGAAACCGGCAGCTGCCACGGGCCGACCATCTGTTCGCGTGCGGTCAGGCCGCCGACGCTGCGGTCACCGATGGTGACCAGGAAGTTCTTCGAGGCGACGGTCGGGTGCGCGAGCACGCGCAGGCCCGCTTCCTGCAGGTCCAGGCCACCGGTCTTCAGCGCCGGCCAGCGCGGGGCCGGCGGGTGCGCGGTGTCGCGGTGCATCTTCGGCGGCTTGCCGAACAGCACGTCCATCGGCAGGTCGATCGGTGCATCGGCCGGGGTGTGGCCCGGCACGGCACCGTAGGCCACCACCAGGTGTTCCTCGGCGGTGGCCACGCCAACCGCAGCGAACGGGCAGCGCTCGCGGGCACACAGCGCAGCGAACTCGGCCAGGCGCTCCTGGGCCACGCCCAGCACGTAGCGCTCCTGCGACTCGTTGCACCATAGCTGCATCGGCGACAGCGACGGATCGTCGGTGGGCACCTTGCCCAGATCGATGACACCACCAACCTTGGAGTCGTGCAGCAGTTCCGGGATGGCATTGGACAGGCCACCGGCACCGACGTCGTGGAAGAACTTGATCGGGTTGTTCGCCCCCATCGCCACGCAGCGGTCGATGACCTCCTGGCAGCGGCGCTCCATTTCCGGGTTGTCGCGCTGCACGCTGGCGAAGTCCAGGTCCTCGGCGCTCTCGCCCGAGGCCACCGAGCTGGCCGCACCGCCGCCCAGGCCGATCAGCATCGCCGGACCGCCGAGCACAATGACCGCATCACCGGCCTGCAGCTGGATCTTGTCGACCTGCACGCGGTCGATCGCGCCGAGGCCACCGGCCAGCATGATCGGCTTGTCGTAGGCACGCACCAGATCGGCGCCTTCCGGCAGCTCGAAGCTGCGGAAGTAGCCGAGCAGGTTCGGGCGGCCGAACTCGTTGTTGAACGCTGCGCCGCCGAGCGGGCCGTCGGTCATGATTTCCAGCGCCGGTGCCATGCGCGGGTTCAGCGCGCGTGGCGCTTCCCACGGCTGCGGCAGCTCGGGAATGCGCAGGTGCGAGACCGAGAACCCGGACAGGCCCGCCTTCGGCTTGCCGCCGCGGCCGGTCGCGCCTTCGTCGCGGATCTCGCCGCCGTTGCCGGTCGATGCACCCGGGAACGGCGCGATCGCGGTCGGATGGTTATGCGTTTCCACCTTGATCTGGAACGCGCTGGGCACCTGCGGCTCGCGGCGGTATTCGCCGCTGGCCGGATCCGGGCGGTAACGCGACGCCGGATGGCCTTCGATCACCGCGGCATTGTCGCTGTACGCGCTGAGCGTGTGCTGCGGGGTCTGCTGGTGGGTGTTCTTGATCATCCGGAACAGCGAACGGTCCTGTTCCTGGCCGTCGATGGTCCAGCTGGCGTTGAAGATCTTGTGCCGGCAGTGCTCGGAATTGGCCTGCGCGAACATCATCAGCTCGACGTCGGACGGTGCGCGGCCGAGCGCGGTGAAGCGTTCGCGCAGGTAGTCGATCTCGTCCTGGGCCATGGCCAGGCCGAGGCGCTGGTTGGCAGCCTCCAGCTGGTCCACCGGCACGCGTTCCAGTTCACCGCGGGCCGGCGCCGAGAACAGCGCCTGGCCCTGTTCCACGGTCTCCAGCACCGACTGCGTCATCGGGTCGTGCAGCGCCTTGACCAGCGCCTGCTGGGCGGCGGCATCGGCCGGCCAGCCCTGCACGTCGATGCGCAGGCCCCGCTCGACCCGGCTGACCGGCTGCCCGGCACCACGGACCAGTTCGGTGGCCTTGCTCGACCACGGCGACAGCGTGCCCAGGCGCGGCACCACGATGCGGCTGACCGCGCCGTCGGCCACGGCCTCGGCCTGCGGCGCGGCTTCGAGGATGCGGCACAGGGTGGTCAGGTCGGGGGCGGCGCTGCCTTCGGGCTGCACGAAGTAGACGTGCCAGGCACCGCTGATGCGCAGGGAGGGAGCGATGGACTGCAGGCGGGATTCAAGACGTTCGCGGCGGAACGGCGACAGGGCGGGCGCGCCCTCGAGGACCATCATGTCCGGGGAACCGTAGTTGGGAAACGGGCCCGACATTGTACCGGAAGCGGGGGAAGGGCTTTGGCCGGGCGGCGCCCGGCACCCGCCGAAGCCAAGGCAACGGCAACGGCAACAGCAACAGCAACGGCCACCGTTACGGCAACCGCCAGCCCCTGGCCAACGCCCGACGCCGACGCACGCAAACGCATTGCGCGCGTGCCCATCCTCATGTACCACCGCGTGGAGCCACTCCCGCCCAAAAGCGGTGCGCAGCGCACCGGGCTGACGGTGATTCCGCCGAACTTTCAAATTCAAATGGATTGGCTGCGCGAACGCGGCTTTGAGACTGTGAGCCTGTATGACATGCAGAATGCGCTGGCATTTGGCCAGCCGCTGCCGGCCAAGCCCATTGTGATTAGCTTTGATGATGGTTATCGCGGCGTGTACGACTTTGCATTTCCAGTGATGCGCGCACATGGCTACACCGGCACGCTCTTCTTACCCACAGAGCTGATCGACAAACAAGAGCCGGATTACATCAACTGGCAGATGGCCGAAGAGCTGGCACGGGCCGGCTGGAAGATCGAGCCGCACACCAAGTCACATGTG
>OFSF01000200.1_pt1 | contig 24896 bp, 19 predicted proteins | sample 1543271 | NCBI WGS metagenome assembly OFSF01 (sample SAMN07774227, study PRJEB24372) | wastewater metagenome | isolation source: Exp Tend VB 100WW | collected 2016-02
CCGATCATGACGCCCTTCCTACCGGCCAAGCGCAGGCCGACCAGGTAGGCGTTCTCGCTCACCTGACGAGCCTAATGAGCGTCATCAACACCGCCGTGGTAGCCCGCGGCATGCTCGACGAACCGCCGGACGGCGTGCGGCTGGGCCGCGGGATGGGTATGCAGATAGGACGCGTGCACCCCGACGTCGACCGCACCATCGCTCGCTGGATGCTCGCCCGTCCGGCCCATGATCCACGCCGACTGCACCGGCGCATCGAATTGCACTGTGGTGCGGTGAAACTCGTGGCCGGTCACCCGCTGGCCCTCGGCATACAACGCCGAATCCGCGCCCAGCCGCAGCTGCTGGCCGATGCGCAGCTCGCCGTCGCGCAGCAGCGCCAGATCGATCGGCAGGCCCACCGACAGGTTGGAACGGATGGTGGAGTCCAGCGAGACGATCGCCGTACGCGCGGCATCCTCCAGGTGTGTGGCCGGGCTGAGGATGCGGTCCAGGATGGGCTTGCCGTACTTGGACTCACCGATCTGAAGATAGGGCGTCTCCGGCGAAGCGGCGATGGCGTTGCCGAGCGGGTAGATCATGTACAGCCCGGGCCGCTCGCCAGCGATCTGGCCACCGAAAATCAGCGTCGCCTGGGTGTTGACCCCGTCATGGCCGTGCTCGCTGTGGCTGCTGTGCACCTGGCTGTCCACCAGCAGCTGGCCGACGTACTCGGCAGCTTCGAACAGATGGGTCATGTCGCGCAGGTTGGGCGTGCGCCGTTCACCGGCGTCGCGCCCCAGGCGTGACACCAGCAGCTGGGTGGTGGCCAGGTTGCCAGCCGCCATCAGCACGTAGGCTGCCTGGCCGGGGTACTCGAACACGTGCAGCTTGCGGTGCACGCGCACATCGTCCAGCGAGGCATTGGTCCGGGTGTCGGCAGCGAAGACAAGGCCTTCGTCCACCTCGATTCCAACGCAATAGGTCATGTCGGTGCCCTATCATGTGCGTCCCGGATTGTAGGCAGGCCGCCGTGACGACGGCATGTCCACGCCCCCCCCCAAGTGCCGTCACCTGAACCGCATGACCACCGTGCTCCTGAGCCTGGGCAGCAACGTCCAGCCCCGTCGCTACCTCCACGCCGCGGTGGCGGCCCTGCGCGAGCGCTTCGGCGCGCTGCAGGTGTCGCCCGCCTACCGTACCGCCGCGGTCGGCTTCGATGGCCCGGCCTTCCTCAACAATGCGGTGGCGATCGAAACCGACCTGCCGCTGCAGGAACTGGACGAGTGGCTGCATGCGCTGGAAGACGCGCACGGGCGCGACCGCAGCGGGCCGCGCTTCTCCGATCGGACCCTGGACATCGACGTAGTGTTCTACGGGGATCTGGTGGTGGAAGGTCCCGGCCACCTGCGCATTCCGCGCCCGGAGCTGAAGCACGCCTTCGTGCTGAAGCCGCTGGCCGACATCGCGCCGGGCTTCATCGACCCGGTCAGCGGGCAGGACCTGGCAACGCTGTGGCGTGCGCACAGACAGTTTGGCGAGGCGTTCGAGGTCGTGGACCTGGAATGAGGGTGGTTGCCGGCTGCTGGCCGGCAACATTTCAACTGACCGTTCGCCCACCATCCACGCGCAGGGTGTGGCCGGTGACGAAGCTGGCTTCGGCCACCAGCCAGTAGACCGCCTCGGCGATCTCCTCGACCGTGCCGATCCGTGCCAGCGGCGTGCGTGCCAGCAGCGCCTCGCGGGCGAAATCGTCCTTGCCCTGTTCCGGCCACAGGATCGCCCCCGGCGCTACCGCATTGACCCGCACTTTCGGCGCCAGCTCCAGCGCCAGCGAGCGGGTGGCCATCTCCAGCGCGGCCTTGGCCATGGTGTAGGCGATGTGGTCGCGCATCGGGTCGGTGCCGTGAAGGTCGGTCAGGTTGACGATGCAGCCCTGCTGGCGGCGCAGGTAGGGCGCCGCCGCCTGTGACAGCAGCAGCGGCGCGCGCGCATTGACCGCATACAGCTCGTCCATCGCCTCGGCGGTGACCTGGCCGAGCGGGGTGGGGAAGAAGTTGGAGGCGTTGTTGACCAGTGCATCCAGTCGCCCGAAGTGGGTGACGGCCTGCTCCACCAGGTCGGCCAGGGCGTCGGCGTCGCGCAGGTCGGCCTGCAGGGCCAGCACGCTGCCCGGGCGCACGTTGTCGAAATCGAACGCGGCCTGCTGCAGCTCCGCGCTGGAGGTGTTGGCGTGCAGCACCACCGACCAGCCACAGGCATGGAACTGGCGGGCGATGGCCGCACCGATCCGGCGCGCGCTGCCGGTGATCAGGACCACGGGGTGGGTGTCGCTCATCGAGGGTCCTCCAAGGCTCGGCTATCCTGTGCACCATTGTCACCGCATTCGAAGACGCCATGCAGCCCACCTTCCCCCTGCCCGAAGCCGATGCCCTGGCCCACAGCGACCAGCTGGCCGCCGCCCTGCGCGCCGAAATCCTTGCGCAGGGCGGGGCGATGCCGTTCTCGCGCTTCATGGAACTGTGCCTGTACACCCCCGGCTGGGGCTATTACAGCGCCGGCGCCAGCAAGTTCGGTGGCAGCGGTGACTTCATCACCGCGCCCGAGCTCGGCAGCCTGTTCGCCGGCAGCGTGGCCAATGCGCTGGCGCCGGTGTTCGCCCAGCTGGGTGCGCAGGCGCGGATGCTGGAACTGGGCGGTGGTACCGGCGCCTTCGCCGAAGCGGTGCTGCTGCGCCTGGCTGAGTTGGACGCGCTGCCGTCGCGCTACGCCATCCTCGAACCCAGCGCCGACCTGCGCGAGCGCCAGCAGCAGCGCCTGCAGCAGAACCTGCCGGCCGAGCTGGCGGCGCGCGTGGACTGGGTCGACCGCCCGTTCGAGGAGGACTGGGAGGGCGTGGTGTTTGCCAACGAGGTGATCGACGCGCTGCCGACCCCGCGCTTCCTGATCCGCGATGGCGAGGTCTACGAGGAAACCGTCGAGCTGGATGCCGAAGGCAACTTCATCCGCGGCGCGCAGCCGGCCGACATCCTGCTCAATGGCGCGGTACGCCACATCGAGCGCTACCTGGAAAAGCCCTTCGCCGAGGGCTACCGCTCCGAAGTGCTGCCGCAGCTGCCGTACTGGCTGCAGGCGGTCGCCGGTGGCCTGCAGCGTGGCGCGATGCTGTTCGTCGACTACGGTTACAACCGCGGCGAGTTCTACCAGCACGACCGCGATGATGGCACCGTGCGTGCGTTCTACCGCCACCACGTGCACAACGACGTGCATCGTTGGCCGGGCCTGCAGGACATCACGGCGTCGGTGGATTTCACCGCGATGGCCGAGGCCGGCATGCACGGCGGTTTCGAGCTGGCCGGTTACTGCAGCCAGGCCAGTTTCCTGCTTGGCAACGGCCTGGACCAGGTGCTGCTGCTGGCCGAGGAACGCACCGATGAGGTCGGCCGCATCCAGCTGCGCGACCAGGTGAAGAAGCTGACCCTGCCGACGGAGATGGGCGAGCGCTTCCAGGCTATCGGCCTGCAGCGTGGCGTCGACTTCGAACCGGCCTTCGAGCTGGGTGACCTGAGCTGGCGCCTGTGAGCCACGCGTTGCCGGTGATCAAGCCGCTGCTGCGGCCCCGGTTGTGGGCCGCGCTGTGGGCGGCGGCAGTACTGCTGGTGATCGTGGTGTGCCTGATCCCACCACCGCCGATTCCGTTGCCGGAAAACAGCGACAAGGGCGAACACTTCCTCGCCTATTTCATCCTGGCCGGCAGCGCGGTGCAGCTGTTCCGTCGGGGCCGCCCGCTGCTGTGGGTGGGCGTGGGCCTGGTGCTGATGGGCATCGGCATCGAGTTCGCGCAGGGCGCGCTGACCAGCAACCGCATGGCCGACCCAATGGATGCGCTGGCCAACACCATTGGCGTGCTGGCCGGCATGGCCACTGCACTGACCCCGATGCGCGACCTGCTGCTGCGCTGGCGCGGGTAAAGGCGTGCCAACCAAGGTTGGCACCCACCTGTAGATCCACGCCATGCGCGGATGGAATCCGTAGATCCACGCCATGCGTGGCCATGCGTGGATGAACTGCCCGGGGTGCCGACCAAGGTCGGCACCCACCATGACAGACCTGTCATTACTTCCCCAGCGTGACCTCATCCAGCACCCACATCGCCGGGCGCGTATCGCCGGTGAAGTTGATGCACAGGTCACCGGTGCCCTGGGTACCCTTCGGCAGCGCTGCACGCAGTGTCACGAAGCCATCGGCATCGGGCTTGGCCGGCAGCGGTACCTCAGCCAGCACCTTGCCGCTGCAGTCGCCGCGACGCACCTGCATCTCGCCATGCGCGCGCTTGGCCTTCTCGAAGCGACGCTTGGGCTCGTCGTGGGCCAGCTGGAAGTAGTACGGGATGCGACCTGCACGCACTTCCACGCTGCCGATGCCGTCCAGCTGCGCCTGCGGCCAGCGCCAGCACGGCTGGAAGATGTCCACGTTGAACACCGCACGGTTGCCTTCGCGGGGGCCATCGTCTTCCAGGCGCAGCACCAGCCCCTTCTTGCCCACGCAGCTGAGCAGTTCATCACTGCGGCGGCTGAGCAGCGATTGCGCAGTGAAGTCCGCAACCGTCGGCTTCGCGGCCAGCATCTGGCCCTGGTAGAACGCGGCGGCCTGCACGGCGGCGGGCAGCTGCGCCGTCAGCGGCTGCTGGTACAGCGCGGACTGCGCGGTCACCGGCTGGCCATCGGTGCTGTAGCGCACTTCATAGCCCAGCGGATTGGCCAGCGACACGGTCACGGTGTTCTTCGCACGATCATCGGTGTAGTCCACGCCTACTTCGAACGGGGTCTGCGCATAGGCCAGGCCCCAGGCACGGTAGCGCTGCAGCTGTGCCGGCAGGCGTGCGAGGAAATCGCGGAAGTCGCGATGTTCCGGCGTGCTCCAACCGGTCTCGGCCACAGCGGCCAGGCGCGGGAACAGGTTGTGCTGCAGGCGCGCATAGCTGCGCGTGTGCTCGGTGAACATGTTGGCCTGCAGGCCGAGAATGTGCCCGCGCTTGTCTGCGGCCAGTTCGGCCGGCACCGGCTCGAAGTTGTAGAGCTTGCCGAGATTGACCTGGCTCGGACGGCCCGGCGGTTCGTTCGGCGAGGCCGTCTGCAGGTAATCCAGATAGAGGTAGCCGACCGGCGACATGATCACGTCATGGCCGGCGCTGGCCGCGGCCAGGCCGCCTTCGGTGCCCTGCCAGGACATCACCGTGGCCTGCGGCGGCAGCCCGCCTTCGAGGATCTCATCCCAGCCGATCAGGCGCCGGTCGTGCTCCTCCAGGAAGGTCTCCAGGCGCTTGATGATGTGGCTCTGCATGGCCATTTCATCCTTGATGCCCAGCGCACGCATGCGCTGCTGCACCTGCTTCGACGCTTCCCACTGGTCCTTCACCGCCTCGTCGCCACCGACGTGCACGTACTTGGCCGGGAACAGGTCGATCACTTCTTCCAGCACGTTTTCCAGGAAGGTGACGGTGCTGTCTTCAGTGTTGAACAGGTTGGGGAACACGCCCCATTCGCTGATCGGCTTCAACGGCGTATCGATGGTGCCCAGCTCCGGATACGCAGCAATCGCGGCAGTCGCGTGGCCCGGGACATCGATTTCCGGGATCACCTGGATATGCAGCTTCGCGGCATAGGCGATCACTTCGCGGATCTGGTCCTGCGTGTAGAAGCCGCAGTACGGATGCTCCTGGCCGCTGACCGGATCGATGCCGCCATCGCCGGCCGGGAGGCGGCAGCTGCCCACTTCGGTCAGCTTCGGGTAGCGCTTGATCTCCATGCGCCAGCCCTGGTCATCGGTAAGGTGCCAGTGGAAGGTGTTGAGCTTGTGCGCAGCCATTGCGTCGAGCACGCGCTTGATCTCGTCCAGGCTCTGGAAATGCCGGGCCGAGTCGAGCATGAAACCGCGCCAGCTGAAGCGTGGCGCATCCTGGATCTGCACCGCTGGCAGCACCCCATTGCTGCCGCCGGTGGCGAGCTGGGCGAGGGTGGTCGCGCCATAGAACAGGCCGGTTTCGTTGCCGGCCTGGATCAGCACGCCCTGCGCGGTGCTCTCCAGCGTGTAGCTTTCGCCGCTGTCGCGGAAGGTGGGCACGATCTGGAAGCGGATGCTGCCGGTCTTGGCTGCAGCCTTGCCCTTGGCCAGGACCAGGCGCGGGCCACCACTGCGGGCCAGCAGGCCGGCGAACTGGGCGGCGACGCGCTGCGCGACTTGGCCTTCGGCCTGCAGCACGGTGTCGGCGCGGACGGTGATGCCGCTGCCCTGGCCGGCCTGCACATTGCTGGGGGCGGGAATCAGCATCAGGCTGCCGGCGCGCAGCTGCGGGCCGGGTGCTTCAGCGGCAGGCGTGGGATCGGCGGCGAGTGCCGGCAGTGCCGGCAGCAGGGCGAGCAGGCTGCCCAGCAGCACTGCGCTGCGCATCCGGGCGCGGGAAGGCTTGACCATCGGAACGACTCCTTGGAACGGTGCGATGAACGCTATACATGAAAAACGCCGGGCCCGGAATGACCCAGGCCCGGCGTGCGTGCACGACTCGGCGATGTTGCCGCCGCTGGATCAGTACTTGAAGCGGAAGTTGAGGTAGTACTGGCGGCCGTTGCTGTAGAACGAGGTCGGGATGGCCGCGGTCTGGTAGTACTTGTAGGTCGGGTTGTTGAGGTTGAGCGCATCGAAGCTGATGCTCAGCCAGTCGGTGGCCTTGTAGCTCAGCGATGCCGACAGCGTGCCGAAGTCATCCTGGTAGTACGGGTTGGCACCGGACAGGCCGATCAGGAACGACGAGCGGCGCGTGTAGCTGACGCGTGCACCGAAGGTGTCGTTCTCGAAGTAGGCACCCACGTTGTAGGTGTTCTTCGAGGTGCCGAGCAGGTTGTCGGTTCCATCGGCCCAGGTGTGCTCGGTGCTGCCATCAGCGTAGGTGTAGTTCGCGTTGACGCCGAAGTATTCGCCGATCGGCTGTTCATAGGCCACTTCGATACCGCGCACCTTGCCGTCGGCGTTCTTCGGACGCGAGATGTCGTACTCCTCGAGCTGGTTGGTCAGCTCGCTGAACAGCATCTGCTTCTCGGTGCTGAAGGCCACGTAGTCCTTCAGGCGCATCGAGTAGGCACCGACCGACAGCATGCCGCGCGGCATGAAGTACCACTCCAGGTTGGCGTCGAAGTTGGTCGAGATCACCGGCTTCAGTTTCGGATTGCCGCCGCCGCCCTTTCGGTTCAGATCCGAGCCGTACGAAGACGCACCCAGTGCGGAGTAGTCGGGCAGGGTCTGGGTCTGCGAGGCGGCGAGGCGCAGCACCAGGTCGTCGCGCAGGTCGTACTTGAAGTTCGCGCTCGGCAGCACGCGGTTGTGCTTGTTCTCGAAGGCTTCGCGGGTCCACGCACCGAACAGGCTCTTCACGTCCGGCACGGTCGAGCCCATGGCGGTGGCGTAGGTATCGATGTCCTGCTTGATGTTGACGTAGCGCAGGCCGACGTTACCGCTCCAGCGGTCGCCGCTGAAGTTGCCCTGCACGTAGGCGGCGAAGTTCTTTTCGGTCACCTTCCATTCGGCGCCATAGTTGTGGCGGCCATCCGGACCGTCATTGCCCGACAGCCATTCGGAGTTGTTGGTCACCGCATTACGCAGTGCTGCCGGGGTGTAGTACCAGATGTTGCGTGGGAAGTTGCCGCCGATGTCGCCGGCGAAGCCACCCGGGTAGTTGGCGGTGGGGCTGCCGCGCAGGGCGTCCCAGATGTTGCCAGGGGTGGCGCCTTCCGGCGACTTTGCTTCACGTGTGTGGTCGGCGTAGCGCGCGCCGAAATCGATCGAGCTCAGCACGCCTGCGTTGAAGTACTGGCTGAAATCGACGTTGGCCCACTTTTCCTTGTCGATCGCAGTGACCTGCTGGTTGCCCCAGGTGCCGCCCCAGCTGGCGCCGGCAGGGCTGATATCGCCCCCCACATTCCAGTCCACCGGCGAGCCGTTGCCATGGGTGGTCCAGCTGGCGCCGCCACCCTTTGCAGTCAACAGCTCGGCGATGTACTGGCGCGGCGTTTCGCCAGTGCCCTTGGTGGTACCGGCCTGGAACTTCGCAGTCAGGTTTTCGCTGACCTGCCAGTCGGCATCCAGGGTGATGTAGTTGGTCTTGGCCGTCGACTCGCGGTAGATCATGTCGTACACCGCGTAGTTGGTGTCGGGCATGCCCTTGTAGCTGGCCTGCGTCAGCACGCCATCCTTCACCACATAGCCCGGATCAGGCGCCTGCGACTTGCCGAAGCTGTTGCCGAACATCATGAAGTTGCGGTTGTAGTTGTTGGCTTTCAGCTTGGAGCTGAAGCCGCTGAGTACGAAGCTCAGATCATCGGTCGGCTTGAACTGCAGCGAGACCAGGCCACCCGTACGCTTGCGGGTCTGCTCGAACAGGGTTGAGCCCAGCAGGCCCGGAACCTGTACGCCGAGCAGATCCGGGTTGGTCTTGGCCACCGGATCGTTGGCTTCGATAGTGAAGAAGCCACCCGGAATTTCCTGCGCTTCGCGGCGCAGCTCGCGCTTCTGGCTGAAGGCCTGCAGCATCACGCCGAAGGTGCCTTCATCGTTCTTGTAGTTGAACAGCGCCGACAGCTGCGGGTCGTTCGACTTGGCCTGGTCCGAGCGCACCGCGCCGATCGAGCCTTCCGCGGTGAACTGCTTGGAGAATTCCAGCGGCTTGCGGGTGATGATGTTGACGGTACCGGTGGTGCCGCCGTCCTGCAGCTTGGCCTGCGAGGACTTGTTCACTTCCACCGAGCTGACCAGTTCCGATGGCAGCAGCGAGTAGCTGACGCTGCGGCCGACGTTGTTGCCCTGGCTGAGCACGAACCAGTCGGCCGAGCCGACGGTATGGCCGTTGATCAGGGTCTGGGTCAGGCTCGGGCTGGTGCCGCGCAGGCTGACACGGTCGGCTTCGTCGAAGCCGCCTTCGTCGGCGCTGGACGAGCTGATGTTCACACCCGGCAGGCGCTGCAGGGTGTCGGCGACGTTGTGCGCGGGCAGCTTGCCCACGTCTTCGGCGGTGACCACTTCCACGCGCGCATTGGCTTCGCGCTTGGTGTCCAGCGATTTTTCCATCGAACCACGGATGCCGGTGACCTGCACGGTATCCAGGTCGGTGGCGGTCTGGGTGGCCTGCTGCGCGTGCGCGCTGAAGGCGAGGCAGCTGACGATGGCGGCCGAAAGCAGGGTCTTGCGGGTGTTCATGATGTCTCTCCTCATCACTCGATTGGATGCCGGCGGCGGTGTTCGATTACGGTTGCGATGACATGCGCGGGGCGGCGGCGAAGTCCCGTGCGTTGGCGTGCCACGTACTGCGTGCTGCGATTGCGTTGAAGCCTGTTGCGGTGTCAGGCGGCCGACTGCTGCAGGTACCAGCTGGCAGCGCCGACCACGCCCAGCTGGCCGTGCTCGACGACCTTCACCGGGATGCGTGCCAGCGCTTCGCCCATCGGTCCCTTCTGCAGGTAGCGTTCGACGAAGGTGCTGGCGTGCAGGTATTCGCGGATCTGCGGCAGGATGCCGCCGGCCAGGTAGACGCCACCGTGGGCGCCATAGAACAGCGCCATGTCGCCGATGGTGCTGCCGAGCAGGCCGCAGAACACATCCAGCGCCTGGCGCGCGTGCGCATCGGTATCGGCCATGGCAGCGGCGGTGACCGCATCGGGGCTGGCCAGCGTCGGTGCCTGCCCCTGCAGTGCACACACTGCGCGGTACAGGTTCATCAGGCCGGGGCCGGAGATCGCGTGTTCGATCGACACGTGCGCGCGGTCGCGCTGCATGTGGCGGACGATGGCCATTTCCAGTTCGGTGCTGGCGGCCAGGGTCGGTTGCCCGGCTTCGGTCGGGAGCACCACCGGGCCGTGCGCGGTGGGGATCCACAGCGCGGCGCCGAGGCCGGTGCCGGGGCCGACCACCAGGGTCGGGCCGCGGGCGGCGGTTTCCGGTCCGCACAGGTGCAGCACGCCACTGGCGTCAACCTGCGCGGCGGCGTAGGCCACGGCTTCGAAGTCGTTGACGATGTAGACCCGCTGCAGGCCGACGTCGGCTTCCACCTGGCGCGCCGACAGCGGCCACGGCAGGTTGGCGGTGATCACCGTGCCGTCCTCGCGGGCGTAGCCGGCACTGGCGACCACACAATGCGTGGGCCGCGGGCCTTCGCCGAGGAAGTCGGACAGGATCGCGCTGAGGCCGGCATGGTCGGCGTTGCGGTATTTGCGGTACTCCAGCACCTGCACCGGATGGGCGGCATCACCGCTGGCCTGGACCCGGGCCACGCGCACATGGGTGCCACCGACGTCGGCGGCCAGGAACGTCGGCGCGACTCGGGACAGGACATGGGCCGGGGCGGGGTGGCTGGCGGTCACGCGGGCTCCTGCTGCAGGTGGGGCCGGCCCCGGGATCGGGGGCGGCGATTGGGGCGGAGTCTGTAACCCCGCTGACAACGATGTCAACGAGTTCGTGACACTTTCGTTGCTGCATCGCAACGAATGCGACATGCAGTAAACGTTTACATGGCGTGAGTGCGGGTTTCACGTGGGAACCGTTGCTGCACATGGGCCAAGGCTTCCGGCGCATTCAGCACGATGCGTTGCGATCGGGTTGCGCAGTGCAGCACGAGGTTCACAGGGCTGCGTGTGGAAGTTGACAAACCGCAGCTGTCCATCGAAAGAATGTGACAACGTTGTTCCCAGCCACTCTCCGACGCCGCGTTCTGCGGCCGTCGCCGCAGGAGCCCTCCTGATGTCCGCCGTCCCCGCTGCAAGCGCGCGCCCGAACGTGGCCACTTCCATCGCCATCGTTGGCGTGTTGTTCTTCCTGATCGGCTTCTTCACCTGGCTCAACGGCCCGCTGATCACCTTCGTCAAGCTCGCCTTCGAACTCAGCGAGGTCGGCGCCTTCCTGGTGCTGATGGTGTTCTACCTGTCCTACTTCTTCCTGGCCCTGCCGGCGTCGTGGATCCTGCGCCGCACCGGCATGAAGAAGGGCCTCAGCCTGAGCCTGCTGGTGATGGCCGGTGGTGCTGCGTTGTTCGGTGAATTCGCCACCCAGCGCTGGTATCCGGGGGCGCTCGGCGGCCTGTTCGTGATCGGTAGCGGCCTGGCGCTGCTGCAGACCGCGATCAACCCCTACATCTCCATCCTCGGCCCGATCGAGACAGCGGCACGCCGCATCGCGCTGATGGGCATCTGCAACAAGATCGCCGGCATGCTGGCGCCGGTGCTGATCGGCACGCTGGTGCTGCACGGCATCGGTGACCTCGATGCACAGGTGCAGGCCGCAGATGCGGTCACAAAGGCCGCGCTGCTGAACGAGTTTGCCGCCAAGATCCACACCCCGTACCTGGCGATGGCTGCGCTGCTGGTGGTGCTGGCGGTGGCGGTGCTGTTCTCGCCGCTGCCGGAAATCAAGTCGTCCGAAGCCAACGCCACGCCGGCGACTGCCGGTGCCGCCGAGCGCCGCAGCATCTTCCAGTTCCCGCACCTGTGGCTGGGCGTGCTGTGCCTGTTCGTCTACGTGGGCGTGGAGGTGATGGCCGGTGATGCGATTGGTACTTACGGCCATGGTTTCGACCTGCCGCTGGACCAGACCAAGATGTTCACCTCGCTCACGCTGGGCGCGATGCTGGTCGGCTATGTGGTCGGCCTGCTGCTGATTCCCAAGGTGGTCTCGCAGTCGCGCTACCTGACCATTTCAGCGGTGCTGGGCGTGGTGTTCTGCCTCGGCGCCTGGGCCACCCACGGCTACGTGTCAGTGGCCTTCGTGGCCCTGCTGGGCTTTGCCAACGCCATGATGTGGCCGGCGATCTTCCCGCTGGCGATCCGCGGCCTGGGCCGCTTCACCGAGACCGGCTCGGCCTTGCTGGTGATGGGTATTGCCGGTGGCGCGATCATTCCGCAGCTGTTCGCCGTGCTCAAGCAGCACATCGACTTCCAGCTGGTGTTCGTGCTGCTGATGGTGCCGTGCTACCTGTACATCCTGTTCTATTCGGTGATCGGGCATCGCGCCGGCCTGCCGCAGGACAAGGCCTGATCGGCGATGATGGACGGCAGCCAACCCCAGGGAAAACCCATGCGCAGAGCGACTATCAAGGACGTTGCGGAGAAAGCCAAGGTCTCGCTGAAGACGGTCTCGCGCGTGATCAACAACGAGCCCTCGGTGATGCAGGCCACCCGCGCGCGGGTGCTGCGTGCCATCGCCGAGCTCGACTACGAACCCGATCCGTCCGCGCGCAACCTGCGCAGCGGCACCACCTTCGTGATCGGGCTGGTCTACGACAACCCGAACCCGTACCACATCATCGGCGTGCAGAACGGCGTGCTGGCCGCGTGCCGCGAGACCGGTTTCGGCCTGCAGATCCATCCCTGCGATTCCAGCTCGCCGCTGCTGGCCGATGAGCTGGCCGACTGGGTGCAGCGTTCGCGCCTGGCCGGGTTGGTGCTGACCGCACCGATGTCCGAGCGCCGCGACCTGATCCAGGCACTGACCGCGCGCGGCATCAAGCTGGTGCGCATCATTGCGGCCACCGAAGACCCGGCCGATGGTGCCTGCGTATTCGTCGACGACCGCGAGGCCGCCTACGAGATCACCGAGCACCTGATCCAGCTGGGCCACCAGCGCATCGGCTTCCTCTGGGGCGGCATCTCGCACCGCTCATCGGGCGAGCGCTATGCCGGTTACGAAGCCGCACTGAAGGACTACGGCATGACCGTGGACAAGCACCTGGTGGTGCAGGGTGACTACACCTTCGACGACGGTTTCCGGGGCGCACGCCGCCTGCTGGCGCTGCGCGAGCCGCCCACGGCCATCTTCGGTTCCAACGACGAAATCGCCGCCGGTGTGCTGGCCGCCGCCAAGTCGGCCGGCATGAACGTGCCGTATGACCTGTCCATCGCCGGTTTCGAGGACAGCCCGTTCTCGCGCCAGTCGTGGCCGCCGCTGACCACCGCCAAGCAGGCCACCGAAGACATCGCCCGCCACGCCGCGCGCCTGCTGATCGCACAGCTGCGCAGCGACGCCTATGACGATGCGCCGGCACCGCTGCACAACCAGGGCTTCGTGCCGCAGCTGGTGGTGCGCGGTTCGACCGCGCCGATGCGCCCGGTCGGCGCACGCCCCCTTCCTTCCGATCCTGCCTGAGCCTGCCATGTCGCTGTCAGACCCCACGTCCACCCTGATGTTCGCCGAAGCCGCTGAAGCGGCCGACGTGGTCGCGCGCCAGTTCTCGCGCAACCACGCCACCATGGAAACCCTGGCCGCCAGCCTGCGTGCGGCGCCGCCGCCGTTCGTGGTCACCTGCGCACGCGGCAGCTCCGACCATGCCGCCACCTATGGCAAGTACCTGCTGGAAACCCAGCTGGGCCTGGTGGTCGCATCGGCTTCGCCGTCGGTGGGTTCGGTCTATGCCGCACCGCTGCAGCTGCGTGGCGCGCTGTTCATCGTCATCTCGCAGTCGGGCAAGAGCCCGGACCTGCTGCGCAACGCGGAAGCTGCCAAGGCCGCCGGCGCGCGCGTGATCGCACTGGTCAACGTCGAGGATTCGCCGCTGGCGCAGCTGGCCGATACGGTCATTCCGCTGCATGCCGGTGCCGAAAAGAGCGTGGCGGCGACCAAGAGCTACCTGGCGTCCCTGGCCGCGCTGCTGCAGCTGGCTGCCTACTGGAAGCAGGACGCAAGCCTGCGTGCGGCGCTGGACCTGCTGCCGGACGCGATGCGCGAGGCCTGGCAGTGCGACTGGACGCCGGTGACCGAGGGCCTGGTCGAGGCGACCAACCTGTTCGTGCTCGGCCGTGGCCTGGGCCTGGGCGCGGCGCAGGAAGCCGCGCTGAAGTTCAAGGAAACCTGCAGCCTGCATGCCGAAGCCTACAGCTCGGCTGAAGTGAAGCATGGCCCGATGGCGCTGGTCGACCGCGGTTTCCCGGTGCTGGCCTTTGCCCAGCCTGATGAAACCGGCGCCGGCACGCGTGCCGTCGTCGAGGAATTCACCGCGCGCGGTGCACAGGTGTGGATGGCCGGTGCCGGTGGCAACCTGCCGGTAGCGGCCGCGCCGCATCCGCTGTGCGCACCGCTGCTGACCGTGCAGAGCTTCTACCGCGCGATCAACGCGCTGGCGCTGCGTCGTGGCTTCAATCCGGATCTGCCGCCGCACCTGAACAAGGTCACGGAGACGGTGTGATGGCCACGGTCCTGCGCAATGCCCGCATCCTGGCAGGCGACGAATTCCGCGATGATCTGGCGGTGGTGATCGAGCACGGCCGCATCAGCGCGCTGCTGCCCGATGCAGCGCCGCAGCTGGGCCAGGCCGCCGAGCAGGTTGATCTGAGCGGTGGCTGGCTGCTGCCCGGTTTCATCGATGTGCAGGTCAATGGTGGCGGCGGCGCGCTGTTCAACAACACGCCAGACGTGGCGGCACTGCGCACCATCGCGCAGGCGCACCGCCGCTTCGGTACCACCGCGATGCTGCCGACGCTGATCAGCGACGACGTGGGCGTGATGCGTGAAGCCATCGATGCGATGCGCGAGGCGATCGCGCAGGGTGTGCCAGGCGTGATCGGCATCCATCTGGAAGGACCGTACATCGCGCCGGCCCGCAAGGGTACGCACGATGCCAGCAAGTTCCGTGTGCCAGACGAAGCAGAGATCGCGCTGGCCGCATCGCTGGACAACGGTGTGACACTGCTGACGCTGGCACCGGAACGCGTGCCGCTGGAGACCATTCGCGCGCTGGTCGAGCGCGGCGTGGTCGTTGCCGCTGGGCATACCGCAGGCACCTACGAAGAGATCCGCGCCGGTCTGGATGCAGGCGTGCGTGGCTTCACCCACCTGTACAACGCGATGTCGCCGCTGCAGGGCCGTGAGCCCGGCGCGGTGGGTGCTGCGCTGGAGGACCGCGACAGCTGGATCGGCATCATCGTCGATGGCGTGCATGTGCATCCGGCCAGCCTGCGCGTGGCGCTGGCAGCCAAGCCGCGTGGTCGCCTGCTGTTGGTCACCGATGCGATGCCGCCGGTTGGCGCCGACGATCCCAGTTACGTGCTGTACGGCGAAACCATCACCGCCATCGACGGCGTGGTGCGCAATGCCGCCGGTTCGCTGGCGGGCTCGGCGCTGGACATGGCCACCGCGGTGCGCAACACCGTGCAGCTGCTCGGCCAGCCACTGGCCGAAGCCGCGCGCATGGCCTCGACCTATCCGGCCCAGTTCCTCAACGTTGACGATCGTCTGGGCCACATCGCCGAGGGCTACCAGGCCGACCTGGTGCTGCTGGACGATGCCCTGCAGGTGCGTGGCACCTGGATTGCCGGACAATACGAGGCCGCCTGATGGCCGATCCCTTGAAGGGAAGTATGCCGCCGCGCCGCCTGGGCTCGATCGATGCCCTGCGCGGCATCACCGTGGCGGCAATGCTGCTGGTCAACAACCCGGGTGACTGGAGCGCGGTGTTCGCGCCGCTGCGTCATTCGGAATGGCATGGCTGCACGCCCACCGATCTGGTGTTCCCGTTCTTCCTGTTCCTGGTGGGCGTGTCGATGGCCTTCAGCGTGGCGCCACGCGCGCTGGACACGGCGGCGCGACCCGCGTTGGCGCGCGGCGTTCTGGAGCGCGCACTGCGCATCCTGGTGGCCGGTGCGTTGCTGCACCTGCTGATCTGGTGGGCGCTGCATACCCCTCACTTCCGCATCTGGGGCGTGCTGCAGCGGATCGCGGTATGCGCGGCGCTGGTGGGCGTACTGGCGGTGTATGCGCGGCCGCGCATGCAGGCGGGCGTGCTGGTCACGTTGCTGGTGGGGTACACGGTGCTGCTGCTGGGCATCGGTGACCTGGCGCCATGGACCAACCCGGCCAGCCGTCTGGATACCACGCTGTTCGCACCGTGGATCTATCAATGGCACGCCGACACCGGGCTTGGCCACGACCCGGAAGGGCTGCTGAGCACGCTGGGTGCGCTGGCCAGTACCGTGCTTGGCCTGTTGGCCGGAGGACTGCTGCGCAGCGGGCGTGCCGCGGCGCTGGCGGGGCTGGGTGCGGTGACTGCCGCGCTGGGCCTGCTGCTGGCCGTGGTGCTGCCGTTGAACAAGCAGCTGTGGACACCCAGCTACGTGCTGTGGACCGGCGGCCTGGCCGCGCTGGCGCTGTGGCTGGGCCATGTGTTGATCGACCAGAAGGGTTGGCCGGCGCTGGGCCGGCGCTTCGGTGTCAACGCGATCACCGCGTATCTGGGTGCATCGATAATGTCGGTGGTGCTGATGGCCAGCGGCGCCTGGGGCTGGTTCTGGCAGCAGCTGGCCACCGCGATGCCGCAGGCGCTTGAGCTGGCGTCGATGCTGCAGGCGCTGGCGTTCGTCGCGCTGTGGTGGGGCGTGGCGTGGTGGCTGGACCGGCGGAAGATCTATCTGAAGATCTGACCCCATCCGCCAACGGCATCCATGCATGGCGTGGATCTACCAGGTGCCATGAGTGAATCGATTGGCGATGCAGGGTCAGTAGATCCACGCCATGCGTGGATGCTTTGCGCTTGATTCCCACGTGCCGAAAAAATGAACGATTTCAGCCACATCACATTGGCGTGAGGACCGGGCGATTTCACATCTGAACTGTGATTCTCTGCACGCAAGTTCACCTGTCGAAACGGTTCACCACACGGCAGACTGCAAGCGCAGTGCCGCACATACGCAGTTCCTGATTTCCCGTCCAGGAGTGCCCCATGTCCCGTGCCGTTCCGCGTGCGTTCCACCCGCGCCGCCTTGCTGTTTCCGTGTTGCAGGCCCTCGCCGTTCCCTCCCTGCTTCTGACGACCGCCAGCGTCGCCTGGGCCGGCTGTAACAACTCGACACCGACCGCCGGCCAGACGGTCACCTGTGATGCCAACGCACCGAATCCGCAGACCACTCCCGTTACCGCCAGTGGCGCGGCTGGCGTCACCGTCAACGTCGGCAATGGTGCCCAGTTGCAGCAGAGTGGTGGTGGATCGGCTCTCGCGCTGGTCGGTGCCGGTGGTCACCTGCTGTCAAACCAGGGCGCGATCAGTTCGGTGGGCGGTGTGGCCGTGCAGCTTGGGGGTGGCAGCCGCGTCGACAACACCGGCAGCATCAGCGCCGGCAACAACATTGCCCTGCAGTTCGTCGGCGGCGGTAACAGCGTGGTGATCAACCGAGGAACCATCAGTGGCCGTACAGGCGCGCAGTTCGATGCGGGCAACGATCGCTTCGAGATGCAGGCCGGCAGCATCACCGGAGGCGTACTGCAGGGCGATGGAAACGATGTGCTGCTGCTCAGCGACGGCACGATCGACAGCGTCGACCAGGGCGGTGGCGATGACCAGATGACTGTCACCGGCGGCACCGTCACCGGCGTGGTGGTGCAGGGCAGTGGCCGCGATGATTTCGTCATGAGTGGCGGCACGATCGGCGCGCTGCAGCAGGGCGACAACATCGATACCTTCCGCATGAGCGGTGGCCGCATCGTCGGTGCGTTCGAGGATGGCGACCAGGCCTGGATGACCGCTGGCCGCATCGGCCGCGTCAACATGAAGCTGGACAAGAATCTGTGGGATCAGTCCGGCGGCATCGTTGAGGGCAACGTGGTCACCGGCTTCGACACCGACACCATCATCATCTCGGGTACGGCCTACATCGGCGGCAACATCAGTGTCAGTGGTGGTGCCGACAGCGTGACCATCACCGATGGCACCGTGCGCGGCCAGGTACTGCTCAGCACCGGCAACGACACCTTCAACTGGAACGGCGGCGGCATCGTCTACGGCGCGATCGACATGGGGCCGGACAACGACGTGGCCAACCTCAGCAACCTCAACCAGGGCAACCTTGGTGCAGTGCCGCTGTTCGACGGTGGCAGTGGCATCGATCAGCTCAACTTCAACAACGTCAAGGCTGCGGGCGTGGGACGCTTCCAGAACTGGGAGACAATCAGCCTGGCCAACAGCACCGAGCTGACCTTCGATGGTGATCTGGTGCTGGGTGACAGCGGAACCGGCACCGGCACGCTCACGGTGGATGACACCAGCACTGTCTACGCGGGCAGTGGCGGCCATGCCGTCCGTCCGTTCAACAGTGGCACACTGGTGGAGATGGTCAATGCCGGGCGCATCGACCTGACCGGTGCCGGCGCTGGCGACGTGTTCACCGTGCGTGGCAACTACCGCGGTGACGGTGGCGGCCTGTACCTGCGTACCGTGCTGGGTGCGGACAATTCCACCAGCGATCGACTGGTGATCGATGGCGGTGCCGCCACCGGCACGACCGGCATCGACGTCATCAACGCTGGAGGCAGTGGAGCGGCCACGTTGGCCGATGGCATCCTGTTGGTGCAGGCGTTGAATGGTGGTCGCACCGCGCCGGGCGCGTTTTCGCTGTTCGCACCGGTGGCGGCCGGTGCCTACGAGTACTTCCTGTTCAAGGGCGGTGTCAGTGCCGGTACCAGCGAGAACTGGTACCTGCGCTCGACCGTGGTGGCCGGGCCTGCACCGGCGCCCAACGGAAGCGGTATCAATGGCGCGCCGCCGCCGCCGACGCCACCCGTCGCACCCCCACCACCGATCACCCCGGCACCGCCACCGCCGCCCGAAGGCGCCACCGATCCGGATCTGACCGCAGGCGAGACCGCGCCGCCACCACCGCCGCCGGAACCCGTGCCGGTGGCGCCGCCCAGTGATCCAGCGGTGCCGGACGTGCCGGTGGCTGGCGGAGCGCTGCCCGGAACCGGTGCGCCGCCGACGCCGGGTGCACGCCCCGCCGAGGGCGCAGTGGTACCGCTGTACCGCGTGGAAACCGCCACCTACGCCGTGGTGCCGCCGCTGCTGCGCGAGACCTCGCTGGCCAGCCTCGGCACGTTCCATGAGCGGCAGGGCGAGCAGCGCCTGCTGTACAACCAGGGCGCATTCCGCACGGCCTGGGGCCGGTTGGTGGGGCAGAGCAGCGAGATCCATTGGAAGGGCGATGCGCAGCCGGGCTTCGATGGCGATGTGATGGGCCTGCAGGCCGGCCTCGATGTGTGGGCCACGGCCAATGACAGCCATCGCAATCAGATCGGCGTGTTCGTCGGCCGCACCCGCGCGCAGGGCAAGACCACCGGCCTGGCACTCGGCTGGGAGAACGTGCAGGTGGGGCAGAACCGCTTGGACGACAAGCACGTGGGCCTGTACTGGACGTTCACCGACAGCAGCGGGGGGTACATCGACGCCGTGGCGATGCAGAGCCGTTACGACGGCCGCGTACGTTCCTCTCGCGGGCTCGGCTTCGGCCTGAGCGGCGACGGCACCAGCGTGTCGGTGGAGGCCGGCAAGCCGCTGCTGCACTTCGGTCAGTCCGCATGGTGGCTGGAACCGCAGGTGCAGGTGATCTGGCAGCGCACCTCGCTGGACGACCGTCGCGATGAAGTATCGAGCGTGCGTTTCGACAACGACAATGCCTGGACCGGCCGCATCGGCCTGCGCCTGGCCGGCGATTACCAGTTGGCCGACAACGGCTGGCAACCGTACTTCAAGCTCAATTACTGGCATGGCCGTTCCGGCGAGGATCGCATCGGCTTCGACGATGACGTGATCGTCAACTCGCCGCGCTCGCGCGCAGTGGAAGCCGGCGTGGGTGTGGTCGGGCGCTTCAATCGCACCATCAGTGCGTACGCCGTGGCCGACTACACGTGCGAGCTGGGCGGCGACCGCAACGAGAAGCGCCGCATCATCGAAGGCAACATCGGCCTGCGCGCGGACTGGTGACCACCGCAGGATTGGGTAGGTGCCGACCTGGGTCGGCACAGATTCCACCGGCGCCATGACCTTGCTCTGGTAGGTGCCGACCTTGGTCGGCACGACTCTCTCCGCTGCCATGACCCTGTAGAGCCGAGCCATGCTCGGCTGCTTCGGTCCACTCCCACAGAGCCGAGCATGGGCTCGGCTCTATAGAACACTGGTGCGTGGCGAGATCGATCCCGCCACGGCTATCCTAAGGCTTCGATACATGACAAGGAGTCGTCGATGCTGGACCTAAGGAATGTTCGTGCCGCCATGCTCGCCACGCTGCTGCTTTCATCTGCGGCCGCTGTTGCAGAGGAAACAGTGGAGCTGCCGTCGCCCGAGGCGCGTGAGCAGATGCTGCAATTGTTGGAAACCCAGTCCTTGTACCGTGGCCGCGTCGATTGGAACGACGTGCGCGCACGCCTGAACGCCGCAGGCGATGACCGCGCACAACAGCGCCGTGTTCTGGATGAGGCCGCCGCACGCAGCAGCGGAGGCCACGGCCGTTGGTTTTCACCAAGCGAGCAGCGTCAGCGCTCCGAACGTGCTCAGCGCTTGAATGCCGCTCAGGCGACCGACCTCGCTGCCCCCAGACACGCCAATCCCCGCATCGGCGTGCTGCGGGTGAGCCCCTTCGTGGAAGACCTGCAACGCAGCGAATCGGAACGTTATGAAGCACGCAAGGTCTACGCGCTGGCGTTGCAGGAGCGTATCGCTGGCCTGGATGACGGAATGCGGTGCGGCTGGGTAGTGGATGTAAGCAGCAATGGCGGCGGCAACATGTGGCCGATGTTGTTTGGTTTGTTGCCATTGCTGCATGGAACGTCGGATACGCAGGGAGCGTTGATCGGCGCTTTCCGTAGTGCCAATGGATTGCTGTGGTGGCGGCAGGCGGAAGGTGAAGTCGTGCAAGGCAACGCATCGATGCTGCGTTCACGACAGGGCGCGTATCGGCTGCGTGCGGGCACGGCACCGGTGGCGGTGGTGATGGGGGCAGGCACTGCCAGCTCCGGCGAAGCAGTGGCACTCGCGTTTCGAGGGCAACCAGGGAGTCGTAGTTTCGGTCAGCCGAGCGCGGGCTTTTCTACCGGCAATCGACCGACGACGCTGGTGGACGGTACCACCTTGCTGTTGACCCACAACGTCATGACCGACCGTAACGGCCAGGGCGACGGTGGCAGGATGCAGCCGGATCAGGCTACCCCCAGCGGACCAGCCACCCTTGCCGCCGCCCAAGCCTGGCTGCTGGCCCAGCCCGCCTGCCAGAGCAGCTGATCCATGATCCTGAACGGCCAGCAGGAGCGGGTGGTGGTCGGCCCAACCGAACCCCAACACTGCCTGCGCTGCCAGACGGAAACCGAGTTCGCGCCCCAGCTGCGCTACAAGATGGCGCGCATCGACCTGCTGTTCGGCCTCACCTACCATCGCCGCTACGAGACCCGCTCTGGTAGGTGTCGACCTTGGTCGGCACAGATTCCACCGGCGCCATGACCCTGTAGAGCCGAGCCATGCTCGGCTGCTTTGATCGTGTCCCATGCAGCCGAGCATGGGCTCGGCTCTACAACGGCTATCCGCATAATGGCGCGGCATGATTCGCCACGGTTATGCTGTGAACCTGACCCAACGACAAGGAAACGTCGCATGCAGATGTGCAAGGGAGTGCCTGGGAATGGCGCGCTGATACTGACCCTTCTGGCAGCCAACGCAACGGCCGCCATCGCGTCCACCACCGAAGTACCTTCGCCGGAAGCGCAGGTACAGATCCTGGATCTGCTCGAGCATGAAGCCTTGTACCGCGACAAAGTGGACTGGCCTGCCGCTCGTAAGCGACTGGCGTCGTTGCAGGCGTACCCGGGTGCGTTGCATACCGCTCTGCGTGAGATCATCGTGGAGAGCACCGGGGGGCATGGTGTCTGGATGACGCTTGCACGCAAGCGTGAAGCCACGGAGCGCTCGAAGCAGGTCGGCGCTGAGGCCGTTGCCAAGGCGAAAGTGACTGGTGCCGTCGATGCACGCATTGGCTGGGTGGTCATCGAAGGCTATGCCGCCACGCCGGGGGCTGCGCGGCAGGACGAGTTCAATCAGGACATCCAGCGCGCGCTGCAATGGCAGGATGTCATCCGTGGCAAGGACAGCGGCGATCGCTGTGGCTGGATTGTCGATCTGCGCAGCAACCATGGGGGCAACATGTGGCCGATGCTGCTGGGTGTTGCGCCGTTGCTGCGCACGTCGTCGACAGGCGTGGAAGAGGTCGGGTCGTTTGCTACTGCCCACGGGTCGCGGCGCTGGAGTCTGACGCCGACCATGGTGCAGGTCGATGGTCGTCCCAGGCTGGGATTCGGTCGACCGGGGTATTCCCTCAAGCAGCCCGGCGCGCCCGTCGCCGTTCTGGTCGGGTCGAATACCGCCAGCTCTGGCGAAGCGACGATGCTGTCATTCAGGGGGCGCCCCCAGACGCGGAGTTTCGGGCAGTCGACAGCGGGCTTCTCGACAAGCAACGATACGCGGCCCCTGGTGGATGGCAGTGTGTTGGCAGTGACGACCGCGGTGATGAAAGACCGCACTGGCGCTGGCGCCGGTGCCAGGATTACTCCGGATGAATTGACGACAGGCGATGCGGCCACCCTTGCCGCCGCCCAAGCCTGGCTGCTGGCCCAACCCGCCTGCCAGGGCCGCTGATCCATGATCCTGATCGGCCAGCAGGAACGGGTGATGGTGGTCGGCCCGACCGAAGCCCACCACTGCCTGCGCTGCCAGACGGAAACCGAGTTCGCGCCCCAGCTGCGCTACAGGATGGCGCGCATCGACCTGCTGTTTGGCCTCACTTACCACCGCCGTTATGAGCTGGCCTGCACCCGGTGCGGGCACGGCTGGGTGCTGGACACCGACACCATGGACCAGCAGCTGGGTGGGGTGCCGATCTCGTGGCGGCACCGCTTCGGCCTGCCGCTGATGCTGGTGGTGGTGGCCGGTCTGGCGGCGTTGGGCTGGCTGTGGCGGCACGGATTCCTCGGTTGAGGACCGGGCCTGTTAAAGTCTGCCCTGCAATCACGTACCGGAAGCGACCATGGACCACGACACCCCGTTCGACCCCCTCAACGACCTCGAGGTGCGCCTGTTGCAGGCCCAGGACGGCACGCTGACCGCAGCGCAGTTCCTCGACGGCCTGCTGACCTCGACGGCGTTCGTGCTGCTGGACAAGGCCATTGGCGAAGACGGCGCCTGGGACGAGAGCATCTCGCCGCTGGTGCTGACCAGCGAGAGCGGCGAGGCGATGTTCGCGGTGTTCACCGCGCCCGAGCGTGCTGGCCTGTGGCACGAGCAGCTGCCGCAGTTCGCCCATGCCATGCCGATTACGGTGCATGCGCTGTTGGCCGGTATCGGCGACGGCGTCGGCCTGGTGCTGAACCCGGGCCTGGACGTGGGCATGGAGATGATTCCCGATGCCGTGGCCCAGCTGAAGCAGCGTGCAGCGGCGATCACCCGCGGCATGGCGCACTGAATCCAGGGATTGTCTGGTTGCCGGCCAGCGGCCGGCACTACCCGTGATGCCGGACGGCGGCGATGGTTTGCAAGTGCGTCCTGTTCAATGGAGAGGAGCATCGTGGGCAAGCGTTCTAACCGATCGCTGTGGGTCTATGAGATCGGCCTTCTTGCGGGTTTGGCACTGGCAGCTGCGTTCATCACCCGGTTCAATCCGGTGGAGACGCTCCGGTTGGGTGGTTGGCTCTTCCTCTTGATGCAACCTATCTTGTTGGGTGCTCATGCAGTCGACCACTTCTCGCGCAAGCGTCGTCGATAGACGGGCGATGTGAAGGTGCCGGCCAGCGGCCGGCACTACCCGGGCTTCAGCGGGCGGCGGCGATGGCTTTCACCCGCGCCTTGGCCAGTGCTTCGCCGATGGCCGGGCCCTTCAGATGCGTGGTATCCAGATCCCGTGCCTGCACTGACAGCGCCGCCTGGTGCAGGCGCTTGAGCGTCTCGCCCTGCGGGTAGTCGCTGTCCTCGAAACCGAGCCGGCCGCGCTTGTCGGCCTCGCAGCACAGCGCGATGCGGGCCACGCGTTCCGGCCGGCGCAATGCATCGCAGCGACCCAGCAGTTCCAGCACGGTGGCATCGCGCAGTTCGTCGATGCGGTGCACGTTCAAGTGCTCGCGGCAGACCGCTTCGGCCAGTTGCTGGTGCTCGGTGGGAATCTTCAACCTCGCGCACAATGCCTTCAGCGGTTTGATGCCGCGCTGCTCGTGCATGATGTGGCGTGGCCATTCCTCCGGCGGGGTCAGGCCCTTGCCGAGGTCGTGGGTGAGGGCAGCGAAGCCGACCAGGTCATCACCCGGTGCCAGTTTCGCGGCCATGTCGCTGACCATTTCCTGGTGGATGCCGGTGTCGACTTCCGGATGGAATTCGGCACGCTGCGGCACGCCATACAGCGCTTCCAGCTCGGGCAGGATCGGGCCCAACGCATGCGCAGCGTGCAGCGTGCGCAGGAAGGCGGAGGGCCGTTCACTGACCAGCGCCTTGCGCAGTTCCTGCCAGACGCGTTCCGGCACCAGCGCGTCCAGCTCGCCACTGGCGGCGACCTCGCGCATCAGCGCCATGGTCTCTTCGGCGACGGTGAAGCCCAGTGGCGCGAAGCGTGCCATGAAGCGCGCCGCACGCAGCACGCGCAGCGGATCTTCGACAAAGGCCGGACCGACGTGCCGCAGCACACGCTGTTCAACATCGCGTACGCCGCCGTAAGGATCGACCAGTGTGCCGGTCTCCTCATCGCAGGCAATCGCATTGATGGTGAAGTCGCGGCGCTGCAGGTCTTCTTCAAGGGTGACCGCCGGATCGGCATCGACCACGAAGCCGCGATAGCCACGGCCGGATTTGCGCTCGGTGCGCGCCAGCGCGTACTCCTCGCCGGTCTTCGGGTGCAGGAACACCGGGAAATCGCGGCCGACGGCGGTGTAGCCCTGCGCCTCCATCTGCGCGGGCGTGGCACCGACCACCACCCAGTCGCGGTCGCCGGCAGGGCGTTGCAGCAGGCGGTCGCGCACGGCGCCGCCGACAAGATAGATCTTCATGGGAGGATGATCGCATGCCCGGCGCAGATGCACCGGTAGTGCCGGCCGCTGGCCGG
>OFSF01000210.1_pt1 | contig 24186 bp, 25 predicted proteins | sample 1543271 | NCBI WGS metagenome assembly OFSF01 (sample SAMN07774227, study PRJEB24372) | wastewater metagenome | isolation source: Exp Tend VB 100WW | collected 2016-02
CATGAAGCGGTTCTTTTCCCACTTGCCGGCCTGGGTCGAGGCGTCGGCCTCGGGCAATTGGCGGGCGAGCGCGAACATGAGGGCGATGGCGTGTTCGGCGGTGGTGATGGAGTTGCCGAAGGGGGTGTTCATGACGACCACACCCTGCGCAGACGCCGCTGGAATATCGACATTATCCACGCCGATCCCGGCGCGGCCGATGACCTTCAAATTGGTCGCGGCGGCGAGGATCGCCTTGGTCACCTTGGTCGAGCTGCGGATCGCCAGGCCATCATATTCGCCGATGATCGCGATCAATTCTTCGGGGGTCTTGCCGGTGATTTCATCGACCTCGACGCCGCGTTCGCGGAAGATTTGCGCCGCTTTGGGGTCCATTTTGTCCGAAATAAGCACTTTTGGCATCGGTGTTGTCCTTCTGCTCCCTCTCCCCTTCAGGGGAGAGGGTCGGGGAGAGGGGAAGTGGGAAATTCGGGGGAGGTGGCGTGCTGGACTGCCCCTCTCCCCGGCCCTCTCCCCGCAGGCGGGGAGAGGGAGAAGAATTACGCGGCCTTCACGCTCGCATAGGCCCAGTCGAGCCATGGCCCGAGCGCGACGATGTCGGCGGTGTCGACGGTCGCGCCGCACCAGATGCGCAAGCCCGCCGGGGCATCGCGGTAACCAGCGATGTCATACGCGGCATGCTCCTTTTCGAGCAGACCGGCGAACGCCTTGATGAAGGCTTCGTCGGCACCCTCGACCGTCAGGCAGACGCTGGTCCTGGAGCGCGACGCCGGATCGGCGGCGAGATGGCCGAGCCACGAGCGCTCGGCGACGATCTTGTCGAGTGCTGCGGCATTGGCGTCGCTGCGGGCGATCAGGCCGTCCGCGCCGCCGACCGTCTTAGCCCATTCGAGCGCGGCGATGGCGTCTTCGACGGCGAGCATCGAGGGGGTGTTGATCGTCTCGCCCTTGAACACGCCTTCGGTGAGCTTGCCCTTGGAGACCAGGCGGAACACCTTGGGGAGCGGCCAGGCGGGGGTGTAGCTTTCCAGCCGTTCGACCGCGCGGGGCCCCAGGATCAGCACGCCGTGCGCGCCTTCGCCGCCCAGCACCTTCTGCCAGGAGAAGGTGGCGACGTCGATCTTGGCCCAGTCAATGTCGTACGCGAACACCGCGCTGGTCGCGTCGGCGAAGCTGAGGCCCTCGCGGGTCTCTGGGATCCAATCGGCATTCGGTACGCGCACGCCCGAAGTGGTGCCGTTCCAGGTGAACAGCACGTCGTTCGACCAGTCGACCGCGTTCAGATCGGGCAATTGGCCGTAATCGGCGCGCAGCACGGTGGGATCGATCTTGAGTTGCTTGACCGCGTCGGTCACCCAGCCTTCGCCAAAGCTTTCCCAGGCGAGCGCGGTGACGGGCTTTGCGCCCAGCATCGTCCACATCGCCATTTCGAACGCGCCGGTGTCGGAACCGGGGACGATGCCGATGCGGTGCGTGTCGGGGAGCTTCAAGAGCTCGCGCATCAGATCGATGGAATATTGCAGCCGCGCCTTGCCGATCTTCGAGCGGTGCGAGCGCCCCAGCGATTCGGTGGCAAGATTGGCGGGGGTCCAGCCCGGGGGCTTGGCGCACGGGCCCGAGGAAAAATACGGGCGTGCAGGCAGATGCGCGGGACGCGCAGGAAGGTCAGTCATGTAGTCTCTCCTTACAGAGAGCACGCGCGGCGTTGGGACCGCGTGGCCCGTCGACCGCCCTAGACAGTTTCACCCGGCGGTCAACCCGTGATCCGCTCGCCACGCCACGACATCGCTCTGCCGCGACCGCGCAGCTTCGCTATCCCTTCGCGAGTCGCGTGGGCTATAGAAAGAGCGTGAAACGCGCCGCCCTTCTTTTCTTGCTCCTGCTCGCCGGCTGCATGGCCGGCGGTGGGCAGGACCGCCGCCCCCCGCCACGCCCGCGCGGGGCTAGGCCGGTGACGCTCGCCTTGCCGACCAGCCGCGAGACGCAGGCTTGCTACGCCGATCTCTCGCGCGAAGATGTGCGCTTCTCGCCCTTGCCCGATCGCGACTATGGGGGCGGCTGTCGGTTGATCGGGACACTGCAACTGATCGACATCGGCGTGCCGGTCACCAACCTCAAGGCCATGCGCTGTGGCCTCGCGCGCAACTTCACTGCGTGGGTCGATTATGCCGTGGCCCCGGCGGCGCGGCAGATGCTGGGCAGCGATCTGGTGCGGATCGAAAGCATGGGCAGCTATGCGTGTCGCGCCGTGGTCGGTGCGCCGGGCGCTGGCGGGCGCTTGTCGGGCCATGCCACCGCCAATGCGGTCGATATATCGGGCTTCGTGCTGAAGGATGGCCGTCGCGTCACCATCCAGCAGAATTGGAATGGCGGCGATGCGGACGCACGCGCTTTCCTGCGCACGATCCGCGCCTCGGCGTGCAAGCGCTTCGGCACGGTGCTGAGCCCGGATTACAATGCGGTGCATTACAACCATCTGCATCTGGAAGACGATCATGCCGGGTTTTGCCGCTAGGCTTCAAATTTGCGGCGCAGTGGCTTAGGGGCGGTGGATGAACGACACTCCGAACCCGGACGCCCCAGCCCAAGACTCGCTCGTCCACGAGTCCGATGCGCGCGATACGCACGTGCCGTCGCGGGTCTTTCCTCGCGCGCGGCAGGATGCCGAAACTGCCAAGACGGCGGTCAGCACGCCGCAGACCGAGAACCCGGCCTATCGCCTCGCCTTTCAGGACATGGATTTCCTGTTGCGCGAGGATTTGCGCCCGGTGCGCTTCCAGCTCGAACTGCTGAAGCCCCAGCTCATCATGGACGAGGCCAATATCGCCTCGACCTTCGTGATGTATGGATCCGCGCGCATCCCCGAACCGGCCAAGGCGCAGGCCTTGCTCGACATCGCGCACGCCGCCGAAGGCGACCGCGAGCAGGCGATCCGCATCGCCGAGCGGCTGGTCGCCAAGTCCAAATATTATGACGTGGCGCGCGAGCTCGGGCGGCTGGCGAGCAGCTTCCCGGTCGATACCGACGGCAAGCGGCACTTCGTGGTCTGTTCGGGCGGTGGCCCCTCGATCATGGAAGCGGCGAACCGCGGTGCGGCCGATTGCGGGCACGAATCGATCGGGCTCAACATCGTGCTGCCGCATGAGCAAGCGCCCAACCCCTATGTCACCCCGGCGCTGTCGATGCAGTTCCACTATTTCGCGCTGCGCAAGATGCACTTCCTGCTGCACGCGCGCGCGCTGGCGGCGTTTCCGGGCGGGTTCGGCACGTTCGACGAACTGTTCGAGTTGCTGACGCTGATCCAGACCGGCAAGATCGCGCCGATCCCGGTGCTGCTCTACGGCCGCGAATTCTGGAACCGCGTCGTCAATTTCGAGGCGCTGGTCGAGGAAGGCGTGGTCTCGGCCAAGGACCTCAAGATCTTCACCTTCGTCGAAACCGCCCAGGAGGGGTGGGACGTGGTGAAGGCGTTTTACCGCGACAAGGACTGAGCCCGCCGCCCCCTGGGGTTGGACCCGGGGGGCGCGCAGATCAGATCATTTCTTGGCCGGTTCCGCCCCGGCTGCGGCAGGCGCGGTGGCGTTGCCCAGGTCGGCTGCGGCAGGCGACGCCTTGCCACCGGGATCAGCCGCGCCAGCGGCGGGCGGTGCCTTGGCTTCGGTCGCGGCGGGCGCAGCTGCTGGCAGTGGCAGGTTGGAGCCTTGCGTGTTGAGATAGGCGATCACGTCCGCGCGGTCCTTGCCGCTGGTCAACCCGGCAAAGGTCATCTTGGTGCCCGCCGCAAAGGCGCGCGGGCTGGTGAGCCATTTGTTGAGCTCTTCGAAATCCCATTTCTTGCCAGCGCCTGCGGTCTTCAGCGCATCGGAAAAGGCGTAACCCGCTTTACCCTGCGCGATCGCTTCCCCCACGGTCGCCCACAGGTTCGGGCCGATGCCATTGGCACCGCCCTGGGCGATCGTGTGGCAAGCGGAGCATTTCTTGAACACTTCGGCACCGTGCGCAGTGTCCGCCGTGGCCAGCAATTCGGCGATCGGCTTGTCGGCGGCAGCCGCTCCGGCACCTTCTTCCGCGCCGCCCTCGATCGGATAGCCGGCCTTTTCGGCCTTGATCGGATGGACGATCATATTTCCGGCGATGCCGAGCGCAAGCGCGACGCCCATGGAGCCCAAAACCCAGCCAGCGATCGTATTGGTCCGGTTGTCCATGTCTCGTCCTAAACCTTCTGCCGCGGGACGGCCCCTGTTAGAGCCACGAAGTCGCCCAACCCATAGATTCGCGCGGCGTGCATCGCAAGCGCCGTTGGCGGGCGGGGTGGCGATGGCTTGCAGCGCGACGACGAGCGCAGTACCGCCCGGCACCCATGGAAAATTTCCCCGAACCCGCCCGCGCGCTCGTCGCCGAGATGACCGCTGCCGCCGCCATCGATCCCGCCCGCACCGTCGCTTTTCAGGGTGCCCCCGGCGCGAATTCGCATATCGCCGCGCGCGAGGCGTTCCCGGATGGGCTGCCGCTGCCGTGCTTTGATTTTGCCGATGCGATCGATGCGGTGCGCGATTTTCGCGCCGATTGCGCGATGATTCCGATCGAAAATTCGCTGCACGGGCGTGTCGCCGACATGCATTTCCTGCTGCCCGAATCGGGGCTGGTCATCACCGGAGAGCATTTTCTCGGTATTCGCTATGCCCTGATGGGCACCGGGCCGTTGTCGGGCGTACGCGAGGCGATGAGCCATCCACAGGCACTCGGCCAATGCCGGTTGTGGCTGCGCGACCACGGCATTGCCCCCGTCGCCTATCCCGACACCGCAGGCGCGGCGGCGCTGGTGGCGGAGCGCCGCGACCCGGCGCTGGCGGCGCTTGCCCCGCCGGGCGCGGCGGCGCTGTACGGGCTGGACACCTTGGCCAGCGATATCGCGGACGCCGAACATAACACCACGCGCTTCGTGGTGCTGGCACGCGAAGGGCAGGAACCGGTTGGCGACGGTCCGTGGATGACCACGCTGATCTTCGAGGTGAACAACGTGCCCGCCGCTTTGTACAAGGCGATGGGTGGTTTCGCGACCAACGGCGTCAACATGACCAAGCTGGAAAGCTATCAGCGCGGCGGCAGCTTTGCCGCGACCGAATTCTATGCCGATGTCGAGGGACGCCCGAGCGACCCCGGCCTTGGCCGTGCGCTGGCCGAATTGGCGTTCCATTCGAAATGGGTGCGCGTGCTCGGCACCTATCGTCAGGCGCGCGCGCGCGGGTAAAGCGGGGGGCGCGGACAATCCGCTTGCGTCGTCCCCAAGGGGCGACCGTACAACCTGGCGCATGACCCGACTCAAGCGCCCTTCCGCCCAGTTTCCCGACGGTGCCGCCGACGTCGCCCGGCGCTTTGGCATCACCATCAAGACGCTGCGGCTTTATGAGTCCGCCGGCTTGCTCGCGCCGGTGCGCGATGCGCATGGCTGGCGCACCTACGGCCAGGCCGAGTGCGAGCGCCTGCACGTTATCCTGCTGCTGCGCCGATTCGGCCTGACGATCGCGCGGATCGGCGCGTTGCTCGACGAGGGCGCGCCCGATGTGGCGGCGGTGCTCGACCTGCAGGAACAGGCGCTGATCGATCAGCGCAACCGGGTCGAGGATTCGCTGATCCTGATCGCCCATGCCCGCCGCAAGCTGTGTGCGGGCGGCACGATCGATGCGACGGCGCTGGCCGAACTCGCGCGCGCCGAGCCGTTGCGGTTGCGCTGGACCCCGGCGTTGGAGGCGCTCGGCGCGCGCGTTTTTACGCCTGATCAGCAACGACGCCTGGCCGAAGTCGCACCCAGCACCGAGCGGGAATGGGCCGAGCTTTATGCCGAGCTCGACACGCTCGTCGACGGGTCTCCCGACACGCCGCAGGCACGCGCAGTTGGGGGGCGAGCGGCCGCGCTGATTGCGCGGATGACTGGCCAAGACGGCGGAATGCGCGCCGCGCTGACGCAGTTTTGGCAGGATGGTTTTGCCGATCCGGCGCTTGCCGCCTCGCTTCCGCTCGATCGGCGGCGGTGGCTGTTCCTGGGTGAAGCGATGGCCGCCCATGCCCGTGACGGAGACTCGAAATGATGCGCCTGCGCTCCTTTCTCGCGGCGGTGTTCCACACCTTTGGCGGGCTCCTCCTGTATTGGGCTGTGCTGCTCGCTTTCGGCATCAAGCCGGCCATCGCGGTCGCGCTTGGGTTTATTGCCGTCGAGGGCGGCTGGCGACTGGCGACTCGGCGTCCGTTCCCGCCCCTGTGGTTGTTGGCGAACGGCGCGGCGCTGGTGTTCGGGGCGATCGATCTATGGGCGCAGACCCCGTTCATGATCCGCTATGAAGGCGCGATCCTCAATCTGCTGACGGCTGGCGTGTTTCTGGTCGGCGCATCGGGGCAGGAGCCGCTGGTGCTGCGCATCGCGCGGCAGCGCAAACCCGATATTCCGGCGGACCGCCCCGAGGTGGTGCAGTTCTTCCGCGCCTTCACGCTCGCTTGGGCGCTATATTTCGTGGCGCGGGCAGGCGCGTTCGTGTGGATCATGAGCGCGTTTCCGCTGGCCCAGGCGCTCGCGATCCGCGCGGCGGTTTCTTGGGGAAGCATCGGCGCGATGTTGCTCGCCTCCTTCAATGGCCGACGCGTGTTCGACGCGTGCCAGCGGCTCGGTTTCTTCAAACCCGTCGAGGACAGTACCCGATGAACCTCCCTTCCGCTCCCGTTGCGGATCGTATCCCATTGCCGAAAGACGCGTGGTATGTCGGCGTGGCGAGCACGCAATTGCGCGATGCGCCGGTCGCGATCACGCTGCACGGCGCGCCGATCGTGCTGTTTCGCGATGCCGACGGCTGCCCCCAAGCGCTGCACGATCGCTGCCCGCATCGCGGTGTGACGCTGTCGCTCGGCACCGTTAGCGCTGGGACGATTGCCTGTGCCTATCATGGCTGGCGGTTCGATGGAGCCGGGCGCTGCCGCCATATTCCGTCCTTGCGCGAGGATCAGACGATCAAGAGCGCACCCGTCCGCCGCTATCCGGTGGCGGAGCAGGACGGCTATGTCTGGCTGTGGACGGGTGCCGATGAGCCGGAGGGCGCACCGCTGGCGATTGACGGATTCGACCGGTTTCAATGGCTGCAGGGCGCGATGGAGCTGGCGTGCGAGGCGATCCTGCCGATCGAAAACAATCTCGACATTTGTCACGCGGCCTTCACCCATCCCAATATGCATCCGCAATGGTTCCGGGTGCAGGCGGTGGGGTTGCTGCCGACGCGCTATGAGGTGGAAAGCACCGCCGCCAGCCTGACCGTGACCGGGCCGGGCACGCACTTGCGCTTCGATTTGCCCGATCGGGTGACGGTGGCGGGCGGCGATGCCTTCCGTCTGGTGCTGCACCATGTGCCGACCGTGCCCGGGCGCTGCATCCAGCATTGGTTGTTGCAACGTGGGCCGGTGGAGACAGCGCAGCCGCCAATCTGGACCTCGGCCGAGCCCGAAATTCTGGCGCAGGACCGTGCCGTGCTGGAATCAGCGCAGCGCGCTTATACACTGGAAGGCGATGCCTTCGAACAAAGCGTCGAGGCCGACGCCACCACGCTCGCGGCGCGTCGTCTGATCGCGCTGGCGGCGCGACCGGATGCGCGCGCGATGCCTGAAACGAGGCGGGTGGTCAGCGTGTTGAGCTGAAGCGGCAAGGGTAGCGACTCGCGCGGAAGTGTGTGACATTGAACGTAAGGAGAACAGAAATGAGGGTTTTCGTTTACGTCCTGCTCGCGGTGGCTACGCTCTGTGGCTACATCGTCCCCATCGTACTTGGGGTTTTTGTCGCACCGTTGGTGGGCGAGACATCGCTCACTTTCCCGCAGATTGGCGTTTGGTGGGCGATCGCTTTTGGAGGGCTGGCGGGGCTTGGCGCTATCGCGCCGCTAATCTGTGCGGACCGCAAGGGCTGGCTGAGGCTGTAAGTCTCGTTCGACCCGTTTGCGGCTTACCCCGCCGCCCACGCCGTCAACAGCGTGTGTGCGATGGCATAAGGCGGGGGCGGCAGGAACGGGCCGGGCTCCCCCGCCAGCACCGCGCGCACCACGTCGCGCGGGACCCAGATCGCATCCTCCAGCTCATGGGTGTCGAGCGTGATCGCATCGTCCTCAGCCATGCCGACGCAGGCGACCATTAGCGAAGACGGGAATGGCCAGGGCTGGCTGGCCACATAGCGCACGTCGTGCACGCGCACGCCTGCTTCCTCGGCGATTTCACGCACCACCGCTTCTTCGATCGATTCGCCGGGTTCGAGGAACCCCGCCAGCGCCGAATAGCGACCGGGCGGGAAAGATGGCTGGCGTCCAAGCAGCGCGCGCCCGTCATGCTCGGCGATCATGATCACCACCGGATCGACGCGCGGGAAATGTTCTGCATGGCAATTGGGGCAGTTCCGCCCCCAACCGGCGCGGAACATCGCGGTCTGGTGCCCGCAATTGGCGCAGAATTGGTGGCGGCTGTGCCAGTCGAGCACGCTGCGCGCGGCGGCGTACGTCGCCGCCTCGCCCGGCGCGAAGCGATCGAGCAGGCCGAACAGCCGCGCCGAGCGGCCCTTGGGTGCGCGCATCCCCGGCGTATAGGCGGCGAAATGCGGGCGGCCATTGTCGAGCCCGAGCAGCACCAGCTCGGCATCGTCGGGCGCATCGGCCAGCGTTGTCCAGCCAAGCATGCCCATATCATCGAGCTCAGGCTCGAAATTTTCGAGCTTGAGCAGCCGCGCGCGCCAGTCGCTCCGGGCAGCGGCGAGCGCGGCTTCGTCGTGGCGCAGCGGATCGGCGCGGTCGAGCAGGCCGCCGGTAAAGCCGGGTGTCAGCATCGCCGCCGCGCTCACTTGTGTGGCAGCACCGGAGCGAGGTCGGCATAGACCGCCTTGGTCGAATCGGCGCGCAGCGGCCAGCGATCGCCCGGCAGATAGTTGACCATGATCGTCGCGCGGAACTGATTGACCGGATCGACCCAGGCGATCGTGCCGGCAGCGCCGCCCCAGCCATAAGTGCCTTTGGCCGGACCACCGGGGGTATCGTGCAGCGTGACCGAGCCGCCCGCACCAAAGCCCTGCGGGTTGGTGGTGCCGCCGGTCGCCGCAACTGCGCCTGGATAGACAACCCCATTCGGCAGCAGGTTGGACATTGCGAGCTTGACCGTGGCGGGCTTCAGGATGCGCACGCCGTCCAGTGTCCCGCCATTTTGCAGCATGTGCAGGAAGCGGTCGTAATCATAAGCCGAGGTCACCAGCCCGGCACCGCCATAAGGGAAGCTCGGGGCCTTGAGATAGACCGAGGTCGCGCCCGGATCGACCGGCGTGCGCCCATTGGGGGTGATGAAATAGCCGGTGGCGAGACGGTGCGCCTCCGACCCCGGCACGGTGAACCAGCTCGAGCGCATCTTGAGCGGGGTGAAGATGCGCGTCTGCAGGAAGCGGTCGAACGGCTGGTGCGAGGCGACCTCGATCACGCGGCCCATCACGTCGAGGCCGATCGAATAGCTCCATTTGGTGCCGGGTTCGGCGATCAGCGGCAGCGTGGCGACCTTGTTGGCGAAGGCTTCCAGCGTCGGCGGGCGCTTGAGGCGAAGCTGCGCCTCGGTCTTGGCATCCGAGGTGAAGGGGGTGATGCCGGCATCTTCATAGGCCTTGAGCAACGGCCCCTTGGTGATGATCGTGTAACCGAGCCCGGCGGTGTGCGTCAGCAGGTTGCGGATCGTGATCGGGCGCGTCGCCGCGCGCGTGTCGAGCGAATCCGGGCTGACCTGTACGCGCATCGTCTTGAAGGCGGGGATGAAGTCGCTGACCGGCTGGTCGAGCCGCATCTTGCCTTCCTCGATCAGGATCATCGCCGCCATCGCGGTGATCGGCTTGGTCATCGAATAGACGCGCCACAGGCTGTCCTTGTCGGCGAGCGGAGCACCGGGTTCGTCACCGATCCGGCCCGCTGCAACGACCGCGAACGGGGCATTGCCGCGGCCGATCACGCCGACCACGCCGGGGATCTTCTTTGCCGCGACATAGCCCGAAAACACCGCCTGCGTTTGCGGGAGGCGCGGGGCGGTGCGCAGCACCACGGGGGCATGTACGACGTGCCGCGCGACCGCCGTTCCGGTTGCCGCGATGAGCAAGGCGCTCGCTGCCATCTTGAACCGCGTCGCTACCATCGTGCCCTCCTGATTGCCGTTGCCGCCTTGGCGAAGACAGTCGGCAGGCCCGCCGAGTCGATCCCGGTCACATCCCACCACTCTCCGATCGGCCCATGCCCATCCACGCGCGCGACCGCAAGCGCCAGTTCAAGCCGGAAGTGCGTGAAGGTGTGCGACACCGTCTCGGGCAACACCCGCCAGGCAGCCGCGAGTGGCGGGTCCGCGAGCGCAGGCGGAGACTCCACCCACGGCCCGGTCGGCAGCGCGCGCATACCGCCGAGCAGCCCATGCGGTGGACGCCGCATCAGCAACACGCGGCCCTCCTGTTCGGCCCAGAAGATGGTGCCGTGGCGCTGCGGCTTGGCGGCCTTGGCGAGCTTGATGGGAAAGCCCTCCGGGTTGCCCACGCGATAGGCGGCGCAATCCTCGGCCAAAGGACAAGCGAGGCAGCGCGGTGCACGCGGGGTGCACACCGAAGATCCGAGATCCATCATCGCCTGCGCGAAATCGCCCGCGCGGGTGTCGGGGGTGATGCGATCGGTCGCTTCGCGCAGATCGGGCATCGCGCCGGGCAAAGGGCGCTCAATCGCGAACAACCGTGCGACCACGCGCGCGACATTGGCATCGACCACCACCGCGCGCGCGCCAAAGGCGATCGCGGCGATCGCGGCGGCGGTATAGGCTCCGACGCCGGGCAGCGCGCGCAGTCCTTCTTCGGTGTCGGGAAAGCCACCGCGCTCGGCCACGGTGCGGGCGCAGGCGTGCAAATTGCGGGCGCGGGCATAATAGCCAAGCCCCGCCCAGGCCGCCATCAGATCGGTCTCGGGCGCGGCGGCGAGCGCCTCCACCGAGGGCCAGCGCGCTACAAATTCCGCGAAACGCGGGCGCACCGCCGCGACCGTGGTCTGTTGCAGCATGATTTCGGACAGCCACACGCGGTAGGGATCGGGTGCGTTGCTGCCGGGGGCGGCGCGCCACGGCAGATCGCGGGCATGGGCATCATACCAGGCGAGCAATCGGGCGGCGATGGTGGAAGGACGCTTGGCGGACACCGCATCGCTATGGCATGGACGGGCCGATGAGCAAACGCGATCCCGCCAAGCCTGTGATCAAACGTGCCGAGCCGGAAAAGGCGCGCGGTGGACGCGCGCGCTCGGTTGCGGAATTGTTGCCCGACGCCGGGCGCGCGGCGTTTCGCCGCTTCGGCTTCGTGCAGAGTGCGGTGGTCAGCCGTTGGGGCGAGATTGTTGGGCCGCGCTATGCCGGAGTGTCGGCCCCCGAATCGATCAAATTTCCGCATGGGCAGCGCACCGGCGGCACGCTGAGCCTGGTCGTGCGCGGTGCCCATGCCACCATGATGCAGCATATCGCGCCCGAAATCGTCGAGCGGGTCAATCGCTTCTTTGGCTATGAGGCGATCGTGCGCGTGCAGATCCGCCAGGGCGACGTGCCCGCGCCCGCGCCGCGTGCGGCCCCGCCGTCGCTGCGGCCGGTGCCGGTCGAACTGGGCGCGAGCTTGCGCACGATCGCTGATCCAGAATTGAAGGCGGTGCTGGAAGCGCTGGCCGCAGGGGTAGCTGCGACGCGCGGCGCGCCGATCGTTGGTGGGAGCGAAGGATGAACATGCGGTTGGTGGTGGCGGCAATGGCCGTGGTGGTTGGCATGGCCTCTGTAGCGCAGGCCGCACCGGCGAAAAAGGCGGTGGCGCATCGCGCGCCCGCCAAGGTCGCCTGGGTCAACATGATCGTCGCCACGCCTGAGGGCGGGGTGCGGATCGGTAACCCCAATGCTAAGGTGAAGCTGATCGAATTTGGATCGCGCACGTGCCCGCATTGCGCGCATTTCGACGCGGACGGTTTGCCCGCTTTGCGCACCGGCTACATTGCGACCGGGCAAGTGAGCTATGAATTCCGCGACTTCCCCATTCATGGCGCGCTCGATCTCGGGCCGATCCTGCTCGGGCATTGCGTGCCGACGCGGGCGTTCTTCCCGCTGTTGAACGCGATGATGGCCAATCAGGAGAAATTGGTCGGGCGGCCGGACCAGGTCCCCGCCGACAAGCAGCAGCAATTGCAGGGGGCCAAGCCGACCGAGATCGCCGCCTATCTCTCCAAATTCTACGGCTATACCGATCTGGTGGTGCAGAAGGGCATGCCGCTGGCCAAGGCGACTGCGTGCCTGGCCGACACCAAGGCGGTCGATCTGGTCGCTCAGCGCGCCGCGGCGGCCAACAAGGCCTATGCCGTGAACAGCACCCCCACCTTCCTCATCAACGGCGTGGCGCAAGCCAATACCTTCACCTGGGCGGCGCTGGAGCCGCTGGTGCGCGCCGCCGTTGCCAAGTAAAAATGCGTTTTCTCCAAGGAGCTTATTCGATGAACCCTCGCATCCTGTTCGCCGCGCTGGCTGCCGTTTCGCTCGCTTCGTGCGGCGGTGGCGGGGCATCGGGCGGCAACAGCGTCGCCGCAGCGCCGGTGGCGGCCAAGCCGGCACCCGCCGGGCAAAACTGGACCGAAGTGGTCTCCAAGACGCCCGAGGGTGGCTATCGCATGGGTAACCCCGATGCGCCGATCAAGCTGGTCGAATATGGATCGCGCACCTGCCCGACTTGCGGCGCGTTCGGCCAGACCGGGCAGAAGCCGTTGACCGAGAAGTACGTCACCACCGGCAAGGTGTCCTACGAATTCCGCGACTATCTGGTGCACGGCCAGCCCGATTTCGCGCCGAGCCTGCTCGGGCGCTGTACCGATCCGAGCGCCTTCTTCCCGCTGCTCGAAGCGATGTACATCGCGCAGCCGCAATTTGAGGCGAAGCTGGCCGACCAGAATGCGACCAACGCGTTGCAGGCGCAATTGCAGGGCAAGACGCCGAACCAGATGGCCGCAGCCTGGGGCGACTATCTCGGTTATGTCGAGTTCGTGAAGCAGCGCGGCATTCCCGAAGCCAAGGCGCGCGCGTGCATCGCCGACAGCAAGGCGCTGAACGAACTGATCGGCTTGATGAACAAGGGCGAGGGCGCGACCGTCTCCGGCACACCCACCTTCATCCTCAACGGCACCAAGGTTGAGGGTGTGTCCTGGCCGGATGTCGAAGCGGCGTTGAAGCGCGCCGGGGCGTAAGCCACGCTGCTCGTCATGCCGGGCTTGTCCCGGCATCCACGGTGCCGCATGTTCTGCAATTGCGGGGTACTGACGACGGTGGACCCCGGGACAGGCCCGGGGTGACGGCCTCTTGTTGGAAGGACGCCCGCGCTGTTTCCACTCTAGCCGGGGGCCTCTGAATGCAGATCAAGCGTCTCCGGCTCTCGGGCTTCAAGAGTTTCGTCGACGCCGCCGATCTGCGGATCGAGCCGGGGCTGACCGGGATCGTCGGCCCCAATGGCTGCGGTAAATCCAATCTGCTCGAGGCGCTGCGCTGGACCATGGGGGAGACCTCGGCGCGCTCGCTGCGCGGGGCGGGGATGGACGACGTCATCTTCGCGGGCACCAACACGCGCCCGGCGCGCGATTTCGCCGAAGTGTCGATGCTGATCGAAAGTGCGGGCGAGGAAAGTGAAGTCGTCCGCCGGATCGAGCGCGGGGCGGGGTCGGCGTACCGGATCGACGGGCGCGATGTGCGCGCCAAGGACGTGGCGTTGCTATTCGCGGATTCGGCGACGGGGGCGCATTCGCCCGCCTTGGTCAGCCAGGGGCGGATCGGCGCGATCATCGCCGCCAAGCCGACCGAGCGCCGCGCGATGCTGGAGGAAGCCGCCGGGATTGCCGGGCTGCACGTCCGCCGCAAGGATGCCGAGCAGAAATTGCGCGCGACCGAGGCCAATCTCGCGCGGCTCGACGAACTGATCGCCGACCAGGACGGTCGCGCCAATGCGCTGCGGCGGCAGGCGCGGCAGGCGGAGCGCTATCGCGCTTTGTCCGAGCAGATTCGCGTGGCCGAGGCGCGGATGATCTTTGCGCGCTGGCGCGATGCGCAAAATGCCGCCGATGCCGCCAAGGCCGAGGCGGCGACGTGCGAGGCGCGCGTGGCTGAGGCGAGCGAGGCGCAGCGGGCGGCGGCGGCCTATGCGCTGGCGGCGACCGAGGCGCTGGCGGACGCACGGGCGCAAGCGCAGGCGCTGCGCGAGGCGGCGAGCGAGGCGGGCCACAAACTGGGCGGCTTGCGCGGGGAGCAGGCAGCTGCGGTGCGGGGACGCAGGAGCTGGCGGCGGCGCGCGTGCGGCTGGCCGAGGACCGTGCGCGCGAGGGATCGCTGGCGAGCGATGCCGCCGAGGCGATCGCGCGGCTGGCCGAGGAGAGCAAGGCGCTGGAGGCGCGACTGGCCGAGGCGACTGCGCGCATCCCCGAGCTGGAGACGCGGCTGAGCGAGGCGGAACGCGCCGGGCGCGATGCCGAAGTGGCGCTGGCGCAAGCGCTCGCGGCGCAGGCGACCGAGCTGGCCGATGCGCGGGTGGCCGAAGCGGCGCTGGCTGCCGCGCGGGTGCGGGCCGAGCGCAGCGCGCGCGATCTGACGCGGGTGACGGCGGAGAGCGCGGCTTTGGGCGATGCCGCGCCGCTGATCGCCGAGCGCGCGGCGGCAGCGGCGGCGCGCGCGCAGGCGGTGCAGCATGGCGAGGATGCGCGGGCGGCGCTCACCCGCGCCGATGCCGAAGAGCGCGGTGCGCGCGAGCAGCGCGACCGGGCGCAGGCGGCGCGGGCGACGGCGCATGCCGATCTGGCGGCACTCGACAGCGAAGCGACCGCGCTGACCAAGGCGACACGGCGCGAGGGGCGCGAGCGGTTGCTCGACCGGTTGCAGCCCGAGGCGGGCTATGAACGCGCGCTGGCGGCAGCGCTGGGGGATGATCTGGAAGCGGGGCTTGATCCGGCGGGCGAGCGGTTCTGGGCGGGGGCAGAGGTTGCGCCGGGCGATCCGGCGGCACCCGAGGGGACGGTGTCGCTTGGCCAGCATGTTACAGCGCCAGCGGCGCTGGCGCGGCGACTGGCGCAAGTGTTCGTGGCGGAGAGCGATACGGGCGTGCCGCTCGCGGTCGGGCAGCGGCTGGTGACGCTGGCGGGCGTGCTGCGGCGCTGGGACGGCTATGTCGCCAAATCGGGCGGGGCGGCGGCGGCGGAGCGGCTCGAACGCATGAACCGGCTGCGCGCGATCGAGGCGGCGCGCCCGGCGGCGGTGCGCGCGGTCGAGGCGGCGGATGGCGAGCTCGCGCGGATCGACGCGGCGATTGCGGAAGCGCGTAGCGGTGCGGTGGCGGCGCGGCGCCTGCTGGAGAGCGCCGAGACGCGCGCGCGCGATGCGGCGCGCGCCGAGGATCGCGCGGCGGCGGCGATCGAGCGGATCGAGGCGCAGCGCGCCGATCTGGCGGCGCGGCGGCAGCGCATCGTCGCCGATCATGAAGAAGCCGAGGCGGAGGTCGCGCGCGCGGGCGCCGTGCAGGCGGCGCTGCCCGATGGGAGTGCGACGCGCGAGCGGGTGCGGGCGCTGTCGGGCGAGGCCGAGGCGCGCCGCACCGCCATCGCCACCGCGCGCGCGGACCGCGCCGGGCTGGACCGCGATGTCGGCAGCGGGCGCGAGCGGTTGGCCGGGACGACCGCAGAGGCGAAAAGCTGGCGCGCGCGGGCAGGGGAGGCAGCGCGGCGCATCGCCGAGATGGACAAGCGCGATGGTGACCTTGCCGCCGAAGCGCAGGCGCTAGTCGGGCGGCCCGAGGCGCTCGCTGCCGAGATCGTTGCGCTGGAGGCGGCCCATACGGCGGCGCGTGCCGAGGCCGATGCTGCTGCCACCGCCGAACGCGCCGCCGAAGCGGCATTGCGCGCGGCCGAAGCACAAGCCAGCGCCGCTGCCGAAACGCTGGCGCAAGCGCGCGAGGCGCGTGCCGGGGCCGCGGCGCGCGCGGAAAATCAGGAAGTGCGCCGAGTCGAGATGAACCGCCTGTCGGGCGAGCGCTTCCAATGCCCGTCGGTGCTGCTGCCCGAACGGGTCGGCTTTGCGGGCGATACGGTGCGGTCGCCGGGGGAGGAATCGGCGACACACGAGAAATTGATGGTCGATCGGGAGCGGATCGGCCCGGTCAATCTGGTCGCCGAAAGCGAACTGGCCGAACTCGAAGCAGCCTCCAAGGGCAATGCCGCCGAGCGCGAGGAATTGGGGCTGGCGGTCAACCGCCTGCGCGGGTCGATCGGCACGCTCAACCGCGAGGGGCGGCAGCGGCTGATGGCGGCGTTCGAGGCGGTTGACGGGCATTTCCGGCGCTTGTTCACCACGCTGTTCAATGGCGGACAGGCGCATCTCGAACTGGTCGATTCGGACGATCCGCTGGAGGCGGGCCTCGAGATCATGGCGCAGCCGCCGGGCAAGAAGCTGCAATCGCTGACGCTGCTATCGGGCGGCGAACAGGCGCTGACCGCGGTCGCGCTGATCTTCGGCTTGTTCCTGACCAACCCCGCGCCGATCTGCGTGCTCGACGAAGTCGATGCGCCGCTGGACGATGCCAATATCGAGCGCTTTTGCGGGCTGCTGGATGCGATGACGCGCGAAACGCAGACGCGCTATCTTATCGTGACGCACAATGCCGTGACGATGAGCCGGATGCACCGGCTGTTTGGCGTGACGATGGTCGAGCAAGGCGTCAGCCGCCTTGTTTCGGTCGATCTCGGCGGCGCGGAATCGCTCCTCGCCGCCGAGTAAACGGATCAGCAGCCGTTGCGGCGGTTCTGGGCCGCGTCGTGCTTCTTGTCGAGATGCTTGCCGAGCAAGGCACCGCCGACGCCGCCAGCCACCGTGCCGAGCACACCGCCGCCGAGCGCATTGCCGACCAGCGCGCCACCGGCACCGCCCGCGATCAGGCCAGTCGTGCCCGACGAGCGATGGCAGCGATAATGACGGCTGGTTTTGCCATAGTAGCGATGCTTGCGCGCTTCGGCCTTATCGACCGGGAGGGCCATCGTCACCGGAACGACGAGCGAAGCGGCGGCGAGGCTGAGAAACAGTGAACGCATGATGTCGGTCCCTTTTGATCTTTGTGTGGGCGTAACGTTTTAACCGCCTGCGGGTTGCATCTGCGAAACTAGTAGGGCCTTTCAAAACCTCAGCTTAACCATTGTCCGGCAAGCACGGGGTTGCACCGCAATCGGAAAGGGGTTTGCATGAACATCATTCCAGCAGTGTCCCATGCGGTCGGCGGCCGCTTCACCGACGTTCCGGCTTCGGTCTCGGCTGGGCTGTGGTCGTGCGATCTCGCGACCGAGCAGCTGACCTGGAGCGATGGCGTCTACGATTTGTTTGGAGCCCCGCGCGGCAGCCGAGTCGATCGCCACGCTGCGACGGCGCGCTATACACCGGGATCCCGCATCTCGCTCGAATGTCGCCGTATGGCGGCCATCCGGGATCGCTCCGGCTTCACCCTGGACGCCGAAATCACCGTGGGCCCGACGCGGCGTTGGATTCGCATTGTCGCGCAGGTGGAATGCGACGAGGGCAAGCCGATGCGGCTGTTCGGCTCCAAAACCGATGTGACCTTTGAGAAGATGGCGGGGCTGCTGACGGACCACTGACCCGAATGACGAACAGCGCCGCTTGCGCCGATTGTGATGTGAACATATGAAGAACATATGGCCCAGCTCGATGTTCAACAAAAGCTCGCGATCCTGGCGGATGCCGCGAAATATGATGCGTCCTGCGCATCCTCGGGCTCGGTCAAGCGCTCGTCGCGCGATGGCAAGGGGCTGGGCTCGACCGACCAGGGTATGGGCATTTGCCATGCTTATGCGCCCGATGGCCGCTGCATTTCGCTGCTCAAGATTCTGCTGACCAACAGCTGCATCTTCGACTGCCATTATTGCATCAATCGCAAAAGCTCGAACGTGCGCCGTGCGCGCTTCACCGCAGCGGAGGTCGTGCGGCTGACACTGTCTTTCTATCGGCGCAACTATATCGAGGGGCTGTTCCTGTCCTCGGGCATCATCGGCTCGTCCAACTACACGATGGAGCAGATGGTCGAAGTGGCGCGCAGCTTGCGTGAGGATCATGATTTTCGAGGCTATATCCACCTCAAGACCATTCCCGATGCCGACCCCGACCTGGTGCATCAGGCCGGGCTCCATGCCGATCGCCTGTCGATCAATGTCGAATTGCCGACGCTGGCCGGGCTGACGCGGCTTGCGCCCGAGAAATCGGCGGCGCGGATCGAAGGGGCGATGGCGGGGACCAAGCTGGCGATTGCCGACACCGGCGACGCCCGCAAGCGCTTCAAATCGGCGCCGCGCTTTGCGCCTGCCGGGCAATCCACGCAAATGATCGTGGGGGCGGATGCCGCGACCGATGGCGACATCGTGACGCGGGCGTCCTCGCTGTATGACCGGTTCGGCTTGCGGCGGGTCTATTATTCGGCGTTCAGCCCGATCCCTGATGCGAGCGCGGTGTTGCCGCTGCAGCGTCCGCCGCTGATGCGCGAACATCGCCTGTATCAATCGGACTGGCTGATGCGCTTTTATGACTATACCCCCGGCGATGTGGTGGCGGCGACCGACGCGACGACGGGAATGCTGCCGCTCGACATCGACCCCAAGCTCGCCTGGGCGCTCAAATTTCGCGGATCCTTTCCGGTCGACGTCAACCGCGCGCCGCGCGAGGCGCTGCTGCGGGTGCCGGGGCTGGGAGTGAAAGCGGTTGCCGCGATCCTGTCGGCGCGGCGCTGGCGGCGGCTGCGGCTGGCCGATGTCGCGCGGCTGACGGTGTCGATCGCCAAGCTGCGGCCGTTCCTGATTACCGAGGATTGGCGCCCGGTGGCGCTGAGCGACCGCGCCGATCTGCGCCCGCAAATTGCACCCAAAACCGAGCAACTGGAGTTGTTTGCGGCCTGAGGGGAGACACGATGCACGTCGTCACTTTGGCCGAACCCGACGATCTGGATGGCTGGCGCGATGCGGCGCGCGGGCTGGCGGGGGCGGGCGTGCCGCCCGAGGACGTGGTGTGGCAAGTGGGCGGAGCGGCGGACGATCTGTTCGCGCTGGCGGGCACGCCGCCACCGGTGCCGACGCAACCGGCCTTCACCGTGCCCGCGGCCTTCATGGCGCTCGCGCGCAGCGTTGTTTTGCACCGCGACGCCGAACGCTTTGCTCTGCTTTATACAGTGCTGCTGCGCTTGCGCCGCCAGCCAGGGGCGATCGAGGATCGGGCGGATCCATTGGTGCGGCGGCTGGAGGGATTTGCGCGCGAAGTGCGCAAGGACATTCACAAGATGCGCGCGTTCCTGGGCTTTCGCGAAGTCGACGAGGATGGCGCTCCGCGCTTCGTCGCGTGGTTCGAGCCCGAGCATCATATCGTGCGCGCCAATGCCGGTTTCTTCCTCGATCGTTTCGCGAGCATGCACTGGTCGATCCTGACGCCCGAGCTGTCCTTGCATTGGGACGGCGAGACGCTGGCCGAAGGGCCGGGCGCGACCAAGCGTGATGCGCCCGAGGGCGACCCGATCGAGGAGGTGTGGAAGACCTATTATGCCGCGATCTTCAACCCGGCGCGCGTGAAGATCGGCGCGATGCTGAAGGAAATGCCGCGCAAATATTGGAAGAACATGCCCGAGACGGCGTTGGTGCCGGGGTTGATCGCCAGCGCACAGGCGCGGGAGAGCGGGATGATCGCCAAAGCGAAGAGCGAGATTGGCGGGAATGCCCAGGCGGCATGGGCGGCGTTGCGCGAGGAGGCGGCGGGCTGCACGCGCTGCCCGCTCTACCAGCCCGCGACGCAGACGGTGTTCGGCGAGGGGCCGGTCGATGCGGCGCTGATGTTCGTCGGCGAGCAACCGGGCGACCAGGAGGATCTGGCGGGGCAGCCCTTTGTCGGCCCGGCCGGGCAGATGTTCGACCGCGCGCTGGCCGAGGCGGGGATCGATCGGGCGGGGGTGTACGTCACCAACGCGGTCAAGCATTTCAAGTTCGAGCAGCGCGGCAAGCGGCGCATCCATATGAAGCCCGATGCGGGGGAGATCAGCGCGTGTCGCTGGTGGATCGAGCAGGAGCGCTTGCTGGTTCGGCCCAAGGTGACGGTGGCCTTGGGCGCGACCGCGGCGCGCAGCTTGCTCGGGCGGGTGGTGACGATCCGCAAGGAGCGCGGGCGGGCGCTGGCGCTGCCCGATGGCGGCGAGGCGTGGATTACGGTGCATCCTAGCTATTTGCTGCGCTTGCCCGACCGCGACGCGGCCGCACTGGAATATGCGCGCTTCGTCGAGGATTTGCGGCGGGCGGGGGAGCTGGGCGCCTGACGGCGGTTATAGGGGCAAGGTCGCCTGGACCGCCTCGCTATCGCCTTCGACCATGCCCGACAGCGTCAGCCCCAATAGCCGCACACCGAGCGGCAGCGGCAGACGCGCATCGAGCAAGGCGTGGCCGATCGCGAAAAAGGCGTCGCGGTCGACTACGCCGCTGAGCGAGCGCGCGCGGGTGATCGTGCGGAAATCGGAGAAGCGCAGTTTCAGCGTCACGGTGCGACCGCGCGCGCTGTGGCGGTCGATCCGCACCCAGGCGGCTTCGCCGACGCGATCGAGCGCTGCGTGGAGGTCGCCCGGCGCGGACAGGTCGGTTTCGAAGGTGCGCTCTGCCCCGACCGATTTGCTCGGCCGCTCGCTGCGCACCGGGCGGTGATCGACCCCGCGTGCGGCACCGTAAAGATAGTCGCCATAGCTGCCGAAATGCGCGTGGAGGAAGGCAAGCGGGCGTTCGCGCAAGTCAGCACCGGTTTCGATGCCGAGCGCGGTCATGCGCCCCGCCGTGACCGGGCCGACGCCGTGGAAGCGCTTGACCGGCAGACTTGCGACGAACGCCGCGCCGTGGCGGGGCGCGATGACGCAGATCCCGTCCGGCTTGTTCTGGTCGGAGGCGAGCTTGGCGATGAACTTGTTGTAGCTGACCCCGGCCGAGGCGGTGAGGCCGGTTTCGGCCTTGATGCGGGCGCGGATCTGCTCGGCGATGGCGCGCGCGGAGCCCAGGCCATGGCGGTCCTCGGTCACGTCGAGATAGGCTTCGTCGAGCGAGAGCGGTTCGACCAGATCGGTATAGTCCTCGAAAATCGCGCGGATCTGCGCCGACACCGCGCGATAGGCCTCGAAGCGGGGCGGCACGAACACAAGATCGGGACAGCGGCGAAGGGCGGTGACCGAGGGCATGGCCGAGCGCACCCCGAAGGCGCGCGCTTCATAACTGGCGGCGGCGACCACGCCGCGCGCGCGGGACCCGCCGACCGCGACGGGTAGTCCACGCAAGGCGGGGTCATCGCGTTGTTCGACCGACGCGAAGAAGGCATCCATGTCGATATGGATGATCTTGCGCTGGGGTGGGGTGTCGGCGGAATCGGCCATGCAACACCCTGATAGCCGCGACGGGAAAGGGTGGGGAGTTTCTGTTGCTCGGTACTCCCCGGACCGCCGGTGTCTGCTTCTGTTGCCCGGTGCAGCCCGAACCGCGTTCTTTTGGGGTAACCTAGGCCGTTAGGCCTTTAGTTACGCCGCAATCGCGAGTGCTTCGTTATCGTTAGCACTTGTGGTTTTGAGCCTTTTACAGGTTACTCAGCCCGGGCAAAAACAGCGCCTTTCAACACACGTCGATCCTGGTTCGACCCCGTCAGAGCCCCTCCGGCAAGAGGGGTTTTGGTGGAGTCGCCGGGTACTGCCCCCGGGTCCGCTGCATCTAGTCTACGCTGCACTTTATCGCCATAGCCGGGCGAACCCGGCAATTCCCATATAGGCATCCGTGCGATAATGAAAAGAGCGCCTTTCACTCGCCATAAATCGGGTGCATGGGCTATAGTATCATGTTGACGCAACGTTCCCGCTACGCGCTTCGCGCGATGATGTTCCTGGCTGAAGCCCCCCCGGGGGGCCCGCCGATCCCGATGAACCGGATCGCCGCCGAGGCCAATGTCCCGCGCAAGTTCCTCGAGCTGATCCTCGCCGATCTGCGCGAGGCCGGTTTCCTGCACAGCCACCGCGGCAAGATGGGCGGTTACTGCCTGTCGCGCCCGTCGCATTTGATTTCGCTGGGCGAGATCATCCGCGTGATCGAGGGGCCGCTGGCGCTGGTGCCGTGCGTCAGCCGCACCGCCTATCGCAGTTGCAAGGATTGCAAGGACGAAGCGAGCTGCGCGATCCGCCACGCGATGATGCGCGTGCGCGACGAGACCGCGCGGATCCTGGATGGCACGAGTCTGGCGGATTCGGTCGCCGAGGATCTGGTCGCGGCCTGAGACCTTCGCCCCATTCCCCGTTCGCCCTGAGCCTGTCGAAGGGCCCCTCCGTCCGCGATCGCTGCGCCTCGGTAGAGCAGGGCTTCGACAGGCTCAGCCCGAACGGAATTTGGGTAATCGGACTTAAGAAGAACCCCTCAGCGCCGCTGCAATGCGTCGCGAATTTCGCGCAGCAGCGTGATGTCGGCAGGTTCGACCGGCTCGGCGGGCGTTTCCGGTGGCTTGGGCATCAGCCGGTTCACCGCGCGCACCAGCAGGAAGATGATGAAGGCGACGATCACGAAATTGACCGCCGCCGTGACGAACGCGCCATAGCCGAACAGCGGCACGCCGGCCTTTTTCAGCGCGGCATAATCCGACGATCCGGCGAGCGCCGGGGGCACCTTGCCGAGCACCACGAAATAGCTGGAAAAATCGAGCCCGCCGAAAATTTTGCCGATCACCGGCATGATGACGTCGTCGGTCAGCGACGTCACGATCTTGCCGAACGCCCCGCCGATGATGACCGCAATCGCTAGGTCCAGCACGTTGCCGCGCGCGATGAATGCCTTGAACTCCTTGAACATGGAGCCTCCCAATCCGATTTCGTTTCTCGCGGCCATGCTACCGGGCTATCAGGGCCGCGCAAGGCCTGGAGGGATGAACACCATGAAGTATCGCACTCTGATCGCATTCGTCGGCGCATTCGCGCTGGCCGGTTGCGGGCTGAACAGCGTGCCGACGGCGGAAGAGAACGCCAAGGCGAAATGGGCCGATGTGGAAAATTACTATCAGCGCCGTGCTGACCTGATCCCCAATTTGGTGTCGACGGTGAAGGCGGCGGGCGCGCAGGAAAAAGCGATCCTGGTTGAAGTGACGCAGGCGCGTGCCTCGGCATCGCAGGTCAAGGTTTCCAGCGCGGATCTGAACGATCCGGCCAAGGTTGCCGCTTATGAAAAGGCGCAGGCGGGTGTCACCTTGTCGCTGCAGCGGCTGCAGGAGGCCTATCCCGAGCTGAAGAGCCAGGACAATTACAAGACGTTGATGGACCAGCTCGAGGGCACAGAAAACCGCATCTCGACCGCACGCCACGATTATAACGAAGCGGTGCAGGCGTATAATACGACGATCCGCACCTTCCCCGACGCGATTGGCGCGAAGGTGTTTTACGGGGCCAAGCCGCTGGTGCCGTTCAAGGCGACGACGCCGGGGGCGGACGTGGCGCCGACGGTCAATTTCGGCAACACCAACTAAGTACCGGGCCGGAGGCCCCATGCCGATGCGCCTGATTCAGGCAATGCTCGCGATGCTGGTTGCGCTGCTACTGGGGGTTACCCCGGCGACAGCGCAGACCTATCCCAAATTCACCGGGCTGGTGGTGGATGCCGCCAACGTTTTGCCGCCCGCGACCAAGGCCGATCTGACCGCCAAATTGGAAGCGCTGCAGAAGGACACCAAGCGGCAATTGGTGGTCGCGACAATTCCGGACCTGCAGGGTCAGGAGATCGTAGAATATGGAGTTGGGCTTGGCCGGGCATGGGGCGTCGGCCTCAAGGGTGCCAATAACGGCGCGATCCTGTTCATCGCGCCCAATGCGCCCAAGGGGCACCGTGGGCCACGGCTGGTAGTGGGATACAGCCTCGAGCCGATCCTGACCGATGCATTCGCGGGCACGATGATCCGAGAAAAAATGATGCCCAAGCTGACGCAATCGGGCGACATTGCCGGGGCGATGGAAGCAGGCACCGATGCGGTGATCGCGCAACTGCGCGCCTCGCCCGAAGAGGCCAAGGCCAATGTCGACGCGGCGGCGGCGAA
>OFSF01000211.1_pt1 | contig 24169 bp, 22 predicted proteins | sample 1543271 | NCBI WGS metagenome assembly OFSF01 (sample SAMN07774227, study PRJEB24372) | wastewater metagenome | isolation source: Exp Tend VB 100WW | collected 2016-02
CAATGTTCTGCCTTCTGTGGGCTCCTTCATCACGCCATGGGGTTCTCCGTGCGCGTCGTGACGCGCGAAGAGTATGAGATCTGGCTGACTGAGATGAAGCCAGATCCTTCTGCGAGTACGTCTCCAGCACCGGACGCTGCCGATCTCTCCGGAACCGTCAAGGAGTGGGGCATTGAGCTATCCAGCGCCACAAGCACATCAGGCGAGGTATCGATCGGGCTGACTAATGGCGGGACGGTGCCCCATGAGTTCATTGTCGTTCGCACGGACCTCACAACAGAAGAGCTGCTTACAAAGGTTGACTCGGCATCAAATCGACTTGACGAAGCGATGCTTGATGCGGCTGGCGAGCAGCCAGAGTTTGCCCCCGGCGAGGTCAAACTGTTGACGCTGGATCTCTCACCTGGAAAGTACATCGTACTTTGCAATATTGCGGGTCACTTCTCTAACGGGATGTACGCGCCGCTCGAGATCTTGGCAAACTAGGCGTTAAGGAGGGGCACATGACAACTGCAGCTGTTCGAGCCACCGGAGCTCAGGGATCTAGGGTCTACGACTACCTAACGACAACCGATCACAAGAAGATTGGAATCCTCTACACCATCAGTTCGTTCATCTTCTTGGCGATCGGTGGACTTCTTGCACTCGGTGTCCGCACGGAGCTTGCTCAACCGGGTCTGCAGTTCATGGACGAGTCTGTCTACAACCAACTCTTTACGATGCACGCATCCATCATGATTTTCTGGGTGATCATTCCGTTCCTTGCTGGCATCGGAAACTACATCGTCCCGCTGCAAATTGGAGCGGCGGACATGGCCTTCCCGCGCATCAACGCGCTCAGTTTCTGGATGATTCCATTCTCTGGACTTATCGCCGCATCAGGATTCTTCTTGGGTGGTGCGGCTGACGCAGGGTGGACCGCCTACCCGCCACTCAGCAGCATCACGTATAGCCCCGGCCCTGGGATGAATTTGTGGATCATGGCCGTTGTCCTCGTTGGCACGAGTTCCATTCTTGGCGCGGTGAACTTCCTTGTGACAGTCTTCCGCATGCGCGCTCCTGGCATGACACTCTTCCGCATGCCGATCATGGTGTGGACGATCATCGTCACAAGCGTGCTCGTCTTGATGGGGACGCCAGTGCTCACGAGCGCACTGATCATGCTCTTTGTGGATCGGAACTTTGGCGGGAGCTTCTTTGATCCAACCACCGGGGGTTCAGCCATCCTCTGGCAGAACATCTTCTGGTTCTACAGCCACCCGGCCGTCTACATCATGGTTCTCCCGGGGATGGGCGTGATCTCTGAGATCATCCCAGTGTTTAGCCGAAAGCCGCTCTTCGGCTATCGAGCATTCGTGTTTGCCACGGCGGGGATCGGCGCGCTTGGATTCTCGGTCTGGGCACATCACATGTTCACGACAGGGGGTGTCTTCCTGCCGTTCTTCTCGGTGATGACGTTTCTGATTGCAGTTCCAACTGGCGTAAAGATGTTCAATTGGATCGCCACGCTCTGGCGTGGACAGATCGCACTCAAAACGCCAATGCTCTTCGCGCTCGGCTTCCTCTCGATGTTCCTCATCGGTGGGATCAATGGAGTCTTCAGCGCGTCGGTGCCAGTTGACTATGCAATTCACGCGACGTACTGGATCGTGGCGCATATTCACTACGTGCTTTTCGGCGGATCGTTCTTGGCGATTATGGCCGGACTCTATTACTGGTTCCCAAAGATGTCTGGAAAGATGCTTGATGAGGGACTCGGGAAGCTGCACTTTGTGATCGCGATGGTTGGCCTCAACCTCACCTTCCTCCCCATGCACTCCCTCGGGCTGATGGGGATGCCGCGGCGTATTGCGGACTACTCGCCAACCGCTGGCTGGAATGATCTCAACCTCGCCGCAACCGTTGGGGGATTCCTCGTTGGTATCAGCACCCTGCCGCTCCTCTGGAACATCTTCATCTCGTTGCGAAACGGGAAGGATGCAGGTCCAGATCCGTGGGAGGGGAATACGCTCGAGTGGGCCACCTCATCGCCGCCTCCGGCCTGGAACTTTGATCGGCTTCCCGCAATCACATCCGAGCGCCCGCTCTTTGACGCACGTCATGGGCGATCAGGAAGCGACCATAAATGAGCCTCGCCACCGCAGAACAGAACACGCCTGAGGCGTTGAGCGACCACGGTTCGTCCGCCCACGGCGCCGCGGGTCACGGAAAGAAGGGGCTCGGCAATCCGGTTCTCGGAATGCTGCTCTTTATTGTTTCGGAGATCATGTTCTTCGGGGGTTTGTTCGCCGCATATTTCAGTCTACGTGTGTCGGCCGGAACTTGGCCACCAGAGGGGAACGAAGCGTTCCTTATCAAAGAGCACGTGCTCTTTCCGTCAATCCTCACACTCCTCTTGGTGATCAGCTCGCTCACCTGCCAGATTGCGGTTTGGCGCATTCGGCGTGGCGATCGCGTTGGGATGAATCGCGCGCTCTTGATGACTGTGGTGCTCGGAGTTGTATTCCTCATCGGACAGGCGTACGAGTACACGCAGCTCGGATTCGGAGTGGCTGATGGAACGTTTGGTGGGACCTTCTACATCCTCACTGGTTTCCATGGAGCTCACGTACTCGGAGGCGTGCTGATGCTTGGAGTGTGTCTCTACCGCGGCGGCCTCGGCCAATTCTCTGCACAGCACCACGACATGGTCGAAGCAACATCAATCTATTGGCACTTTGTTGACGTCGTCTGGGTGTTGCTCTTCTCGCTTCTCTACTTCATTTAGGAAGGGGACGATTGAGCTCCAGTAGCGAACGGATCGCCTGGCTTAACGAGCAGTACTCCCCAAGTCGCACCGCACACGATTTCAACGGCAGCATCCAGTCATACAAGGCTGGGACCGATGCGGCTCGTGCTGCAATCACGGGGAAACGTCACCGAGTGCTCGCGTATGGCGCGCTTCTATCCAATCGCATTGAGTGCTTCTTGCCGCGCACGGAGGGTGCCCCTGGTGGTGCGCGGAGAGGCGCGCCGATCTTCGCCTTCCTGCATGGCGGCTGGTGGCAGGATCTCTCGATTGATTACGCCGCCGCACCAGCGGTAGCGCTCACGGATGCTGGCGCGATCTACGCATCGATCGGTTACACGTTGACGCCAGCTGTGCAGCTTCGCGAGATCGTTGCCGAAGTCTCCGCCGCACTCACCACGATCGCCGCGAACGCAACAGGGATGGGGGGCGACCCGAGGCGCATCGTGTTGGCGGGCCATTCGGCCGGAGCGCACCTTGCCGCAACGCAACTTACTGCGCTCACCCCAGAGGCTCCTCGTTATACCGCCGCGGGACTCCTCCTCATTGGTGGTGCGTATGACCTTGGACCGATCGTGGAGAGTTACGTGAACGAGAAGGTGCGGATGAGCGCAGCGGATGCGGACGCGCTCTCCCCAGCGCTCCTGGCGCCACTCCACGATGTGCCGGTCAAGATTCGCGTGGGCGAAGAGGAGCCTGAAGAGTTTCATCGCAACGCGGCGCTCCTCCTTGAGTGTTGGAGCCCAAGCCTCAGCGCGATCGACAGCGCAACCCTCAGCGGGCGCGATCACTTTGATGCGCTCGACGAGCTCGCCGATCCTCACGGTCGCCTCTACGCCGACGCGCTCGAGCTGCTCGGGATCCCACTGCAGCGCGCCGCCGTGGGACGATAGTGGCATGAGTAACGTGAGTAGCGAACAGGTGCCGCTGAGTGCGGCGGCACTCGATGCGGCGGATCCGCTCGCGTCACTGCGCGACACTTTCTCCATTCCTAGCGGCGTGATCTACCTCGATGGCAACTCGCTTGGCGCACTTCAGAAGGGTATTGCCGAGCGGATTGATCGAGTGGTGAAGCAGCAGTGGGGCGAGGGGTTGATCCGCAGTTGGAATGACACCGACTGGTACGAGATGCCGATGCGCGTCGGCGATCGCATCGCACCGCTGATCGGTGCAGGTGCGGGCGAAGTGGTGGTGGGCGACTCCACCTCTATCTCACTCTTCCGCGTTGTTGCGGCGGGGCTCGGGCTGCAGCCGGGCCGAAACGTGATCGTGACCGAGCGTGGCAACTTCCCGTCAGACCTCTACATCCTTGAGGGCCTGCAAGGACTGCGCCCAGACCTTGAGATTCGTCAGGCGGCGGCGGGTCAGGATCCGGCGGAGCTTCTTGATGAGCGAACGGCGCTGCTCGTCCTTACGCAGGTGGATTACAAGAGTGGCCTGATCCAAGACATGAAGCGGCTCACCGATGCGGCGCATGCGGTGGGTGCGCTTGCCGTCTGGGATCTCTCGCACTCAACGGGAATCATCCCCGTTGAGTTGAACGCGAGTGGCGCAGACTTTGCAATCGGCTGTGGCTATAAGTATCTGAACGGTGGTCCTGGTGCGCCGTCGTTCACCTGGGTTGCGCCGCGGCTTGTGGATCGCGTTGCGCAGCCACTCGCGGGTTGGCTTGGACACAAAGATCCGTTCGCCTTCACGCCAGAGTACGTGCCGGCCCCAGGGATTCGTCGCTTCATCACGGGGACGCAGCAGGTGCTGAGCCTCGCCGCACTTGATGAGGCGATGAAGATCTGGGAGGGGATCTCCATCACGCAGGTCCGTGAGAAGTCCACCCTCCAGACGAGTCGATTTATTGCGCAGGTTGAGGCTCGCTGTGCGGGGCTCGGCTTAACGCTTGCCTCACCACGTGACGCTGCGGTGCGTGGCGGTCAGGTCTCGTTCACGCATGAGCAGGGCTACGCGGTGATGCAGGCGCTGATCGCGCGAGGGATCATCGGCGACTTCCGTGCGCCGAACCTGTTGCGCTTCGGCTTCTCGCCGCTCTATCTCAGCTTCGCCGAGATTGATCGCGCGGTGGATGCGCTCGCTGAGATCTTGACGACACGCAGCTGGGACAATCCGCGCTATACGGAGAAGCGTCGCGTCACTTGAGCTTGATCCGCTGACCGTGTTTCGCTGATAAATACCAGCGCACCTCTAGACGACGAGTGCGCCACCTTCAATAAGCGTAGCGATCGCCGCATCAAGTGCTTCGCTGTGTTGATCTGCGGCGCTGCGCGGCGTTGCCGGTGAGAAGAGCGCCATGTTGTGGAAGGGGGTCATGATGATGCCGCGGTTCAGAGCGTGAAGGTGCAGGTAGCGCTCCATCTCATGGTGTACCGCCGCAGCCGCCTCACCACCACTACGCGGCGCCTCTGGCGTGAAGTGGTATTCGGCACGCGCGCCGAGTCGCGTCACGCTCCACCCAACGCCGCGTCGCGCAAACACCTCTTCAACGCCATCCGCCCAGCGGTTCGCCCCCGCGATCATCTCCGGGAAGGCCGCGTCGGTGAGCACCTCGCGCAGCGTGGTGCGGATCGCTACTGCTGATAGGACGCTCCCTGAGACGGTGCCGCCAATGCCGCCCGTATCAATCTCGTCGCGTTGCAACTCACCGCTGATCTTTTCGGCGAGATCGCGCCGCATGCCGTACGCGGCGCCAGGGAGGCCGCCAGCGATCGCCTTCCCGATGACGAGCAGATCTGGATCAAGCCCCCATGCGGCGGTTGCGCCGCCTGGCCCCATGGAGATGGTGTGCGTCTCATCGGCAATCAGGAGCGCTCCGTATCTGGTTGCGAGCTTCCGCAGCGCGGCGTGATAGCCAGCCTCGGGAAGGACGATGCCGATGTTGGTGAGTGCAGGTTCGATCAAGATCGCCGCCACGTCACCGGCGGCAAACGCCGCCTCGGTTGCCGCAAGATCGTTGATCTCCACCACGCGCGTGGTGGTTGCTGGATCAACTTGTGGTCCCGTATTTCCCGGCCGCGCCTGCGCTGCGCCCGCAGCTCCACCCGGCCGCGCGATGGCAAACGTCTCATCAACGGTGCCGTGGTAGCACCAGTTATGAACCAGAACCTTCGGGCGTTTTGTGACGGCGCGAGCGATGCGTAGGACGAAGCGATTCGCATCTGTTGCGGTGAGGCAGAGCTGCCAGAGTGGGAGGCCGAAGCGGCGCGTCAGCTCTTCTGCGGCGTCAATCGCCGCCTCAGAGGGGAGCATCGTCGTTGCGCCGTTCTCAAGTTGTGCCGTCATCGCACGGGCGAGTGCGTCTGGGGCGTGGCCCGCCATCGCCGCCGTGTCACCAAGCGCGAAGTCCAGATAGACCTGGCCATCTGCATCGGTGATCTGCGCACCGCGCGCGGAGACGGCGTACGGCGGGACGGGCGAGGCCCAGCGCTGCATCCAGCTCATCGGCACACCACCAAGAAGGCTTTCGCCCGCGCGAGCGGCGAGTGCTGCGGCACGCGGGTGAGCGAGCCTGAAGCGTTCGGCTTCCGCCGCAAAGAGGGCAGCGAGGCGCGCGTCTTTAATCTTCGGTGCGTCTCCCATTGGCGCTACATCCTGCTGCGAATCGCCCAGAGGTCAGGGAAGACGGGGCGGTGCAGGCTCGCCGCAAGGTACTCAACGCCAGTTGATCCGCCAGTGCCGGACTTTCGGCCGATCGTCCGCTCCACCATCTTGACGTGGCGGTAGCGCCACTCTTGCAGCCCCTCATCAATGTCAACGAGCAGCTCCATCATTGATGCAACTTCGCCGCCAGCGCGATAAAGCGTTAGGAGCAGCTCTTGCAACCCTTCGTCACCCACGTACTGCTCGGCGTAGTCGCGCTTCAGTAGCTGCGCTGGAACGGCGTGGCCGCTCGCTGCAAGCCAGGCGATCACCGTATCCCAGAGGCTCGGCCGCTTCGCCGCGGCCTGCACGCGCTCGCGCGCCGCCGCTTCTGGAAGTAGATCGGCGAGTCGCGGATTACGGACGCCGAGGAGCGCCTCCAGTTCGCGGAACTGCGCCGACTCAAAGCCGCTCGATGTGGCGAGCCGGTTACGGAAGGAGGCAAACTCGAGTGGCGTCAGTGTTTCGAGCACGTCAACCTGCGCGACCGCAATCTTCAGGATGTGCCGGACGCGGCTGAGACGGTGTGCGGCGCGCCAAGTATCTGCAGCGCCGAGCGCGGCCGCAGCGCCGCGTAGTTCGTGCATCGCCTCCTTGAACCAGAGTTCGTAGGTCTGGTGGATGACGATAAAGAGCATCTCGTCGTGCTCTTCAGAGCGTGGTGTCTGCAAGCTGAGTAGCTCATCGAGGCGCAGATAGCCCGCGTAGGTGAGTCCTGGATCTTTCGTCTCTTCACTCTCGCTCATGCGCTGATGCTACGCCTCCCGAGCAAAGCGTGAGGCTCCGTCCCGCCTGGCGGCGAAACGGAGCCCCTCGCGTGCTTACGCGTGTTGCGCGGTTAGTTTGCTGGCATGAAGACGCCGGTCCACACCTGCCAGGCGAGGAGTGTCTTCGCCACGAGCGAGAGGATCATGTAGCTCCGCTCACCGTGGAGATAATCCTTCCAACGTCCAATCTGGAGGCGCTGCAGCACCATGTTGACTGCAAAAATGTTGAAGCAGAAAAAGAGGCTCGCATAGATCGCGATCAGCACCGGCTTGAACTCTTCAAGGCTGCGACCATTTGGTCCAACGCCAGTTGGCCAGTTTGCAAGCGAGAGCCCAACCGTCGTGAACATGGCAATCCACGGCGCAATGCCCGCAATGCAGCCGAAGATGTAGTGGCTCCACTGGACGTTCTTTCGTCCAATGTTCGCCTCCTCCATCGACCAGCCGAAGAGGTTCATCGACGCGTTGCAGACGGCAATCGCGATGAGCGCGCCAGCATCGGTGATAAAGCTCAACGAGGCTACGCCGATGATCATCAGCGTGGAGCTCAGCGCATATTCCGCCCAGCGCATCGGGTTAAACTGCCGCGCCAACCAGCCCTCATAGCGCTCCCGTAGTGGGTATGCCACAAGGAAGTGCGCCAGCGCTGAGAGGCCGAAGAAGGCGGCAACCAGGTACGCCAGTGGGAAGCTGAAGAGCAGCTCCTTTGCGGCGGTGAGGCCAGCAAACTGCCCATCAACAATGTTTGACACTGGGTACGTGCCTTCAAATCGGACTGCCGCCTCAGTTGGGCTGATCGCAATGATCACGATCGCCTGGATCGCGTGAAGCACGGTAAGAATTCGATTCCAACGGAACAACTGCGCTGCACGCGCTGGGGCGATCTTGGTAAACGTCGTTGCCACAGCCTCAGAACGTGGAGCGGCGGACGCCGTGCCCGCGCGAGCTCGCTTCGCTACTGCCACAAGTACCTCCCTAATGTTGCGGCCAATGCTCGGCCCGCATGGGATACAGAGTAGTGCTAACCCGCAATCAGGCGCAACGCGGCGATCAGCATCACGAGCGCGAGGAGGCGGCGAAGCCCAATAAGTCCAACCCTGCGCGCTCCGAGCTCACTCCCGATCAGTGCCCCTGCAGCGGCGCAGAGGAGTGCGACGGGTAGCGTGCTCGGGAGGAGGGCGAGCGACGCCGGCTTCGCCGCAAGTCCAGCGAGCGAGTTCGCCAAGATGAATCCTGCCGAGAGCCCCGCCGCAGCCCGCGCGGTCGTCCAGCGCCGCGCAATCACGAGTGGCGTCAGGAAGACCCCGCCACCCGTCCCCGTTGCACCGGCAAGGAGTCCGATCCCGCCGCCAACAAGTGCTGACACAGGCGTGCGCGGTGCGCCCGCAACACGCTCTGATGTCAGGTCACGTCCTGCTCGAGCGGCAAGTCGGATCGCGGCGGCGATCAGTACGGCGGCGAGCAGCGGACGGTAGATCGCATCAGGGATCGACAGACTCCCGGCAAGAAAGGCGGCGGGGACAGACCCAAGCAGGAGTGGGGCGAGGAGGCGCCAGGGGAGGAGACCGACACGAGAGAAGCGCACCACGGTGATGAAGGCAACGGCGAGGTTGAGGACGAGCGCCGTGGGGCGCATCACCTCGGGGGCAACCCCAGTCAGGGCCATTAGGGCCAGATAGCCCGTCGCCCCCGCATGGCCGACGGAGGAGTAGAGGAGGGCGACCAAGAAGAAACCGAGCGGGAGGAGGGCGAAATAGGGGTCCGTCACGCACGAATCATACGTGGGAGCCGCTGGTCGGAGGGGGGTGCCGTCAAGTATCCTTGCCCGTAATGCGGATGCTCCGCAGGGGGAGGCGGCGCGGGCCGCCTTTGCTAGTGATAACCAAGGAGTGGCAATGAAGAACCTACGGATCGGCGCGATCGGCGCCGCTCTCCTGATGGTTGCTGCAGCGTGTGGTGGCTCTTCGAGCTCCGCTGCCGACACCATCGCCTTCGCGGCGAAGGCATATCCAGAGGCCGGCCCAGCGGACTGCGCCGACGGCTACGGTTTCAAGCGCATTACCTCAACGGACGCCTCAACGGTCGTCTTTGAGCTCTGCGCACCAGACGTGGCGTTCATCCAGAAGTTGGCACTGACCAACTACCAGATCAACGACTCCGGCTACCTCACCACCGCAACTGCGGATGGGAGCATTGTGGACGCGCCAAACGGCACGGGACCATACAAGCTGAAGGCGTGGGAGAAGGGCTCCCAGATCGTCCTTGAGCGCAATGCTGACTATTGGGGACAGCTCGCCACTTCGGGCACCGCAGTCTTCCAGTGGCAGGCAGAGGGCGCAGCGCGACTGCTCGCCCTTCAGGCTGGCACAGCTGACGGCATTGACAACCTTGCGCCAACGGACATTGCTGGCGCAACTGCAGACACAACGCTGCAGGTCATCCCGCGCGCTGCACTGAACACCATGTATCTCGGAATGAACTCCGGCATCGCCGGTGATCCATTCGAGAAGGTTGAGGTTCGTAAGGCGGTTGCCCTGGCGCTTGATCGCCAGCGCATCATCGACAACTTCTACCCAGGCGGCTCAGAGGTGGCGAGCCACTTCACGCCGTGCACCATTGAGTTCGCCTGCGAAGGCGAGGCTTGGTACGAGCAGGACATCGCCGCAGCGAAGGCGCTGCTAGCCGATGCAGGATACCCAAGCGGCTTCAAGACGACGCTTTCGTATCGTGACGTTGTGCGCGGGTACCTACCGGTCCCACTCACGGTCGCCACGGACATCCAGGCGCAGCTCAAGGAGATCGGCATTGACGTCACCATTGCTGTGGTGGAGTCAACGGCATATCTCGACGCTGCAAGCGCTGGGACCCTGCAGGGCCTGCACCTCCTCGGTTGGGGTGCGGACTATCCAGACCCAACGAACTTCCTGGACTATCACTTCGGAAAGAACTCTTCGCCACAGTTCGGCGCCCCAATCGCAGCGGTCTATGAGCCACTGATGGCGGCGAGCGCAACGGCTGATGCAGCAACACGTGCTGCGCTCTACGCCGAGGCGAACAATGCACTGAAGACGAACATTCCGATGATCCCAGTGGCTCACGGCGGTTCAGCTCTTGCATTTAAGGCGAGCATCACGGGCGCCCACTCGTCGCCACTCGGCAACGAGGAGCTTTCGGTGATGAGCTCAGACGGGGACGACACCTTCGTTTGGATCCAGAACGGTGAGCCTGGTGGGCTTTACTGCATGGACGAGACGGACGGCGAGTCACTCCGCGTCTGCGGTCAGATCGGCGAAGGCCTCTTCGGCTTCGTCACGGGTGAGGCTTCTACGAAGCCGCTGCTCGCGACAGCCTGCACGGCCTCTGAGGATCTGCTCACCTGGACGTGCACCCTGCGCACGGGCGTGAAGTTCCACAACGGCGCAACGTTTGATGCCACTGACGTGGTTGATACGTTTGCTTCGGTCTGGGACTGCGCAAACCCACTGCACAAGGGCCGCACCAGCGTGTTCGAGTATTTCAGCCTCATCTCGGGGTTCTTGAATACCGACGCCTGCACCAAGCCAGCAGAATGAGTCACTCCGTTACTGCCACCTTCGGGTGGTAGTAACGGAAGCCCCCGTCGCCACCTTCGGGTGACGGCGGGGGCGTACTCTTCTAGCGCCGAAGCGGAGGAACTTCAACCGCAATGACCACCTACATCGTGCGACGGCTCTTGGTGAGCCTCCCCGTGATCTTCGGGATCCTTGTGGCGGTCTTTGTCATCACGCGGCTCCTCCCTGGCGATCCGTGCCGAGCACTTCTCGGCGAGAAGGCTACCGAAGCGGCGTGCGCCGCATTCAACTCGCGCTACGGCTTTGACCAGCCGATGCCCATCCAGTTCCTCAAGTATCTACAACAGGTGCTAACGGGCGACCTCGGCGATTCGATTCGCTTCGGCGTTCCGGTGACACAGCTGATCGTTGATCGCCTCCCAACAACAATTGAGCTGACGGCGATCTCGCTCACGATTGCCACCTTCTTCGGCATCAAGCTCGGCGTGCGCGCCGCGACCAAGCGCAACTCGCGCACCGATGTCTCCACAATGATCTTTGCCAATCTCGGTGTCTCCATCCCCGTCTTCGTCCTTGGCCTCCTGCTTGCCTACCTCTTTGCGGTGGTGCTGAAGGGGACGCCGATCGCACTCCCGCCTGCGAATCGCTACACCGCCGGCGTGATCCCAACGGAGATCGCTGTTGCCTGGGGGCTTGCTGGACTGCAGGGGCCGCTCCGCGGACTGCTCGACTTCATCTCCAACATGGCAATCCCCAATGCGATCCTGACCCTGAACCTTGGAAACCTCCTTGATGCGGTGAAGCACCTCATCCTCCCCTCCGTTGCCCTGGCGACGATCCCGATGGCGGTGATTGCGCGCATCACGCGCAGCTCGCTGCTCGATGTGCTCGGCTCTGACTACATCCGCACCGCGCGCGCGAAGGGACTCTCTGAACGCGAGGTGGTCTCAAAGCATGCGCTGCGCAACGCACTCCTCCCCGTGGCAACGGTGGTCGGCCTCTCACTTGGCGGCCTCCTCTCTGGTGCGGTGTTGACGGAGACGATCTTTGGATTTGCGGGGATCGGTCGCACCATCTCTGACGCGATCACCGCGCGTGACTATGTGGTGGTGCAAGGGGTCACCGTGATCGTGAGCGTTGGCTACGTGGTGGTGAATCTGATCGTTGACATCAGCTACGCCTACCTTGACCCACGGGTGCGGATCAACTCATGAACGCCTCAGCACAGACCCCGTTCCGACGCGCACTCCGCTCTTTCTTGGAGCAGCGCACCGCACGCGTGGGGCTTGCCCTGCTGCTCGTGCTGGTCACCGCGGCGCTCGGCGCAGACGTATTCGCCAGCTACAGCCCAATTGACGTGCTGATTGATAAGGAGCCGGGTGCGATTCGACTGGCTGGCCCATGCATCAACGCTCTCGGCTGCGACGGACCACAACACATCTTCGGCCTTGATAACAATGTGCGCGATGTCTTCGCGCGCGTCCTCCACGGCGCACGCCTAAGCCTGCAGGTTGGCTTCCTCACCGTTGGCTTTGCGATCGTGCTCGGTTCACTGATCGGCGCTGTCTCTGGATTCGTTGGCGGCTGGGTGGACAACCTCTTCATGCGCGTCATGGATGTGCTGCTCGCCTTCCCGAGCCTCCTCCTCGCTATTGCGATTGTGACCGTGATCGGCCCAGGCCTGATCAACACGCAGCTCGCGATCGGCATCGTTGCGATCCCAATCTATGCACGTGTGATGCGCGCCTCAGTGCTCGGACTTCGTGATCGCGAATTTGTTGCGGCGAGCCGTGCGCTCGGCGCCTCTGAAGCATCCATCCTCTTCCGGAAGATCCTTCCGAACGCGTTGACGCCGAGCATCGTCCAAGGAACGCTCGGCATTGGCGGCGCAATCCTTGACGTTGCCGCGTTGAGCTTCCTCGGCCTCGGCGCGCAGCCGCCAACGGCGGAGTGGGGCTCCATGATCGGTGGCGATCGCAACCTCCTCTTTTCGTCGCCGCACGTCGTGGTCTTCCCTGGCATTGCGATCACCATGACCGTGCTCGCCTTCAACCTGGTCGGCGATGGTCTTCGTGACGCGCTCGATCCACGGCTGCAGCGATAGGAGGGCGTGATGGCTGATCGACTCCTTGAGGTACGCGATCTGCAGACCTCCTTCCGTCTGCGCGACGGTGTGGTGCGCGCGGTGGACGGCGCAACGTTCGGCGTTGATCGCGGCGAGGTGCTCGGCCTTGTGGGCGAGTCTGGCTGTGGAAAGAGCGTCACCTCCATCTCCATCCTGCGCCTGATCACGCCACCCGGCCAGATCACTGGCGGGAGCGTCCGCTTTGACGGCAAGGAGCTGCTCACCGCCACAGAGTTGGAGATGCAGAAGATTCGCGGGAATCGCATCGCGATGATCTTCCAGCAGCCGAACTCCTCGCTGAACCCGGTGCAGAAGCTCGCCGACCAGATCGGCGAGGTGCTGCGCATTCATAAGGGGCTTGATGAGAAGGCGGCGCGCATGCGCGGCATTGAGCTGCTGGAACTCGTCGGCATTCCAGATCCTGGTCGCCGCGCCGATGCCTACCCACACGAGATTTCTGGCGGCATGGCGCAGCGCGTGATGATTGCCATGGCGCTCGCCTGCGAACCGGAGCTGCTCATTGCTGACGAGCCAACCACCGCACTCGACGTGACGATTCAGGCACAGATTCTTGAGCTGCTGCGCGACCTGCGTGAGCGACTTGGCACCGCGATCGTGCTGATCACCCATGACCTTGGTGTGGTCTCTGAGTTCTGCGATCGCGTGGCGGTGATGTACGCCGGCGAGGTGGTGGAGGAGCAGGGTCGCGACGCCATCTTCGACAACCCGCGTCACCCGTACACGCAGGGGCTCCTCGGCGCCATCCCGCGCGCGGGCACTGGGCGTGGGCAGCTGCGCGTGATTCCTGGTCAGGTCCCAGCACTCACTGAGCCAATCACAGGATGCCGTTTCGGCGATCGCTGTGGGCAGCGCGAAGCGACGGGCCTCGCCGCCTGCACCTCGCAGCACCCTGATCTCCTCGCGCATAGCGGTGCGACCGGTAGCTGCGTGCGCTGCCACCTCTACGATCCTGCGCACGGCGCACTCGCGCTGAAGGGGGCGAAGTGATGAGCGAGAAGGCGGGTGTAAGCGGCAGCGCCGTGGCAAGCAGCGCACCACTACTAGAAGTCCGCGGCCTTGCGAAGACCTTCCCCGTGCGTGCCGGTGCGCTGCAGCGTGTGGTTGGTCAGGTGCGCGCCGTTGATGGCGTTGACTTTGAGGTGCGTGCTGGTGAGACGCTCGGACTTGTTGGTGAGTCAGGCTGTGGCAAGACCACCGTTGGTCGACTCATCCTCCGACTGATTGAGCCAACGGGAGGCTCGGTCCTCTTTGAAGGTACGGACATCACCAAGCTGAGCGGATCACAGCTCAAGTCGTATCGCCGTAAGGCGCAGATCGTCTTCCAGGATCCGTTCGCCAGCCTCGATCCGCGCACGCCGATCGGTGAAGCGGTGGGCGAGGGTCTGCGCATCCACGGCATCGGTTCCGCAAAAGAGCGCGAGGCGAAGGTGGCGAAGACGCTTGACATGGTCGGCCTGCGACCAGAGAGTGCACGTCGGTACCCGCACGAGTTCTCCGGTGGTCAGCGCCAACGCGTGGGGATCGCTCGCGCACTCATCCTTGATCCCTCACTGATCGTCTTGGATGAGCCGGTCTCAGCGCTGGATGTCTCCATTCAGGCACAGGTGCTGAATCTGCTCGCCGAACTCCAGAAGGAGCTCGGCCTCTCGTATCTTTTCATTGCGCACAACCTTGGCGTGGTGGAGCACCTCTGTGACCGTATCGCCGTGATGTACCTGGGAAAGATTGTGGAGACGGCGCCAGCGGCGGAACTCTTCAAGGAGCCGTCGCACCCGTATACTCGCGCGCTCCTCTCCGCCGTCCCCGAGCCAGACCGTCGCGAACGACGTGACCGCATCATCCTGGAGGGCGACGTGCCGTCACCGTTGAATCCACCAAGCGGCTGCACATTCCATCCACGATGCAGAGAGAGCGTTGCCGCCTGTTCGGCGACAACGCCCTCACTGATCAGCCTCGACCCTGTCGGGAACCGACGGGTCTCGTGCCTGCGACGGGGGCCGGACGCGGTCTGATCACCGCACCCGGCGCTAGTCGCGTGTTCCGCGCCCGCTAGACGCGGCCCCCCGCCTTCGCAGGCGCTCCGGATGCAACGTAGTCGCGTGCCCAGTTAGGGAGCTGCTTCGCGATTCGAGCATCCAGCCCATTAAAGTTTCCTGCCCCCACGATCGCAAGTCCGAAGGTCACCACTGCATATGTGAGGTGTTGGTTGACGATGCCGTAGGCAAAGTCCCATGCCGCCACAAAGAAGAAGAGCATCATCAGTGTGCCCATCGCTGCAGCGAACCGAGTCGCAAGCCCAAGAATCAGTGCGGCCCCAATGGCAATCTGTCCAAACTGAACAAAGAAATTGATCAGCGACATGGCGCCGTCATTAGCAGCGAGTGATACCCAGAGATCGTGCGTTGGGTTGAAGATTGTGCCTTCGGCGATCTCGCCAGTGACGAACGGCCAACCGAGCGTGCCGTTGGTGCCGTAGGCGAGGAAGCCCTTTGCGGTCCAGGCTCCACCGCCACCGATAAACTTCTCCAGACCAGCCCAAAGGAAAATGGTTCCAATGACCACTCGACCGATCGCAACTGCGTTAGCGAACCAGCTGTTTCGCATACCCGCCCCTCCCGTGCTTGGAGCGGACCGTCGAGGGGAATCCGACGATGCGGCCCGCGCCTACACCGTGAGTATCCGCCCCTCGCTCACAAAAAGGTAATTCTGAGCGAGGTGCTGATGATTGAGTGGAGCGCGATTAGCGGTTGCGCTCGCTCCGCACGAAGAGGAGCGTGCCAATACTCAACATCACCACCGTCAGGATGGCGATGAGACCCACGTTCCAGATTGGATCAGAGAGGACCGCCACGTTCGGGAAGCCGTAGTAGGCGCCACGGATCAGGTCCACCGCGTACCTAAGTGGCGCAATGTGACTGGCAATGTCTAGGTACCAGGGGAGATCGCGGATCGGGTTGAACGATCCAGCCAGGAAGAATTGCGGTAGGAAGACGAATGGGAAGAGCAGGTTGGCTGAACGCTGATTCGGCAAGAGGCTGACGATCAGTGCGCCGAACGAAGCGCCGAAGATGGCGACGAGGACCAGCGCGGGGATCAGCGCAAACACCTGTGCAAGGGTGAGTGGGATGCCGAGCACGATGCCGAAGAGCATCACCGTGAACGCTTGCGGGAAGGCAACGAGCGATTCACCGAGGATTTTCCCAGCCAAGATGGTGCGCCTCCCGATTGGAGCGACGAAGATTTCTTGGCTGAAATCGTTCTCTCGGTCTTCAAGGATGGAGATCAGGCCGAGTGCTGCGGACTGCCAGACGCCTTGCGCCAGCTGCCCCGCAAAGATGAAGGGGAGCAGGTCGATTCCTGGAGACTCAAAGTTTGAGGCGAATGCGCCGCCGAGGACGCCAATGAAGAGCGCAGGGAAGATGAGTCCGCCGACTAGGCGGATCGGATCTCGGAGGAGCTTCGTAACGTCGCGTGCGGCAATTGCGCCGGCCGCCGCCGCCTCACGACGGATGCTGAAGCCGCGCGAGACGCCGCTCGCGGCGCTGCCCGTTGTTGGGAGGATGCTCATCGACGGAAGCCCCTGCGCGGTGCGTCATCAAGTGGCGACTCTTCGCGATCATCTGCGGTTGCCGCAACGATCTTTAGGTAGGCGTCTTCAAGGCTCGGGCTGCGAACCTCAAATCGCGTGAGTGGCGTTTTCAGGTCGCGAAGCAGGCCGTGCGCCGTCTCTGCGCCGCTCACCTCAACGGCGAACCCTGCTGAGATTGGCTGCGGCGTGTGGCCGAGCCGCTGCACTTCGGCGCCAAGTGCGGCACGATCCACCGCCTCAAGCTCAACGCGCGTCACGCCAGTGCCAGTGCGAAGTTCGGCGGGTGTGCCGTTCGCCACAATCTTGCCGCGGTCGATGATGCAGACGCGATCGGCGATTTCAACTTCGTCGAGGTAGTGCGTGGTGAGGACCATCGTCGTCTTCTCGCTGCGACGGATTGCATCGAGATATCCAGCAACGGAGCGGCGCGACTCAGGGTCAAGGCCAACGGTTGGTTCGTCAAGGAAGAGCACCTGCGGCCGATGGAGGAGTGATCGCGCAATCTCCAACTTGCGACGCATGCCGCCAGAATATGTGGAAATCTTCTTAAAGAGATCTTCGCGCTCAAGGCCGACGAGAGCGCCGAGCTGCACGATGCGGTCGCGGTACTCCTGTGGCATCAGCGAGAAGGCGGGACGATACGCGTATGCGCCGTAGAGCGCGGCGTGGAAGCGGCAGTTCTCTTCGCCGGTTAGTGCACGATCGAGCGACGGCTTCTGAAAGATGATGCCAACGCGGCGGCGCACCTCCGCCTGGTCGTGTGCAAGGTCGGCGCCGGCGATCTGGACACTGCCAGAGGTTGCGGCGAGCGTGGTGGTGAGAATGCTGATCGTGGTCGTCTTCCCCGCGCCGTTTGGCCCGAGGAGGGCGAAGAGCGAGCCCTGCGCAACATCAAACGAGACGCCATCTACGGCGTTGCGATCCGACCCTTTATATCGCTTAACCAGGTCGTGGACGCTGATCGCTGGGGCGAGGCTGCTGCCTGTTGGAGTGGGGGTGTGAAGTGTCATCGCGCAGAGGATAGCAGGAGGCTAGGCTCTCCCTATGAGTAGTGGAGCCACGGCGGTGATGTCGCTCGTGCGCTTGGCGCACCCCCTCCCAACGCTGCTGAACGCCGCCGTCGCCGCCGCCCTCTCCACCGTTGCGGGGGCGCGAGCAGATCAGGCGGCGCTCGCCGCGGCAACGATGCTCGGGATCCACGCCTGCATCGGCTCGCTTAATGATTATTTTGATCGCCACCGTGATGCTGGCCGCGCGGAGAAGCCGCTGGCGAGCGGCACCGTACCAGCGCGAGCCGCGCTCGTCATCGCCGCCGTTGGGGTCAGCTGCGGTCTTCTCGCTGCGGCACAGCTCGGTTCGCTCGCGCTCGCGCTTGCCGCCGCTGGCGCTGCGCTCGGTCTTGCATACAACGCTGGCGTGAAGAACACGCCGCTCTCATGGCTCCCGTTTGCGCTCGGCGTCAGCATCATTCCGCTCTTCGCTTGGGCGGCGGCTGGTCTCAGCGCTCCAGCGCCGATCCTTGGCCTCTCACTCGCTGCGATTCCGGGTGGCGCGGGTCTCGCGCTGCAGAATGGTCTCGCTGATCGTGTGCTGGATGCGCGCGCTGGGCTGCGCGGTGTGGTGGTGCGACTCGGTGAGCGGCGCTCACTCCTCCTCGCACTGCTCGCACATGGCGCGGCGATCGGGGCAGTCGTCGCCGTTGCACCAGCACGGGTCGCGCCCGCTTCACTTGTGGTGGCAAGCCTGATGATGGCGTCTGGCCTCGCCTGTAGCGGCGCCTCATCCCGTTGGGTGCGCCAGCGTGGCTGGGAGTTGAGTGCGCTCGGACTCGCCGTGGCCGCACTTTCTGTCGCACTCGCCACCGTTGAGGGGGTAGGCTAAGGCGCGCGGCACTCCGTGGGGGGATAGCTCAGGTGGTTAGAGCTCCGAGCTTATATCTCGGCGGTCCCTGGTTCGAGTCCAGGTCCCCCTACCAACTTCTTTTGACGGATCGCGTTACGACCAGATCGCCCTGATGCTTAGGAGCGGACGCTCCAGCTGACACCATCAGCCTGATCAACAAGCTCTACGCCGAGCGCCTCAATCGCATCGCGAATCGCATCCGCATCTGCGTAGCGCTTCTCTGCGCGGGCGGCGGCGCGCAGGGCGATCAGACGATCCACCGCTGGGGCAATGAGATCACGCGCTGATGGAGCCGCGGGAGTTGTGTTGAGGACGACCTCTGGGCTCAGCGGCGCAGCGGCAGGGCGCAGTGCGTCGGCGTTAGGAAAGCGCGCCAAGAAGCTCGTGATCGACTCGGATGCGCCGCTATGCAACGCTGTTTCGCCGGATCCAGGGATGCGAATGGTGACGGCACCCTTCCCGTGGACCGCGATGCTCTCGGTGGCAAAGTCAATGGAGAGCGCCGTATGTTCGTCAATGCCGAGCACGGCAACACCTGCCGGAAGCGAGCGCTCAAGTTCACGCAACTTGACATCACCGATGAAGCAGCGCGAGGTGTCGTGTGTTGCCCCTTCGGCGTTATTCCAGTGCGGAACAATTGCAACGCGCAGCCCGAGCATCGTGCCGAGGAGGTTCATGCCGCTGAGCCAGTGTGCTGGGAGCCCGGCCTTATAGATCTCATAGACAGGGATCGTTGACTCACTGCTCGCCGCAGCTGCTGCAGACGAGGTGATCAGCGTTGCGCCTGCACGAATGCGCGCAATGAGACGATCAACGATCGGCGTTCCAGCCCAGCGGAAGATGGCGCGCGATGGTGAGCCAGGCCCGAGGAAGAGGAGGTTCGCCGCGTCAAGAGCGGCGAGTGTCGGAGTGAACGCGCTCGTAGGGAGATCGGCGCCAGGGCGCTCCGTCTCCGGAAGTCCAACGACGGTGGTGGCGACGCCAACCTTGGAGCGGAAGAAGACGGCGATCTTCTCGCCCATCTCGGCACGATTCGTCTGGAAGTCGTACGAGCCATCAAGCGCCACAAGTGAGGGCGCTGCGCCGCGAGGCGGCAGGGAGGCGACGAGCGCGCGATGGGTTGGAGCCATTGACGGACCGATCTCCCCTGAGCCGATCAAGACGATTCGCCCCGTTGCACCGTCACTTCTCATCTAGGGAGTATGGCGCAATCGGCACCGCTAGGATGCTGTGATGGGACGACTGATCCTCTCCGGTGGCGGTTTTGGCGTTCGCGTGAGCGCGTGGCCAGAGGCGCTCGATTGGCTCGCCGCCTCTCCTGCGCCGATCAGCATCGCCTCACTCGCCTCACATGATGAACGTCAGGCGGACGCGCTCGTGAGACTCCTTGCCGATCGCGGCTGTGAAGCGACGCTCTTTTCAGCGGGAGATAGCGATTTAACCAACGGCACAATCTTTCTCTGCGGAGGTGACGCCACACTGCTCGCCTCTGACAGTGAACGCGCCGCTCTGCTTCGTCGCTGGATCGCCGAGCCGAGCCTGACAGTGATCGCCGATTCTGCGTCTGCGATGGCGCTCGGTCGGCGCGCAGCGTCATGTACCTGCGGTGGTCACGCCATCCGCACGGTCGCCGGCCTCGCAGCGCTCGGCGCGTGGAGCATCCTGGCGCATGCGGACGGCCCAGACGATGCACGCATCGCCGCACTGCGTGATCCGGATGTTGCGGGTGGCGGTGAGCAGCTTGCGCTACAAACGGGTGAGGCGGTTGAGGTGCTCGGTCTCCCTGACGCGGTGCGCTTTGAGCGACTGGACTGGTCGGCGCGTTAGTCGCCCCTATGGTGCGCGGCGGTTTACGTGTCGGCATCGTGCGCGAACAGGGCAGCCAGCGCAGTCTGGTCGGAGCGCGTCGCAGTGACCACGCCCGTGTCGGATCAGCGCCACGTGCGCCTCATACATGCGTTCGGGTGGAACGAGGTGGAGCCAGGCGTCGTGTGCAAACTTCAAGCTCGCTTTTTCAGGGATTAGGCCGATGCGTTTACTGACGCGCTCCACATGTGTATCAACTGGCATCAGCGGCACGCCGAAACAGAAGAGCATCACGATTGATGCCGTCTTCGGTCCAATGCCAGGAATCGCCGTGAGCCAGTCGCGCGCAGCGAGCGGCTCCATCTCTTTAAGGAAACTCAGGTCGTAGTCGCCGCTCTGTAGCCGCGTCGCCTTCAACGCCGCCTTAATACGTGGCGCCTTCTGCGCTGCAAGACCACCGCTCTTGATCACGCTTGCGAGTTGGCGTACCGGTGCGCGCTCAACCGCCGCCCAGTCTGCGTATCGTTCGCGTAGCGCAGCAAATGCACGCGCCGCGTTGGTGTCGCTCGTGTTCTGGCTGAGGATGGTGGTGACCAGTTCGCTGATCGGGTCGAGTCGCGGCTTCCAACGCGGCCTCCCGTAGAGCGCGGCGAGCCCGTCCAGTACCTCTGCCACTAGCTCAGGTCGCCGCTTTTGGAGCTGCGTCGCCCAGGTGCGCGCGGGGTTAGCGATTCGTCGTGCCATGGCCTGATCGTAGCGGCGCACACGCTCAATACGCGGGTGCCACGCTCACCTCGTGCGGGTGCGCCATGCGCGCCGCCACTCGCGCAGCGGGAGGGGAGCCGCCATCCTCGTGGCAGCCTGGTCGGCCGCTGCGAGCCCATCGCAGCCCGCCCAGGGAGGGAGGACAACGAGATGGCTTCACGATCAACGGGCGGCGTACGCATCACCGTCCCAGCAACCTGGATCGCGTCATGGACGCTTTACGACCTCGCCAACACGATCTGGTCGTACGGGATCTTCTCCTACGCGATCGGCCTCTATCTGACGAGCGAGCAGGGTCTCGGTGAATCACAGGGGAACCTGTGGCTGCAGATCTCGATTGCGCTCTCGGTTGGCATCAATGCGTTGATCTCGCCAGCGATCGGAGCAATCTCCGACCGCGCCGGACGACGCCTGCCGTATCTGCTCTTCTTCACCCTTCTCGCGATCATCCCGGCGATCTTCATCCCGTCGGTGCCAGTTGGCATCGGTGTGGTGCTCTTCTGCATCGCGAACTTCGGCTATCAGTCGGCCCTGGTCTATTACGACGCTACGATCAAGATCGTGAGCACACCAGCAAACCGTGGCTGGGTCTCAGGCCTCGGTAACGGCCTTGGCTATCTCGGCACGATTCTTATCGGCGTGATCATCCTCTTCGGCGGTATCTCCGTGGCGCAGGTCTTTGTGATTGCCCCAATCCTGTTCGGTGTGCTCTCAATCCCGATCTTTATCTTCATCAAGGAGGTTCCAGAGCCGTCAGGGAAGGCTGCTACTGGAGGCTCTCTGATGGCCACTCTCGGCACCATCCGCGAGCTCAAAAAGTATCCAGGCCTGAAGCGCTTCCTTACGGCGCGCTTCTTCTACACCGATGCGCAGAACACCGTGATCTCGATCATGGCGATCTTCGCCGTCCAGGCGGTTGGCTTCACGCAGGGTGAGGCGAACTACGTCCTTGTTGCCTTGGCAACAACGGCGGTGATCGGCGGACTTGTCTGGGGGCGCCTCACCGACAGCCGCGGACCAAAGGCAACGCTCAATCGCGTTCTCGCCCTCTGGGCTGTGGCGCTCGTGATCGGCTCACTCTTCGTTTCGCCGATTCCATTCATCGTTGCTGGCGTCATTCTCGGCTTCGGCTTCGGTGGACTCTCAGGCGCAGATCGCATCCTGATGTATCGACTCTCCCCACCGAAGCAGCTCGGCGAGTTCTACGGTCTCTACGGCCTTGTCGGCAAGGGATCACAAGTGCTCGGCGGCCTACTTTATGGCGCCACGATCTTCTTCTTGCAGCCAATCATTGGTAACGGCGCATACACCGTTGGCTTGTTGACGCTGCTCGCAACGATGCTTGTTGGCTGGTATCTCCTCCAGGGCGTTCCGGAGAAACGCGAGGGCTAAGCCTCCGCGAGCGCGCGGAGTTAGCGCGCCGCTTAGGCGAGGAGGCTGCGGACGATGCGGGTGATCTCGCTCTGACGCGGCTTCCAACTGAGGAGTGATGCGGCGCGAGAGATATCTGCGACGAGACGCGGTGGATCGCCAGCGCGGCGCGGCTTGATCTGGGCGTTGATCGTGCGCTTTGTTGAGCGCTCAACGGCGCTGATCGCCTCCTTGACGCTCGTGCCGACTCCGCTCCCGATGTTGATCGCGGCGTAGCCAGGCTTCGTTGAATCCTTGAGCGCGTACTTGACTGCGGCCACGTTCGCGGCGGCAACGTCAGAGATGTGAACGTAGTCGCGGAGCGCGCTGCCGTCTGGCGTGGCGTAGTCGGTGCCGTAGAGCTCAAACGGCTCGCCACTCTGCGCGGCGTGCAGGAGCCGCGGGACGAGATGTGTCTCAGGGGTGTGGCGTTCACTGATTCGCTCGGTGCTCCCCGCAACGTTGAAGTAGCGCAGTGCAACGGCGCGCAGATTACCCGCCTCTGCAAATGAGCGCAGTGCGAGTTCAAAGGCGACCTTCGTTGCACCATATGGGTTGATCGGATCAGGGGGCAGATCTTCGCTCAGATTCAGGGCCGGCTGCGCTCCGTAGATCGCGGCACTTGAAGAGAAGACGAAGGCGTTGATTCCTGCGTTACGCACCGCTTCAAGCAGGATGAGGCTCGCCTGGACATTGACGCTGAAGTAGAGCTCTGGCTGCTCGGCACTCTCCGAGACAATGCTCTTTGCGCCACAGTGAACCACCGCATCAATGCGGGCAGTGTGGAGGAGCTGTTCGACGCGGTTACTGTCGCCGTAATCTCCTGTCTGAGCTGAGGCGGCATTCGGGATGGACTCAACGTGTCCAGTCGACAAGTTATCAAGCACCACGACCTGGTAGCCGGCTGCGAGGAGCGCGTCCGCGGTTGCGGCGCCAACATAGCCGGCGCCTCCAGTGAGCAGGATCGTTGCACCAGGCTCGGTCATGCGTGGATTCTAGCGCTGCGCTGCGGCGTTATCGCTTCTTTTCGTAGAGCTGCTTTGCCGCGGCAACGATTGCATCTCGGCGATTCGCTACTCGCCCATGCGCAACCTCCTGCAGCAGCTCCTCAAGGAGCGGCTTCACCCAGGCACCAGGCTGCTCGTTGATCGCTGCGATGATCTCTCCTCCATCCGCGGCGAGGTCACCCACGAGAGCGGGAATCTGCTGCTCATCGGCACGCTCACAGAGCACAAGGAGTGTGGCGGCTGCTGGCGTGGCGCGGCCCGATGCAATGCGGCGACGGAGTTGCCGCGCTGCATCACGCGGGTCACCACTCTGTGCCGCCGTGGCGATGCGATACGCCGCGGCGTCAATCTCGCCGCACTCGGCGGCTGCGGCGCTGCGATCAGCTGCACGCAGCGCAGCAACGGCGTGCAGGGTAGCGCGCGGCCTCCGCCATGCGGTGAGGATCTTCTCCACCACCGCGTCATCTGTAATGACCGCAAGGAGTTCCGCAAGCCTGCCGATCGGATCGGGCGCGTCAGGGCTTCCAGCGCGACCAACTGCAGCGACGCGCGCAGGGAGTTCAGTGACCCATGCGGCGTGCAGTTCTGGCGCAATCTGCGCCGTGAGACCAAGGTCGTTGAGTGTGTGCAGGCCGGGCGCTGGGTTCTCTGCGGCGAGGATCCCCTCGACTTCAGCACCGATTCGTTCACCAGAGAGCGTGGCGACAAGCGCAACGTCACGGCGTATCGCCGCTGCTGTCGCCGGTTCAATCGTTAGATTGAAGCGTGTTGCAAAGCGCGCGGCGCGCAA
>OFSF01000214.1_pt1 | contig 24079 bp, 28 predicted proteins | sample 1543271 | NCBI WGS metagenome assembly OFSF01 (sample SAMN07774227, study PRJEB24372) | wastewater metagenome | isolation source: Exp Tend VB 100WW | collected 2016-02
TGTCGTCCACCATCAGCGCGCGTGCACGCGGCGGAATCTGAAAGCCGCGGCGAAACTCTCGATGCACGGCGCCGCCTTCGCCCGCAACCTCTTCGGCGAAGATGCCGCGCACGCCAAGGAGGCGGCCGATCTCATAGGCGAGCAGCACGCCGCCAGTGGTTGGTCCGGCAACAAGGTCAATCTCGATCGCAGCCGCGGTGGCAACGACGAGCGCGCGTTCAGCGAGGAGTCGGCAGACCTCTGCCGCAGCGTCTGGATGCTGCAGCAGTGCCCACTTCTCTAGGTAGCGATCACCGTGTCGGCCGCTCTTTAGCAGGAAGTGTCCACGCTGCAGCGCACCAGTTGCAAGGAGCAGACCTTCAACACGGCGCGCACTCAGCGTCTCATCATGCGAACTCACCGGCGCCTGCGGATAACCCTCTGGTGCCCGCAGTGGCTCGCGCAGTGGAAGGAGTGGCTCGCTCATGGTGAGAGCCTAGCGCGTGGTCGAACGATACAGCGCCGTGCCCACAAGATCCGCAACTCGGGAGCCACCGCGTGATGCTGCGGCGCGGCGTGCCGACTCGATTACCGCGCGCGGAAGGTCGGCATCAGCCCAGAGGGCGCTCCCCAGACTGATGAGATGCGCCCCTGCGGCGAAGTAATCGAGCGCATCGGCGGGCGAGCCGATCCCGCCACCACCGATGATTGGGAGTGCCCCGCTCGTCGCAGCGTTCGCCACTGCAGCGAGTGCGCGTGGTCGAATCAGTGGGCCAGAGAGCTCCCCCTCACCCTCCGCGAGAGCGCTCGCCGCTCGCGTGCGGTTTGGCAGGAAGCCGACTGGTGATCCACTCACTGAGAGAAGGTCGGCACCCGCATCGGCTGCGGCCCCAGCAAACTGCGCTGGCCCCGCCACATCTGGCGACACTTTGACAATCAGCGGCAGCTCGGTGCTATCACGGGCCGCATCAATGAAGCGTGTTGACTCTTCCAGCGAACTCTCCCAACGCCTGCCGCCGAGCGCATCGCTCGACACGGTGAGATCCAACTCATACGCATCTGCGCCAACAAGGTCGGCGCGTGACTCAAGGCGCGCAATCAACTTGCCAAGTGATGGGAGATCTGCGGCGACGAGTGAGATCGCAATTGCGCAGGGGGCGGCGCGCCATGCAGCACCATGGCGATCGATCACCTCATCAACGCCAGGATTCTCGCGCCCGATCGCGTGCATCATCCCGCCGGGGACCTCCACCATGCGCGGCAGACCGGCGCCGCCACGCGCGGCGAGCGAAACGCCACGCGTCACAAAGAGGCCGACATCGCGCAGGTCAACAAGCTCCGCCGCCTCAGCGCCAAAGCCGAGTACGCCGCTCGCCGTTACGATCGGTCGCTCTAACTGGAGTGGGCGCTGACCGCTCAAGCTGAATCGTGCCTCGACGCTGCTCGGACTCGTACGCTCAGCGGTCATGAGTCCCTCTTCGTTCCGGCGGAGAGTCCTGGTGCGGAGACGGCGGGTCCTTCGCGGCAGAGTCGCACACTCCCGTTTGCACTACTAAACGTGCAGCCTCCGCATACGCCGCTGCCGCATCCGATCTCATGAGAGATGAGGAGCTGCAGCCAGGGCGCTGCTCCTGCTTGACGCGAGCGTCGCTTCCCTTTTGCGGTAGTGCGATCAATCGAACTCGCGGCACGTGCTGCGCTCGTCACGGCGTTGAGGAGGTCGCGTTCGCCAGAGGCGATCACCTGGTCGGCCCAGTCCGCATATGTTGGCATCAGGTCTGCGGCACTCCCCTGATGGCCAAGGCTTCCGTCCTCCGTTGCGACCACGATCTCAACCTGCTCAGGGAGGAGCGAGGCGGCAGGAAGCTCCGCCGCAGTGCGCGCCTCAACGAGGAGCACCACGCTGAGACCGGCACTGATCAGTGACGCCGCAAGGAGTCGAACCCAGGCGAAGCCTTCACCATCACTGACGATGAGGAGCTGCTGCGATGCGCTATCAATCTCAATCGGTTGGCCGATCGGCCCCACCACAGCGATCTGCGCACCCGCCATTAACTCTGCGAGTGAGTCGCGACCACCATCGGCGCGTGGCAGCAGCGCAACCTCAACGCTCCCTGCGAGGAGATCAATCTTGGTGACTGGCGCAACGCGACGGAGTCGATAGCCGCCCGCCTCAGCATGAACGAGGTGGAGTGCATGACCTGGTCGAAGCGTGGCAATTAGCTCAGGGACACGGAGCAACAGTGTGTTGCGTCCTGGGGAGAGTTCACCAACGGCGAGCAGCTGTGCGGTGACGGGCGACGCGCCCATCGCTCGGTTAAACCTTTGCGCCGCGGTCCCCGGCAACGCCGAGTCCAGCAATGATGGCACCCGTCGGTCGCGACGAGAGTCCCGCCGCACGGCGCAGCGCCGCTTCGAGTCGATCGTAGAGATCGGCGGCGGCCCAGAGCTCAACAACCTCAGCGGTTGATGCGCGATCCATGCTGCTGCGCTTCCGCTCGTCGATGGAGCGAACGCGGAACGAAAGGTCGCTCTCAAGGGTGAGCTGCGGCGCCTTCTCGCTCCCAGCGATCAGGAGTGGGGTCACGCTCTTAAGCGTGTTGCGGTGCTCGCGAAGGTAGCGCCCGAGTCGATCCGCCGCGTGCTCAACGGCGGTGAGTCGCTCAGATCCCGCCGCCTCGGCAGCCGCCGCCACCTTGCGTGCAAGATCTGGCGCCATCACGCTGCGCTTCGCCGCCTTCTTGATCGGGCCCTTCTTCGCTGGCTTCTTCGTGGTTGCCATTAGCCGCGGTACTCAAGGTCGCGGGAGAGGCGCTCGCGCAGGAACATGGAGTGGTGTCGTTCAAACATCCACTCGCCAGCACGGTGACCAAGTGCGCGGGAGGACTCGTCACGCTCAAGGAGATCAAGGGTGCCGTAGTCGGGGAGATCGAAGAGGATCACGTTGTCAAAGTCCCAGCCGTGCGCAACGTTGTACCAGCCGAGGAACTTGATGCCGAACTTCTCTTCGTACGACTTCACCGTCTTCGGGAAGAGGGTGCGCATGAAGAACTTAAAGAAGGGGTCGCGCCCCCGTCGAATCGAGAAGTACGTTGCTAGGACTGGCATCAGCGAGATTCTCCCACGCCGCCGTCTCCGGTGTCGCTCTTGGCACGCTTCGCCTCGTCCTCTAGCTCCCCCACCGTCTTACTCCCGCTCGCGAGTGGCGCACGGCGACCACGTCGGTCGGCCGCCACGAGGCGCAGCAGGAAGATCGCGGTCTGCCCAACCAAGAGGAGCAGGACCACCACACCGATTAGGAGTGCGGTGGCGATCGCGGCTCCCCAGTTCAGCACCGCGGAGAGCGGCGCCAGAATAATGAAGACGACGAGCGCAACGACCTGAATCCAGAAGCAGCCGAGTCCGGGTCCGCGATCTGGACTGAGCGGCGCCCCCTTGTATTCGGGCATCTCTGGTGTCTCGTTGATGCTCATGAGAACATTGTCGCCTGCCAGGCGACTTCACCGTTAGTGAGCGTGAGCAGCACCGTACCTGACAGCTTGCGGCCGAGGAGTGGCGTATTGGCGCTGCGGCCAACCAGCGTGCCTCGGCTCACCGTCCAACTGGCGGCACGATCCACCACCACGAGATTCGCGGATCCACCAACGGTGAGCCCACGCGCGAGTTCTGGACGACCGAGCACCGCCGCTGGTCCTGTGGTGAGTGCAGCAACAAGGAGTGAGAGTGGAAGCTCACCGGCGGCATGCGCGGCGAGCGCCACGCTGAGTGAGGTTTCAATCCCAGCGATCCCGTTGGCGGCAAGGCCGAACTCGACCTCTTTCTTCTCACGCGAGTGCGGCGCATGATCGGTGGCGATCGCCGACGCCGTCCCATCGCGCAGTGCGGCGCGACACGCCGCCGCATCGACGGCGTTGCGAAGTGGCGGACAGACGCGAAGGTTTGTGTCGTATGCGCCAGCGGTTGGGTTGAGCTCAGCGGGCCGCCGATCGCTAAACTCCCACGCCCAGCGGCGATCGCCAGCGATCCAGGCGTCGGTGAGCGCAATGTGATGCGGCGTGACGTCGCAGGTGATCGGGAGACCTTCCGCGCGTGCTGTGCGCACCGCATCAAGTGCGACGGCGGTGGAGAGGTGTGTCAGATGGAGTCTTGCGCGCGGCTCGTCGTGCAGCGCTTCGCGCAGCAGCGCGATGTTTCGCACCACGGCGCTGATCTCCCCCGCCGCTGGCCACGGCTTCAAGCCGAGTGACATCAAGATGAGCCCATCAGCCGCCTCGCCACCGGCGGTGAGTGCGGGATCTTCGCAGTGCTCAATCAGTGGCAGCCCAAGCGCACCCGCGCCAATCAGCGCGTTGCGGAAGAGTGCGGGATCGGCGATCGGGCTCCCGTCGTCGCTGAAGGCTACGGCGCCGGCGGCGGCGAGTTCGGCCATCGGCGAGAGGGCGGCACCAGCGCGGCCGAGCGTTGCGGCGGCGATCGGCATCAGCGTCAGGCCGAGCGGCGAATCGGAGCGCACCAGCTCGCGCAGGATTGCTGAGTGATCGGCGGCGGGTTCGCTGTTTGGCATCAGGGCAACAGCGCCGTAGCCACCGTGTGCGGCGGCCACCTCGCCGCTCGCAACATCCTCGGATGCGCCTGCGCCAGGCTGCCGAAAGTGCGCGTGCAGATCTACGAGCGCGGGGAGGATCATCTTGGTTGGATCCTTTGGACCCGGCTCAGCTCCTTCAATAAAGGTGCGGCGCGCCTCAACGATTCCGTCGCGCCACTCCAGGCGCGCGATCTTCCCGCTATGCACCTCAACGGTGGCGACACCAGCACGTCGGCTCGCCGGATCAACAACCCAGTGATCCTTCAGAAGCGTTCGCTCCGCGCGCGGCCGGCTCATGCGTTTACCTTCCGCGATGCAGGCGCGTTCGGTGCAGTTGGCGCGCTCAGTGGCGCGTCGCCGCGGAGCGCCTTCCAGATCGCCGCCATGCGGATCGGGATCCCTTCGGCGACCTGCTCCAAGATGAGACTGCGCGGACCGTCGGCAAGATCTGGATGAATCTCCACCCCTTCATTCATGGGGCCAGGATGCAGCACCACACAGCCTCGCGCCGCGTGCGCCGCAACGCGCTCTTCGCTCAAACCCCACTCCTGCCGATACGCTTCAAACGAACTCACCTCGCCACCATCGAACCGTTCGTGCTGGATGCGCAGCGCCATCACCGCGTCTGCACCGTCAAGTGCCTCAGCAAGTGATGAGCAGAGCGTGATGCCGTCGCGATCTTCGGCAAGCGCAGCGAAGCCGCGCGTCAGTGTGGCGGGGCCGGCGAGTTGCACCTGTGCACCAGCGGCGCGCAGTGTGTGTAGGTTGGAGCGCGCCACACGACTATGAAGAAGGTCGCCGATGATCGCCACGCGGCGCCCCTTCAGCGTGCCGTCCTTTGCGCCGATGTGGCGCACGAGCACGGAGAGATCGAGCAGTGCCTGCGTTGGATGCGCATGCGAACCGTCGCCAGCGTTCAGCAGCGAACCGTCAAAGACGCGTGCCGCGAGCCACGCCGCGCCCGCGCGCTCATGGCGCAACACGATCACGTTGCTCCCTAAGGCGCGCAGCGTCTTCACCGTGTCCACGAGCGATTCGCCTTTCCCAACGGATGAGGTTGCCACCGCAACGCTGTTGACGTTGGCGCCGAGCGCCTTCGCCGCGCTCTCAAAGGAGATGCGTGTCCGCGTGGAGGACTCATAGAAGAGGGTGGTGACGTTCACGCCTTTCAGGAGATCAACGCGACCAGCGGGGGCCGCAAGGATGCGGCGCGCCGCATCGGCAGCCGTTAGATAGCTCGAAAGCTCGGCCCAGCTGAGTCCGGCAACGTCGAGGAGGTGTCGGTGGGTAGCGACCGTGGATGGCATGGGTCTCCCCCGCCCTCCCGCGCTCAGCCCTTCGCCTTGGCGGCGGCCTCGTTGGCGGCGAGGTGCTCGGCGAGCAGCTCCACCTTCACAAGATCCGTGCCGTCGAACTCCTTGACGCAGACGCGCACCACCTCTTCACTGGTGGTTGGGATGTTCTTCCCTACGTGATCGGCGCGGATCGGAAGTTCGCGGTGGCCGCGATCAATCAGTGCAACGAGGCGGATCGCCTTCGGTCGACCGTAATCAATGAGCGCATCAAGTCCGGCGCGAATCGTGCGACCCGTATAGAGGACGTCATCAACCAGGATCACCGTCTTCCCGGTGATGTCGCCAGGGATGCTCGTCCCCTTATGGACGGGAGCAACGGAGATGGTGGAAAGATCGTCGCGGTAGAAGCTGATATCGAGCGTGCCGTACTCCACGTCCACGCCCTCGTTCTCCTTGATCGCCTGAACGATTACCTTGGCAAGCGGAACGCCGCGGCGCTGAATGCCAACAACAACAAGTCCTGTGGTGCCCTCTTTCTCAACGATCTCATGTGAGATTCGAATGAGGGCTCGGCGGATCTCGTCCGCGTTCATGACCTCTCGTGCCATTTGGGTCTCCTCTCCACCGCCGGCCGTTCTCTGACGACCACGTTGCGGGTGCCGCCGAATGCTAGCAGGAGGCTAGGCGAGCGCCTTCCGCAGTTCCGCCGCCGCCTCTTCAGGCGCGATTGGGACCACCGGCACGCCTGAGGCGAGCTCCAAGCCACCGATCGGACGAAGGCGCGGGTGGATCTCCCAGTGCCAGTGATAGGTTGCGTCAACCCGCTCGCGGAGTGGCGCCGTATGGAGGAGAAGGTTGTACGGCGGCATGCCGATCGCCCGCAGACCCTTCACCGCCGCCTGCAGCGTCTCCGCAAAGCCACGCAGTGTTGCCGTGTCAACGTCACCAAAATCGGCGGCGTGGTTGTTCGGGATCACCCAGGTCTCAAAGGCAGAGCGACTCGCGAACGGCGCAATAACTGCACCGTACGGATCGCGATGCACGAGTCGCCGACCACTCGCAACCTCATCCTGTACCATATTGCAATAGGCGCAGCCGCCCGAGCGAATGGAGAGTCGCGCCGAACCACCGATCTCTTCGGCGAGTCGGTGCGGCACCTGCGGCAGGTCGTACGACTCAAAGCAGAGGTGATCCGTCATCGCCCCCGCCTGTGCCGCCGCGTTGCGGACAAACTGGATGTACGCCGTGGCGCCGTGTTCTCGCGCGGCGCGGATCTGGTCGCGGATCGCTGTGAGGAACTCCACCACAAGCACCGTTGGCACTTCATCGAGTTCGCGGTGCTCGCCACGCGGCGCGATCAGCGTGGACCAGGATCCCGCACGATCAACATCACTCAGCGTCATGAAGCCCGCATCCCCCGCCGCCGCATCCGTACGCGTCCCAACAGAATGGAAGGCTCCTTGGCGCAACATTCGTCGTGCAATGCTGCTCGCCTCCCCCTTCTCGCAGTTTGCGCACGCCGCCTGGCGCGCACCAGAGAGTCGCGCCTCATGGAATCGCTCAGAGTCAAACTCGCGGTCAACCACCGTAGCCGACCACCACCCGGTGATCTCGTCGCGACGCAGCTCCCACATCCCGCCACCGCTCATACGCCAGACCCACTCATGTCGCTGATCGTAGCGTCCTCTAGGTACGCACCGATCGCCGCCGCATAGGCACGTGCGGCAACCTCGGCAGCCTCAGCAACGGGCGGCGCATCCGCACCAACCGCGGCACGATCGCCCGCCGCCACCGCCGCCCAGTCGCGCTCCAGCGCAATCGACGTGGAGACCACCCCCGCATGGCCGCACGGATTGATTAAGCTGAACGCCTCAAGGTCGCGCCCCACATTGAGTGCCAGGCCGTGCCAGGCCACGCCTTTCTCACGCGCACGCCAACGGCGCCAATCTTTCGTTCGCCAATCCAACAGCCTGGTGCACCGTCACGCCGCTCCGCCGCGACACCGTAGTGCGCGCATGCAGCAATCAGCGCGTCCTCTAGTGCACAAATGTGCTGCCGCAGCGAAACTCCCGCCGATCGCAGATCAATAATGGGATACGCCACGAGGTGTCCAGGGCCGTGATACGTCACCTCGCCCCCACGCTCCACACGCCGCAGCGCAATCCCGCGCGCCGCATATTCAGCTTCAGATAGATGAAGATGTTCAAGCGTGGCGTTCCTCCCGAGCGTCAACACCGGCTCATGCTCCAGCGCAAGGAACGCATCAGCGCCACCCCCCTCGGCGCGCTCATCAACCATGCGCCGCTGTAGCGCATGCGCCTCGTCATAACCGACCCTTCCGAGCCAGCGGTAGCCGACCGATAGACGTGTCTCCTGCATAACCTGAGCGTAGCCTCCCCCGCTCCCCATGCGCTATCCTCACAGCCCACGCGGGAGTAGCTCAGTTGGTAGAGCGTCTGCTTCCCAAGCAGAAGGTCGAGAGTTCGAGACTCTTCTCCCGCTCCAGTCCCCTCTCCCCATTAGACTGCCGCCATGGCAAAAGATGGGAAGCAGGACCTAGAGAAAGCTGCGATCGAGACGCTCGCCGTCCACGCTGGCGAGGGGGCCGACCCCACCACGCGCGCGCATAACCTCCCCATCTATCAGACGGCAACGTTCACCTTTGAGACGGCGGATGAGAAGGAGGCGGCGGTTGACGGGGCGCTCGCCTGGGAGCCGAATCGCTACTTCTACACGCGCACCAACAACCCCACCACTGCGGCGCTAGAGGAGAAGCTCGCCGCACTTGAGGGGGCGGAGAGCGCGATCGCTTCGTCATCTGGCATGTCGGCCATCTCCGCAGGGCTGCTTGCGCACCTGAAGCACGGCGATCACCTGATCGTTGCCGACGATCTCTTCATCATTAGTCAGATCCTCTTCGCCGAAGACTTCCCCACCCGCGGCATTGAGGTGACGCCAGTGGCGATCACTGACCTTGCAGCGGTCAAGGCGGCGATGCGACCGAACACGCGCATCATCTTCGCCGAAGTGCTCTCCAATCCGTGGATGAGGATCAGCGACGTGCCGGCGCTGGCGAAGATCGCCCATGATGCTGGTGCGCTCCTTGTGATTGATAACACCTTCCTGAGCTCGGTCACGATTCGTCCGCTGGAGCACGGTGCGGACCTGGTACTGCAGACCACCACCAAGTGGATCTCTGGGCACGGTGATGCGCTCGGCGGAATCGCCGCAGGCTCCAAGGCGCTCGTTGATCCGATCCGTCGCCAGACCGATCTTCTCGGTGGTGCCGCCTCACCGTTCAACTCCTGGCTGATCGCGCGCGGCGCGCGCACCCTCCCGCTCCGCGTTAAGCGCGCCAGCGAGAACGCTACGAAGCTCGCCGCCTTCCTAGAAGGACACGAGAAGGTGGAGTGGGTACGACACCCGAGCCTCGCCTCGCATCCAGACCGGGCCGTGGCGGATCGGATCCTTGGTGGCAAGTGGGGCGGCATGCTCTCATTCAAGCCGCGCGCGGCCGCCGGCGTTGATCCGCTGGATGCGATGCGCGCCTTTGCCGACAACATCGCGCTCTTCGGCGTAGGGGTGAGCCTCGGCGAAGTGGACACCCTCATCTATCCAATGCCGAAGCGCGGTGGCATCTTCCGCATCAGCGTTGGCATTGAGGGGTCAGACGACATCATCCAGGAGTTCGATCGCGCACTCGCTCATGTCAAGTAACCGCCGCTCGGTCTTTTCCATTGCGGCTGCCGCTGCAAACGCGCTGATCGGTGCACTTCTTCTTTTCATTGGCGTTGCTGCGATCGCTGCGCTAATTGTGGCCTCCGTCCAGGCGGGCGGCGAAAGTTGGGAGTCGCTCGGCACACGTGCCAGCGCAGGGCTCGGCGCAGATGTGGCCGGAATCCTTGAGCTCTTCGGCGTCAGCCTCGCCACCCTCTTCGCGGAGTTTGCCGTAGCGCAAGGTCTCCCCGCGTTCCCCGTCTTCGCGCGCGAGATCCTCGCCGCGCTCTATGTTGGGATCGCGCTCTTCGTTCCGACTGGTCTTGCCGCACTCGTTGCAGCGCGCGCCGTTTGGAGTCTCACAGCGTCAAGTGCACGCGAAGCACTGCGCCTTTATGCCATCACCCTCACGGCAGTTGGCGCCATCGGACTCATCATTGCATCCGCACCACACCTGATCTGGGGACTCACGCTTGCCGCGGGGCTACTCAACCTGTTGGCGCTGCGTCGACCGCGCGCGGTGACTCCCCCCTACAGCGCCTAACTCGCCACACGGCGCACGCGCAGCGCGAGGCGCACAAGCGGACCGCGAATCGGGTCAAGATCGAGATCAAGCGCCCCAGGATAGGCATGCACCTCGCCACCCCAGCCGGCCTTGAAGTGCGCAATGCCAGGCGTTACGAGCCCCCACATGTCATACCAGGCGCCGCCGCGGGTGATCGCGCGTTCAATCGCGAATGCCTTCAGTGCGTATGGCGCTCGCAACTCATTGCCGCGATCGGTGGCGCCACCGAAGAGTTCGGTACTCCCGCTCTCCGTTCGCACCACGAGCAGCGCGCCGAGTAGTTCGGCGCCGCCTGTCTCACCTAGATGTTCGGCGATCACCAGCTCCGCATGCGACCCAAAGGCACGCATCAACTGCGCAAACGCCTCGCCGCTGCGCGCCGCCGCTCCAGTTCGCTCGCTAATGGAGTGCATCACGGCGCTCAACGACGGGAGCTCCTCTGGGCTACCGAGACGCACGGTCATGCCGTCGCTGATTGCTTGACGCGCGTACTGACGCCACTTGCTGCGCCACCCAGCGCGCACCGCCTCAACGCCGTTCTCCAGCGGGATGCGACGACTTGATCGCGGCTGAATCGGGGCCGAAAGGTGCAGGCGCAGGTTGGCAATCGTTGCGGCCACCTGCCACGGCGCACGGAGCGAGGCGGTCAGTGCCGTGTCAGGCTGCACCACGTTCCCCTCAGGATCCATCACCACCGAATCGCCCGGCTCAAGTCGCACCAGCGTGACGCCATCGGCGCGCAGTGAGCGCAGTGCGGTCAGCAGCTCAGCACGCAATGTGGCGGCGATCTCTGGGCTCGGCGCTACAACGAGTGGCGCGCGCGGCGCGTAGGCGAGACGACCGAGTGGTCCTGGGAGCGACTGCATGAGGAGTTGCGCCCCCGCCCAGGCGCCACTCGGATGCGACACAACAAGACGGATCGCGCTCCAACCGGTGAGTTGCTTTGAGGTGGCCCAGGCGACGAGTTGCGTGAACGGGATCTCGCCGATCTCTCTGGCGGCGTAGGCACGCGTAAGGCGCGCGTCCCATGCGGCGGGCTCTTCGCGAAGGGAGGTGATCTGCTCGCTCATGCGCTTAGAGTACGCGCCCCGCTACCCTTATGCGAATGAGTGATGCCCGCCCCCTCCCGCCGATCGCGCTCGACCCTGAAGGGGTCGTCTTTGATATGGATGGCGTCCTCTGCGACAGCGAGCCGCTCTGGGCGGCGGCGCGCTTCGCTGTGGCGGAAGCGGTGGGGAGCAGCATCACCGAAGAGGACTTCCACGCCTTCTACGGCTCAAACACCGCGCAGTGGAGCGCTGGGATGGCGAAGCTCTTCGGTCACCCAGATCCAGCGGAGATCGCACGTCTCACCGTTGAGCATCTACTAAACGCGTATAAGAGCGGCGCGATTCGGCCGATCAGCAGTGGTGTCGCCGCACTCCGTCGCGCCGCCGCGCGCGGGCCGGTTGCTGTTGCATCGGGGAGTCCACGCGTGGTGATCGGCACAGTGCTTGAACTGCTCGGCCTCGCCAGCGTTGTCCGCGAATACGTGAGCTGTGACGAAGTTCCAGCAGGAAAGCCGCTCCCTGACGTCTATCTCGAGGCGTGTCGCCGCCTCGGCATCACGCCGTCGCGTTCACTCGCAATTGAAGATTCGCTCGCCGGCGCGCGCGCGGGGAAGGCGGCGGGGATGACCGTCGTCCTTGTCCCACTTGACGGCGCGCCATCATCGGCGGGCGCAGAGGAGTTCGCCGACGTGATCCTAACGAGCCTCGACGAGCTGCCGCTCACACCGCGGCCCTAGAGGGCGATCAGCTCTTGACGATCCCAACCTTTTCGCCGAGCGCGTCGTTGGAGGGCTCAATCAGGTAGCTCCCATCACTGAAGATGATCACAGGGATTGACTTGGCGCCAGTAAGCTTCTCAATCATCTCTTTTGCCGCCGCATCTGCATCCACATCAACGTAGGTGAATGGGACGCCATGTGCGGTGAGGTAGCCTTTTGAGCGACGGCAATCGCCGCACCAGTCCGCGCCGTACATCATGATCTTCTTCTCGTCACTCATCTCACCCTCACTTCGTTCGGCCAGCGGCGCCAGCCATCACGTGAATCGTACCGCGTGCGCACTCTTTGGGACGAGCGCCTACCCTACGCCTATGCAGTTTGTGAGGATTCTCGGCTTCACCGCACTCGTCGCCGCTGAGTGGGTGCGTGGCATCGGCCTTGTCGCCGCTGGCGCGCTCACCTACGGACTTCTCGGGGGTGCCCTCCCTCCGGAGGGCGGCCTTGATCGCGCCGTCGCAATCGCATCGTTTGCGACGATCGCCCTCGGTGCAGCCGACCTCCTCTTCTCCGCACTCTTCGCCGCAACAGCGCTCCGCCTCCGCGCGTTGCAACTCCCCCCTGACCGTCCGGTCAACCTGCAGGCCGGCTGGAGCGCCGTCCTCTCCCTCCTCCTAATCGCTGCGGGTAACCCTCTCGCCCCTCAGATCACCATGCTGGCGCTCGCGAGCGTGGCGGCCGCCTCACTGCGCCTCATAAGGGACGAGAGGGGTCGGAACGGCTAGACTCCCCCGCATGGTTGGACCGGTTTACTTAACGAAGGCGGGACGCGAGGCGCTCGAGACCGAGCTGCACGACCTCGTCCACAATCAGCGCCCCTCCGTGATCGCGCGCATCAAGGCGGCGAAGGAGCTCGGCGATCTCCGCGAGAACGCAGACTACGAGATCGCCCGCAACGAGCAGAGCTTCATTGAGGGGAAGGTCCTTGAGATTGAAGAGAAGCTGCGCAACGCCGAGATGATCGACGAGCACGCGAGCACCGACCAGGTCGGTCTCGGCACCACCGTTGAGGTCACCGCGGAGCGAAAGACACGCACCTACATGATCGTTGGCTCAACCGAAGCTGACCCGAGCGGGGAGCCGCCAAAGATCTCCAATGTCAGTCCGCTCGGCGCATCGCTCCTAGGGAAGAAGATTGGCGAGAAGGTTCAGGTCACCCTGCCAAACGGCGAGAGCGTGACCTACACGATCAAGAAGATCTCTTAAGGGCGCTGGGGTTCGCCCCCCAGACCGCTCCGCCGTCAAAATGTTCTGACTTCCAGATTGGAACGTCCTGCTTTATAGACTCAATCAGCGCGCGGCTTACGATATACGCGCGATCTCGATGCGGAGAGGCCACAACGGTAATCATGCTGATTCCCCCAACTGGAACCACACCAACCGCATGAAGCACGCCAATCCCGCCTCGCCGAGCCAGGCCGTCATCAAACAGACGCTCACAGATATCTGCAAGCTCGCTCTCGGCGTACAACTCAGCCGCCTCATATTCAAGATGGTGAACTGCGTGGTTCGCAAACGGAGCGGCCGCCAACTCCTCTCCAGGTGCCGGTGTGCCTGCCGTCACCCTTGTCCGGCCAACAAAGATCACCACCGCGCCGTCTTCGTCCGTTGCCACTTCGGCAACAAGCCTGGAGACGTCAGCGTCGCGCAGTGGTGATGCAACGATTCGCGTGACGATTCGAGGCTCCGCACCCCCGCTTGCAGGGGGGAGGAGTGCATACTCCTTCTCTTCAGAAACACGGATCTGGGAAAGGTTCGCGTCTCTCGCAATAAGGAGGCCGTCCACTCCAATGCGAATGTGTGGCTGCAAAGCGGAGAGTGTTGGACGTGAAGTGAAGAACTCATCGACAAGATTGGCAAGGGTGGCCTCTTCTGGGAGATCTATTGTGACCACGCTCGCCCCTTCGCGCGAGCGGAGCAGTGCGTAAAGACGGACGCTGATGCGCATGCGCTAAACGAAGATCCCCGCACCGAAGAAGAGACCGCTCGCAAGGATCGTCCCAGTGGCAACAGCACCGAGGTCGATGTAGAGCAGCCCAGTCGCAGACTCCATAGAGCGCGCCTTCGCGGTACGCCACCCGGCGTAGGTGAGGAGCGCTGGGAAGATCAGGCCGATGGTGAGTCGCAGGATGGCGAAGAAGTCCCAGCCGGAGCCGAGGCCGCCGAGTCCGAGAAGCTGCCAGATCAGGAAGAGGGTCCCTTGCACGGCAATGCCAATCCCGAGTGCGCGGCTAAGAAGCAGGAGTGGCGCCTCAGGAAGTTTTGGCGTCACCAGATACCAGTGCGCAAGGATCATTGCGGCGAAGGCGCCCCCCGTCACGGCGGAGAGGATCAACAGTTGCGAGAGGAGTGCAACGGCGATCAGTGGCGTTGGCGCCCAGCCAACCGCACCAACGATCAGGACGGCAACGCCGGCGATGACGGTGAGTGCGCCGACGCGACGACCATCACTACCGCGTGCGATGCGCAGCATCCAGAGTGTGGCGAGTGATGCGACGAGAACAAGGAGGAGGCGGCGCAGCGCATCGATCTGCGCGCCAGCGGCGTGGATCGGCGCGGCGGCATCTGGGCTCGGGAGCGCCCCGTCGGCGAGCCAGGCGAGGAAGGCCCATCCCCCAGCGGCGAAGACGGTGAAGCCGCGGTAACCGCGCGTCGCCTCAGCACGGTGCGTGATCAGGAGGAGAGCGGCCAGCGAGCCGACCGCGAGCCCCACGAGCACCACCCAGTTGATGAAGGCGAGGGATCGGGCGATGCTCTCTGCAGACATACTGCGAGCCTAACATCCACCCACGCCGAGCCTGATCTCGCCAGTCCGCCGTAGATCGGCGAGAATAGCCGTCCGCCCAGCGTGCGGCGTAAGGAGGAGCATGAGCGACGAACAGCAGGGCAAGCGACGCAAGGTGGTACTCCCGCCAGTTGACGCTGTGCTCAGCACCCCGCGCAACACCGCGTCCGAAGAGGAGGCGCCAGTCGAAGCGGTGCGCGCAATCGCCGCGCTTCTTGGCCGCGCCGCAGCTCCTGGGCGTCGTGCCGCTTCAGCGCCGAAGGTCACCGAGACCGCCCTCAGTCCGATCGGTGACCGTGAGGTGCAGATCCAGGGTGTCATCGGTGCACTCAACGATGAGCAAGATGCTGAATTCCGCGACGCGCGGAAGCGGCTGAAGCGCGCGCAGCGTCACGTTGAAGAGGTACTCGAGCGACTCGCCGCCGCAACGCCAGAAGGACTATCCGGCTAACGAAGAGTTACTGCGGATCAGCGAGGACGAGAAGGCGCAGCTCCGTCATCTCTTCGATTGACCAACGAATCCCTTCACGGCCGAGACCAGACTCCTTCACGCCGCCGTACGGCATGTTGTCGATGCGATAGGTAGGAACGTCATTCACGATCACACCGCCAACCTCAAGTTGGTCAAACGCGGCGCGGACATGCGCGAGGTCGTTACTGAAGAGTCCGCACTGCAGACCGAAGCGGCTCTCGTTCACTGATGCGATCACCTTGGAGAAGTCGCTGTAGCGCTCAAGGATCACGACTGGCGCAAAGGCCTCATCGCTGCAGATGCGCGCGCTACGTGGCACGTTGGTGAGGATGGTTGGCGCGAAGAGTCGCGGTTCGGCAGCCGTGAGTGGCGCGCCACCCGCTAGGACGCGCGCGCTCGCGGCGACCGCCTCGGCGATCCACTCCTGCGTGCGCTTCGCCGCGCCGTCATCAATGAGCGGGCCAACGTCGGTCCCCTCATCGGCTGGGTCGCCGACCTTCAGTTGTGCGGCGCCAGCAACGAAACGCTTCTCGAACTCATCCGCGATTGACTCGTGGAGGAAGATGCGCTGCACGCTGATGCAGACCTGCCCGGCGTAGGCGAAGGCGCCGACGAGTGAGCGCTTCACCGCCCAGTCAAGGTTCGCTGTGGCATCCACGATGCAGGCGGCGTTTCCGCCGAGCTCAAGGAGGACGCGGCGCTTCCCTGCGCGCGCCTTCATCTTCCAGCCGATGACGGGTGAGCCCGTGAATGAGAGGAGTCGGAAGCGCTCGTCGTCAATCAGCTTGTCGGCAACGTCGCGCGCGGTTGGGATGACGCTCAGCGCCCCCTCTGGGAGGCCGGCCTGGGTCATGATCTCCGCCACCTTCAGCATGATCAGAGGATCGGCTGATGGCGGCTTCAAGACGATGCTGCAGCCGGCGGCGATCGCTGGCGCCACCTTATGTGCGGCGAGATTCAGCGGGAAGTTGAAGGGGCTGATGCCAAGCACCGGACCAACGGGGAAGCGGCGCGTGATGCCGAGGCGCCCCTTGCTCGATGGCGCAAGGTCGAGTGGGATCGTCTCGCCGATCATCCGCTCCGCCTCTTCAGCGGCAAGGCGGAAGGTCAGTGCGCCGCGATCGATCTCTGCGCGCGCGTCGCGGATTGGCTTCCCCGCTTCGGCGGAGAGGAGCGCGGCGAGCTCGTCCCTGCGCGTGCTAATTCCTGCAGCAGTCTTGCGCAAAATGTCGGCGCGCTCCCAGGCGCCGAGCGCGCGCATCCGCTCAAATCCCGCCTGCGCACCAACCACGGCACGCTCCATCTGTTCAGCGCTCGCCAAAAAGGTGCTCCCCACCACGTGGCCGTCATATGGTGAGCGGATCTCATGCGGCTGCGGCGACTCCTCCCAGGAGCCGGCGATCAAGATCTTCTGCGCCTTCATGATCCGAGTCTAGCCGAGTGCCGCTGCCGCCCTGGGTGGTGAGCCACTTAGAGTGGTGCGCCGCTTAGAGTGCGGCGCCGCGCGGGTAGCTGCCGAGGATGCGCAGTTCGCTGGTCACGGCGGTGAGCTCCTTCATCACCCCCTGCAGCGCCGCGTCGTGTGCGCCCGCGTCAAGGTCCATCCAGAAGACGTACTCCCAGTCGCCCCCCTGGCTCGGCCGCGACTCCAGCTTGCTCATATTCACCCCCGCCGCGGCAATCAGCTGCAGTACAGCGAGCAGCGTCCCTGGCTCGTTGCGCACACCAACAAGGAGGGTTGTGCGTGGCGCGCCGCTGCGCGCGCTGATCTCTGCGGCGCTTGCGGTTGAGCGCAGCACCCAGAAGCGGGTGCGATTGCCCGGGTCCTTCTCAATGCCGCTCGCCAGCTCCACGAGTCCATGCAGCGTTGCGGCGCGTGGCGAGAGGACGGCGGCGGCATCGCGCTCGTTACGATCGTGAATCGCAGCACCAGCGCCAGCGGTGTTGTAGGTGCTGAGTAACTGCCAGTTTCGCGTGCGCAAGAACGGCTCCGACTGCGCCAGCGCCTGCGCATGGCTATAGACGCGCGTGATGTCGTCTAAGGCAACGCCAGGGAGTGCGGCGAGGACAAGGTTCACCGGCACCACCGACTCCCCTACGATCTCCAGCGCACCGTCACGCACAAGGTCCAGTGTCTCGCGCACGGTGCCGTTGACCAGGTTCTCAATCGGCAGGACGCCGAACTGCACGCGACCATCAAGGAGTGCGGCGCGAACATCGGCGAATGAGCCAACGGCGAGGCGCTCCGCCTCTGCGCCGAAGAAGGCGATCAGTGCATCTTCTGCGAATGCGCCTGGCTCGCCCGAGTAGGCGATGCGCGTCGTGCCGCTCATCATCGCTCCTTTGGAACGTTGCGCTCGGAGCGTCGCTCCACGGCGCCACCACTCTTCAGTAGCGCGTACTCCAGCGAATCGGCAAGTGCGAGTGCGGATGCGGAGATGATGTTCTCGCCGACCCCCATCGTTGACCAGGCGTCACCGCCAGCAACCGACTCAATCACCACGCGCGTCTTGGCGCCAGTGGCGGAGCCGCCATCAAGGATGCGCACCTTGTAGTCAACAAGGTGCACCGCGTCCAGCTGCGGATAGAAGGCGCCGAGCCCTTTGCGCAACGCGCGGTCGAGCGCGTTCACTGGGCCGTTCCCATCTGATGCGGTGTGTAGATCTTCACCGCTCACCTGGACGCGCACCGTTGCCTGCGCACGCGGTTCAGCCGCCTCGCGCTGCTCCACGATGACGGTGAAATCCATGATCTTGAACGGCGCGGCGTAGTCCGGCTTATGGCGCTCAACAAGGAGCTCAAACGACGCCTCAGCCCCTTCGTAACTCGCGCCGCCCGCCTCCAACTCTTTCACCAGTGCTGAGAGGGTTTTTGAATCAAGTCCGGAGTTTGCAAGCTCAACGCCGAGCTCTGCGGCGCGGCTCCCCGTGTTCGCCTTCCCGCCGAGCTCTGAGACAACCAGGCGACCACGATTGCCTACGAGCGCCGGATCAATGTGCTGATAGGCGCGTGGCGTCTTCACCTGCGCGGCGCCGTGTACGCCGCCTTTATGAGCAAAAGCGGAGCGGCCCACATACGGCTGGTGATCGTCTGGCGCAAGGTTGGCGATCTCCGCCACCTCGTGCGAGAGGGTGGAGAGATCGGCGAGACGGTCAGCTCCAGCCACCTTGTGCTCACTCTTGAGGGCGAGGTTCGCCATCAGCGAGACCATGTTGGCGTTGCCAGCACGCTCACCGTAGCCGTTGATCGTTGCCTGAACGTGGCGCACGCCTGCGTCAACCGCCGCGAGCGCATTCGCCACGGCGAGTTCTGCGTCGTTATGTGAGTGAATCCCCCAGACCACGTCGCGAGCGCCTTTGTCAGCTGCGAGTGTGGCGCGCGCAGCGCGCACGATCTCGCTCATTCGGTTGGTCAACGTGCCGCCGTTCGTGTCGCAGAGGACCAGGGTGGATGCGCCAGCGTCGCGCGCGGCGCGCAGCGTATCCAACGCATAGGCGGAATCGGCCTCATAGCCGTCGAAGAAGTGCTCGGCGTCATAGACCAGCTCGCGGCCGCGCTCGGCAATGTAGCCAACGCTCTCCGCGATCATGGCGAGGTTCTCCGCGCGTGTCGCCTCAATCACCTCATCTACATGGAGCGTCCAGCTCTTCCCGAAGATCGTGACGATCGGCGTTTCGGCATCCAACAGCGCGTTCAGGTTCGGGTCGACCTCTGGTCGGTTTGACTTGTGGCGCGTGCTGCCAAAGGCGGCGAGCTTGGCGCGCTCCCAGCGAATCTTCTTCGCCGCCGCGAAGAACTCAATGTCCTTCGGGTTCGACCCTGGCCAGCCACCCTCAATCGCTGGCATGCCAAACTCATCGAGCGCACGGGCGATGCGCAGCTTGTCTTGCAGCGAGAGGACGAGGCCTTCGCGCTGCGCACCGTCACGGAGCGTCGTGTCGTAGAGGAGGACCGGCTCCTTCTCGCCGCTCATCGCACGCCACCCTTCGCGTTCAGTACCTGCTCAACGATCAGATCTGTTGCCTCGCGCGTTCCCACCAGGGTGAGGCCCGCCGACTTCAGTGTTGTGGCATCTGCGCCACCCGCAAGGTCGGCGGTTCGCGCTCCTGCGCGTACGGCGGCGGCGACCGCCTCTTCCACCGCGAGTGCGGCATCTGCGTGACCGAGCGACTCGCGCAACATCATTGCGCCAGAGAGGATCGTGCCGATCGGATTCGCCAGGTTCCTCCCCGCAATGTCTGGCGCTGAGCCGTGGATCGGCTCGTAGAGTCCGAAGGTGCCGTGGGTGGTGCGCTTCGTGCCGAGTGATGCCGAAGGGAGCATGCCGAGCGAGCCGGCCAAGACAGCCGCTTCGTCAGAGAGGATGTCGCCGAAGAGGTTCTCCGTAACGATCACGTCAAGCGTTGCTGGCCAGGTGGCGAGGAGCATCGCGGTGGAGTCAACCAAACGGTGCTCCAGTTTTACGTCTGGATACTCGGCACCAACCTCGGTCACCACCTTGCGCCAGAGTCGGCTGGTGGCAAGAACGTTTGCCTTATCAATGGATGCGAGTCGCTTGCTGCGCTTGCGCGCAAGTTCAAAGGCGACCACGGCGATGCGCCGAATCTCATCTTCGTGATACGGAAGCGTGTCTACCGCCTGTCGGCCAGTCGGTGTCACCTCTTCGCCAGACGGCTTCCCAAAGTAGAGACCACCGGTCAGCTCGCGCACCATCATCAGGTCTACACCAACGAGTCGCTCCGACTTGAGTGGGGACGCGTCATAAAGTTCCGGGAGGATGGTAACGGGACGGAGGTTGGCGAAAAGTTCGTAGCGCGTGCGGAGTGCGAAGAGCGCCTGCTCCGGTCGAACGCTTGCGTTCGGGTTATCCCACTTCGGTCCACCAACGGCGCCAAGGAGGAGTGCGTCCGCCGTATCGGCAACCTGCAGATCCTCTTCGCGAATCGCCACGCCGTGCGCGTCAATCGCACAGCCTCCAGCGGCGATCTCAAGCCACTCAATGGTGAAGCCGAAGCGGCTCCCCGCCGCGTCAAGCACGCGTCGCGCCGAAGCGACCACATCTGGACCAACACCGTCGCCAGGAATGCCAACAACACGGTGGTCATACGCGCCGCTCCGCGCCTGCAGCGGGAGCGCGGCACTCTCCGTTATGGAGCTCACTGCATCGCCTCGCGCGATCCCTTCGTCGGTGCGCTCGCCGCGCCAGACTCAATCGCCGCCAACTTATTCGCTGCGGTGATGTAGGCCACGAGTGAGGCGTCAATAATGTTCGTGCTGAGCCCCTGACCGCTGACGATGCGCGTCTCTGGAAGTGGCTTCCCCTCCGCGTCCATATCAGAGGAGCGGCGGCACTTCACGGAGACCTGACCCTGTGCATCCTCCCCTTCGGAGACTGCACGAATCTCGTATTCGGCGAGGTTCGGTCGCCAGCCGAGCGTTGGCTCAATCGCAAGGTCAATCGCCTCATAGAGCGCATCGACTGGCCCGTTTCCGGTTGCCTCAGCCTTGTGATCCTTACCGTTCACCCGCACCTCCACCCGGCCAGCAGAGCCCCCGCCATGAGAGCTTTCTACGCTCCAGTCAACGAGCTCAATCGTTGCGGCGCTGCCCGTGGCGGCGCGCTTATCAACGAGCGCGAGCAGGTCTGCGTCGGTGAGCTCCTTCTTGATGTCGGCGAGCGCGATCGCTTCGCGGTAGAGCGCGTCGAGCGCCTCGCCCGTGAGGTCGTGCCCGAGTTCGGTGAGCTTCGCCTGAAGTCCGCGTCGACCGGAGAGCTTGCCGATCGTCAGCGACGATCCGAGAAGTCCAACCGACTGCGGCGTCATGATCTCGTAGGTGAGCGGATTCTTCAGCACGCCGTCCTGGTGAATACCAGATTCATGCGCAAATGCATTTGCGCCAACGATCGCCTTGTTCGGCTGCACCGCGAATCCGGTGAGGTAGCTGACCAACCGACTCGCGGCGGTGAGCTGCTCCGTCTGGACGCGGATGTCGTGCGATTCAAACTGACCCGGTCGCGTGCGCAGCGCCATCACCACCTCTTCGAGTGATGCGTTACCTGCGCGTTCACCAAGTCCGTTGATCGTGACCTCAACCTGGCGCGCCCCCGCCTGCACAGCGGCGAGCGTGTTCGCCGTGGCGAGGCCGAGGTCGTTGTGGCAGTGGACACTCACGGTGGCGTCACGTCCAACAAGATCAACGACGCGCTTGGTGAGCGCGGCGTACTCAGTTGGAATGGCGTAGCCAACGGTGTCTGGGATGTTGACCGTGGAGGCACCAGCGCCAACCACCGCCTCATACACCTGCAGCAGATATTCGTGATCGGTGCGGCTCGCATCTTCGGCGGAGAACTCCACCTCGGCGTCGCGACCGAGTCGCTCGCGCGCATACTTCACCCACTTCACCGCCTCCGCAAGCGCCGCCTCGCGCGTGGTGCGCAACTTATGCGTCAAATGGATATCAGATGTTGCAATGAAGAGGTGCAAGTGCGGTCGATCCGAGGCCTTGATCGCATCAATGGCACGCTGTGGGTCGCCATCCTTGCAGCGCGCGAGCGCCGCAATGCCGATCCCCTTCGTTGACTCGGCGATCTGCCGCACCGCCTCAAAGTCGCCTTCGGAGGCAGCTGGGAAGCCGGCCTCAATGACGTCCACCTTCAGCTTGGCGAGCTGCCGTGCAACCTCCAGCTTCTCCGCAACGGTGAGTCCGGCGCCTGGCGCCTGTTCACCATCACGCAACGTGGTGTCAAAGATGCGAACCGCACCAGCGGCTACGCCTGGGCCGGGTGCGCCGTTCACTTGCTTGCGCCCTTCTCCGCAGCACCCTGTGCGCCGTCAATATCCACCTCAACTGGGTTGAGGAAGGTCATCTGCCGACGCAGCTCACGACCTACCTTCTCAATCGGATGGCCCGAGTTCGCCGCGCGCAACTTCTTGTAGTTCGGGCGGCCAGCCTCGTCCTCTGCGATCCAGCCCTTGGCAAACGTGCCGTCCTGGATCTCCGTAAGGATCTGCTTCATGCGCGCCTTCACCGACGCATCAATGATGCGCGGTCCTGAGACGTAGTCGCCGTACTCGGCGGTGTCGGAGATAGAGAAGCGCATGAAGTCAAGGCCGCCGCGGTACATCAGGTCCACGATCAGCTTCAACTCGTGCATCGTCTCGAAGTAGGCGAGTTGCGGATCGTAGCCAGCCTCAACCAGCGTCTCCCACGCACTCTTCACGAGTTGCGCCGTACCACCGCAGAGGACCGCCTGCTCACCGAAGAGATCGCTCTCCGTCTCATCCTTAAAGGTAGTCTCCATGATCCCCGCGCGCGTGCAGCCGAGTCCGTTGGCGTAGGCCATGGTGCGCGCCCGAGCGGTGCCGCTTGGATCCTGATGCACCGCAAAGAGTGCGGGGACGCCGCCGCCAGAAACGTAGACGGAGCGGACCAGGTGACCCGGTCCCTTCGGTGCAACCATCCCAACGTCAATTCCTGCCGCTGGTGTGATGCGGTTGAAGTGAATGTTGAATCCGTGCGCGAAGAGGAGGAGTGCGCCTGGCTTGATGTTCGGCGCAATCTCCGCTTCGTACGCCTTCTTCTGCGCCGTGTCTGGGACGGCGATCATGATCACATCGGCGCGCTTCGCCGCCTCAGCGGCGGTCATCACCTCAAAGCCATCGGCGGTTGCAACGGGGCGACTCTTTGAGCCCTCCGCAAGTGCAACGATGACGTTGAGTCCCGACTCCTTCAGGTTCTTCGCGTGCGCGTGGCCCTGGCTCCCGTAGCCGACCACGGCAATCAACTGCTTCTCGATGCTCGAAAGTGGCGCCTCTGCGCTGTAATACATCTTGAAACTCATCGCTTCACCTGCTCCTCAATGGACCCGCTTCCACGGGCCATAACTACTGAGCCGGTTCGCACCAGCTCCTTGATTCCGAACTCCCGAAGGAGCTCGACCACACGGTCTACATCACCCGGTTCACCCACGATCTCCACGATCACGGCGTCATCCCCAAGGTCTACCACGCGGCCGTGGTGCATCTCAGCGAGGCTGACAAGTTCTGGGCGGCTCTTGGAGGTGACTCGCACCTTGATCAGGGCGAGCTCGTGCTCCACGATCGCGCTGTCGGTGACGTCCTCAACCTTGAGCACGTCGATCAGCTTGTAGAGCTGCTTCGTTGCCTGCTCCACATGCACCTCATCGCCAAGGATGGTGAGGGTCATGCGGGAGGTATCGCTCCGCTCCGTCACGGAGACGGCGAGCGACTCAATGTTGAAGTTGCGCGCGCGCATCAGGCTCGCCACGCGATTCAAGACGCCTGGGCGATTGTTGACGATCGCCACGATCAGGTGGCGTCGTGCATCGCCAGATCCAGGGAGCGCACGTGCTGGCGCGGCGCCGCTCACTTGGTCGCCCCGCTCGGCGCGTTCGGATCGGTCGGATCAACGCGCGGGCCGCTCGAACCTTCGGTGACGTCTTCGCCGTCATCGCCCCACTTGTCGATCAGGTCGGAGAGACCCTTCCCTGCTGGCATCATCGGATAGACGTTCTGTCGTTCGGCGATCTCGAACCAGATCAGCGCTGGGCCATCGGCGGCGAGCGCTGCAGCAACTGCAGCATCGACCTCTTCGGGCTTCGAGACCTTCCAGGCAGGGAGGCCGTACGCCTCACAGAGCTTCAGATAATCCGGCCCCGCCAACTGCTCCGAGTGGTAGTTCCCGCCATACACAATCTCTTGCCACTGGCGAATCATTCCCAACTTCTTGTTGTCCATCAGCGCGATCTTCACGGGGATGCGCTCCTGCACGATGGTTGCCAACTCCTGCAACGTCATCTGGAATCCGCCGTCACCGGCGATTGCCCACGAAACC
>OFSF01000216.1_pt1 | contig 23976 bp, 16 predicted proteins | sample 1543271 | NCBI WGS metagenome assembly OFSF01 (sample SAMN07774227, study PRJEB24372) | wastewater metagenome | isolation source: Exp Tend VB 100WW | collected 2016-02
CCACGACCAGGCGCTGCGCTCGAACGACCCGCTGCCGCCGGACGCGAACCGTGACCCGGCGCACAACCCCTACGACCTGCAGGCCCACGTCCACGACAAGAACCGCCCGGAAAACGTGCTGTTCCTCGAAGAAGTGCGCACCTTGCTGGATGAATACGGCGCGGCCAGCGTGGGCGAGGTGGGCGACGCGGACGCGCTGGCCACGATGCTCGCCTACACCGCGGGCGACCGGCGCCTGCACATGACCTACAGCTTCTCGATGCTGTCGCCGGACGCGAGCGTCGCGCACCTGCGCCGACAGGTCGAGCAGTTCGAAGCCGCAGCGGCCGAACCCGGCCAGGGCGGCTGGGCCTGCTGGACCATCGGCAACCACGACGCCGAGCGCGTGCTCACCCGCTGGAAGGGCACGGACGCGCCGGAGTCCTTCGTGCGCGTGATGCTGACCATGCTGGTGAGCCTGCGCGGCAGCGTGTGCTGGTACCAGGGGGACGAACTCGCGCTGGCGCAGGCCGACCTGCCCTTCGAGGCGCTGGTCGATCCGCCGGGCATCGCCTTCTGGCCCGAGTACAAGGGCCGCGATGGCTGCCGCACGCCGATCCCGTGGGAAGCCGATGCGCTCCACGCCGGCTTCAGCGGCGGGCTGGACGTGAAGCCGTGGCTGCCGGTGGTGGACGCGCACCGCCCGCGCGCCGTCGACGCCAGCGAGGCCGATCCGCGTGCGCCGCTGCACTACATGCGCGCGCTGCTGCCGTGGCGGCGCTCGTTCCCGGCGCTGGTCAAGGGCGGCATCCGCTTCCTCGACGCGCCCGAGCCGGTCATGGCGCTGGTGCGCGAAGCGCCGCTGCGCAAGCTCGGCCCGTCGCTGCTGATCGTGCTCAACCTCGGCACCGAGCCGCTGCGGATCACGCTCGACGACGCACCGGCGAGTGTCGCCATGCACGTGCCCGGCCTGCCCGACGCACAACGCGCCCGCTGCACGGGCACCCACTTCTCGCTGCCGCCGCACGGGATCTACTTCGGCGCCCTGGAGGCCTGAAGGCCTGAAAGAAACACCATGGCTGATCTGAAATTCAAGGCGCTGCGCAAGTCCTTCGACCAGACGGAGATCCTGCACGGCATCGACCTCGACGTGGCCGATGGCGAGTTCATGGTCTTCGTCGGGCCGTCCGGCTGCGGCAAGTCGACCATGCTGCGCTGCATCGCCGGGCTGGAGGAGATCACCTCGGGCGAGCTGCACATCGGCGGCCAGCTTGTCAACGACATCCCGCCCTCCAAGCGCTCCATCGCGATGGTGTTCCAGAGCTACGCGCTCTACCCGCACATGTCGGTGGCCCAGAACATGGCGTTCGGGCTGAAGCTGGCGGGCCTGTCGCAACCGGAGATCAACACCGCCGTGCAGCGCGCCGCGCAGATCCTCAAGATCGAGCCGCTGCTGGAGCGCAAGCCCAAAGACCTCTCCGGCGGCCAGCGCCAGCGCGTTGCCATCGGCCGCGCCATCGTGCGCAAGCCGGGCGTGTTCCTGTTCGACGAGCCGCTGTCGAACCTGGACGCGGCGCTGCGGGTGCAGATGCGCGTCGAGCTGGCCCGGCTGCACCGCGAACTCCAGACCACGATGGTCTACGTCACCCACGACCAGGTCGAGGCGATGACGCTGGCCAGCCGGATCGCCGTGTTCCATGCCGGCGTGACCGAGCAGGTCGGCACGCCGATGCAGCTCTACCACCATCCGGCCAACCTGTTCGTCGCAGGCTTCATCGGCTCGCCGACGATGAATTTCATGCCCGGCAAGCTGGAATGGGCGGGCAACGACCGGGCCGAGGTCCGCCTCGACAGCGGCCACTTCGTCACCGCGAACGTCGATGCCACCCGGCTGCAGCACGGCGCGACCGTCACGCTGGGCGTGCGGCCGGAGCACCTGCAGGCGAGCGCGCAGCCGGGGGCCAACGAGGTGCGCGGCACGGTGCAGGCCGCCGAGCACCTGGGCGACGTGACCTACCTGTACCTGCAGGTGGCCGGCGTGCCGCAGACCGTCGTCGCCCGCACCGACCCCGAGAACCCGCTCACCAGCGGCGACGCGGCGCACCTCGTGCTGCCGCCGCACCGCTGCCACCTCTTCGACGCCCAGGGCCTCGCCCTGCCGCGCCGGACCTGACCAGACACGCCCTCCCTCTCGCATCACTGAGCAACCGCCATGACCGCCACCCGCTCCACCTTCGCCCTCTCCGCCCTCGGCACCGCCCTGCTCGCTGCGGGCGCGTTCACCACCCCGGCCGCGCTCGCCGCCGAACCCGGCAAGCTGCTGATCTGGTACAGCACCGACGGCGCCAAGGGCATGCAGAAGATCGGCGCCGAGTTCACCGCCAAGACCGGCATCCCCGTCACCGTCGAGGCGCCGGAAGACGGCCCCGGCAAGTTCCAGCAGGCCGCAGCCGGCGGCAAGGGCCCGGACATCTGGATCTGGGCGCACGACCGCGCGGGCGAGTGGATCGCGGGCGGCCTGATCGTGCCGGTGACGCCGAGCAAGAAGGTGCAGGCCGACATCGACCCGCTGGCGTGGAAGGCGTTCAGCATCGGCGGCAAGACCTGGGCCTACCCGTACTCGATCGAGGCGATCTCGCTGGTCTACAACAAGGCGCTGGTCAAGACGCCGCCGAAGACCTTCGAGGACGTGCTCGCGCTCGACAAGCAGCTCCAGCCGCAGGGCAAGCGCGCCATCCTCTGGGACTACACCAACACCTACTTCACCTGGCCGCTGCTGGCCGCGGGCGGCGGCTATGCGTTCAAGCAGAAGGCGGACGGCTCGTATGACGGCAGCGACGTGGGCGTGAACAACGCGGGCGCGGTGGCCGGTGTCGAGCTGCTGAACAAGCTGCTGCGCGAGAAGGTCATGCCGCTCGAATCCGGCTACGCCGAGATGGAAGGCGCGATGGCCCAGGGCAAGGTCGCGATGATGATCAACGGCCCGTGGTCGTGGGACAACCTGAAGAAAGCCAACATCGACTTCGGCGTCGCGAAGATCCCGGCGGTCAACGGCAAGAAGGCGGCCCCGTTCGTCGGCGTCAAGGGCGCGATGATCAACAAGGCCTCGCCGAACAAGGATCTCGCGGTCGAGTTCATCGAGAACTACATGCTCACGCCGAAGGGGCTGAAGACGCTCAACGAGGCCGAGTCGATCGCGGTCCCGGCCAGCAAGGCGTATTTCGACGAGGTCAAGTCCAACCCGAACATCGCCGCGACGATGGCCTCGGCCCAGGACGGCGCCCCGATGCCCAACAACCCCGAGATGGGCCGCTTCTGGTCGGCGATGGTCTCGGCGCTGGGCAACGTGATGGACGGTCGCCAGTCGCCCAAGGAGGCGATGGACGCCGCCGCCAAGCGCATGCTGGCCAAGTAAGCCCGCGAGCACCGGCCCGACCATGAGACCCGATCACCCCGTTCGCCGCTATGCCGGTCCCGTGCTGCTGGTGCTGCTCGCGCTGGCGGCGCTCTACCTCGTCACGCTGATGTACGCCGTGGGCGAGACGCTGCTGGCGGGGATGCTGCTGGTGCTGGTGGCGCTGGCGGCGTGGACCTATTCGTCGGCGAAGACGATGGCGCTGCGCTACCTCTTCCCCGGCATCGCGGCGGCGGCGGTGTTCGTGGTGTTCCCGATGCTCTACACGGTGTCGATCGGCTTCACCAACTACAGCTCGCGCAACCTGCTCGACTTCGAGCGCGCGCGGCAGTACCTGATCGATGAAACCTGGCAGGCCGAGGGCGGCGTGTTCTCGTTCGCGCTGGTCAGCGGCGGTGCGGACGGCCAGTTCCGCCTGCGCCTGCAGGACCAGGACGACGAGAAGAAGGTCTTCGCCTCGCCGCCGCTGGCCCTCGATGGCGCCGCCGCCGAGATCCGCCTGAGCGCGGCCGACGACGCCACGGCCAGCGCCGACGCCGCGCCACTGACCGAGGTGATCGCGCGCCAGAAGCTGCTCAAGCCGCTGACGCTGGTCACGCCCGACGGCGTCAAGGTCCGCATGGCCTCGCTGCGCCAGTTCAGCCCGGTGCAGCCGCTCTACGCCGCACAGCCCGACGGCACGCTGAAGAACCTGCGCGACAACGTCGTGCTGACGCCGAACTTCAAGACCGGCTTCTTCGAGACCGCCGCGGGCGAGCCGGTGACGCCGGGGTTCAAGGTCGGGGTCGGGCTGGCCCACTACGCCCGCATCTTCACGGACAGCAAGTTCCGCGAACCGTTCGGGCGCATCTTCCTGTGGACGGTGGCGTTTTCGGGGCTGACCGTGCTGTTCGCGGCGTCGCTGGGCATGCTGCTGGCGGTGCTGCTGAACTGGGACAGCCTGCGCTTCAAGGGCGCGTACCGGCTGGCGCTGTTCCTGCCCTACGCGGTGCCGGGCTTCATCTCGATCCTGATCTTCAAGGGCATGTTCAACCAGAGCATGGGCGAGGTGAACCTGGTGCTGAACGCGCTGTTCGGGGTCAAGCCGGCGTGGTTCTCGGACCCGTTCCTGGCCAAGACGATGATCCTGATCGTCAACACCTGGCTGGGCTTCCCGTACATGATGATCGTCTGCATGGGGCTCATCAAGTCGATCCCGGCCGACCTGTACGAAGCGTCCGCGGTGGCCGGCGCTGGCCCGATCACCAACTTCGTCGAGATCACGCTGCCGCTGATCCTCAAGCCGCTGACGCCGCTGCTGATCTCGTCGTTCGCGTTCAACTTCAACAACTTCGTGCTGATCACGCTGCTGACGGGCGGGCGGCCGGACTTCCTCGACATCAGCGTGCCGGCGGGCTCGAACGACCTGCTGGTGTCCTACACCTTCCGCATGGCCTTCCAGGACTCGGGGCAGCAGTTCGGCCTCGCCTCGGCCATCTCGACGGTGATCTTCTTCATCGTCGCCGCCATCACGCTGGTGCAGATGCGTTTCACGAAGCTGGCCGAGCAGTCGAGCCGCTGAACCGACACGACCAGAGAACCGGAGCCCCTCCATGGCCATCGTCCTCGACAAGTCCCAGCGCTGGCGCGTCGCCGCCGCCCACGTCTTCCTGATCGTGCTGTGCATCCTCGTGGTGTCGCCGTTCCTGATCGTGCTGTCGGTGTCGCTGCGGCCCGGCAACTTCGCCACCGGCAGCCTGATCCCCGACACCATCAGCCTCGAACACTGGAAGTTCGCCTTCGGCCTGCCCTACCCCGGCCCGGACGGCACGCTGATCGAGCCGGAGCTGCCGGTGCTGAAGTGGCTGTGGAACTCGGTGAAGATCGCCACGCTGTCGGCCTGCGTCACGCTGCTGTTCTCGACCACGGGGGCCTATGCCGTGGCGCGCATGAGGTTCCGCGGTCGCCAGCAGGTGCTGACCGGGATGATGCTGATGCAGATGTTCCCCTCGGTGCTGGCCCTCGTGGCGATCTACGCCATCTTCGACCGCATCGGCGCCGCCTTCCCCGCCTTCGGGCTGGACACGCACTGGGCGCTGCTGCTGGCGTACTCGGGCGGCATCGCGATGCACATCTGGACCATCAAGGGCTACTACGAAACCATCCCGATGGAGGTCGAGGAAGCCGCCAAGGTGGACGGCGCGACACCGTGGCAGTCGTTCCGGCTGGTGCTGCTGCCGATGGCGCTGCCGATCCTGGTGGTCGTGTTCCTGCTGGCGTTCATCGGCACGATCATCGAATACCCGGTCGCTTCCGTGCTGCTGCACCGCGAGGAGATGCTGACGCTGGCGGTGGGCACCAAGATGCTCGCCCACGAGCACAACTTCCGCTGGGGCGACTTCGCCGCGATCGCGATCCTGTCGGGTCTGCCGATCACGGTCGTCTTCATGCTGGCCCAGAAATGGATGATCGCCGGGCTCACCGCTGGCGGCATCAAGGGTTGATTTTCACCACGTCAAAAGGAGACGCTCATGCACACCCCCACTGCTACCCGACTGCTCGCCGGCCTGACGCTGGCCCTCGCCGCGGTGCTGCCCGCCCACGCCACGTCCAGCCCGGGCGAGGGCCAGGTGGCGATCAACTACAACCGCTGCGACAACAACTACGACGGCTGGGGCCTGCACGTCTGGAAGAACCCCGGCATCCCGCTGCCCGGCGTGGAGTGGTCCAACCCGATGAAGCCCAAGGGCAAGACCGACTTCGGCGTCTTCTGGCACGCCGACCTCTCCGAATTCGGCAGCACCGGCACCGTCAACTACATCATCCACAAGGGTGACACCAAGGAGCAAGGCGGGCGTGACATGAAGTTCGACGGCAAGGCCACCAAGGAAATCTGGGTGCTCAACGGCGATCGGCGCAGCTACACCTCGCTGGAAGAGGCGAAGAAGGCCCGCGAAGAAAAGCCCTGCCAGTAAGCCGGCCCACCATGACCTTGCGCCGCCTCTCGACCCGCCTGCTCGTCAGCACCAGCCTGGCCATCAGCGCCACCAGTGCGGTCGAGGCGGCGCCCCCCGTGCCGACCGACATCGCCCCTGTCGCTGCCGCCGACCCGGGCAGCACGCTGTCGCCGGACTGGAAACACGGCCCCTTCATGGAGATCTACGTCCGCGGCTACCAGGACAGCAACGGCGACGGCATCGGTGACCTGCGCGGCCTGATCGCGCGGCTGGACCACCTGCAGTCGCTGGGCATCCGCGGGATCTGGCTGATGCCGGTGATGCGCAGCCAGGACAAGGACCACGGCTACTCGACCAGCGACTACCGCGACATCGAGCAGGACTACGGCACGCTGGCCGACTTCGACGAGCTGCTGAAACAGGCCCATGCGCGCGGCATCGGCGTGATCATCGACTACGTCATCAACCACAGCGCCGCCGACCACCCGCTGTTCCGCCACGCCGAGTCGTCGCCGAAGAGCCCGTGGCGCGACTGGTACGTGTGGGAGAAGGACAAGCCGGAAGGCTGGCACATCTACGGCAACACACCCTGGTACGAAACCGACCACGGCTGGTACTTCGCCGGCTTCTACAGCGAGATGCCGGACTTCAACCTGAAGAACCCGAAGGTGCTCGACTGGCACCACGACAACCTGCGCTTCTGGCTCAACCGCGGCGTGGACGGCTTCCGCTTCGACGCGGTCGGCAACCTCGTCGAACACGGCCCGCTCGCGTGGGAAGGCCAGCCCGAGAACCACGTCATCATGAACGGCGTGCGCCAGCTGGTGGGCCGCTACGCCAACCGCTACATGGTCTGCGAGGCGCCGGGGGATCCGCTCGCGTTCGGCCAGCCGGATTCCTGCGGCTGCTCCTTCGCCTTCGGGCACCAGCACAAGCTCGTCGGCGGCGCGCTCGGCAGCCCGGCGATGCTGGAGCAGGTCGCCAGCTACTTCGAGACCGCCCCGGCGACGATGGCCACCTTCGCCTCGAACCACGACGGCTTCGCGGGCGCCCGCCTGTGGGACCGGATGCGCGGCGACGACAAGGCCTACCGCCTCGTGGCCGCGACCTACCTGCTGCAGCCCGGCACGCCCTTCCTCTACTACGGCGAGGAGATCGGCCTGGCCGGCGGCAAGGGCCTGAGCGGCGACCACAAGCTGCGCACGCCGATGAGCTGGACGGCGGACACGCAGACTGGCGGCTTCACGACCGCCGAGCCGTTCCGTGCGCTGTCGGCCAACGTGGCGACGCACAACGTCGCGGCGCAGGTCGGCGACCCGAACTCGATCCTGTCGTTCTACAAGTCGCTGATCGCGCTGCGCAACAGCCGACCCTCGCTGCAGAAGGGCCGCTACGAAGCGCCGAAATCGACCGGCTGGGTCGTCAGCTTCCAGCGCGTCCACGAGGGTGAACGTACAGTCGTCGTCCTCAACTACGGCGTCCAGCCCGCCGCCACGACCGTCGCCGGCCTGCCCGCGAAACAGGCGCTGCGCCCGCTGTGGCCCGCCGCCGGTCGCGCCACGCGCAGCAATGCGCAAGGACAGGCGCGGGTCAAGCTCGCGCCGCAATCGTTCGCCGTGTATGCCGTCGATGTCGCGAAATAAAGGGCTCCGCGCCCGCGCAACGCTGCTGTCTCTGGCCGTCGCGTTACTCGCCGGATGCGGCGGCGGTGGTGGGAGCGACACGCCTGCAGCCCCGCCGACCATCGAGGCCACCAGCATCAGCGCCGTCGCCACGGCCGACCCCGGCAGTACGCTGCCCGCGCAGTGGCAGCGCGGCGTCTTCATGGAAATCTTCGTCCGCGCCTACCAGGACAGCGACGGCGACGGCATCGGTGACCTGAAGGGGCTGACCTCGCGGCTCGATGACCTGAAGGAACTCGGCATCACGGGCCTGTGGCTGATGCCGATCCACCCGAGCCAGGACCGCGACCACGGTTACGCCGTCACCGACTACCGCGCCATCGCGCCTGAATACGGCACGCTCGCCGACTTCGACGAGCTGCTGCGCCAAGCCCACGCCCGCGGCATCGGCGTGGTCATCGACTACGTGATGAACCACAGCGCCGCCGCGCATCCGCTGTTCGCGAATGCGCGCAGCGCGGCGGACGACCCGTGGCGCGACTGGTATGTCTGGCAGAACTCGGCGCCCTCCGGCTGGAGCATCTACGGCAGCAACCCGTGGCACGGCGCCGGCAGCAACGGCGGCAGCGGCGTCGGCCATTACTTCGGCGGCTTCTGGAGCCAGATGCCGGACTTCAACCTGAAGAACGCCCGCGTCGCCGAGTGGCACCGGGACAACCTGCGCTTCTGGCTCAACCGCGGTGTGGACGGCTTCCGCTTCGACGCGGTCGGCAACCTCGTCGAAAACGGCCCCGCCGCCTGGGAAAACCAGCCGGAGAACCACGCGCTGATGGCGGCGGTGCAAGGCGTGCTCGCCAGCTACTCGCAGCGCTACCTCGTCTGCGAAGCGCCGGGCCAGCCGCGCCGCTACGCCGAGGCCGACTCCTGCGGCAGCGCGTTTGCGTTCGGGCAGCAGTACGACATCGTGTCGGCCGCCAAGGGCGACACGGCGGCCATCGCCCGCGTCGCCGCGTACCGCAACACCGCGTCTGACACGCTGGCCGGCTTCGCGTCGAACCACGACGGCTTCGCGGGCGAGCGGCTGTGGGACCAGCTCGGCGGCGATGGGGCCAGGATGCGGCTCGCAGCGGCGACCTACCTGCTGTCGTCGCCCACCGCGTTTGTCTACTACGGCGAAGAGATCGGCATGGCGGGCGCCAGCGGCCTGAGCGGCGACCCCCGGCTGCGCACGCCGATGAGCTGGACCGGCAGCACGGCGAACGCCGGCTTCACCACCGGCCGCCCGTTCCGCGCGCTGTCGGCCAACGTCGCCAGCGCCAATGTGGCGGCGCAGCGCAACGACCCGGCCTCGCTGCGCTCGTTCTACCGCGACGTGATCGCGCTGCGCCAGTCGCTGCCCGCGCTGACGCTGGGCCAGTACGGCGGCGCGCTGGCGCAGGACACGCGGATGCAGTTCCGCCGCGTGCTGACCACCGCCGTCGGCACGGAGACCGTCTGGGTCGGCTTCAACTACGGCGACCGGGCCGCGACGCTCGACCTCGCCGACCTGCCTGCCGGGATGACGCTGCGCCGCCACTGGCCGGCGGGCAGCGCCGACGTGAGGCTCGACGCGCAGGGCCGCGCCTCGGTAACGCTGCCGGCCCGCTCGTTCGCGGTGCTGCAGGCGACGCAGGCGCCATGAACCGCCGCCGCTGGCTGGTGTCAGCGTCCGGTGTCGCGCTGACAGGCGCGGGCGCGGGCTGTGGCCATGCCCCAGGTCCGACGGACGACACCCGCCCGATCCGCGATCCGGCGCTGTGGCCGTTCGCCTCGGACAGCCCGTGGAACACGCCGCTCGGCGACGGCGCCCGCTACGCGGCGATCCGCAGCCCCGGCTTCGACCCGACCGCCGGCGCCCGGATCAACACGCGGCAGTGGAGCCACCCGGTCTTCATCGCCGAGGCAGATGATCCGATCGTGGCGCTGCACCTGCTCGGCCAGAGCCGCCCGGTGCGGGTGCAGCGTGTGCCGCCGCGGGCCCAGCCGGACCCGATGGCCGACGGCTCGCTGCTGCTGATCGACGTGCCGCGGCGCAGCGTGGTCGAGCTGTGGCGGGCCGAGCGGGTGGGACCGGACCGGATCGTGGCAGAGGCCATCGCCGTCAACGCGCTGACCGGCCCTGGCATGGGCGGCACCTGGCAGGGGATCCGGGCCAGCGGTGGCTCGGCGCTGGGGGGCCTGATCCGTCAGGGCGAGCTGGAACACGGGATCGCCCATGTGCTCGCGCTGGCGGTGCCGCCACAGGCGCTCAACCGGCTCGGGCCGCAGGGCAAGGCCTGGGTCTGGCCCGCCGCAGCTGCCGACGACGGCGACGGGCGGCGCTACGGCACGGCCGGAAATCTGCACCTCGGCAGCCTGCTGGCGCTGCCACCCGAGGTCACGCTGGACGCGCTGGGGCTGCAGCCCGGGCCGGAAACCGTGCTCGCCCGGGCGCTGCAGGACTTCGGCGCCTGCATCACCGACACAGTGCGGGAAGGCGGCCCGGTCGCGTTCCAGGGCGAACCAGCGGTCCATGACAGCGCAGCCCGCCTCCGCCCCGAGGCGCTGCGCGCGCTGGTCGCGCGGCTGCAGGTGGTCATCAACCATGCGCCGCGCAGTGTCGGCGGCGGTGGTCGGCGGCGGACACGGACGGCACCGGCGTTCGGCCGAGGCTGACCGGCCCTGCGCCGGCCGAGCGAGGCCCTCCCGGTCACTCCACCACGCCGCCGCGATCAAACCGCGTGATCACCCCCGCCACCTGCGACAGCGGCAGCACCTCGTCGACACCGTTCAAGCGGATCGCCTCCATCGGCATGCCGAAGACGGTGCAGCTTGTCTCGTCCTGCGCCACCGTGCGGGCGCCTCGGTCGTGCAGCTGCTTCATCCCGCGTGCACCGTCATTGCCCATGCCAGTGAGCAGGATGGCCAGTGCCTGCGCCCCGGCACAGTCGGCCACGGACTGGAACAGCACATCGACCGACGGCTTGTGGCGGTTCACGGGCGGCCCGTCGCCCACCACGGCGAAGTACTGCCCGCCCGCCTTGCGCAGCTGCAGGTGGCGCCCGCCTGGGGCGATCAGGACGAGACCGCGCTCCACCCGGTCGCCGTTCCGGGCTTCGCGCACACGCACCGCACAGGCACTGTCGAGGCGCTGTGCATACATCGCCGTGAACTTCTCCGGCATGTGCTGCACGATGACGATGCCCGGGCTGTCCTCGGGCAAGCTCCGCAGCACCGCCTCGATCGCCTGCGTTCCGCCGGTGGAGGCGCCGATCAGGACCGGCCGGTCTGCCCCCGCCGGCCCGGTCACCTGCTCCACCGGGCGCGGACGCAAGCGGGCGGCCTGCTTCAGGGTCTGCACGAGCGTGTGCGTGGACAGCAGCAGAAACTGCTGCAGACCTTCGCGCGGTCGACCCAGCACCGCCACGCCACCCGCGGCCAGCGCGGCCAGCGCCGCCGCGCCGCGCTCCTCCCCCAGACCCGTCCACAGCACCGTCGGGATCGGCCGCTCGTCCCGCAGCCCCCGCAGGAAGGCCGGTACATCCACCCCCGGGATGTCGAGGTCGAGCAGCAGCACATCCGGAGGATTCCTGCGCACCGCCGGCAGCGCGGTCTGCGGCGTGGGCGCGCTGCCCACCAGCGCAATGTCGGGGTTGTCACGCAGCAGGTGCTGCAGGGACTGGCGCACGACGGCCGAGTGGTCGACCACGAACAGCCGGATGGCGGCGGACGGGCTCACAGCGGCACCGCCTCGATCTGCGGCGCCTGCGGGCCGACGGTCCAGCGCAGCCGCCGGTACACCGCCCCACCGACATCGGCGGACACCACCCGCACACCCTGCGCCGCCAGTGTCCCGAGCGCCCACTGTGCGTTGACGTCGCCCACGCTGGTGGACGACACGATGCCCGGAAACATGTTGCCGCCACCCACCACATAGGCCTCGCACAGCGGCACCCGGATGCCATGCGTCTGCAGCAGCTGCGCCATGGCCTGCAGCGCCCGGTCCGCCTGCGCGGCGGAGGCGGCTGCGCCGTGCGTGGACGTCCGCGTGTAGACGAAGTGGCACATGGCGCCCACCGTGCGGCGCGGGTCCGTGAGCACGATGGCCACGCAGGAACCCAGCAGCGTCTCCAGCCGGTCCCCGCGCAACCCCAGCGCGACATCGCCCGGGTGCAGCGTCACCACACGCGACGCCTTCACCGCGGGGAAGCCAGTGGTTTGCGGAACACACCGGGCGCCAGCGGCTGCAGCGGGGTGTCGCACGGCACCCGGCATTCGGCGGTCCCGATGAAGAACAGCCCGCCCGGGCGCAGCCGTGCCAGCACACGCTCCACCACGGCACGCTTGGTGTCATGGTCGAAATAGATCAGCACGTTGCGCAGGAACACGACATCGAACGGCCCCAGCGGCTCGATCGGCCGGCACAGGTTGAGCTGGCCGAACTGCACCCGCTCGGTCAGCCGCGCCTGGATCTGCACCAAGCCCTCGGCCTCGCCCTCGCCGCGCAGGCAGTAGCGCCGGAGCCGCTGCGGCGACACGCAGCGCAGCCGTGCCTGCGGGTAGACCGCCTGCCGGGCGCTGCGCAGCACGCGGTCGCTGATGTCGGTGCCCAGGACCGACCAGCCGACGCCCAGCAGCCCCTGCTGCTGCAGATCCGACAACAGCATGGCGATGCTGTAGGCCTCGTCGCCAAAGGACGAGGCCGCGCTCCAGACCGCCAGCGACGTCGGCCGCTGGCGGATCAGCAGCTGCTCCAGCAAGTCGAAATGCTGGGGTTCGCGGAAGAAATAGGTTTCGTTGGTGGTGAGCAGGTCCACGGCGATCTGGAACTCGCCCGCATCCGCCTCTCCGGTGATGCGGTGCAGGTAGGCCTCGAAACTGTCCAGCGCAAGGCGGTGCATGCGGGGCGACAGCCGGGCGCTGACCAGGGCCTTCTTGCTGTCGTTCAGCGACAGGCCGATGCTCGACTGCATCAGGTCGGCGATCTGGCGGTAGGTGGTGTCGCTCAGTTCCTGCATGTGGATCGGCTTGTGGATCGGCCTGTGGATCGAAGTCTCTGCCGGACGGTTCACCAGGCCGGTGCCGCCATCCCGACCTCCTGGGCCGACCCGCACAGGCTGGCCATTTCCTGCACATCCAGCGCACGGTCGGGATCGAGCAGGAAGACGAAGCGCTGGCCCAGCTTGGCGATGCCGCAGATGAAGTCCCGGCGCACCGTGGTGCCGAAATCCGGGGGCGGCTCGATGTGCTCGGCGCCGATCTTCAGGACTTCGCTCACCGCGTCGACGAGCAGCCCCAGCTCCGCGCGTTCCCCGGACCGCACCGCATCGAAGATGACGATGCAGCTCTTCTTGCCGATCCGGGTGGCCGGCCGGCCGAAGCGGGCATTGAGGTCGATCACCGGCAGCACCGCGCCGCGCAGGTTGATGACCCCGCGCAGGAACTTCGGCATCAGCGGCACGGTGGCCATCGGGCCGCACTGGATGATCTCGCGCACTGTGCGGATGTCCATGCCCAGCACCTCCTCGCCCAGCCAGAAGGTGAGGTACTGGGCGGGCGCCGGGGCGACAGCGCTGCCGCTGGCCGTGGTCGGTGGGTTCGGGTTCATCTGCAGCTCCCGGGATCAGTAGGGGCGGAAATTGCCGCGGGTGCCGTTGCCCAGCACCGACGGCGTGGGCGATGGCGACGCAGAGGCGGACGCTCCCCTGGAAGAACGCACCGGCGCGCGCATCGGCGAGCCAGGGGCCCGGCGATCCGATCCGGTCAGGTGGCCCGCATGGAACTCGCCGCGCCCCCGCGACAGCGCCGGCGCCGCAACCGCATGGCCCGGGTCCAGGCTGAAGAACGCCACCGACTCCAGCAGCTGCTCGGCCTGGCCGGACAGTTCCTCCGACGTGGCCGCCAGCTCCTCGGACGCCGAGGCGTTCATCTGCGTGGCGTTGCTGAGCTGCCCCATGGCGCTGCTGATCTGGTTGACCGACTGGCTCTGTTCCTGCGAGGCGGCGGCGATCTCCTGCACCAGATCGGAGGTCTTGCGGATGGACGGCACGATCTCGTCCAGCAGCCGGCCAGCGCGCTCGGCCGTGGAGACGCTGTCGCTGGCGAGGTTGCCGATCTCCTTGGCCGCCTCCTGGCTGCGTTCGGCCAGCTTGCGCACCTCGTCGGCCACCACCGCGAAGCCCTTGCCATGCTCGCCAGCCCGTGCCGCCTCGATGGCCGCGTTGAGCGCCAGCAGATTGGTCTGGTAGGCGATGTCGTCGATGATGCCGATCTTCTGGGCGATCTGCTTCATGGCCATCACGGTCTGCGTCACGGCCGCCCCGCCTTCGCTGGCCTCCTTGCTGGCCTTGGAGGCCATCACGTCGGTCACCCGGGCGTTGTCGCTGTTCTGGCCGATGGAGACCGACATCACGTCGATCGAGGCAGTCGTCTGCGTCACCGAACTGGCCTGTTCGCTGGCCGACTGCGACAGCGACTGCGCCGTGGCACTCACCTGCCCGGCCGCCCCGGTCAGCGCATTGGCCGCGGCCCGCACCTCCTCGATCACCATGGCCAGCTTCTCGGCGCTGGTGTTGGCGTCCTGCTTGACCTGGTGGAAGACGCCGTCGGCCTCGCGCGTGATGCGCTGGGTCAGATCCCCTTCGGCCAGACCGGAAAAGACCCGCCCGACGTCCTCGATGAGGCTGGACAGCTTGTCGCTGGCGGAGTTGGCGTCGTTGCGGACCTGGGCAAACGTGCCCTCGTAGGGGCGCTCGATGCGCTGCGACAGGTCGCCGCCGGACAGCGCGGCCATCAAGCGGCCGATGTCGCCGAAGATCGTCGCGGTCGTGTCCACCAGGGCGTTGACCCCTTCGCACAGCACCTTGACCGAGCCGCTCTTGCCCTCCAGCGGAACGCGCTGCGACAAGTCTCCCCGCATGGCGGCCACCGTCACCGCCTGCGCCTGCTCGACCGACTGGCTGAGCATGCGGGTCATGCTCACCTCCGCCGTGACGTCGGAGGCGATCTTGACCACCTTGGTGACACGGCCCGTCTCGTCGCGGATCGGCGCATAGATGCCGCGGATCCACACCGGCTGTCCGCTCCGGTTGACCCGCATGAACACATCGTTCTGCGGACGCCCCTGGCCGATGTCGCGCCAGAAGTCGGCGTAGGCCGGCAGGCAGGCCTGTGCCGGATCCATGAACATGCGGTGGTGCTTGCCGACGATCTCCTCGATGCGGTAGCCCATCAGGCCGAGGAAGATCTGGTTGGCCGAGGTCACCTGGCCCTGCGGATCGAATTCGACATACGCCGACACGGCATCGATCGCCGCCAGCGTGCCCAGGTGGTGCTGCCGGACCGTCTCGGCCGCGCTCAGGCGCCGTTCGAGGTCGGCCACGGACTGTTCGGCCTCGGCCCGGGCGCGGGCCTGCACCTCGACCTCGGCCTCCAGGCGGGACAGTTCGTCGCCCGCGAAGGTGCGGGCAAGCCAGGAAGTTTGGGACTGGGTCATGGAGGTATCCGGCCGATGGCTACACGGCCCTATCGGCAGCAGACGGGCAGGCTTGAGCACGAGGCCGCCGAGACCGGCCCGGCTCTACATGGAAGCCTTGACACAAACTTAACGTCGCGGTGCTAGATTGCAGATCGCTCCCAGGCTGGATCCGTACACATGAAGACAAGCACCCTCGCCGCTCTCCTGATCGTTACCGGCGCGGCCGGTACCAGCTACTGGTGGCTCCAGCGCCCACCCGCGGCGAACACCACCAACACGGCCCCGATGGCCGCCGGCTCGGCCGCCAATGGCGCACCAGCACCCGCCGGCGGCACACGGGCGGGGCCCCAGACCGTCAGCATCGCCCTGGCGCAGCAGCAGGATGTCCCGGTCTCGATCGAGGCGGCCGGCAGCGTCGTGGCCCTCGACAGTGTCGAGATCCGGCCGCAGACCACTGGCATCGTGACCGAGGTGGCCGTCACCGAAGGCCAGGCGGTCCGGCGCGGCGACCTGCTGTTCAAGCTCGATGACCGGGCCGAGCGCGCCAACCTGGAAAAGGCCCGCGCCCAGCTCGCCCGGGACAAGGCGACCCAGGCCGACATCGAACGCCAGCTGACCCGCTCGCGCGAGCTGTTCGAGCAGAACTTCATCGCCCGCAACGCCGTGGACAGCCTGCAGACGCAGCTCGACGCCCAGCTCGCCGCCGTGCGCGCCAGCGTGGCGGCGGTGCAGTCCACCGAGGTCGCGCTGAGCAACGGCGTGCTCAAGGCGCCGATGGGCGGCCGGGCCGGCGCGATCAGCGTCGTCAAGGGCAGCCTCGTGCAGCCGGGCGGCGCGGCGATGGTGACGCTGACGCAGATGGACCCGATCGGCGTGAGCTTCACGCTGCCGGAAAACCAGCTTGGCGCGCTGCGCAAGGCGGACAAGGAACTGGCGAAGGAAGGTGGCGTGCCGCTGACCGTGCAGTTGCCCGGCGAGCGGCGCGGACAGCCGGCGGTCGCGCTGCCCGGCAGCGTGAGCTTCATCGACAGCGGCGTGGACGCCACCACCGGCACGATCCGCGTCAAGGGCAAGCTGGTCAATGAAGGCCGGCAGCTCTGGCCAGGCCAGTACGTGACGGTCAAGCTGACGCTGCGCACGGTCAAGGACGCCATCGTCATCCCGCAGGCGGCCGTGATCGTGCGCGGCAACGAGCGCTCGGTCTACGTGGTCGATGCCGAGGGCAAGGCGCAGATGAAGCCGGTGCAGATGCGCCAGCCGCTGGGCGAGCTGGTGGTGGTCGAGGGCGTGGCGGCGGGCGAGAAGGTCATCGTCGAGGGCAAGCAGAACCTGCGCCCCGGCACGCCGGTGAAGGAAGCCGCCAGTGGTGGTGGCAGCGGCAGTGGTGGCAAGGGCGCCAGCGCGGCACCAGCCCCGGCCAGCGGAGCCTCACGATGAGCTTCACCGAACATTTCATCCGCCGTCCGGTGATGACGGTGCTGCTGAACCTGGCGATCGTGCTGGCCGGGCTGGTGGCGCTGGACAAGATCCCGGTCGCCGCGCTGCCGAGCTACAACACGCCGGTGATCCAGGTCTCGGCCGACCTGCCGGGTGCCAGTCCCGACACGATGGCGAGTTCCGTCGCGCTGCCGCTGGAGAAGCAGTTCTCGACCATCGCCGGCCTGGCCACGATCAGCTCGACCAACACGCTCGGCCGCAGCGCGATCACGCTCGAATTCGAGGCCAGCCGCAACATCGACGCCGCGGCGGTGGACGTGCAGGCCGCGCTGTTCCGTGCCCAGCGCACGCTGCCGGCCGACATGGGCTCGCCGCCGTCGTACCGCAAGGTGAACCCGGCGGACGCCCCGGTGCTGCTGCTGGCGATGACGTCGCCGTCGATGTCGATGTCGGACCTCAACGAGTTCGCCGAGAACCTGATCGCGCCCAGCCTGTCCACCATCAACGGCGTGGCGCAGGTGTCGATCTTCGGCCAGAAGCGGTTCGCGGTGCGCATCCGCGTCAAGCCGGAGACGCTGGCGCAGCGCGGCCTGACGCTGGACGAGCTGCGCGCCGCGCTGGCCGGAGCGAACGCCAACTCGCCGGTCGGCACGCTCGACGGCCCGCGCCAGACCCTCACCATCGTCGCCAACCGCCAGCTCGCCAGCGCGCGCGAGTTCGGCAACCTGATCGTCGCCACCCGCAACGGCGCGCCGATCCGGTTGCGCGATGTCGCCGACGTGCAGGACAGCGTCGAGACCGCCAAGACCTTCGCCAGCTTCAACGGCGAGCCGTCGATCACGCTGGCCGTGCAGCGCCAGCCGGATGCGAACACCGTCGAGGTGGTGGACCGCGTCAAGGCGATGCTGCCGCGCTTCGAGACCCAGCTGCCCGCCTCCGTCACGCTGACCCCCACCAACGACCGCTCGCTGTCGATCCGCGAGGCGCTGCACGACGTCAACCTCACGCTCGCCCTGACGGTGGTGCTGGTGGTGCTGGTGATCTTCATCTTCCTGCGCCGGGTGGCCGCGACCCTGATCCCGGCGCTGTCCTTGCCCGTGTCGCTGATCGGCGCGCTGTCGCTGCTCTACGCGGGCGGCTACAGCCTGAACAACGTCTCGCTGCTCGGCATCACGCTGGCGGTCGGGCTGGTGGTGGACGACGCGATCGTGATGCTGGAGAACATCGTCCGCCACATCGAGGACGGCATGGCCCCGTTCGAGGCGGCGATCAAGGGCGCGCGCGAGATGGCGTTCACCATCCTGTCGATCTCGGTCTCGCTGGTGGCGGTGCTGATCCCGATCTTCTTCATGCCGGGGGTGATCGGGCTGCTGTTCCACGAGTTCGCGGTCGTCGTCGGGCTGTCGATCCTGGTGTCGGCCGTCGTGTCGCTGACGCTGGTGCCGATGCTGGCCAGCCGCTTCCTGCGCCACCACGCGCCCCAGGAGGAATCGGCGCTCGGCCGCTGGTTCGAGCGGGGCTTCGACGCCGTGCTGCGCCTCTACGGCCGCACGCTCGACTGGGCGCTGGCGACCCGCTGGGTGGTGCTGGTGTTCGCGCTGGGCACCTTCGTGGCGACGGCGGTGCTGTTCGTGCAGATCCCCAAGGGTTTCTTCCCCGAGGAGGACATCGGGCAACTGCAGGTCACGGTCGAGGCGTCGGAAGACATCTCCTTCGAGGCCATGCTCAAGGTCCAGTCCCGGCTCGCCGCCATCGTCCAGAAGGAGCCCGCCGTCCACGCCGTCAGCTCGTTCACCGGCGGAGGTGGCGGCTCGACCCAGAACACCGGCCGGATGTTCGTCACGCTCAAACCCCGCGACCAGCGCCCGCCGATGGCCGAGGTGGTGGACAGCCTGCGCAAGAAGACGCGCGGCATCCCCGGCGTGCAGGTCTTCATGCGCCCGGTGCAGAACCTGCAGCTCGGCGGCCGGCAGAGCAAGAGCCGCTACCAGTACACGCTGCAGAGCGTGAGCGCCGACTCGCTCAACGAGTGGGCGAGCAAGCTGCAGGGCAAGCTGCGCGACGACCCGCTGTTCCGCGACATCACCAGCGACTCGCAGCAGCGTGGTCTGCAGGCGAGCCTGCAGATCGACCGCGACAAGGCCGCCCTGCTCGGCGTGTCGATGGCCGACCTGCGCAGCGCCCTCTACAGCGCCTTCGGCGAGCGGCAGGTCTCCACCATCTACGCCCCCAGCAACACCTACCAGGTGCTGATGGAAGCGGCCGAAGGTGACAAGCAGTTCGAGGACGCCTTCAACAAGATCTCGCTGCGCAGCAAGTCCGGCGCGCTGGTGCCGCTGAGCGCGTTTGCCACCGTCCAGCGCACGATCGGCCCGACGGCAGTGAACCACCAGGGGCAGTTGCAGGCCGTGACGCTGAGCTTCAACCTTGCGCCCGAGGTGCCGCTGGGCACGGCGACCGCCAAGCTCGACAGCTACGTGCGCGAGCTGCAGATGCCCGCCACGCTCATCGGCACCTACGGCGGTGACGCGGCCGTGTTCCAGGACTCGCAGTCCGGCCAGCTCCTGCTGCTCGGGCTGGCGATCCTGGTGATCTACCTGCTGCTGGGGGTGCTGTACGAGAGCTACATCCACCCGCTGACCATCCTGGCGGGGCTGCCCTCGGCGGCGGTGGGGGCGCTGCTGACGCTGACGCTGTTCGGCATGGACCTGACGCTGATCGCCACCATCGGCCTGCTGATGCTGATCGGCATCGTCAAGAAGAACGCGATCATGATGATCGACTTCGCGCTGGACGCACAGCGCCACCAGGGCATGACCCCCGTCGAGGCGATCCGGCAGGCCTGCCTGCTGCGGCTGCGGCCAATCGTGATGACGACGCTGGCAGCACTGATGGGCGCGCTGCCGATCGCGCTTGGGCTGGGCGCCGGGGCGGAGCTGCGTCAGCCACTCGGGCTGGCGGTGGTCGGCGGGCTGATCGTGTCGCAGTTCGTCACGCTCTACATCACGCCCGTGCTCTACGTGACGCTGGACCGCTGGAGCGGGCGGGGTCCGATCGCCGATCCGGAGGTCCGGGAGCAGCCCGCCTGACACGGGAACATCCTCCACCCCCACAACGGCCACCCATTCGGTGGCCGTTGTGCCATGCAGACAAGGGGGCCGTTTCGCGACCACTTCTGGTTAACTCTCAAGGATACGTTTGTATCAATAAATTACATTTGGTAACGAATCGTTTACCTTGAGGAGAGCGCCTTTGAGCCCCGCGAACCCCCCCACGACACCCCTCCCGCCGAACACGGCTGGTGCAGCTCGGCCTCGGTGCCAGCGCCCTCGGCAGCCTGCTGGTCTTCGGCCAGATCGCCGAGGCCCAGGTCACGGTCGAGCCCATCGACACCCCGCGCTCGCTCAAGACCGTGCCGCGGCCCGAGCCGGCCAATCTCGGCGAGTTCGTGCAGAACAAGACCGAGGCAATCGCGCTGGGCAAGGCGCTGTTCTGGGACATGCAGCTCGGCAGTGACGGCAAGACCGCCTGCGCCTCGTGCCACTTCCAGGCCGGCGCCGACAGCCGCGGCAAGAACCAGATCTCGCCCGGCCTGAACCGCATGGCGTCGCTGACGTCGCCGAATCCGGACACCACCTTCCAGCTCGGCGGCGTGAACTACCAGTTCAAGCTCGACGACTTCCCGCTGCACAAGCTGGCCGATCCGAACAACCGCAACTCGTCGGTGCTGCGCTCGGTCAACGACGTGGTGTCGTCGCAGGGCGTGTTCAACGAGCAGTTCCTCGGCGTGATCGGCACCTTGCTGCCGGGCGCCTACCTGCTGCCCTTCACCAACGGCACCTACCCGCAGGACGCCTTCGCCACCTGGTACGGCTCCACCACCGAGCAGCGCCAGTTGGTGGCCGACCCGGTCTTCCGCGCCAGCGGCGCCAACACGCGCCGTGTCGAGCCGCGCAACTCGCCCACCGTCATCAACGCGGTCTTCAACTTCCGCAACTTCTGGGACGGTCGTGCCGAGTTCGTCTTCAACGGCGTCAACCCCTTCGGGCTGCGCGACCCGAACGCGCGTGTCTACAAGAACACCCTGGCCGGCTCGACCTGGTCGATGCAGCCCACGCAGGTGCGCATCGACAACGCCAGCCTGGCCTCGCAGGCCTCCGGCCCGCCGGGCAGCGACTTCGAGATGAGCGCGCATGGCCGCAACTTCCCCGACGTGGGGCGCAAGCTGCTGTACCTGCGCCCGCTGCAGGGCCAGCAGGTCAGCACCACCGACAGCGTGCTGGCCGGCCGCCGCCACAGCTCCGGCCTGGGCCTGAGCGAGGCCAACTACGCCGCGATGGTGAAGAAGGCCTTCCGCCCAGAGTGGTGGAACAGCGACAAGCTGATCCAGGTGAACCCGGACGGCACCAAGGTGCTGACCACGATGGTGGCCAACCCCACGGCCAGCCAGTACACCCAGATGCAGCAGAACTTCAGCCTGTTCTTCGGGCTGGCGCTGCAGCTCTACCAGGCCACGCTGGTCTCGGACGACGCGCCCTTCGACCGCTTCCTCGGCGGCAATTCCAGTGCGATGTCCACCCGCGCGCAGCAGGGCATGGGCGTCTTCTTCGGCAAGGGCAATTGCGCCTCCTGCCACGGCGGTGCGGAGTTCACCAACGCCAGCGTGCGCAAGATGCTCGCCACGCCGATGGCGCGCATGCCCATGGGCAACGGCGGCGTGGCGGTCTATGACGAAGGCTTCTACAACATCGGCGTGCGGCCGACGCTGGAAGACCTCGGCGCGGGCGGCCGGGATCCGTTCGGCAACCCGCTGGCGCTCTCGGCGCTGGCACAGATCAGCAACACCCGGGTGCGGGAGCTGGTCGGCATCAGCCCGAACCTGACCGTCTCGCCGGGCGAACGGGTGGCCGTCAGTGGCCACTTCAAGACCCCGACGCTGCGCAACGTCGAGCTGACCGGCCCCTACTTCCACAACGGCGGCGCGGCCACGCTGCACCAGGTGGTCGAGTTCTACAACCGCGGCGGCGACTTCCACGACCAGAACCTCGCCGATCTGGACGCGGACATCACCAACCTGAACCTCAGCACCGACGAGAAGACCGCCCTGGTCGAGTTCATGAAGGCGCTGACCGACGACCGCGTGCGCTTCCACGCCGCGCCGTTCGACCACCCGCAGCTGCTGGTGCCCAACGGCCACGCCGGCTCGACCAACTCCGTCACCAACGACGGCACCGGCCGGGCGGTGGACAGCATGCTGACCATCCCCGCGGTGGGCGCCTCGGGCTACAGCAAGTCGGCCACACCGGGCAACTTCCTGAACACGCACCACTCGGGCCAGCCGATCGTGCAGCTCAAGACCCCGGGCGGCAATTGCCTGGCGCCGAACACCTCGCTGCTGACGCTGCTGACGGCCGATCTGCAAGGCAAGGGCTGCACGACCGCGAGCAGCCAGCGCTTCCAGATCATTCCGGAAGCCGACGGCAGCATGCGGCTGGTGATGCAGCACAACGGCTCGCTGGTGCAGGGATCGGCCCTCCAGCTGGCCGGGCTGACCATCACCAGCGGCGGCAGCAACGGCCTGACGCTGCAGCACTGGCGCCTGGAAGACCTGGGCAACGGCTTCACGCTGCTGCGCAACCGCGCCAGCAACCTGTGCGTCGAGCTGACGCCGGACCTGCTGCTGGGCAACAAGGCCACCCAGCAGAGCTGCTCCAGCGCGAAGACGAACCAGCTCTTCCGCGTGACGCCGATCTGATCGGCCGCGCTCAGCGGCGCCCGGACAGCAACAGTCCGGGCAGCCCGCTCGCCCGCCGCGTTCGCCGCTGCAGCGCCTGGGCCCACACCGCGGGGTCCGGCGCCACCAGCGTGAACGCGGCTTTTGCACGTGTGATGCCGGTGTAGACCAGCTCCCGGGTCAGCACCGGATTCAGGTGCGGCGGCAGCACCAGCGCGACGTGCTCGAACTCCGAGCCCTGCGACTTGTGCACCGTCATCGCGAAGGCGGTCTCGATCGCCGCCAGCCGGCTCGCCATCACCGAGCGCGGCGGCTGGCCCTCCCCTTCCAGCAGCCAGACCCGCAGGCTCGCCCCGCCCTCCACGCCCGGCAGCGCCACGCCCACATCGCCGTTGTAGACGCCGAGCGCGGCGTCGTTGCGCGTGATCATCACCGGCCGGCCGGCGTACCACTCGCCGTGGCGGGCGATGGCGCCGCGGCTGCGCAGGTGGGTCTCGATGCGGGCGTTCAGGCCGGTCACGCCCCAGTCGCCTTCGCGCAAGGCGCACAGCAGCCGCACACGCTCGAAGGCGCGCACGACACGCACGACCCAGGCCTGGTGCGCCACGGCATCGCCAGCGGGCGGCCGTTGCCGCAGCTCCGCCAGGTAGAGGTCATAGCCGATCGGCGCGCCGTCGCGGCCCTGCAGCGCCAGCCCCAGCACGGCGGGCAAGGCCTGCGCCTCGGTCAGCGCCAGGCGCTGCACGGCAGGATCGCGGCGGCGGAATACCGCATCCGCTGCGCGCACATCGCCCGCGTTGACCGCCTTGGCCAGCTCGCCGATGGCCCCCTGGAAGCGCCGGCTCTCGCGCAGCATCACCGTCTGCTGCGCAAGCGCGGGCAGCGGCGTGCCGGGGACATGGCGCAGCGCGGGCGGCACCGTGTTGCCCGTGCAGGCCGCGATCCAGGCGACGCTGTCGGCGTCGTACTGGCCGCGCTCGGCCTGTCCGCAGAGGTCGCCGAGCACCGCGCCGGCTTCGACCGAGGCGAGCTGGTCCTTGTCGCCCAGCAGCACCAGCCGCGCCCGCGCGGGCAGCGCCGCCAGCAGCGCGGCCATCATCTCCAGGTGGACCATCGAGGCCTCGTCCACCACCAGCAGGTCGACGTCCAGCGGGTGGCGGGCGTCGTGGCGCAGCGCGCGGGTGTCGGGGCGGGCGCCGAGCAGGCGGTGCAGCGTCAGGGCTTCCTTCAAACGGTTGGCGAGCAGCGCCCAGTCGAGCACGCCGGGCAGCGCGGCGCCGAGCTGGCCGAGCGCCTGGTCGATCGACTGTTTCAGGCGGGCGGCGGCCTTGCCTGTCGGGGCGGCGAGCGCGATGCGC
>OFSF01000217.1_pt1 | contig 23855 bp, 21 predicted proteins | sample 1543271 | NCBI WGS metagenome assembly OFSF01 (sample SAMN07774227, study PRJEB24372) | wastewater metagenome | isolation source: Exp Tend VB 100WW | collected 2016-02
GTCCCCGTAGCTCAGTGGATAGAGCAACCGCCTCCTAAGCGGTAGGTCGCAGGTTCAACTCCCGCCGGGGACGCAATAAATTAATGATCTAAAGTAAAACGTTTCATAGCTTTTGGTGCCCACCAATTTCGTTCACCAAATAATCGCATTAATGCTGGAACCAGTAATGCACGCACCAATGTTGCATCTAAAATAATTGCAAATGCCACACCAAAGCCCAGCATTTTAATTGAGGTAACACCGCTTAACATAAAAGAAGCAAAGACAATTGCTAATAAGCCAGCTGCTGCGGTAATAATTCGAGCTGATCTTTGCAAGCCAGTTGCTACAGCTTCAATGTTTGATCGACCAGCATCGTGTTCCTCTTTAATTCGAGAAAGCAGGAATAGCTCGTAATCCATAGATAATCCAAATGCAACAACTGCAACTAAAATAATTGACCCAGTATCAACTGAGCCAGTAACAGTGAAATCACCGACCAACCACTTCAGGTGACCCTCTACAAATATCCAAGTGATCACACCTAAGGTGGCACTAAGTGAGAGAATATTTAGAATTATTGCTTTGATCGGCAAGATGATGGATCCAGTAAATACGAAGAGTAGGACTAATACGCCGATTGCAATCCACAGCAGCGCCCACGGCATTGTTTTAGCAATACCTATTTGAGTATCTGCGTAATCGGCTGCAACTCCACCAACCAGTGTTTGATCAGGAGCATTAATCTGCCTAATCTTTTTAATCATCACTTCAGCTTCAGGCGTTCTTGGACCCATGGAATGAATTGCAATAACCCGAACATCATTTCCAAGTATTTGCGGCTCACCCACTCTGACTACGCCCTCAACTTTAGCGACCGAGGATGTGTATTGAGTTATCTGAGTAATTTTTGTCGCGCCACCTGGAATGATAATTTCAATTGGATTACCTTCTTGCCCAGGAAATCTTTCGGTAATTAACTGAGCAGCGTACGCTGCTGGATTACTTGCTGGTAAAACTCTTGAATCAACTTGTGAGAAAACTATATTAGTAATTGGCGCAGCAAGAACTCCTAATGCAATCAAACTTAAGGTAACAACAGAGATTGGTTTTGCCATTACAAATCTAGCAGTCTGTGCCCATCTGCCATCTTCTTTAGGTTTTAATGCAGATTTTCTAACTACTGCTTTATCAATACGCTTACCAAGAATTGCTAGTAAGGCTGGTAATGCAATTAATGAACCAAGGACTGCCATGATTACAACTGTTACACCTGCATATCCAAATGATTTTAAGAACATTAGCGGGAAGAGCATTAAAGCGGCCAAAGTAATAACAATTGTTAAGCCAGAGTAAAAAACTGTCTTTCCTGCAGTTGCAACAGTTCTCTTGATTGCCTCATCTACTGACTTACCGGAGTGAAGCTCTTCTCTAAAGCGATTAACAATTAATAGCGAGTAATCAATACCTAAGCCAAGACCAAGTCCTGTAATCAGGTTTAGAGCAAAAACACTGACGCCTGTAAAGAGGGTCAATAGATAAATAATTAACAATGAGCCAAGAATTGCAGATACTCCAACTAATAGTGGCATTGCACTTGCAACTAAGCCACCAAAAACAAAGACTAATAAAATGAAGGTCAAAGGTATTGATATTGCTTCAGATAGTTTCAAATCATCAGCAATTTTAGTATTAATCGCGTGGGCGAATACTCCAGTACCGCTGGCATAGATTGTTAAATTCTCAAACTTTCCATCGTATTTTTCTTGAATTCTTTTGCCTAGACCTTGCACAGTATCCCACTCGACATCTTCGCTATAGACAAACAAAAATGCAGATTTAGAATCAGAGCTCTTTAAAGATGGTGCACCACCCGCGCTCCAATAAGAAAGTGTTGAACCGACTCCCGCTTCAGATTTAAGAGCGGTTTCAAGTTTTGTGGCAGAGGCAACAACATCAGGTTCGGTTAGCCCATCTTTTGTTTCAACAACTAGGACTACTGCTGGGTCCTTAACTTTGAACACATCTGTTAGATACTCAAAAGCTTTACTTGAATCACTTTTTGGATCGTTATAGCCACCACTATCAAGTTTGCCAAAAACTGATGACCCGATTACACCTGCAGACAAAATAGCGACTATGAATATTGAGAAAATAAGTTTTTTACGGTTAACAATTAATGAGCCTAGTTTTACAAACATGTTCACCTATTCAGTAAGTTTTGATGTTAGCGGGTAGACTTATATTCTAATGAAGAATGATTCAAATGAAAAAAAAGATCCGCCGAAGAAGGCTGGTGAAGTTAATCACGAACTTCTACCTAAAGTAACCAGTGATGAAATAGATTTAGAAATTGACTTAAATCGCGATGATGAGATCGCTAGGGATAAGCCACCACACCACTAGCAAGAGTTATTCTTTACTTTTTGTAGCTGGCTTACTTTCTACTTTTGCAGCAGGTTTACTTTCAGCCTTCGTTGCAGGGGTTTCACTCTTAGAAGTCGGTGTACTTCTGGAATCGGTTTTATAGAAGCCACTTCCTTTAAATACAACACCTACATTGTTATAAACCTTGCGAACTACGCCATCGCATTTTGGGCACTTTTCAATGGCTGATTCAGTGAATGATTGAACCGCCTCAAAAGCATGCTCACACTCATTACACAGATATTCATAGGTTGGCATAGGAGTAATCTTAAGTGAGTGGCAAGATAAGGGCTAACTCAACCAAGGAGGCAATGTGATTAAGCGGATTTGCACAGTTTTCACTGCACTTCTAATCACTTGCGCTGCAGTGCCTACTTCTTGGGCAACCTCAATTGTTAGCACCTCACCAACTGCAGGTTCTGTATTAATAGTTTCACCAACTGCTGTAACAATTAAAGCCAACGCTGATTTATTAGATGGCGCGAATGAAATAACGGTAAGTGATTCAAAAGGAATCAGAGTTGATGATGGCTCGATTCAGATTCAAGGATCAGTGTTAATGGTTGGAGTTAAACCACTTACGACCTCAGGCTTGTACACAGTTGCATACACGTTGATGGCAATTGATCAGCCACCATTGACCGGCACATTCACTTTTCTTTATAACGCTCCAGCAGAGATGGCACTGCCAACTCCATCACCATCTGATGAAGAGGTACTTACAAACTCACCAAACCGAATTACAGATTTGTTTGTCATTGGATTGATGATTTTTGCTTTCATCATGTTAATTTTCTTATCACGCTATGCCAAGCAAACCTTGAAAGCACCAGCACGGCCTCGAAAAGTAAAGAAGAGCTCAAGTACCAGCAAAAAATTCTTAAAGTAGTTTGGGCTCAAACTTGATTGAATTACTCTCACCCCTTACCAAAGGCTTAATGCAGTTAACTGGTGTATTAAGCATTGGCTTATTAATTGCAATAGCTTTTCTGGAGTTAGACAGCAAGGGCAGAGTTGTTAATTTTGATTTAGTAAAAAAAGCCAAAAGATTACTTTCATTATGGCTAACCACGACCTTTATATACATTTTAGTTCAAATCGCATATTTACTAGATCAACCAATAACAGCATCCTTTGACTTAACAGTTATTAGGTCTTATTTAACGCAAACTTCAATTGGTAAGAGTTATTTAATTCAGATCATCGGGATAATAGTTGTCTTGGCGATCTCACTTAAGAAGATCATTTCAACCTATGTTGCCCTTCTGATTTCACTAATTGCTATCACTGCCTCAATTTTTCAAAGCCATGGTTCAACCTCTGGCCATCATGGATTGGCAATTGGAGCTCTAGTTATCCATGTGATCGCCTTAAGTTTTTGGGTAGGCGGACTATTTGGTTTAACACAATTAGGTAGCGAGCATAAGTTAATTGCACTTCCTAGATTTAGTGCGATTGCGTTATGGAGTGCGATCACCGTGGCACTTACTGGCGCTGCCACAGCCTGGACCAGATTAGATTCAATATCGGCCTGGCAAAGTAAGTATGGAGCAATTACTTTATTGAAAATATTTTTAGCTATAACCCTTATTGGATTTGGTGCATTGCATCGAAGATGGATAATCAAATCTGATTTCCCATCAGTATTTAGATTAATCACAGCCGAGATTGCGGTTATGTTTTCAACTATATTTGTCGGTAGTTGGTTATCAACTGTTAACCCACCAGATCGTGAAGTAGTTTCTTCACCAGCCTTGCTTATAACTGGACTTGAAATGCCAGAGCCACCAACATTTTCTCGAGTTTTACTTGCCTATGACGCAGATGGATTAATGCTTGGGCTATTAATACTTGCAGTCGCTCTTTATATAAAAGGTGTAGTAATTTTAAGTAGACGTGGTGATAAGTGGCCAGTAGGGCGGACAATTGCATTTGCTTTAGGAATATCAGCAATTGATTTTGCAACAAGTGGCGGCTTAGGGGTTTATTCACGGTTTGCGTTCTCAAATCACATGCTCTCGCATATGGTGCTTGGCATGATTGCACCTATTGGAATTGTGCTTGGAGCGCCAATAACTTTAGCGCTTAGAACTTTACCGGTTGGTCGAAGTAAAGATGAACGAGGAATTCGTGGTGCATTTATCGCAATGCTGCACTCAAAACTTTCAAACTTTTATACCCATCCAGTAGTTGCACTAGCCATATTTGATGGCTCACTCTTTGCCCTTTACTTCACACCGCTGTTTTCAAATCTAATGCAGGGCCACAGCGGACACTTCTTTATGTCTATTCACTTCCTGCTAGCTGGCATATTATTTTTCCAAGTCTTAATTGGAATTGATCCAATGCCTAGAAAAGTGCCACATATTGTGAAGATGATAATTATTTTTGCTGCGATGAGTATTCATGCGTTTTTCTCAATCTCATTAATGTCAGCTTCAACTCTTCTAGATAATGGCTACTTCGCACTTCTAGAGCGGCCATGGGCAACAGATTTACTTGCAGACCAAAGATTAGGTGGCGCAATTGGTTGGGCAATGGGCGAGATTCCAATCCTGCTTGCTCTTCTTGCCACCTTCTTGCAGTGGGTAAGACAAGATAAGAAAGAGGCCTCCCGGATTGATCGGGCTGCAGATCGAGCAGCTGCCATGGGCGAGAAAGATGATCTGGCTATCTATAACCAATATTTAGCAGAGTTAAATCGACGAGATAACTCACAATAGAATATGTCCATGTCAATTAATTCAGATATGCCCGCTTTATTTGGCGAGGAGTATCAAGCGCTTCGAGAAAGTGTTAGTGCGCTAGCGCAAAAAAAGATTTTACCTTTCGCTCATGATGTTGATGAAAACTCAAGGTATCCGCAAGAGGCAGCAGATGCACTTCAAGCAGCAGGTCTTGCTGCTGCACATGTGCCAGTTGAATTTGGCGGCCAAGGTGCGGACGCATTAGCGGCAGTAATAATTATTGAAGAGGTTGCAAGAGTTTGTGGAGCTTCATCATTAATTCCAGCGGTAAATAAATTAGGTTCAGTTCCATTAATGATTGCTGGCAATAATGAACAAAAAAAGAAGTATTTAACTCAACTTGCAGCAGGCAAAGGGTTTTCTTATTGCCTATCTGAATCCGAAGCCGGATCTGATGCTGCTGCAATGAAAACTAAGGCAGTAAAAGATGGGGATAGCTGGATAATTTCTGGCAGCAAGAAGTGGATTTCAAATGCTGGAGTTTCAGAGTTTTACACAGTCCTAGCTTCAACTGATGCCAGTAAAGGGGCTAAAGGAATTTCTGCTTTCATTATTGAAAAATCTGATGCAGGTGTTTCATTTGGCGCACATGAAAAGAAGATGGGCTTTCGTGGATCACCAACCCGGGAAGTTTATTTCGACAATGTAAAGATTAATGATGATCGTCGTTTAGGTGAGATAGGAAGCGGCTTTTCATTAGCCATGAAAACTTTAGATCACACCAGAATTACAATTGCAGCCCAAGCACTAGGTATCGCACAAGGTGCATTTGATGTTGCTAAGAAATATGCCCACGAGCGCCAACAATTCGGTAAACCTATATTTGATTTTCAAGCTATCCAATTTATGTTGGCAGATATGGCAATGCAGATTGAAGCAGCTAGACAACTTACTTATGCTGCGGCGGTAAAGAGTGAGCGAGGAGAGAGTGATTTAACATTCTTCTCAGCTGCGAGTAAATGTTTTGCTACTGATGTGGCAATGAAGGTAACAACTGATGCCGTGCAAGTTCTTGGTGGCTATGGCTATGTAAGTGATTATCCAGTGGAGCGAATGATGCGCGATGCTAAGTTAACTCAAATTTATGAGGGTACAAACCAAATTCAACGAGTTGTAATGGCTAGAAATCTAGAGACTTTAACTAATTAAAATCTGACAATAATCTCTGGGGTAGCAGCTGCTTTAATTTTCTGATCATGCGGCTCAACTGGCAATAATTCACTAGTTAATTCACCGCGATGCAGCAGCGCGATACTCCAGGCATTGCTGCGAGCTAGCACTCGATCGTATGAGCCACCACCTTGTCCTAAGCGATTTCCAGTTCGGTCAACATGTAAGGCCGGCAGAATAATTAGATCTAGTTCAATATCTTTAGCAGCTTCACCAACTGGCTCAAGAGTTTTGTCAGACTTTTTTAACTTACTTTTATCGCCATCCCAAACGACCCATTCCAAATCATTATCTTTAAGCAGTCTTGGCAGAAAAAGTGTTTTACCTGATGAAATAATTCTTTGATTTATATCACTAGTTTCTGGTTCAAATTCATATGAAATGTATGAGCCAATCTTTGAAACATCTTTAAATTCATTTGCTGAGAGAATATGTAGCCAGCTTTCACTGATAAATCTGTCCGCACGTTCTTTACGGTATTGCTTTCGAAGCGCAGATTTATTCTCGCTATTAACCATGCCCCTTACCTTAATTTATCGCTCGGGCAAAGTAGGGTTTAGGTATGGATGAATTACTTTCTGTCGCTTCAATGCAGGAGCAATTGCTCAATATGAGCAATCCGCTGGCGGCATTAGACCTTCCGCTGCTTGATGCGCATGGGGCGAGTTTGGCAAGTGACCTCTTGGTGGATGAGAAACTTGTAATCAAAAGTGGCCAACGAATTGATTCAACTCAGATCGCACTGGCAGCATCCCTTGGCTTAGATAGATTGCCATGTCGACCACAACCACGAGTAGTAATAATTAGCGCCGGTGATGATCTAGTTGAACCGGGAACTAAATTAGCTGATGATGAAGATGAATATGAGAGTAACTCCTGGTTTTTAACTACCTTTGTACGTGAAGCAGGAGCTCATGCATTTAGAGTGCACACAATTCCTGAAACACAAGAGCAACTTAAGTTGATCGTTGAAGATCAATTAGTTAGAGCTGATTTAATTGTAATTAGCGGTGAATCTAAAGATGAATCATTTGATTTAATAACATCGGTTTTGTCTAACCTAGGTGAAATAAAAATAGTTACTCCTAATCTTGCAGAAAGCAGTAAGCACAGTTACGGCGTAATTGGCCCAGATAAGACACCGGTAGTGGTCCTACCGGGAGATCCAATTGGTAATTATCTTTCAGCAGAACTTTTCATTCGCCCGATGATTATTAAAATGTTAACTGCTGCTATATCCGATCGGAAAAGCAAAAAAGTTAAGTTAAGTAAAGCTTTAACATCTGAAGTAGGCAAGGTGCAATTCTTAAGAGGCTTCCTAAATGAAGATGGTCAAGTATCAGCACTGGCTGATCAAGACTCACTTATTACCTTATCTATGGCAAATTGTTTAATTGAAATAAATGAGAAGAGTGAGAAGTTAAGCGCCGGTGATCAAGTAAACATTCTGATGATTAATTAGGAAAATTTGAAGAAATTAACAGATCATGAAATAACTCTTAAGCCGATTCGGTTTAGAGATAAAGCTGCATGGGATGCGGTTCGAGCAGTTAATAGAGATTGGTTATCACCATGGGAGGCAACTAGACCTCATATCGATAGCAATACGCCACTACCTTCTTATTACGGAATGGTGCTGCAATTAAATAAAGAAATTAGAGCGCTCAGATCAATATCTCTAGGGATATGGCTGAAAGAAAATAAAAGTGAAGCATTAATCGGACAGATCACATTGGGTGGAATTATTTTTGGAGCAATGCGAGGTGCTCATATTGGCTACTGGATTGATCAAAGATTTGCCAGCCGTGGGTATACAACTAGGGCAGTAAAACTCTTAACTAAATTTGGTTTTGAAACATTAAAGCTGCATCGGATTGAAATCAATCTGCGCCCTGAGAATGAGGCTTCAAAAAAGGTTGCAACAAAGGCTGGCTTTGAATTGGAAGGGGCACGTAATAACTACCTTCACATCGCAGGTGATTGGCGTAATCACATAACTTTTGTTAAGGAAAACCCAGAAATAAAATAAAAGATAGTAAAGACATACCTACCTATTTCCCCTTAAATCTATCCTTCAACATTTATTGTTGTGCTTTATGGGTTCGGGTTTTATCTATTTAATCATCATCGCCATGTGGGCTGCCTACTTCTTGCCGCAATGGTTGAGTAAGCATGAAGATAATTCAGGACGAGCGATTGAAAGATATAAAAATGCGATGCTAGTAGTGGCAGAAAATAATCCAAATATAAAAACTGAACCAAGGTTGGAAGATAAAACTAAGGTATTTTTACAACGTCGATTAATTTTTGGCTCACTTATCTCACTAACTTTTCTCTCACTAATTTGCGCAGGTGTTGGATTCTTAGATTTCACAACAACTTTAATTCCAGGTACTGCTTTACTAATTTATTTAGTTAATGTTAGAAAACAAGTTGTCGCATCACAGTTAAAGACTAGAAGATTAAAAGCATTAGAAAAGATCACGAATAGTAAGATCCCAACTACTTTGGTTCCAGAAAAAGTAGAAGAAAAAAGCAACAATGAACATTGGGTTCCATTTGCCGATCGAACCGAGATCACCGGCGTAGTTGTTGTTCCTAAGGATCGCAAAGGTTGGCAGCCAACTAAATTACCAAGACCTGTTTACACCACCGCGGCAAAGGCAGTTCCAAGTAAGCGAATAATTGATTTAACTTCAACTGGACAGTGGAGCGCTGATCAAGAGCGGATCAAAGCACTTTCTGGCAGAGATGATGATTTCTTTGATCAAGCAATGGTTACTGATTTAACCCAGGAAGATAAAGCGGTAAACGAGTAATTAGATCCAGCTAGGCAGCCACATTCTGGCTAACCAATCCACATATGGGATGTTAATTCCTATAAAAATTGGCAGAAAGTAAATGAAATTAATACCCACAGTAATTACAAAACCATATATTAATTTACGATTTATCTGATTATTTAGCGCCCAGTTAAATACATTAATCAGAGCTAGAACAATGAATGGAAAGATTGCAATCGCATAAAAATAGAATGTGGTTCTATTTTGGATGAAAAACCAAGGTAAATAGGTGCCGGCAATTCCAGCAAGAATAAAGGCTGAAACTCGATCCTTGTTTGCGATGAATAATCCAACTGTTATTGCAATTGCAAAGATTCCCGCCCACCACAAAATTGGGGTGCCAATTGCCAAGATCTCTTGTGAGCATGATTGCGCTCCGCAATTTTTAGGAGTTTCATAGTAAAAAGATGTTGGTCTGCCCAGCACCAGCCAACTCCAAGGATTTGCCGCGTAGGTATGTTGCTCAGTTAAACCCCGGTGAAAATTCATTATCTCAACATGGTAATTCCAGAGCGAGGAAAAAAGGTTTGACCCAGAATCTCTTGCCCAACCTTTTGAGCTAATGATCCATCCACTCCAAGACAGTAAGTAGATACCCATAGGCGTTAATACAAATTGGCTAAACCTCTTGCCCCAGGTAGCAAAATTAGCACCACCGATATTTACTGTTAGCAAGATTAAAAAAGGTATTACAAATACCGCGCTCCACTTGGTCGCAGCTGCAAGGCCAATTACTACTCCACTTAACCAAAGATTGTTCCTAAGAATTAGATAAAAGGCGAGCAGTATGAAAAACATTAAGAAAATATCAAGCAGGGCAACTCTAGACATAACAAGATGAAGTCCATCGAGTGCAAACAAGGCTGCTGCTATGTTGCTTAAAAATAAGGAGTTAAAAAGTCGTTGCACAATTAAATAAATTAACAAGACGGACGCACTACCAACCAGCGCTGCGATAACTCGCCACCCAAATTCATTATTTCCAAAAAGCTTAATTCCAATACCAATTAACCATTTTCCTAATGGTGGGTGAACAACAAATTCAGATTCTCCTTGTTCATTTAATTCAACCCCATCGGTAATGAGTGAGGCTGCATTTTTTGCGTAATAAACCTCATCGAAGATATAACCTTTTGGAAGATTCAGCCGCCAAAGTCGAAGTGTTAGCGCAAAGCCAATAATGATTGAGATCGGGGCTAAGTGGCGAAAACGAGTAATACTCACAGGGTCAGCCTAAGACCTGAACGAACAACAGCAATGAAATAACCTGAGAGAATTAGCAGATGTTAATCCTGGCCTGCTTACCAATCGGTGATGCTCGTGATGCCTCTGCGCATTTAATTGAGGCAATTGGGCAAGTGCAGTATGTAGCTGCTGAGGATTCACGAAAGTTTGCCAGACTTTGCCAAGAGTTAAATATTAAGCACCATGCAAAGGTGATTTCATTTTTTGAAGGAAATGAAAGTGAAAAAATTGATGAGTTAACTACTCTTTTAAAGTCGCAAAAAGATATCTTGGTTGCTACCGATGCTGGCGCCCCTGGTATTTCAGATCCAGGCTACCGATTAATTAGAGCAGCACTACAAGCTGATGTGAAAATTAAAGTATTGCCTGGGCCAAGTGCGGTAACAACTGCATTACTACTTTCTGGCTTACCAACTGATCGTTTTTGTTTTGAAGGCTTTCCACCTCGCACTCAAGGTGCCAGGGAAAAATGGTTTAAGGATCTAGCGCAAGAAGAGCGCACCATTATTTTCTTTGAGGCTCCGCATCGAATTGTTGAATCACTTACTGATGCCGCGACTGGATTTGGATTGGATCGAAATGGTGCTATTTGTCGAGAGATGAGTAAGCATTATGAAGAGGTAGTGCGAGGAAATCTGGCTGAACTTATTGAGTGGGCAAAATCAAAAGATATTTTAGGGGAATTAACAATTGTGATCGAAGGCTTTGATCCTGGAAGTAGAGAGTTTGATCAAGCAGATTTAATTCAATTGGTGCTAAACCTGGAGGCAAATGGTGAAGGTCGCAAAGAGGCAATAGCACTAATTGCAAAAGAAACTGGAGTTTCTAAGCGGGTTGTATTTGATGCCATGGTTGCCCACAAGAGTGGCGATAAGATCTGATCATGGCCGAAAAATCTTTTTATTTAACTACGCCCATTTACTATGTGAATGACGCGCCCCATATTGGCCATGCTTACACAACTGTTGCTGGTGATGTTTTAACCCGTTGGCATCGCCAACGTGGTGAGTCAGTTTGGTTTCTTACCGGTACTGATGAACATGGCCAAAAAGTATTAAATACTGCGCAAGCAAATAACACCTCACCTCAGGATTGGTGTGACAAATTAGTAGATTCTGCATGGAAGCCAGTTTGGAAAGATTTAAATATTGCCAATGATGATTTCATTAGAACCACAGAGGATCGACACAGCATTCGAGTCCAAAAATTCCTCCAAGGCTTAAAAGATTCAGGACACATTTATGCCGGAAAGTTTGAAGGCCCATATTGCATTGGTTGTGAAGAGTTTAAGTTGCCTGGTGATTTAGATGAAGGTAAGTGCAAGATCCACTCCAAGCCAGTTGAAATGTTAAGTGAAGATAATTGGTTCTTTAAATTATCAGCCTTCAAACAACCATTACTTGATTACTACAAATCAAACCCAGATGCATGCCAGCCAGAAAGTGCTCGTAATGAGGTTATTTCATTTTTAGAAGGTGAAGTTAGAGATCTTTCAATCTCAAGATCTACCTTTGATTGGGGAATACCAGTTCCTTGGGATACCAAGCAGGTTATCTATGTTTGGTTTGATGCGTTATTAAATTATGCAACAGCTGTTGGATTAGGTGATGAGGCATCTAGTGATGGTGGAAAGAAGTTTGCTAAAACTTGGCCAGCTGATGTGCACCTAGTTGGTAAAGATATTTTGCGCTTTCACGCAATTATCTGGCCAGCAATGTTGATGGCAGCAGGGGTAGCAGTTCCTAAGAAAATATTTGCTCACGGCTGGTTGCTAGTTGGTGGCGAGAAAATGTCTAAGAGTAAGTTAACTGGCATTGCCCCATCTGATATTACAAAAGATTTTGGAGTAGATGCTTTTAGATACTACTTCTTAAAAGCTATTCCATTTGGCAGTGATGGCTCATTTTCTTGGGAGGATATGGCAGCTAGATATACCAGCGAATTAGCAAATGATTTTGGTAACTTAGCTTCTAGATTAATAGCAATGATTGAAAAGTATTGCGAAGGAAAAATTCCAAGTATTGCTAAAGATGAATCACTCGCTGCTTTGCTAGATCAAAGTGTAAAGAGTGCTGATGAAGCAATTTGCGCACTTGATTTTCAAGGCGGCATAAACACAATTATGGATTTTTGTAAGAGAGTAAATGGTTATGTAACAGAGAAAGAGCCATGGGTAGTGGCAAAGGATTCATCTAAAAAGTCTGAGCTTGATGGGATTTTATATAACACCGCTGAATCACTTCGCGCATTAGCTGTATTACTTCATCCAGTAATGCCTGAGGTAACTGAAAAACTCTGGCAATCACTGGGCGCTCAATCTTCACTTGGCGACATTGGTAAGCAACAAATAAGTAAGGTAGCAAACTGGGGACAATTACCAGCCGGAAGTGTTGTAACAAAAACTGATGTGCTATTTCCAAGATTAGAAGAGGTTAAGTAATTTATGGCAGATCGTCATAACCGCGATCTTGATCGAAAGCCTGGACCACTTCCAGAACCAATCAAAACCAAGACAGTTGATTCACATGCTCACCTGGAATTAATCCACAACAGTGAGCCAGATTCACCTTTAATTAAACAAACTTTAGATGAAGCCGCATCAGTTGGAATCGATCGAGTAGTTCAAGTTGGTTACTCCGCCGAGCAATCAATTTGGTCAGTCAAATGTGCTGAAAGTTTCATAGGCCAAGTTGTAGCCGCCGTTGCATTGCATCCAAATGAAGCACCAGTTGTTGATGACTTAGAAAAAGATTTAAAAATTATTGAAGAGTTAGCATCAAACCCAAGAGTTAGAGCAATAGGTGAGACTGGCCTAGATTTCTTTAGAACACCGGAGGAGTTAAGAGATAAACAAAAGTACTCTTTCGCTCGTCATATAAAGATGGCTAAGGATCACAATAAAGCATTAGTAATTCATGATCGTGACTCACATCGTGCGGTATTAGATTTATTAATCCAAGAGGGAGCTCCTGATAAGACTATTTTTCACTGCTACTCAGGGGATGCCCAAATGGCAAAAGAGTGCATTGCTAATAATTACATTCTTTCCTTCGCTGGCACATTAACCTTTAAGAACGCACCAGAGTTGCGTGAGGCAGTGGTACTCGTCCCAGTTGAACAGTTATTAGTTGAGACTGATTCACCATTTTTAGCACCGATGCCAAATCGAGGTTCATTAAATACACCAGCCCAGATTCCAAATACTTTGCGCGTGATGGCAGATCTAAGGGGTGAATCAGTGGATTACTTAGCTGGTGCGATCTCTGAAAATGCTGAACGTATTTTTGGAAAGTTTTAAATGAAAACCCTGCTGGGCGCAGTTGAGATTAGAGAGTTAGCTAAAGAGTTAGATTTAAAGCCAACTAAAAAATTAGGTCAAAACTTTGTAGTTGATGCAAATACCTGTCGAAAGATTGTAAAACTAGCCCAAGTAAGTGAAGGTGATATTGCATTAGAAATTGGTCCAGGACTTGGCTCACTGACCTTAGCTTTACTTGAAAACGCTCAGCAAGTACTAGCTGTTGAAATTGATGATCGCCTAGCTAATCAACTTCCAATCACAGTTGAAAAGCATGGCTTTGATTCCAAAAATCTAATCGTTTTAAATCAAGATGCAATGGGACTTATGCAATTGCCAACTAAACCAACCGTATTAGTTGCAAATTTGCCTTACAACATCTCAGTTCCAGTACTACTTAATCTTTTGGAAAGATTTCCATCTATTAATCGAGGCGTGGTGATGGTGCAAAGTGAAGTGGCATATCGACTAGCTGCAAAGCCAGGAAATAAGCAGTATGGATCTCCCACTGCAAAAGCTAATTGGTGGGTTGATTTAGAGATGGCAGGTTCAGTTGGCAGGTCAGTCTTTTGGCCAGTTCCAAATGTTGACTCATCTTTAGTTAGCTTTACTCGTCACGCGCCATTAGGTGATGAACGCCAACGAGGTGCCACTTTTTCAATTATTGATCAGGCATTTGCTAAGAGACGAAAAATGATGCGATCTGCAATCGCAGATTTATTTGCAGGTGAGGCTGAAAACAATCTAATAGCTGCTGGGATTGATCCAACTATTCGTGGTGAGGCATTGGCAGTTGAGCAATTTTTTCAAATAGGTGAGCAATTACTTGCGCATAATTCACGCAAGTAAGTTATAAAACCAATACGCTCTAGACCATGAGATCACGAGGAGTTACCGCCAGAGTTCCGGCTAAGGTAAATCTGCAACTCTCTGTTGGTCCACTTGGCGCTGATGGTTTTCATGAAGTAACAACAGTTTTTCAAGCAATCTCACTCTTTGATGATGTCACTGTGGCAACAGCTGAAAAGGGTGAGGGAATAAAGATAAGCATCACTGGGCAAACTTCAGGGGGCGTGCCAGCAGATAACTCTAATTTGGCGGTTAAAGCGGCGCAGTTAATGATTAAAAATTATGACCTGCCTGAAGATTTAGTAATTAAATTAAAAAAAGAGATTCCAGTTGCAGGTGGCATGGCAGGTGGCAGCGCCGATGCTGCGGGTGTAATTGTTGGCTTAGATTCTTTATTTGAACTCGGGCTTTCCCGAGATGTAATGGAATCAGTTGGCAGCAAAATTGGTTCTGATGTGCCATTTTCAATTTGTGGCGGCGTTGCAATTGGAACTGGGCGAGGTGATCAAATAACACCAGCACTTGCTAAGGGAAGTTATAACTGGGTACTTGCTCTTTCTGGTCAAGGATTAGCAACACCGTCCGTTTACCAAGAGTGTGATCGCCTGCGCGAAGGTTTATCAATCGCAGCACCTGTGGTCAGTGAGCCATTAATGCAAGCATTACGAGCAGGGGATGCAAAAGCATTAGGAAAAGCATTAACAAATGAATTACAACCTGCAGCTTGTTCATTACGCCCAGCACTTAGATTGGTTTTAGATGTTGGTGTTGATTACGGCGCACTCGGTGGCATTGTCTCTGGCTCAGGTCCAACAGTTGCATTTTTAGTATCCGATGATGATCATGCAATGGATTTAACCGTTGCATTAAGCAGTAGTGGGGTTGTTTCCTCTGTTGTTAGAGCAAGTGGGCCTACTAATGGCGCACGAATAATTGAAAGTTTTTAATTTAACCAGTTATAAGGGATAATTCAGGTTCCGCCATTGTGTAGTGGCTAGCACATGAGCCTTTGAAGCTCAGGGTCCAGGATCGATACCTGGTGGCGGAGCCACCAAGTTAAGGGGGTAAATGATGAGCAAGTTATCACTTGTCATTGTCCTCGCGGCCGGGGATAGCAAACGGATGAAATCAAAACAATCCAAGGTGCTACATAAGATTGCCGGGCGTTCTGTAATTGAAAATTTACTCGCATCAGTTAAGCCATTATCACCAAAGAATTTAACGGTAGTAGTTGGTGCTAATAAGGATGAGGTAATTGAGCATCTTGCAAAGATTTCACCTGAGGCAAAAACTGTATTTCAGGAAAAAAGAGATGGCACTGGCGGTGCTACCCAGTTAGCACTGGCTGAACATAAAGGTGATGGCACTGTTTTAGTTTTGGCAGGTGATACCCCACTACTAACCAATCAAACCCTAAGTGAATTTATCCAGGTCCATAATGATGGAAAAAACATTGCTTCAGTATTAACCGCCCTGCAGCCAGATCCCACCGGTTATGGCCGAGTAATCAGAGCAGAAGATGATCAGATACTAAAGATTGTTGAAGAAAAAGATGCAACCGAGGAAGAAAAAGAGATTGATGAGATTAATACCGGTGTTTACCTATTTGATCTAGCGGTTTTGCGTGATGTTATAAAAAATCTTAAAAATAACAACGCTCAAAAGGAGCTATACCTAACTGATGTAATTAGCTTGATCAATTCAAGTGGCAAGAAGTCCCATGCAATATTGTCCAATGATTACAGTGAAACTTTAGGAATTAATGATCGCACCCAATTAGCGCAGTGCGCAGCGATCATGCGAGATCGAATAAATTCTGAGCACATGTTAAATGGTGTGACTATTTTGGATCCAACCACAACCTGGATTGATCATGGCGTGAAGATTGAAGCAGATGTTGTTATTTACCCAGGGTCATCAATAACTGGTGAGAGTGACATAAAATCAGAGGCGGTTATTGGACCACGCACCACACTTGATTCTTGTGTAGTGGAAGAGGGTGCGAAAGTTGTTGAATCTAATTGCACTGAGTCTGTTATTGGAAAAGGCGCCAAGGTTGGCCCCTTCACATACCTGCGCAAAGGAAGCGTCTTAAAGGATGAGAGTAAGGCAGGCTCATTTGTTGAGATTAAAAATTCAACAATTGGAGCTAAATCAAAGGTTGCCCACCTTTCATATGTTGGTGATGCGCAAATCGGAGTTGAGAGCAATATTGGCGCAGCCACCATCTTTGTTAATTATGATGGCGAGAATAAACATAAAACTAAGGTTGGCGATCATGTAAGAATTGGTAGCGACACCATGTTGGTCGCACCAGTAAGTGTGGGAGACGGTGCCTATACGGCTGCTGGATCAGTGATCAATGAGGATGTGCCAGCAGGTGCGATTGGAATTGGTCGCGCTCGCCAGGTAAATATCTTGGGCTGGGTACTTAAAAAACGAAAAGATAGTAAATCAGCAGCAGCGGCAAAAAAGGCTGGGGCAAAAGAGTAAGTAGTTTCTAGTAGAGTTAACCTAGATTCACCACAGTGAGGGGGAAGCTAAACTGAACGAGATTCGCTTATCCTCCGAGAAAAGTTTGCGCCTATTTTCAGGACGCGCCTATCCAGAGTTAGCAGATGAGGTTGCCGCCGAACTTGGCATCCCAATCACACCAACATCAGCATATGACTTTGCCAATGGTGAAATATTTATTAGATTTGAAGAGAGCGTTCGCGGCTGTGATGCCTTCGTATTACAAAGCCATAGTGCGCCAGTAAATAAACAAATCATGGAGCAGTTAATTATGGTCGATGCGTTAAAGCGAGCATCGGCAAAGCGAATTACCGTGGTTCTTCCATTTTATGGTTACGCCAGGCAAGATAAAAAACATCGCGGGCGTGAACCAATCTCTGCCAGATTAATGGCTGATCTATTTAAGACTGCTGGAGCTGATCGATTAATGTGTGTAGATCTTCACACATCTCAAATCCAAGGATTCTTTGATGGCCCAGTTGATCACCTATTCGCACTTCCATTGTTAACAAATTATGTTGGTAGCAAGGTTGATCGCAAGAACTTAGTAATTGTTTCCCCAGACTCAGGCAGAGTAAGAGTTGCAGAAAGATGGAGTGAGTTACTAGGTGGCTGCAGTATTGCCTTTATTCATAAAACTCGTGATCCAAGAATTCCTAATGAGGCAACTGTTGGAAAAGTTGTTGGTGATGTTAAAGGCATGACCTGCGTGGTTATTGATGACATGATCGATACTGCCGGTACTGTTACAAAAGCGGTGGATGCGTTAATTGACGCGGGTGCTAAGGATGTAATAATTGCCGCTACACATGCAGTTCTATCTGGTCCTGCGATTGATCGATTGAAGAAATCAAGAGTTTCTGAGGTTGTTGTGACCAATACTTTGCCAATTGCTGAAGAGAATAGATTTGATAATTTAACGGTGCTATCTATCGCCCCACTTCTTGGACGTGCGATCAAAGAGGTGTTTGAGGATGGCTCAGTTACAAGTCTTTTTGATGGGCATAGTTAATAAGAGATTTACCGAAAATATAAATTGCGCCCGTAGCTCAACTGGATAGAGCATCTGACTTCGGATCAGAAGGTTCGGGGTTCGAATCCCTGCGGGCGCACCATCGATTTGTCCTTTTACCCACCCATTAGATAACCTTGCGCTTCATTCCGCGAGGGATCAAACCGTTATCGAGGGAGAAGTAAAGTGGCTGAGATTTCAATTAAGGGAGCACGCCGAACTGAGTTCGGTAAAGGTGCATCTCGTAGATCACGTCGTGATGGATTTATTCCGGCGGTAATTTATGGACATGGCGAGAAACCACAGCATGTGGCATTACCTTCTCGTGAACTAGGAATTGCATTAAAGACTTCAAACGTTTTGATTGATGTTGTATTAGATGATCACACAGAGTTAACACTTCCAAAATCTGTTAGCCGCGATCCATTAACCGGGCTCCTTGAGCACATTGACTTAGTAATTGTTCGTCGCGGTGAGCGAGTGGTTGTCTCTGTTCCAGTACATACTGAAGGTAAGTATGACCAAGATGGAATTTTGGAGCACACAAATAACTCTATTGAGGTTGAGACTGATGTAACTAACATTCCTGCATTCTTAATGTTGAGCATGGAAGGCATGATGGCTGGTGAATCTAAATCAGCTGCTGATGTCGTTCTGCCAGAGGGTGTTAAGTTAATTAGCGATCCAAAGATGACTGTTGTGCACTTGTCAGTTAAATCTGCTGAGGTTGAAGAGGTACCAGTTGTTGCCGCTGCTGCTGAAGGTGATGCCGCTGCTGCACCAGCTGAAGGCGATGCTGCTGCATCTGCTGCAGCCCCTGCCGGTGGCGATGATAAGAAGGACAAAAAGAAGTAAGTTGGCACTAGCCTTAACTTATGGCTGATCGTTGGTTGGTAATTGGTCTTGGAAATCCTGGACCTGAGTATGAAAAAACCAGACATAACATTGGTCAACTTGTCTTAGATCAACTTTGCGGTGGTAACAAATTCTCTTCCCACAAATCTCGAATGGAAATTTGCGAGGTTAAATGTGGTGAACAAACTTTAGTTTTAGCCAAATCTCGTGGATATATGAATGAAACTGGTGGGCCAGCTAAGGCGTTACTAGATTTTTATAAAATTGAACCCACTCAAGTTATCGCAGTTCATGATGAACTTGATCTGCCATTTAACGCTCTTCGTATTAAACAAGGTGGCGGAGATAACGGCCATAATGGTCTTAAATCATTAACCGCATCATTTTCAAATGCTGATTACTTTCGGATCAGAATGGGCATTGGTCGCCCAATGGGGGATCAAGATCCAGCAGATTTTGTATTAAAGCCATTCAGTAAAGAGGAGCGAAAAGATTTAGGTGAATTCATAGCGCAAGGCGCCGATGCAATTACTGCTTTGGTTTTAACTGGAATGGATAAAGCTCAAACCGCTTTTAACTCTTAATTACCTTAGCTCTGCCTGATTCAAGCCGGGCAACCGGCACTCTAAATGGTGAGCATGAAACATAATCTAGATTTAAGTTGTGAAAGAAGTGAATACTTCTTGGATCCCCGCCATGTTCACCGCAAACACCTAATTTGAAATCTTTTCGATATGCCCGGGCTTGATCTCTAGCAATTTTTACTAATAAACCAACACCATCTTGATCTAGTGATTCAAATGGATTAAATGGGAGAAGCTCTAGATCTAAGTATCTTGGCAGGAATGTTGACTCAACATCATCGCGGCTAAATGCCCAGGTAAGTTGGGTTAGATCATTTGTGCCAAATGAGAAAAAGTCTGCGTAATCTGCCAATCTTGTTGCGGTAATTGCAGCCCTGGGCGTTTCAATCATGGTGCCAATAGGCATCTCTAATTGCGCGCCATTTAAGGTTTTCTTAATCTCCTCTTCCAAAGTTTCTCTTAGATATAAAAGCTCACGCTGAGTTGCAACTAGTGGAATCATTAACTCAGGCTTTGGATCAAAACCTGCCTTTTTAACCTCAAGTGAGGCAAGTACTAATGCACGCACCTGCATCTTAAATAACTCAGGAATTAAAATGCCAAGGCGCACACCGCGAAGTCCAAGCATTGGGTTTGCTTCATGCAAACGCTTTACTGCAGCAAAGATTGCTTTATCGCGTGGTGTAATTGTTGAATTTAGCGCCTCAGCTGTTGCCATCTCAGCACTTAGAGTTGCTAGATCTGGCAAGAACTCATGTAAAGGTGGATCTAATAATCTAACTGTTACTGGATAACCAGACATTGCTTTAAGGATTCCTACGAAATCTGCTTGTTGCAGTGGCTGCATCTCAGCAATTACTGCATTTTGTTCAGATTCATTTTCTGCCAAGACAACTCGCTCTACATAATTTCTGCGCTCACCTAAGAACATATGCTCAGTTCGACATAAACCAATTCCTTGTGCGCCTAATGTTTTAGCACGCTGGGCATCTTCTGGCGTATCAGCATTTGCTCTCACATATAACTTTCGAATCTCATCTGCATGTTGCAAAATTCGGTCAACTGCCTTCACAACCGGTGTGGCATCTTTTGCACTAGCAAGCAGAGTTCCTTCTAGGTATGAAGTAACTGGAGATTGGGTAACTGGTAGCTCACCTAAGTAAACACAACCAGTTGTGCCATCAATTGATACAACCTCACCCTCTCGAACAATTAAATCCCCAACTGTAAATTGCAATAATTTTTCATCCACACTTATGCTTTCAGTTCCACAAACAGCAGTCTTTCCCATACCTCTTGCAACAACAGCGGCATGAGAGGTCTTACCTCCACGACTAGTCAAAATTCCTTCAGCAGCAACCATGCCAACTAAATCATCTGGGCTAGTTTCTCTGCGAACTAAAATTACTTTACGTCCAGTTTTTGCTAAATCAAATGCTCGTTTTGAGTTAAAGACAATTTCACCAACGGCTGCGCCTGGGGAGGCAGCTATTCCGGTGGCAATTAAATTTTGGTTTGCAGTTAAATCAAATTGTGGAAACATCAACTGCGCCAATTGATCACCACTTGTGCGCATTAGCGCCTCATCCATAGAGATCTTGCCTTCATCAACTAATTGAGTTGCAATACGAAATGCTGCCTCTGCCGTTCGCTTTCCTACTCGTGTTTGTAATATCCAAAGCTTTCCGCGTTCGACTGTGAATTCAATATCGCATAAATCTCGGTAATGATCCTCTAAAGTTTTCATCAATCGCTCTAGCTCTGCGTGAACAACAGGCTCTTTTTTAGACATATCTGCAAGTGACATTGTGTTTCGAATACCGGCAACTACATCCTCACCCTGCGCGCGATCTAAATAATCTCCATAACTTCCAGTCTCACCAGTTGCTGGGTTTCTGGTGAATGCCACACCAGTACCAGAGTCATCACTTAAGTTTCCAAATACCATCGATTGAATATTTACCGCAGTTCCAAGATCAGATGGAATTCGCTCCCTGCGGCGATATAGCTGGGCGCGTTCTGAGTTCCAAGATTTAAACACCGCTTCAATTGATTGAGTTAAATGATCAATTGGTTTTTTAGGAAATGGCTTGTTGGTAAATTGCTCTATTGCCTTAATTAAATCTTGCGCTAACTCCTTCAAGGCAGAGGCTGATAATTCAGCAACTACTTTCACATTAGCTTTTTTTAGATACTCACCTTCAATTTTATGAACCATTTCATCGGGCAGGTCACAAACAATTCGGCCAAACATATCGATAAACCTGCGATATGAATCCCAGGCGAACTTCTCATTTCCAGATGATTTTGCCATGGCATCTGCAACTTCAGGAGTAATACCAACATTTAATACCGTTTCCATCATGCCTGGCATGGAGTGCTTAGCACCTGATCGAACTGAAACTAAGAGTGGATTACTTGCATCGCCAAAATTCTTTCCCACAATCTTTTCTAAATTTGCAAGTGATACATGGATTTGATCATGTAGTTGGGCTGGAACAATGCCAGTGGTTAAGTACTCACGGCAGGCATCTGTTGTAATCGTAAAACCTGGTGGAACAGGTAATCCCATTTGGACCATCTCAGCAAGATTTGCACCCTTGCCACCAAGCAAATCCGATTTACTTTTATCGCCAAATGTAAATGGATAAATAAACTGCTTAGCCAATTTGACCCCTGTCTAAAACTTCCGCCAGCCTACTCATCCAGTATTGCGCAAACCTGCTGCAACACCGTTAATAGTTAAAAGCAAGGCTCTTGCCAGAAGCGGGTCTGCCTGCTTTTGTGTGCGAACCCTTTTCAGAAGTGATATTTGAAGTAATTGAATTGGCGCAAGGTAGGTATCTCTAACCTGCAAAGTTCTTGCCAATATTGGCTGGTTACCTAAAATCTCACTCTTATTGGTCATTAGTAGCAACTCTTTAACTGTTAAATCAAACTCTGCTTTTATTTGATCAAAGATTTTATGAAGAGATGGATCAACCAAAGTTGTCACATAACGCTGGGCAATAACTAAATCAGTTTTTGCCAGAGTCATTTCAACATTACTTATAAAAGTTCTAAAGAAATGCCACTCTTTCAGTAATGTTTGAAGTAAATCTGATTTACCTGCTTCACGAGCAGCTTTAAGTCCAGAACCAACTCCATACCAACCCGGCACAATTTGTCGAGATTGTGTCCAACCAAAAACCCATGGAATAGCACGTAAAGATTCCAAACCAGCAGATGCATCTGGCCGCCTTGAAGGACGAGATCCTAAAAACATATTTCCTAATTGCTCAACTGGTGTTGATGCATAAAAGTAAGCAGGCAATTCATCTTGATCAACCAACGCTCGATAAGAGCTATAAGCACTTTCACTTATTAAATCCATGCACTCATTCCAGGTGTTTAGATCATTACTTGATTGACGTGGTTTTCTATTCAAAACAGTTGCTTCAAGTGCAGCAGCTAAAGTTAACTCTAAGTTTTCTTTAGCTAATGCAGGTAGGCCAAACTTGTCAGAGATAACTTCACCTTGTTCAGTCATTTTTATCTGACCATCAATAGATCCCCAAGGCAATGCGATTAACGCATCATAAGTTGGTCCACCGCCTCTACCAACTGAACCACCGCGACCATGAAATAGTCGAAGCTTTACCGAATGCTTCATAGCAACATCTCTTAGCTTTCGCTGCGCCTTATGAATCTCCCACTGGCTAGTTGTTATGCCAGCATCTTTATTTGAATCTGAATAACCAAGCATTACTTCTTGGATTCCACCACGTAATTCAACAATTTTGCGATAATTCTTATCACTTAATAACTCATCTAATATTTTATCGGCAGATCTAAGCTCTGCCACAGTCTCCAATAGCGGAACAAAACCTATCTTTGCAAATGAATCAGAGCTCTGCAGTGAGATTAATCCTGCCATCTTGGCAATTACGACTGCAGCCATTACATCATTTGCAGATTTAGTCATCGAGATTATGTAGCTTTCAATTACTTCTGGGCCAAATCGATCAATTAGATCATTAATTGCCTCAAATGTTTTAAAGCAGTTATCACTTGGTGAATCTAAATCCTTTAGAACAGGTGTTGATTTCTCAAGAAGCTGCTTGGTAAGAATTTCAGCACTAGAGCCACCTAATACTTGATTTAACAATTTGTGATGGACTTCTGAGTGCTCTCTGATATCCATAGTTGCATGGGTTAATCCAAAGGCATTAATTGAACGCATGATTCGATCAAGTAAGCCATTGGCGATTAATTCTCCATTATTTGAAAGCAGTGATGAGTGCATTACTTCAAAGTCTTTAAGTAAATCAGTGGTGTCTTTGTAATCTCTTC
>OFSF01000220.1_pt1 | contig 23805 bp, 29 predicted proteins | sample 1543271 | NCBI WGS metagenome assembly OFSF01 (sample SAMN07774227, study PRJEB24372) | wastewater metagenome | isolation source: Exp Tend VB 100WW | collected 2016-02
AAGACAGGGTATTTTGTAGTTGTAGAAACAACTAAATCTTCTACTTTAAAAGAAACAAAATCTGTTAGAATCTTAAAGGCAGACGGAGTTGGAGTACGTGTGCTAGCAGATTCTCAGAGAACTGCTTCCTCTACTTTTGAAGGTGTGTTTGGGGGAACTCAATATAACATTGATGCAAGAGTTAAGGTGGACGGAAGTTCTGTAACAATTAACGTTTCTATTAATGGGTATAAAATTAATGCAACAGATACCAACTCTAACCTTAATGCTAAAGAAACGAATAAAATATTAGCCCCAACAAAATCAGTTGCAATTGTTTGCGGGAACGGATCCGTGGCTTTTGATTATGCTTATGGAACTAACATGACAGAGACCAAGTATCAAGAATCTCTGGTTGATCCAAACTTATATCTAGCGCAGTATTCAAATGACTTACTTGACATGTCTTTTGGGGATATATTCTATGACGCAAACAACTCAGATAATACCCTGAAAAGTCAGACAGTGGATGATTTTGGTACGGTAGTTAGAGAAATTTATTATGTGAAAACTAAATTAAACGCCAGACCCGCCTTCCCAGTAAGATGGTCTACATCAGACAATAGGTCTGTAAATTTAATAGGCCAGAAGTTTTCTAACTTTGAAGCAGAAGCATATGTCTTAAATAATACCTCTACCACTATTCCATTAAGTGACGGAGGCAAAGCTTCGCTATATATATTTGGCAATGAGATAAATTCATCTGGAACCCTAGAGTATTCTACAGATGATAGTCCCGAGTATGTCAATAAAGAGCCAGTAATTTTTGAATCAAGATGGTTGCAAAATCAAAAAGATGTTCAAAATTTAGCTAATTTTATAAAAACTAAAGCTATTAATAAAGGTAAGGTTATTGACATAGATATATTTGGGAATCCCTTACTTTCAATAGGGGACATAGTATCTATAAAATATACCTACCAAGGCCTTCTGGGTACTGAAAAAATGATAATTACAAACATATCGCAATCTTTTGAGGAAGGAATAAGTACCTCTATTAAATGTAGAACCATTTAGGTTCTAAAATGGTATAATAATAAAATGACAAAAGGCTCAAATCCAAAAAGAATTAAGAGTAAAGATGTTGTTCCTAAGGGATCAATAATCTTAAAAAGCACCAGCCCCGATTTACTTTGGGTAGGGGCCAACTCAAGCGTAGTAACTTATGATGATACTGGATATGAGGTCAATAAATATTTAGGCGGACCAGGAAGATCTCCTGGAGATGGAGACGGGGACGGGGACGGCGATGATGACAAAGACCCAGATAACCCGCTACCAGATGTAGATACTGTAGACATGACAGATATCGAAAACTTAACCTTTGAAGAATATGTTGACCCATCCACTAAGATTACCAAGTATAATGTCTATATAAAAATAAGAAACGGTAGTTCAAATTCAGCATCTGTTGCGGGAATAGACGCAAGAATTTATGACGCTGCTTCTTCTTCATATGCGCCAAGTCCTACTCCAACCTATGTAAACCCTGTAACATTTGTAACACCAACTCCATCTGTGCCGTCCGTAATATTTGACAGAGCGGGGACAGCGATTGCTTGGGGATGGAACGACTCATCTGACTTTGGATCACATTCTTCAATATATTACGAGTGGGTAATTACAACATTAAAAACTGGAGGAACTACAATTAGTCAGGGTTCTTCTGCTTACCCATCTTCATCAAGCTATGCAATTGGCGGTAGCGGTAAAACAAGAAAGTATAGAGTTAGTTCTGCTCAAGGGGATACGCCAGCTAGCGCTTCAGCAAGATGGCTTAAAGTTAGGACAGTAGTTGTTGGGACAAATGGTAAAAATTACTATTCCGCATACTCTACTGCAATTTAAAGGAGAAAAATGATAAAAGGCACATACATATTTTACCAAGACGGGAAAGAGATCTACCGTTCTCCTAATATTATAACTAAATTTGGAAAAAGATACTTTACTAGATACCTAGCAGGTCTTATTGAATCAGGATCTAAGGACGTTGTTTTTGGAATTAGCGAAGATAAATCAATTTCTTCTGTTTCTGCAACTAGTGGAACTATAACTTATACAACATCTTCCCCTCATGGATTATCTGCAGGCAATAAGGTTAGCATGGTAAATATAAACCCTAGCGCATACAACCTATCAGATGTTACTATAAGTTCTGTTGCAAGCACAACTTTTACAGTTGTAAATTCAGCTTCTGGAACTTACGTATCAGGAGGAAATGTAGTTTCGGATGTGGACACACGCCTAGGATTTGAGATATACAGGGCACCAGTTTTACTTGGAAGCACCGATATTCAAATTGAAAACGATATTGCTAAATATTCAATTGTTTACAAATCTACTATACCTAAAGATGTATCTGGTGTAATTTCAGAAATTGGAATATATCCCTCAACAAGAACATCTGCTAACAACTTTGACGGTAAATTCATAGCGGACTTTGATAAATATTTTGATTGGGTAGATGGCAGTGGATATAGCCCAACCCTTTCTACAGTAGGTGCAAAAGTTGGTGGAAACGTTTTAAGTATGACTTCTAATCCTTCTGCTTCAAATGAATACAAGGCTAACATATCTTTAGATTTAGAAGGATATAGTAATCTAGACTCACTAAGCCTAGCCTATTATAAAAATGATACAAATTTAAACACAATAAGAATAAAACTGTATAGCTCAACAGGAAACTATTATTATGTAAATGTAACCCCTCAAAGCGGTACTGGAGCTAAAATTAACTCAGACATAATGCTAAGTTCATTATTTTCAAATGTTGTTGGGTCTCCAATAAAATCACAAATAAATTTAATTGGAATAGAGGTTATTCCTAATACGTCAACAACTACAACTGTCGGACTAGACGCATTAAGAATTAATGATGAGGATACGTTTGACCCAAATTTTGGACTACTTAGCAGATCAATTTTAGCTACACCGTATTTAACAAAGGTTGCGGGAAGACAGATAGACGTAGAGTATAGATTAGATTTGAGTTTCTAAATGGCATATCAAGATCTACTAAAGGATACATCTAAACCAGACCCTAGCAATAGTAACTACTTCCTTGTAACGGTAACCGACTTAGAGGCAAACCAATCCTATCCAATTCAATTTAGATGGAAATATAACGATGGAACCTTTTCTCCATGGTCAGCAGTTAGGGTTGTAACAACTCCTGGAGAGTCAAGTCCTAATACTCCAAGATTTGCTGCCACCAATGTTGACGTAACAACACCTGGATTCTTAAAGATTACATGGGATGGAAACTCTGATGACAATAATTCATTAACTGACATCGATAGAGTAGATGTTTATATTAGCGGGGCACCTTTTGTTGGAAACGTAGTAGCTGCAACTTTTAAAACTGCTGGAACACAATCAATTGCTGTTCCAGGAGGAACATATCAAATAGTTCTGTATGCTGTTTCTAAATTAGGGAAGTTGTCTCCAGTAAGTGCTGCGGTTACAAAAACAGTTTTGGGAATATCTAACCCTCTGGCTGCACCAGAAAATCCAAATGTTCCAACAATAACTGCAGGACTTGCATCAGTTATTGTTTCTTGGAATGGTAAACAAGCAGATGGTACTAGTGATTTTTCTGCAGGAGCTTTTGCAAGCGCCAAGGTTTATATAGGAACATCAGCTGGGTTTGTACCAAGTGATAATAATTGGGTGCATTCATTAAACTTTGCAAACGGAACCAACCAAGTATCAATTGGAGTTGGAACTGTAATTGATAAAACCCTGGGAACAAAATTACAATATGGAGTTCCTTATTATGTTAAAATTAAAACTGTAAATGCAGCTGTGCCACCAGTTGAGACAGCAACAGCAGTTGCTTCCAATCCAACGAATGTCACAGTTGATAAAGTAGCAGCTAGTGAAATTGTAACAGGAACACTTGAGGCAGGTGCATATATTACTGCTGGAATTAGCGGAGGAGCTAGAGCAGTTTTATCTGGAAGCTCGGAGCCACTTGTAATTTACGGATCAAACGGAACAACAAAATTATTAGAATTTAGCAGCACAAATCCTGCCACCCTAACTGTCAATGGAGGAGGAACCTTTACTGGAGATCTTTCGATAGGATCAGGAAACTCAATATTTAAATCAGATTCATACGGAATATATTTAGGAAACGCAACGGAAAGCTTAGCTCCGTTTAGTGTATCTAGAAACGGAATACTAAGGGCACAGGCGGGAACAATAGGCGGTTGGACATTAGGCGGAACATATTTCCAAAATGCTGGTGTAAATCCTACAATTAAAATTGATACTACTGGAATTATAGTTGGAGCCACATCAAGTGCATATATTGATATTACATCTTCTGGCATTACCCATAGAAATTCAAATGGAGTAGCAAGCGGTAAATTTACATTAACTACTGGAGCATCAGCACAGCTAACAATTGATGGAACATTTACAATTAGCGGATCTTCAACAATTAATGGAACAGCAGCGTCCACTGTTGTATCTAATGCGTCAGCTGGTTCAACAGCAGTTCAAGGTGGCAACGGAGTTGATAAAAACGCAAGTAATCAAATAACTAGAATTAGCACTAATGGTGGTATTGTAGTTTCAAGTTCTAATGTTTCAAGTGGTGCCAGAGTAGAATTAACAAATACTGGATTTTATGCATATAATGGAAGTGGACAGGCAACTGTTAGCATAAATGCATCTAACGGATCAGCATCATTTGCAGGAACAATTAATGCCAACGCTGGATATTTAGGAAATACATCAACTGGATGGAATATTAATTCTACATCTTTAAGTAGTTTAACAGCAATATCATCCCTTTCTAATTCATATACAACGTTATTTGCAGCTCCATCTCTTGGCTTTAGTGCTTTATTTTCTGGAATTGTATTAGCAGAAGATGGATTTCAAGCTAATTATGGAATTAAATTAATTCCTGGAGGAAATTCTACAGGAAACTCATTCTGGAAATCTCAAGGCAATATGTCTCCAAGTCTTGATAATGGTTACAGTGTTGGATCGTCTAGTTGGAAATGGTCACAAATATGGTCATACACAGGCACAATACAAACTTCTGATATGAGACAAAAGAAAGATATTTTAGAATCTAACCTTGGTTTAAATTTTATTAATGCTTTAAATCCAGTTTCATATAAATGGATAATTGGTGGAAGAAAAGCAGTGTATGATGAAGAATCAACATCTGTTATAGGAAGCGAAGATATTCCAGGAGCAAGAACTCATTATGGGTTTTTAGCACAAGATGTTAAATCCGCATTAGATTCAGTTGCCCCAGGACAAGATTTTTCTGGATGGCTGTTAGCAGATAAAAATGACCCAGAATCTGAGCAAGCGCTAAGATATGAAGAGTTTATATCTCCAATGGTAAAGGCCATACAGGAGCTATCAGCAAGGCTTGACGCCCTCGAGGGGTAATGGTACTATTAGTCTCTACTAAGGGAGAATTATGTCTAATAAAGCAGAACTAGTTGTTGCCGCTTTGCAACAGCGTATAGGAGAAATCGTATCAACTTATGAAACTCAAATTGCAATTTTACGTGCAGAAATTACACAACTTGTTGAAAAAGATCAGGAAAAAAACTCAGTCCCAGACTCTAACTAGTCCAGTAATGCTGCCGTCAGGATTGGCAGTAAAGACAGACAGTGGAGTTTATTGGGTAAAAGACGAAAAAAGGTTTAAGCTTATATCTAGTCGTGCCGCAAAGTCGTGGGCATTCCCAACCGTTTTAGCAACCGATAAAGCAGTTGCTGGAATCAAGATAGTTGGAAAGCTGGGATTCAGAGACGGTACTTTGATAAAGAACATAGCCGATGGTAAAATATATTTAATATCGCAAAACAAACGTAGGCATATAGTAAGTCCAGATTCTTTTGAAAAGTATGGTCTTAGTAGATCTGATATCGTTGAGGTTAGTGATTCAGAAACTAATATGCACGACCTAGGAGAAAACTTATAATGGCCGATTTAATACCAGTTACCTTTAACGAGGGAGAGCCCCTAGACGTTAGCAAGTTAAATAATCTTAGACTTAACCAAGTAACGACTTACCAGATAGCTTCAAGTTTACAAAACTCAACAATAGATGGCAAAACTGTACCAATGATTGATTTTGGATCAGTAAACGTAGTTACTAAGCTAGGATCTTCTGCTGCAGTAAGCCTGCCAATTAATCCTAATTTTACTGGAACCCCTACATTTATTGTTTCAATAGGCGGAGGATCAGTTGGATCAGCAATTGCTATTCCTCGTGTAATTAATCAATCTAGTAGCAATCCTCAGGTAATAGTTAACTCTACAAAAGACGTAGGAACAGTACAGGTTAACTACATAGCAATACAGAACAAATAGGCTCAACCAGTACTTGACACCCCAATCAAATATGTTACAATTACCCTGTAACATTAAAGTCACAATTTTGTGACTTTTTTAATGTAAGGATATTGAATGTCTAACGACTTAAAATGGATGCTGTCTTCAGATCAACAGTTTCCTTATCAAGATGACAAGATGATTGAGCTTTGGTTTAAGGTTATGAAATGGTTTAAGCCAGACGTAGTAGACTATCTTGGTGATACAGATGATCAAGCCTGTTATAGTAAATATACAGATGGTAAACCAACAGAATTTTTAAAAGCATATAAAAATGATGATGTAACAAATGACTTAGAGCTAATGCTAAAAGACATGCGGTTTGAAGCAAGTGGTGCTCGTGAATTTTATGAAAGAACAAGAAAGATGCTTCCTAATGCACAACTGTTTTCAGCCCTAGGAAATCATGATATTAGAATTTTTGATTATCTAGATAAGAAAATACCTGAGTATGCAAAGCATGTAACACCAGAAGCTTTATGGAGTTTAGATTCATTAGGATATGACTACATTTATTATAATGAATTACCTAAGCGCCGTTTTGGGGATATCCATGTTCACCACGGAATGTCAATTGCAGCCACAGGCTCTGCTAGAAAAGACATGGAAGACATGCAGGTATCTTTAATTAGAGGTCACTCTCACAGAATTGCTTCGCACATGGTTACCTATGAACTTAGAAATAAGGGCAAGGGAGAAACTCTTCGTGGATATGAGATTGGACACATGTGTGATGAAAAGGGCCCAGGAATGAAATATACTCAACATCATGACTGGCAAAAAGGATTTGCTATTGCTCATATAGAGAACGGCAAGTATCCTCATATTAACATGATCCATGTATCTCCAGACTATACTTGTGTTGTAGATGGGAAAGTGTTCAAACTATAATGCAGTGTCAAAAATGTACAGGCAGGGTTTTTGTAGACAGAGTTTTTTCACAGAAACTACATATAGAACTTTTTTGCATAATGTGTGGAAAAAGGTGGATGATAAACAAAGAGACGAATGCGTTTGCTAAATGGTTAGAGAAAAAAGACAGGGACCACGCAAAAAATTACTCTATTTCTTCTTAAACGAAAAAATACATAAAGTAATTAAGTCCTCAAAAGCTAAGGATGAATTAATTGCCTGGTGCTACCCAGACAAAAAAAGAGTTCTATATTCCTACTCACAAGTAAAGAGCAACATGTCTGGCGCATATTCAGTTATACAGGTAGCTAAAATGCTAAATCGTACACGTGTTAGCATACAGAGATATATACTAGATGGCAAAATATCTCAGCCTCAAAAGCTATATTCAATTGGTAACCCAGACGGACCTTGGAGCAAGATCATGCTTAGCGAGTCCGATATATACCAATTGCACCAATTTGTCCTAGAGGCAGGCTACACAAAAGATTTCCCCTCACGTGCAGAATTGACAGCTCTTCTCAAACACAACTTAATATTGTATACTAAGACAGAAGAAGGTAGCTTCGTACCAGTATGGAAGGCGGAATAATGTCAGAGACAAGAGTCAAGGTGGACTTGTCCTTTACACGCAATCTAGGAAACTATGAAAGCATTAGAATTAATATAGGCGTAGAAGACGATCTTCGTCATGGAGAAAACGTAGACACAGCAACCGAAAGAGTTTATAAGTTTGTAGAAAATAAGCTAATTGAAAAAACTCGTGAGGTTGAGCAGGAACTAAAAGATGTCAAGCAATAAAGAGCCGTATATCCTATTGACTTATTATCAGAATTTGTATAAAGAAAAATATGGAAAGGCTGTTACTATAAATAAGTTTAGAGAAAAATGGGGAATGCAGGACGTGATAGATAGCGTTGGGTTTGACAGAACAAAAAGCTTATTAGATTACTATTTTACAACTGGTAAAAACGGACATCCGCTACAGTTTTTCTATTATAATTTTGACAAGATAGATCAGGTTAATAAAGAAGCCGAAAAAGACAAAGAGAATAGAAAAAAATTAAGAGAAGCTACTAAAAAAATGGTGGAAGAAGGAGTAGAGTGAATACAGAAGCAACCCTAATATCCGCTGTATGTAAAAACAAAGACATAAGCACTCTGCTTGCAGATAACGTAGATGAACTATTTACTTCTCATAGAGATATTTGGGAAGGCCTAAAGTCCTATTACTATAAGTTTAAAGCAGTACCAGAGGTGGGAGTGCTGCAAGATAAGTTTAAAGACTTTGAGCCAGACTCTAACATAAAAGCCGAAACAGGTTATTACCTAGATACATTAAAGAATGAATACCTGTCCGCTAGACTTAAAAGCATTATGCTTAAAGGCGGATCTTTATTAAAAGAAGAGGCTGCCTCAAGAGTTCTTTCTCAAATGCAGATTCAGTTAGCTGGTCTTTCTAAATTTACTAACAATGTTCGTGACCTAGATGTTATAGATTTAGAATCAGCAGAGAGACACTTTCAATCAGTAAAAGAACGCTCTGCGGTAATGGGCGGAAGTCCAGGAATATTAACTGGGTTTAAAGCAATCGATGCCGCTTATCCTACAGGAATGGCACCAGGACATTTAATTGTTGCTATTGGTTGGCCAGGAAAAGGTAAGACATGGTTTACATCTTATTTAGCATGCAAGGCTTGGGAGCAAGGGTTTAAGCCAATGATTGTATCTCTTGAAATGTCTCCAGAGAATATGCGTGACAGAATTTATACAATGCTTGGGTCTGGTCTATTCCGTGCCAGCGATTTATCTCGTGGAGATATAAACATTGATACCTTTAAGGATTGGGGTAAAACAAAGTTTGAAGGCAAGAACTCATTCGTACTTGTTTCAAACGAAGGAACTTCAGAAGTAACTCCTGCAACTATTCAGGGAAAAATTGATCAGCATAAGCCTGACCTAGTTATTCTCGACTATCATCAATTGTTTAATGATAATAAGCGAAGCAACTCTGAAGTAGAGCGTAACCGTAACATATCTCGTGAGTTCAAACTACTTGCAGTATCTAATAACATTCCAGTAATTGATATTACTGCAGCAACGGCAGATGACATATCTGATCAAGACAACCCTCCGATGATGAGTCAGGTAGCTTGGTCAAAGGCTATTGAATATGATGCTGACATGGCTATGGCAGTTCACAGATACCCAGGAACCAATATGATTGAAATTGTAAGCAGAAAGAATAGACACGGACATGAGTTTGATTTCTACCTAGATTGGGATATCAATAAAGGAATTATTAAAGAATTGTACGATTATGTACCAACACAGACAAATTAAAAAGTTTCAAATATCTGTTAACTTTTTAGATGATTCAGATATGATTAGAGTAAGGAATCAGTACGAAAATTTATTAGTTGGCAAAATGAAAGATCAGGGCTATGTTAGAGTGCTTGACATAGACACTGCATTTTCTGTAGAATTTACTGGCGAGACCTGGCAGTTTCTTATGACTATTCAGGGTATATATGTAGGAAGGAGGAAAGCATGGCAATCAGAGGGAGTTACACAGGGAAAGTTAATTCCACGCAATACACCCAAGGTCACATTAAGTCAGTCTTAAAAGAGATAGGATTAGATATATCTGGAGAAACATCTAATGACTTCTTATGCTATTGTCCTTTCCATTCCAATAGACATACTTCAAGCTTTAGCGTAAGCAAAGAGTACGGTGCATTTATATGCTTTAATCCTGCATGCGGAGAGTCAGGAACATTAATAGAATTAATAAAAAGAGTTTTAAACAAAAATGATTTTCAGGCTATGAGACTTGTGTTTTCTAAACAAGAAGAAGCTCTAGATAACTTTGAAGAGATTATGGCCGAGATGTTTAAAGATAAACCTGACTTTGTTGAGTTTCCACAATCTAAGATAAATGAATTATCTACTAGCCTTACCTTAAACAAGGTAGCAAGAGATTACTTTATATCTCGTGGCATTAATGATCTATCTATGTCCCACTTTGAACTTGGATATTCAGAGAATCAGAACATGGTTACTGTGCCAGTTCACACGCTAGACGGATTGCCAATTGGTTTAGTTGGCAGATCTATAGAGGGAAAGTCTTTTAAGAATAGCACAAACCTACCTAAGAGCAAAACACTATTCAATATTCACCGTGCTAAAAAAATTGGAGACCATGTAATAATTGTAGAGTCAAGCTTTGACGCAATCCGTGTTCATCAGGCTGGCTTCCCAAACGTAGTGGCTACCCTAGGCGGATTCTTGTCTAACGATCAGCACAACTTGTTGAACAGACATTTTAATAAAATAACTATTATGACGGATAATGACCTAGCTGGAAGAGAGCTTGGTTCGGGAATAGCCTACAAGTTAAAGAATAAAGACATCTTGTGGAGTTCTTTTGAATATGGTAAGATATATCCTCATGATGCAAAAGATGCAGGCGACATGACTGATGAAGAAATTAAAACCTGTGTTAAAAATTCTGTATCCGACATGGAATACAGATCTTGGAACTCGTGATATGATAAAACTACAGATGGATTTATACCATCAACTACAAAGGAGAATATATAAATGAGTATAGTAAAAGGTCTAAAAGACCTAAACAAGGCACTAGATAAACCTACCTATAGTGGTGGGGATGAAAACAAAGGTCGCTGGCTAAAAATTGAAGACGGCGAAAGCGTAAAAATTAGATTCCTTCAAGAGTTAGATGCAGACTCACCAAATTATAATGATAAGCTTGGTTGCGGATTTATTGCTTTAGAGCATACAAATCCAAAAGACTACCGTCGCAAAGCTTTAGATACAATGGAATCTGATGGTCGTGACTGGGCAAACGAACAACATCGTAAAGATCCAAAGGCTGGCTGGAAAGCAAGAACACGTTTATACATTAACGTATTAGTTGACGATGGCAAAGAGGAGCCATACGTTGCAATTCTTTCACAAGGAACTAGCGGTAAAACAATTACTCCTACCCTAATTGAGTATGCTGGTGAAATGGGAAGCATTTCAAACCTTATGTGGCGTATTAAGCGTAATGGAACAAAGACAGACACAAGCTACACAATCATTCCTTTGGCTAAGGATGAAACCCCGTTTGATTTTTCTGGTCTAGAGTTACATGATTTAGAAAAAACTGCGGTTAGACATGTACCATATGCAGAGCAAGAGGCTTTTTATATGGGCGAAAATGCTGAAAAAGAATCAGTGTCTGCTGCTAGTAGCAGCGTAGACTGGTAATATTAAATTTACAGGGGCAGTATTGACTGCCCCTGTATTATTTAGTAAAATGTAACTATGACTACATACGACATACCAGACCCATTTCAAACATTTGTGTCTAATAAATATAAAAATTATGTAGGATCGGTATACGACTTTTTTGCCAGAGAATGGCACATGAAATGCGGATGCTGCAGACAGGATATTTACGCACCAACAAAAAAGATATTAACCAAGATTCGGTTATATCACACTAGAAACGAATGTCAAGGCGGATACTAATGAACTTTACACACCTGCATGTTCATTCATACTATTCATTAATGGATGGTCTTAATTCTCCTGCCGACTTAGTAAAGGCAGCAAAAGACGCAGGTCAAACATCTTTAGCAATTACAGATCACGGAACGCTGTCATCACATAGAGAAATGCAGATAGCCTGCAAAGAACAGGGAATAAAGCCGATACTTGGAGTAGAAGCTTACCTATCTCCAACAGATAGATTTGATAGATCTTCCTCAACCGATAAGAGCATACAAGCATACAATCACATCATCCTACTTGCTAAAAATAAAAAAGGATTAGAGAACATTAATATTTTACAGGAGCTTGCCTGGAATGAAGGTTTTTACCACAAGCCAAGAATTGATAGAGAGATACTATTTTTGCACAAAGAAGGAATAATTGTTTTGTCTGGTTGCATGAATGGAATCATGGCAAAATGTATTGCAAAAGGAAACATGGATGAAGCAAGGCTATTGCTAGAAGAATTTAAAGAGCAGTTTAAAGAAGATTTTTATGTAGAAATTCAGGCACACAACGACAAGGAAGTAAACGACGGTTTGATAAAGCTGTCAGATGAATTGGGAATTAAAATGGTTGCAACTAGCGATGCCCATTATGCCAAGGAGGAAGACAGGGTATTAGAAGAAGCAATGCTCATTCTGTCTACCTCGCCAAAATCAGACAAAGAGGCAAGCTTTGAAATGTCTCGTGAGATAAAAGACATGATGGAAAGATTTAATTACTTGTATCCAGAAAGAAAGATATCCTTTCAAAACTATAATCTATTTATTCAGTCTCGCCAACAGATCGAAGAAGACTTTAATAAGATTGGTATCGTTAGAAAAGATATATATGAGAATACACTAGAGATATCCGATAAAGTCCTAGAATACGATTTTAAGAGGGGATTAGACCTTCTCCCAGTACCTAAGACCAATGCCGACCAGAAACTCTCTGATATGGCCTTTGAAGGCCTAGAAAGGCTACGCCTTAGAGAGAACTGGATTGGAAATGACGTATATGATCAAAGACTTATTGAAGAGCTAGAGATAATTAAATCCAAGAACTTTGCTTCCTATTTCTTGGTTGTAGCAGATATGGTTAATTGGGCAAAAGAAAATAATATTATGGTGGGTCCAGGTCGTGGCTCTGCCGCTGGCTCATTGGTCTGCTATGCGCTTGGAATTACAGACGTGGATCCAATTGAGTATGACTTATTGTTTTTTAGATTTATTAATGAAGAGCGAAACGATTTTCCAGATATAGATACAGATTTTGAAGATGGTAGGAGAAAAGAAGTTAAGGAATATCTTAAAAATAAATTTAAGTATGTTGCTTCTATTTCTACATATACATATTTTAAAGATAAAGGTGTTATCAGAGACGCTGCTCGTGTATTTATGGTTCCACTTTCAGATGTTAATCGTGCCATGAAATCTATTGATACTTTTGAAGAATTTATAGATTCTCCTAATACAAAAGAATTCAGAATGAAATACCCAGAAGTAGTTTGGCTTGCAGATAAATTACGTGGAAAGATTAGATCTGTGGGAGTTCATGCTGCAGGAGTAGTAGTTGCAAAAGATGATCTTAGAAAGTATGCTCCAGTTGAATCTAGAGCTGATGCAGATGATGATGTTTCTGGAAGAATTCCTGTCGTTGCATACGATATGGATACGGTTGCAGATATAGGCCTTATCAAACTAGATGCACTAGGACTTAAGACCTTATCTGTAATATCCGATACATTAAAGACCATCAAGAAACAATCTGGGAAAGAAATTAATCTTTCTTCTTTAGAGTTTAATGATGCCAATGTTTATAAGATTTTAAGCGATGGCTATACCAAGGGAGTATTCCAGGCTGAAGCAACTCCGTATACAAATTTACTTATGAAGATGGGTGTCAGCAATTTCGAGGATCTTGCAGCATCTAACGCTCTTGTAAGACCAGGAGCTATGAATACCGTAGGAGCTTCTTATATCAAGAGAAAAAATGGGGAAGAGGCCGTTAAATACATCCACCCAATAATGCAGCCCTTTACTGAGAATACTTATGGTGTTATTATATATCAAGAGCAGGTCATGCAGGCCTGCGTACACTTAGGTGGTATGACTTGGTCAGAGGCTGATAAGGTCCGCAAGATTATTGGAAAGAAAAAAGATGCAACAGAATTCGACCAGTTCAAGGATAAATTTATTAATGGGGCTTCAAAACACATTTCTAAAAAACAAGCCGAGACCCTTTGGCAAACTTTTGAAGCTCACGCAGGTTATTCTTTTAATCGTTCTCACGCTGTTGCTTATTCTATGCTTAGTTATTATACTGCCTGGCTTAAGACTTATCACCCTCTTGAATTCATGTTTTCGATTCTTAAAAACGAAAAAGATAAAAATGCTAGGACTGAATATTTAATTGAAGCTAAAAGACTTGGCGTTAAAGTTTTACTTCCTCACATCAATGAATCAGATGTTTACTTTTCTTTACAGGGTGGCGGTGTAAGGTTTGGACTTGCAGAAATTAAATTTATATCAGATGGTATCGCAAATAAAATTATTGAAAAGAGGCCATATGCCACTTATTCCGATTTCATACAGAAAGCCTCTGCGAAAGGTAGCGGGATTAACAGTAGGGCTGTATCTGCTCTTAATGCTATTGGCGGTGCTGCTTTTGAGGACAATGTCAGAAGCGGTAAAGAAAAAGAATCGTACTACGAGTATCTAGGAATACCAACATTTAATTTAGACCTACCTCCAAGAATTAAAGCGCAAGCCAGACCTATTCAAGACTTTGATGATCTAGGATCTTTTGTTATGTTTGGAATGGTCAAATCAATTAAAAGAGGAACTGGCTGGGCAAGAGTAGAGATAGTAGATGAAACTGGATCTGTTGGCCTATTCCATAACGAGCAAACTCAAATAGAAACAAATCAAATGTATTTTATTCTTGTGGGAGACAATAGAATAGCGACATACATTAATGTAAAAGATGTGGACCCAAAAAGCTCAAACATTTTTGTAGACTATCTGTATAGAAAAGAATACGACTTGGAAGAAGATGAGTTTTTAGTTATTAACTTTACTCCTTATAGAACAAAGGCTGGAAAAACTATGGCTCATATAGTATTTACAGATAAGAATAAGGTTTTAACTAGAGCAATTGTTTTCCCAACAATGTATGGCAAGGCGGTAGGAAAAATGCGTGAAGGAATGACATGTAAAATGGTTCTGTCTAAACTAGATGACGGAACGCTTATGGTTAAGGAGATAAAATGACAGACGATGTACAAGGGCTAGTTACTTCAATTAGCTTAAATCAAGTTTTAGTGGCCTTATTAGAAGAGCATACTAAATTAACTGTTCCAACTTCAAAGTTTTTACAGGTATCTTCTGAAGAGAAAGAGCTTGTTATTGATTATGACGAAAATAATTTGACATTTACCTTTAGTTTAAGGGTTAAAGACTAGTGAAGACAGTCCCTGCTTTTAATGGTATAATAATAAAAAGAGAAAAGATAACTAAATGACAATTGTATTAAATGATATATTAGCAAAGCTGGATTCAAAAACTAGAGCAAGAGTTCAATCTGCTCAGGATGTTGAGATTCATAAACAGTCTACTCCAAGCATTGGATTAAACATGGCTCTTCGTGGGGGACTTCCCTATGGAAGACAGGTTTTGGTTTGGGGAAACAAGTCTGCTGGAAAGTCTTCATTTTGTTTACAGATTATAGCCCAAGCTCAAAAAGAAGGAAAGAGTTGTGCATGGATTGATGCAGAAGCATCTTATGATCCTAAATGGGCAGAGATATTGGGAGTAGATTCATCTAAATTAATTTACTCAACAGCAAAAACTGTAAATGACATGGTGGATGTTGCTACAAAATTAATGGATGCAGAAGTAGATTTAATTGTTGTAGATTCAATATCAGCACTACTGCCAGCAATCTATTTTGAAAAAGATGGAAATGAAATGAAAGATTTACAAGATACTAAACAGATCGGCGCTGAAGCAAAGGATATGACCCACGCAGTCAAAATGTTAAACTATGCAAACAAAAAAACACTACTTATTCTCATCTCACAACAACGAAATCAGTTTGGATCTATGCATGCTAGCCACATCCCCACAGGCGGAATGGCAGTTAAATTTTTTAGCAGCACGGTCATTAAACTTTGGTCTTCTGAAGCTGAGGCTAATGCTATTAAAGCTGGTATTAAAGTTGGCGACAAAATTATTGAGCAAAGGGTCGGCAGACCAGTTAATTGGATTGTTGATTACAGCAAAGTCTCACCCCCAAATTTATCGGGACAGTATGACTTTTACTACCAAGGGGACTCTATCGGTGTAGATAGAGTAGGAGAAACCTTAGATGTTGCAGAGATGTGCGGAATTATTGAAAAAGGTGGAGCTTGGTATACAGTAAACGAAGAAAGATTTCAAGGCAGAGCAAAAGCAGTTCAATATCTGCGTGATAACCCAAAGGTTATGGAAAAACTTATAAAGGAAATTAATGCCAAATCTTAATGAATTTATAAACAAACCAGAGAAGGTTTATAAAGCAGAACTAGAAAGAATTGGTGGAGCAAAGCCATGTTCAAAGTGTGATAAAGATGCTACCGAATACTTTTGGGATTCAGTAGAGACTACTATGTCATGGGAGTGTCCAGACGGACACAAGAATACGTTTGTGGTTAAATAATGTCAGAAAAATCAGAAGTAAAACGTGACGGAGCAAAGGCTCAGAAAAACAGTGGTCGAGGAGATTATCAAAAAGGTGATGCTAAATGGAACAAGTTCCTTGTAGACTACAAAGAAGCTTCTTCTTCATTTACTTTAAATAAACCTGTATGGTCAAAAATATGTACAGATACATTTAAGGTAAGCAGAGATATGCACCCAGCTTTAAAGATTATTATAGGAACTGATTCCAAGGTCCGTCTTGGAATTATAGAGTGGTCAGTTTTAGAAGAGCTGATCGTATTTTGGGAGAAAAATAATGGGATCAAATAATAAAATACCTTTTAACCCTACCGTTATTAAAGACGGAAGGATTGTTAGAATTAGAAAAGATGGCAGCATAAAGGCAGACTTAGGTCCTTATAAGCGAAAGAGTAAGAAGGCCAAGTAATGGAAATGTTCTTATTTAGTGGCATAGCAATAGGGTTCTTAATAGGCTATCCGCTTGGATTATTTATAGATAAACTAGACAAGAAAGAAAAGGCAAAAAATGGCGGAAGATAAAAACACTTTAGAGTTGATTAATTCTATTACGGAGTTTAATGATCTTTCTGAATACATGAAAGATGATCAGCTGGATAAAGCATTAGCAATTATTGTTAAGCTTTTAATGAATCCAGATGTGCCTTCAGCAAAGGCCCCATATTTGATTATAGAACTACAAGCAATGTCTACTAAGTTTTCTATGATGGCTTCAGTCTATTCCACCATTGCAAAAGACAAAGCAGGAACAGTAAACAACAATAAGAAAAATATTTATTATTCAGCAAAGGAGTCCCTAGACAAACTTGTAGATGCACTTAAGTATGTCGTTAGGTACAATTCGTAATGGTTATTTTAAGTAAGATATATACAAAGACTGGTGACGATGGACAAACATCTAATGCCAATAACGAAAGAGTTTCTAAGACCGATCCAATTATGGAGGCTATCGGAGCTGTAGATGAGGCAAACTCTGCTATTGGAATGGCCACAGATGAATACAATGACATTATAGAAAGAGTTCAAAGCGATTTGTTTGACCTTGGAGCAGAACTTGCAGGAGCCTCAACAATAACAATATCTGAAAATAGAATTACTTATTTAGAAAATGTAATTGATGATTATAATGAATACCTAGAGCCGCTAAGGTCTTTTGTCTTACCTACTGGCGCATTGCATAATGCAAGAACTATCGTTAGAAGAGCAGAGCGTGAAGTTTGGAAGATAGAAAATATTAATCCAAATATTGCTAAATATTTAAATCGTCTATCAGACTTGCTGTTTGTTATGGCTAGATATCACAACAAAGGAAAAGAAAAAATGTGGGTGCCAAACAATGGGTAGAAAAATAGTAAAGAATCTTAAGTTTAAGAAACATAGTGGTAAGCACTTTGATCCAGAAAAATTTGCTTCTTTACTAGACGAGTCTTATTTAAAAATAAAAAGAGCTGACGGGGAAATGACAAAAAAATCATTTAGTCCAAGCTCATTGGGTTATGGTCACGGTAATTGCCCTAGGTATTGGTACATGGCTTTTAGCGGTGCTATGTTCATAGATGATAACGATTCTGTTGCCGTAGCCAACATGGCACAAGGAACTCAGGCACATGAAAGATTACAAAATTTAATTAAAACTATGCCAGAATTTAGATCAGAAGAAGAAGAGATACTAAATGAATATCCTCCAGTAAAAGGCTTTGCGGACTTAATCATGGAGTACGATAATGAAATGGTAATTGGAGAAATCAAAACAGCAAAGCAAGAAGTATGGGATGCTAGACAATCGGAAATGAAATCTACCCCCAATCATTTGCTTCAACTGCTTACCTATATGAAAATTAAAAAAGCTAAAGAAGGATTTTTTCTTTATGAAAATAAGAATACACAAGAGATAATTGTTATTCCTATATCTATGAATGAAAAAAATACTAAGATTATTGAAGATACTTTTTCCTGGATGTGTGAAGTTTGGGATAATTTTAAAGACGGAGACCTGCCAATGAGGCCTCCTGGCGCTTCAAAGACTAAGCTTCCATGTACTTACTGTCCAGTTAAAAAAGAATGTTATGCTGGATTAACAGGAACTGTTCAAATAGAGATGCTGGATATTTCTAATCTATGAAATGTGCAAATAAAGAATGCGCTATAGAGTTTAATCCCAAAACTCATAATCAAAAATATCATAACGATGAATGCTGTAGGGTGGCTACCAACAGAAGGATAATGGAAAAATATTATGAGAAAAAAGCAATTAGGGGCGGATCTGTAAGAAATTGTGAGAATTGCAAAACTCTTTTAAGCAGATACAATCAGAAAAATATTTGTTCTGCTTGTGAAAAGAACAATAAGATTACAAATAAAAAAATGCTTTTAGGAATATTAGATGAAATTGGGTGAGTTAATTAAGCTAAAAGCTAACAGAGTCCTGGGCATAGATGCCTCAACAAACTCGATAGCATTTTGTTTAATGGAAGATAATCATCCCCTTAAATGGGGAAAGGTAGACCTAGTTGGATCAGATATATATGAGAAGATATACGATGCCAAAGTTAAGATGAATGTCATGTTAGATGAATTAAAGAGCGACTACATTGCGGTAGAAGGAGCTATACTTGTCAGATCACCTGATGCTGCGATAAAATTATCATATGTTTATGGAGTCGTCATTGCCGAGCTTATGTCTACTGGCTCTCGTGTTATTACTATATCTCCAAGTTCTTGGCAAGCATATATCGGCAATAAGAACCCAACCAAGGAAGAGAAAGCAGGGATTAGACTAAAAAATCCAGGCTATGCAGATTCCTGGTATAAGACTCAGCTTAGGAATATGCGTAAACAAAGAACTGTAGATTATTTTAACAATAAATATAAAATAAGTTTAGATGATTTTGACGTAGCAGATTCATTTGGAATTGCTCATTATGCCAATAAGGTGTTGACAGAACGATGAAATTATATCAAAGCGAAGAGTGGTTATACAGAAGGTATGTTGTTCAAAAAAAGACTGTTACTGAGATTGCTATTGAATGTAAAAGCTCTGCTATGACCATACAGAGATACCTAACAAAGTTTGGATTAATTAAAAAACGATGAGTAAAGATATATGGCTAAGTGCTAATAAAGAAAATGCAGGAGATTTAATACTAAGTGGATATTCTGGACAACTAAAGGATATGCCAGTATATGATGAGGTCAGATCGCTATTCAAAAGCGGAGCAACAGCATTAGATTTTGGCTGCGGGGTAGGAAGAAACTCAGTAGCACTTGCAGAAACATATGAAAAGGTTATAGCCTTTGATCTCCCAAGCATGATTAATTTAGTCCCAGAAGAAAATAAACTAACTAACATATCATATACAACAGACTGGGAGCACGTCAAGGGATTCAAATTCGATACAGCCTTAGCAAGCCTTGTGTTCCAGCATATTGAAGATTCAGAGTTAGAGTCATACCTAAGTGATTTGTCTCAGATAGTGGACAGATTAGTTATCCACAGCAGAACTTGGATTGATCATTCATCCTCGCAGGTATTGCCAATTCTAGAAAAATATTTTATAATTGAGAGCATAGAGTATTCAAGAGATCCCAATAACCCTATTGATGATCATTTTATTGCAACATTAAATAAAAAGGTGGACTAATGCTAAAGCCAGTATTTAAAGATACAGATGTATTTGCTTATAATGATCTTTATCTTCATGCAATATCTGCCCCAGCAGGGCATAAAATATTAAACACATGTCTTGAAGTAGCTCAGATGCTAATTGAAAAAAATATTTCATACGGTAATTCAGCCCTTGAGCCTGCAAGAATATTTTCAACGGCGGATTCGACAGAGCAATTAAAGGTAAGAATAGACGATAAACTAAATAGAGTAAAGAATAACCAGGGATATGCTGGAGATAATGATATAGATGATCTCATAGGCTATCTAATGCTGTATAAAATAGCCAAATTAGGTTGATTTTTTAGTCGACTAAGAGTATAATCAAAGCATGTCTGAGATAGAGTTATCCGCCCATTTTGACCGAATGAACAGAGTAGTGTCAGAATTACTAAAAGGAAGCAACCCCACCCAAATCGCCGCTATAACGGGCTTTAAGAGGGGCGAAGTAGTTGACCTTATAGATGACTGGAAAAATGTTATTCATAACGACACAGGGGCACGTGAGAGGGCTAAAGAGGCTATCTCAGGAGCAGACCAGCATTACGCAATGCTAATTAAAGAAGCTTGGAAGACCGTAGAGGATGCCGATCAGGCGGGACAATTGAATGTTAAGGCTACGTCCCTAAAACTAATTGCAGATATTGAAGGCAAAAGAATTGGAATGCTTCAAGAAGTGGGCTTGCTAGACAATGCCGAACTTGCAAATCAGATTGCAGACACAGAGCGTAAGCAGGATATCCTAGTAAAGATATTAAAAGAAGTTACAGCGTCCTGCCCTAAATGTAAAATAGAGGTAGCAAAAAGACTTTCACAAATTACTGGAATTGTAGAACCAATTGAGATCATTGAGGAAGTAAATGGATCTTAATTTTAATGACTTAATTGATATATTAGATGGAGCAGAGTTTGAAGAAACACCAGTAGATCTAAAAACATTTGTGGTCAATCCAGAGTATCTTTCTCTGCCCCCACTTTCAGAATTGCAATACCAGCTAATTGAAAAGAGTTCTCAGATATATAAAGAGTCTACTCTTATAAAATTATTTGGAGAAAAAGATGGACAAAAAATATTTAAACAAACATGTAATGAAGTTATAGCACAGCTAGGAAAAGGTTCAGGAAAAGATTATTGTTCCACCATATCAGTCGCTTACATTGTGTACCTGCTTCTTTGCCTAAAAGACCCTGCAGCATATTACGATAAACCCCCAGGTGACTCTATAGACATTTTAAATATTGCTATTAACGCACAGCAAGCAAGCAATGTGTTTTTTAAAGGATTTAAAACTAGAATTGAAAGATCCCCATGGTTTGTTGGAAAATATGAGGCTAAGGCTTCAGAAATAAAATTTGATAAAGGGATAACGGTTCATTCTGGACACTCAGAAAGAGAATCACATGAAGGTTTAAATTTATTACTTGCAGTCCTTGATGAAATTTCTGGTTTTGCATCTGAAGTTGGAACTGGCAATGAGCAAGGTAAGACTGCCGAAAATATTTATAAAGCATTTCGTGGATCTGTAGACTCTCGTTTTCCAGATTTAGGTAAAGTGGTATTGCTTTCATTCCCTCGCTACCCAGGCGATTTTATTTCTAAAAGATATGAAGATGTTATTGCAGAAAAAGAAACTATTGAAAAGAAACACCTTTTTATTATGAATGAAGACCTACCCCATGATGATCCAAACAATCAATTTGAAATTGCATGGGAAGAAGACACAATACTTTCTTATAAAGTTCCAAAGGTTTTAGCACTTAAAAAAACAACATGGGATGTAAACCCTACTAGGAAAATAGATGATTTTAAATTAGCATTTTACACAGACCTTGGCGATGCCATGATGCGCTTTGCATGCACACCAACATTTGCATCAGATGCATTTTTTAAACAAAAGGATAAGTTAGAAAAATGTATGACATTAAGAAATCCAGTTGACAACTTTAGAAGGTTTGATGAATCATTTAAACCTGATCCAGAAAAAATATATTATATTCATGCTGACCTTGCACAGAAACATGACAAGTGTGCTGTAGCAATTGCTCACGTAGACAAGTGGGTAAATATTCAAGTTATTAAAGATTATCAACAAGTAGCCCCAATGGTTATTGTTGATGCAGTTGCTTGGTGGGAGCCAAAAGCAGAAGGTCCAGTTAATTTATCAGAAGTAAAACAATGGATCATTAATTTACGCAGACAAGGATTTAATATTGGAGTTGTTTCATTTGACCGTTGGCAATCATTTGATATTCAACAGGAATTAAAAGCGGTAGGTATAAAGACCGATACCGTTTCTGTTGCCAAAAAGCACTATGAAGATTTAGCAATGATGATATATGAAGAGAGAGTTGCACTACCAAGAATTCCTTTATTACTGGAAGAAATGTCAGAACTAAAAATTATGAAAAATACTAGAGTTGATCATCCACGTAAAAAATCTAAGGACCTAGCAGATGCTGTATGTGGCGCTGTATTTGGAGCAATATCACATACACCTAAAGATTCTAACCATGAGATTGAGATTCATACTTGGTCTACCTCTACACGACTTGCAGAGAAACAGAGGGTTATGGTAGAATTAGACAACAAGGAAATGCCTAACGATGTTAGAGATTTTCTTGATAGATTAAACGTAATATAAAACTAACAAGGAGAATAATGAATTCATTTAAAAAAATCGCTTTAGTTATGGCTGCAGCCGTGACAAGCACATTTTTTGTTGCAATTCCACAGGCTCAAGCAGCAGTGACAAACGGATACGTTTTATCCGATACACTGGCTAACGGTGCTCGTGGCGTAACAGTATTAGCAGACACAACCAAAGCAGAGGCTGGAGTTAATGCGGTAGTCGTGTTAACAACTAGTGACACTTTGGCTGCAACAGCAGATGACAACGTAACGTTGGAGATTGCTGGTCCTGCTACATTTACTGATTACACAGCAGCAGGCTCAAACCCAACTGGCGCTACACTTACCAGTTTAGGTAAGTTATTTACATTTTCAGCAACTACAACCTCAGCAGTAACTTTGCCAACTAACGTAAAATTAACTGTTAATGGTGCAGGAACTGTAACTGTAACTCAAAAACTAACTCCTACTTTTGGATTTGGAACTAGTCAGACAGCCTGTCAAGGTGTTTCTGCGCAAGTATTATTACCTACTACTTCAGACAACTCCATTACAGGATCTTGGAATCCATCAACAATTGATTATTCAATACTAGGTCCAACTGTATATACTTTCACGCCTAATTCTGGACAATGTGCATTTAATACCACTTTAACAGTAACTGTAAACACAATTCCACAATTTACCATCTCAGGAGGATGTGATGGAGAAAATTATGTGTTAACTATTAATGAACAAAATCAAAACATTAATTCAGTTGAATGGTTTTACAACAATGCAATGATTGGTCAAGGAAACTCAATTGTTGTTGAAAGTGAAGGTACTTATTCGGCAGTTGTAACCAACACGGATAATTGTACTACTAGTGCAGAATTTGTTGTTATCAATAATTACTGTTCTATTCAAAAAGGGATTTCTATTAATAATG
>OFSF01000221.1_pt1 | contig 23764 bp, 15 predicted proteins | sample 1543271 | NCBI WGS metagenome assembly OFSF01 (sample SAMN07774227, study PRJEB24372) | wastewater metagenome | isolation source: Exp Tend VB 100WW | collected 2016-02
GGTTTGCAGAGCAAACCGTGGGGCGTCAGCGCGAATGCGCTTACGCACCATGCGCGGCCAGCTGGCCCAGGCGCTGGACGGCGACCGAGACGGTCGGGTAGTCCAGGGTCTTCTGCTCGGCCAGTTCGGCCAGCATCGCCAGGGTGAAGCGCAGGCTGTTGTCATCGCGGCCCATCCATGCGGCCACCTTGGCTTCGGCACTGCCACCCTTGGTGCCCAGCACCTGGCCCGCCAGGTTGCGGTGGTTGGCGGCCAGCTCGTCGCGCAGCACGCCACGTGCCACGGCGTGCCAACGGCCGTTGACCTCCAGCGCGTCGACCTGCTCGAACAGCCATGGCAGCTGCAGGGCATCGCCCAGGCGGAAGTGGACCTTGGACACGTCCACCGGCTTCAGCTTGCGGGTACGGGCCAGTTCGATGATGTCGAACGCGGGCTCCAGGAAGTGCAGTTCGGCCAGCTGCTGTGCCAGCGCGGACGGCAGGCCCTTTTCCTTCCACTCGGCCACCAGGGCTTCGTAGGTCGGACGCTGCGAATCCGGCAGCACACCCGAAGCAACGCGGATGTCGTTGAACGGACCCTGGTAGCGGTTGACCGCTTCGGTGATGCCCGGCATCGCGCCCGGGCGCGACAGCAGCCAGCGCACGAACGAGCGCTGCAGCTTCCAGATCACTTCCAGTGCATCGATCTGCACCGACTCCGGCACCTTGCCGTCGAGGGCATCGATCTGTGCCCACAGCGCGCGCGCATCCAGCGTTTCACGGCTGATGGTGTAGGCCTTGGCGACCTCGGCGATGGAACGGCCGGTGTCTTCCTGCATGCGCATCAGGAAGGTGGCGCCCATGCGGTTGATGGTCTGGTTGGTCACGGCCGTGGCGATGATTTCGCGCTTCAGGCGGTGACGCTCCATTGCGTCGGCGTACTTCTTCTGCAGCGGGGTCGGGAAGTAGCGCTGCAGCTCCTTGGACAGGTACGGATCTTCCGGAATGTCCGAATCCAGCAGCTGGGCGAACGCCACCAGCTTGGAGTAGGACAGCAGCACCGACAACTCCGGACGGGTCAGGCCCTGGCCGCGTGCCTTGCGCTGCGACAGCTCGGCATCGGACGGCAGGAACTCGATCTGGCGATCAAGCAGGCCCTGCTGCTCCAGGGTACGGATGAAGTGCTGCTTGGAACCCAGGCGCTTGACCGCCATCCGCTCCATCAGGCTCAGCGCCTGGTTCTGGCGGTAGTTGTCGTTGAGCACCAGCTCGGCGACTTCATCGGTCATCGAAGCCAGCAGCTTGTTGCGCTGCTCGACGGTCAGCTTCTTGGCCCGCACCACATCGTTGAGCAGGATCTTGATGTTGACTTCATGGTCGGAGGTGTCGACACCGGCCGAGTTGTCGATGAAGTCGGTGTTGAGCAGCACGCCTGCCTGGGCAGCTTCGATGCGGCCCAGCTGGGTCATGCCCAGGTTGCCGCCCTCGCCCACCACCTTGCAGCGCAGCTCGCCACCGTTCACGCGCAGCGCGTTGTTGGCGCGGTCGCCGACATCGCTGTGCTGCTCGCTGGCGGCCTTGACGTAGGTACCGATGCCGCCGTTCCACAGCAGGTCGACCGGTGCCTTCAGGATCGCGCTCATCAGGTCGTTCGGCGACAGCGCCTTGACGTTCTCGTCCAGGCCCAGCACTTCACGCACCTGCGGGGTGATCTCGATCGACTTCAGGCTGCGCGGGTACACGCCGCCACCCTTGCTGATCAGCTTGGCATCGTAGTCCGCCCAGCTCGAACGCGGCACGGTGAACAGGCGCTCACGTTCGACGAACGTGGTGGCTGCATCCGGGTTCGGGTCCAGGAAGATGTGGCGGTGATCGAACGCGGCGACCAGGCGGATGTGGCGCGACAGCAGCATGCCGTTGCCGAACACGTCGCCGGACATGTCGCCGACGCCGACTGCGGTGAAGTCCTGGCTCTGGCTGTCACGGCCCAGCGCACGGAAGTGGCGCTTGACCGACTCCCACGCACCGCGTGCGGTGATGCCCATGCCCTTGTGGTCGTAACCCACCGAACCACCAGAGGCGAACGCATCGCCCATCCAGAAGCCGTGCGCGATGGCCAGGCCGTTGGCAATGTCGGAGAAGGTCGCGGTGCCCTTGTCGGCAGCCACCACCAGGTACGGATCGTCCATGTCGTGGCGCACGACATCCACCGGCGGCACGATCTTGTTGTTGACGATGTTGTCGGTGATGTCCAGCAGGCCCTGGATGAACAGCTTGTAGCAGGCCACGCCGTTGGCGAAGATCGCGTCGCGGTCACCGTTCACCGGCGGGGTCTTGGCGAAGAAGCCGCCCTTCGCGCCGACCGGCACGATGACGGTGTTCTTGACCATCTGCGCCTTGACCAGGCCCAGTACTTCGGTACGGAAGTCTTCGCGACGGTCCGACCAGCGCAGGCCACCACGGGCGACCGCGCCGAAGCGCAGGTGGGTACCTTCCACGCGCGGGCCGTAGACGAAGATTTCGCGGTACGGGCGCGGCTTCGGCAGGTCCGGCACCAGCGCCGAATCGAACTTGAAGCTGATGACATGGCCGTGCTGGCCGTTGGCATCGGTCTGGTAGTAGCTGGTACGCAGGGTCGCGTCGATCACGCCCATGAACGAGCGCAGGATGCGGTCCTCGTCCAGGCTGGACACGCGGTCCATCAGCTTCAGCAGCGCATCGCGCGCGGCCTGCATCTGCGCGTCGCGGTCACCCTTGCGGGCATCGACCACGGTCTTGAGCACCTTCAGGGTGGCGTCGTCGCCAGCAGCCAGCACATCGAAGTGGGCCTTCAGCTGGGCCTGGCCGGCGGCGATATCGTCCTTGCTCTCATGGCCGGTAGCCGGATCGAAGCGGGCTTCGAACAGCTCGACCAGCAGGCGGGCCAGCAGCGGGTAGCGCGCGAAGGTGCCTTCCACGTAGGCCTGCGAGAACGGCACGCCGGTCTGCAGCAGGTACTTGCAGTAGCCACGCAGCATGGCGACCTGGCGCCAGTGCAGGCCAGCGGCCAGCACCAGGCGGTTGAAGCCGTCGTTCTCGGCATCGCCGTGCCAGACGCGGGCGAAGGTCTCGCCGAAGGCTTCATCGACGCTGGCGGCATCGATCGCGCCGGCGGTCGACTCGACCTCGAAGTCCTGCACGTACACCGGCGCGTTGTCGACCGACAGGCGGTACGGACGCTCGGCGATCACGCGCAGGCCCATGTTTTCCATCATCGGCAGCGCGTCCGACAGCGGAATGTCGTCCAGCTGGCGATACAGCTTCAGGCGCAGGCCATCGCCGCTTTCGCGCGGCACGGCCTGCAGGCTCAGGCGCAGGTCGTCCGGGCCGGTCAGGGCATCGAGCTGGCTGACATCGTTGGCGGCAACGGCGGTGCTGTTGTCTTCGATGTAGCCGGCCGGCAGTGCCTTGCCAATGCGGGCAGCGATGCGCAGGCCTTCGGTTTCGCCGTGGCGGGTCACCAGCGCTTCGCGCAGGTCGTCCTGCCAGTTGCGCAGCACCTGGGCCAGCTTCTGCTCCAGTTCGGCGGTATCGACGTCCAGCATTTCGCCCGGCTTGGGGCGCACGATCAGGTGCACCTGGGCCAGCGGCGATTCGCCCAGCACCACCGAGCTGTCCACGTACTCGCCGTGCAGCGCGTCCTTCAGCATCGCTTCGATGCGCAGGCGCACGTCGGTGTTGAAGCGCTCACGCGGCAGGTAGACCAGCGCGGAGATGAAACGACTGTACTTGTCACGGCGCAGGAACAGGCGGCTGCGCACGCGCTCCTGCAGGCCCAGCACGCCCATGGCAGTGCGGAACAGTTCGTCCTCGCTGGACTGGAACAGTTCTTCGCGCGGCAGGGTTTCCAGGATGTGGCGCAGGGCCTTGCCGCTGTGGCTGGCCGAGGCCAGGCCCGACTGCTTCATCACGTGCTCGTGGCGCTGGCGCACCAGCGGGATTTCCCACGGGCGACGGTTGTAGGCGCTGGAGGTGAACAGGCCAAGGAAGCGCTGCTCGCCGATGATCTTGCCCTTGGCGTCGAATTCCAGCACGCCGATGTAGTCCATGTAGCCGGCGCGGTGCACGCGCGAACGGGCATTGGTCTTGGTCAGGATCAGCGCGTCCTTCAGCCCGGACGTGGTGTTCAGGCCCTGCGCGGCCAGGGTCTTGACCGGACGGGCGGCGGACTTGTCCTTGCCGCGCATCAGGCCCAGGCCGGTGTCGTTCAGCGGCGCCAGCACCTCTTCCTTGCCCTGCTTCTCGACGCGGTACTCGCGGTAGCCGAAGAAGGTGAAGTGGTTGTCGGCGGCCCAGCGCAGGAATTCCTGTGCTTCCTTGCGCGACGCGTCGTCGACCGGCAGCTGGCGGCTGCCCAGGTCGTCGGCCAGCGCCAGTGCCTTGTCCTTCATCGGCTGCCAGTCGCGCACGATCGCACGCACTTCGTCCAGCGCCTTGCTGATGGCCTGCTCGATGGCCGCCATGGCTTCGGCCGGCTGGCGGTCGATCTCCAGCAGCATCACCGACTCGGCATCACCCTCGCCGACCTTGACCAGCTTGCCGGCCTTGTCGCGGGTGAAGCGCAGCACCGGGTGGCCCAGCACGTGGACGCCTACGCCCTGTTCGGCCAGCGACATGGTGACGGTGTCGACCAGGAATGGCATGTCGTCGTTGACGATCTGCAGCACGGTGTGCGGCGATTCCCAACCGTTGGCCTTCGCGGTCGGATTGAACACGCGGACGTTGGCCTTGCCGGCCTTGCGGGCACGGGCGAATTCCAGCGTCTCAGCCGCGAGAGCGGCCCACTCTTCAGCGCTGTGGTGCGGGAACTCGTCCGACTCCATGCGCTTGTAGAAGTCAGTGGCGAAGGCCACCGCTTCGGCCTGTGCGGCCGCGGGGTAACGCTTGCGCAATGCCGTGTACACCGGCTCCAGGGAGAAACCAGCGGTCACTGCGACCTCCGACTCTGCTGGTTTGGTCTTGTTTTTCACGGTCTTGGCTGCGGTTTTTTGCGGTTTCATGGCAGAGCGATGCGCTTGCTCAGTTGGGAAAATGAAATTGTAGCCCTACCGCACGAAAAGGCCTTGCTGCAGGACGGAATAACCAGATTCGGGTTTGCTGCGGTTTAGACGCCTATTCAGTTCGCACCGGTATGGTGCTGGTGCGCGCTTCAGCACTGCCGACAGGATCGGCAAAGCGTGTTACCGGAAGACACACGCGGCGACGCCGATTCGATTCCACAATCCTGAACTGGACGGTATAGTCCACCGCGTGAACCCGGCCTACCTCCCCGTTGCCCTCGACGCACGCGATGAGCGCGTGTTCGATGCCGTGCGCGAGCTGTTGGCCCAGCAGGGCATGCAGATGAGCATGGACGCGGTGGCCCAGCATGCCGGCTGCTCCAAGCAGACCCTGTACTCGCGCTACGGCAACAAGCAGGAACTGCTGCGCCGGGTGATGCAGCGCCATGTCGGCCACGCTACCGGAGCCATGGTTCGTGCACTCCGCACTGACGACCTGCGTGCCAGCCTGCTCCAGTTCGCCACCGACTTCCTGGAGCATTTCAACCAACCGCACGTAGGGCAGGCCTGTCGGCTGATCGCCGCCGACGCGGCCCAGTTTCCCGAAGAGGCGCGTACGCTGTACCGGCATGGCGCCGGCGCGCTGACGCTTCATCTTGCTGAATGGATTGAAACCGTTTGCATGCGTGGCCAGCTCCGGCATGACGACCCGCACTTCATGGCCGAACTGCTGCTGAGCATGATCGCCGGTCAGGATTTCGACAAACAGCGTTTCCATATCCCCCATCGTGATGACGCGCAGCTGCGTCGGCGCTGGGCAGAGTTCTCCGTCGACAGCTTCCTGCGCGCCTTCGCGCCTCAGCCGTCGGCGGCCCCGTCTTCAAACCAACCCCGGAGTTCCTCCTGATGACCGCCCCACTCCGCACCCTTGCCCTGACGTGCGCCGTTGCTGTCGCGCTGGCTGCCTGCAAGAAGCCGGAACAGCAGACGCCCCCGCCGCCGGAGGTGGGCGTGATCGACGCCAAGCCGCAGACCCTGCCGCTGCAGCGTGAGCTGGTCGGCCGCCTGTCGCCGTTCCGCAGCGCCGACGTGCGCGCGCGCGTGCCGGGCGTACTGCTCAAGCGCGTCTACCAGGAAGGCTCGCAGGTCAAGCAGGGCCAGCCCCTGTTCCTGATCGACCCGGCGCCGCTGCGTGCTTCGCTCAATGCCTCCGAGGCCCAGCTGGCCTCGGCCCGCGCCACCTACGCCAATGCCAAGGTTGCCGCGGACCGCGCGCGTTCGCTGGCGCCGCAGCAGTTCGTCTCCAAATCCGACCTGGACAACGCCGAATCGGCCGAGCGCACCGCGCTGGCCGCGGTCAAGCAGGCCGAAGCGGCGGTGACCTCTTCGCGCATCAGCCTGGGTTATACCGAAGTGACCGCGCCGATCAGCGGTGTGGCCAACAAGCAGCAGGTCACCGAAGGCGCGCTGGTCGGCCAGGGCGATGTGACCCTGCTTACCACCGTTGACCAGCTCGACCCGCTGTACGTGAACTTCTCGCTGAGCGTGGACGAGTTGACCCAGCTGCGCGCGCAGCAGGCCAAGGGTGCGCTGGCGCTGTCCGGTGACGGCAAGGCCACGGTCAACGTCAAGCTGGCCGACGGCAGCACCTACAGCGAACCGGGCACGCTGGACTTCTCTTCGACCACGGTCGACCCGGCCACCGGCGCGGTGTCGCTGCGTGCGCTGCTGCCGAACCCGCAGCAGATCCTGCTGCCCGGCGCCTTCGTCAGCTTCCAGGCCAACCTCGGCGAGCGCAACAACGCCTACCTGGTGCCGCAGCAGGCGCTGCTGCGCGACACCACCGGCGGCTACGTGATGGTGGTCGGTGCCGACGGCAAGGTGGTGCGCAAGAACGTGAAGACCGATGGCGCGCAGAACGGCAACTGGCTGGTCAGCGACGGCCTGGCCGCCGGTGACAAGGTGATCGTGGCCGGCGTGCAGAAGGTCAAGGAAGGTGCGCCGGCGGTGGCCAAGCCGTGGACCCCGGGGCAGGACGCCAACGGCAAGCCTGCCGCAGGCGGCGCCGCTCCGGCGGGCGCAGCACCGGCCGCAGGCAAGGCACCGGCCGACGCGGCCAAGCCCGAGCAGGCCGATGCGGCCAAGCCGGCCGCCACCGATTCGAACAAGCAGTAACGGGAACCTTCCGTCATGCCTAAATTTTTCATCGAACATCCAGTCTTCGCCTGGGTGGTTGCGATCCTGATCTCGCTCAGCGGCGTGATCGCGATCCTCAACCTGGGTGTGGAGTCCTATCCCAACATCGCCCCGCCGCAGGTCACCGTCTCGGCGACCTACCCGGGCGCCAGTGCGGACACCACCGAGAAATCGGTCACCCAGGTGATCGAGCAGCAGCTGACCGGTATCGATCACCTGCTGTACTTCAGCTCATCGTCCGCCTCCAACGGCCGTGCGCAGATCACCCTGACCTTCGAGACCGGTACCGATCCGGACATCGCCCAGGTGCAGGTGCAGAACAAGGTCTCGCTGGCCACGCCACGCCTGCCTTCGGAGGTGACCCAGCAGGGCGTGGTGGTGGCCAAGGCCAACGCCGGCTTCCTGATGGTGATCGCGCTGCAGTCCGATACGCCGGCCATCAACCGTGACGCCCTGAACGACATCGTCGGCTCGCGCGTGCTCGACCAGGTCTCGCGTATTCCCGGCGTCGGCAGCACCCAGCAGTTCGGTTCCGAGTACGCCATGAACATCTGGCTCAACCCGGAGAAGATGCAGGGTTATGGCCTGTCGGCCAGCCAGGTGCTCGCCGCGGTGCGTGCGCAGAACGTGCAGTTCGCCGCCGGTGCGCTGGGTTCGGACCCGTCGCCGGAAGGCCAGCACTTCACCGCCACGGTCTCGGCTGAAGGCCGCTTCAGTTCGCCGCAGGAGTTCGAGAACATCATCCTGCGGGCAAATCCGGATGGTTCGCGGGTGCTGATGAAGGACATCGCCCGCGTTGCCTTCGGTGCCAACAACTACGGTTTCGACACCCAGTACAACGGCAAGCCGACCGGTGCCTTCGCCATCCAGCTGCTGCCGGGCGCCAACGCCCTGAACGTGGCCGATGCGGTGCGCGCCAAGATGGACGAGCTGCAGCCCAGCTTCCCGTCTGGGGTGACCTGGTTCTCGCCGTACGACAGCACCACCTTCGTCAAGATCTCCATCCAGGAAGTGGTCAAGACACTGTTTGAAGCAGTGTTCCTGGTGTTCCTGGTGATGCTGATCTTCCTGCAGAACTTCCGCGCCACCCTGATCCCGACCCTGGTCATCCCGGTGGCCCTGCTCGGCACCTTCCTGGGCATGTGGATGATCGGCTTCACGATCAACCAGCTGACCCTGTTCGCGATGGTGCTGGCGATCGGCATCGTGGTCGATGACGCGATCGTGGTGATCGAGAACGTCGAACGCATCATGACCGAGGAAGGCCTGGCGCCGAAGCCGGCCACGCAGAAGGCGATGACCCAGATCACCGGCGCGGTGGTGGCGATCACCGTCGTACTGGCCGCGGTGTTCATCCCGTCCGCCCTGCAGGGCGGCGCCGCCGGTGAGATCTACAAGCAGTTCGCGCTGACCATCGCCATCTCGATGGCGTTCTCGGCGTTCCTGGCTCTGGGCTTCACCCCGGCGCTGTGCGCGACCTTCCTCAAGCCGACGCACAACGACAACCCGAACATCATCTACCGCACCTTCAACAAGTACTACGACAAGATCAGCCATACCTATGTGGGGCACATCACTTCGGCGGTGCGCCATGCACCGCGCTGGATGATCCTGTTCGTGGTGCTGACCGCACTGTGCGGCTTCCTGTTCACCCGCATGCCGGGCAGCTTCCTGCCGGAAGAAGACCAGGGCTATGCGCTGGCGATCGTGCAGTTGCCGCCGGGCTCGACCAAGGGCCAGACCAACGAAGTGTTCGCGCAGATGCGTGGCATCCTGGAAAAGCAGGATGGCTATGAAGGCATGCTGCAGGTGGCCGGTTTCAGCTTCGTCGGTTCCGGCGAGAACGTGGGCATGGGCTTCATCCGCCTGAAGCCATGGGAGGAACGCAAGTTCACCGCGCCCGAGTTCATCCAGAACATGAACGGCGCGTTCTACGGCATCAAGGAAGCGCAGATCTTCGTGGTCAACCTGCCCACCGTGCAGGGCCTCGGCCAGTTCGGCGGCTTCGACATGTGGCTGCAGGACCGCAGCGGTGCCGGCTACGAGCAGCTGACCCAGGCGCGCAACATCCTGCTTGGCCAGGCTGCGCAGAAGCCCGATCATCTGGTGGGCGTACGCCCGAACGGCCTGGAAAACGCCCCGCAGCTGCAGCTGCATGTCGACCGCGTGCAGGCGCAGTCGATGGGCATGTCGGTGTCGGACGTGTACAGCACCATCCAGCTGATGCTGGCCCCGGTGTACGTGAACGACTTCTTCTACGAAGGCCGCATCAAGCGCGTGACCATGCAGGCCGATGGTCCGTACCGCACCGGCCAGGAGTCGCTGAAGAGCTTCTACAGCCCCTCCAGCCTGACCAAGAACGCCGATGGCACCAGTTCGATGATCCCGCTCAATACGGTGGTCAAGTCCGAATGGGTGTCGGCACCGCCGTCGCTGAGCCGCTACAACGGCTACTCGGCGATCAACATCGTCGGCTCGCAGGCACCGGGCACCAGCTCGGGTGAGGCGATGCAGACCATGGAAGGCATCGTCAACGACGATCTGCCGGCTGGCTTCGGCTACGACTGGTCGGGCATGTCCTACCAGGAAATCCTGGCCGGCAACGCGGCGACGCTGCTGCTGGTGCTGTCGATCGTGGTGGTGTTCCTGTGCCTGGCCGCGTTGTATGAAAGCTGGTCGATCCCGGTGGCGGTGCTGTTGGTGGTGCCGCTTGGCGTGCTTGGCGCCCTCGGCCTGTCGATGCTGCGTGGCCTGCCGAACGATCTGTTCTTCAAGATCGGCCTGATCACCGTGATCGGCCTGGCCGCCAAGAACGCGATCCTGATCGTGGAGTTCGCGGTGGAGCAGCGCGCAGCAGGCAGGACCCTGCGCGATGCCACCATCGAGGCGGCACGCCTGCGTTTCCGACCGATCCTGATGACCTCGTTCGCGTTCATCATGGGCGTGATTCCGATGGCGATCTCCACCGGAGCCGGCGCCAACTCCCGCCACGCCATCGGCACCGGCGTGATCGGCGGCATGCTGTTCGCCACCCTGCTCGGCCTGCTGATGATCCCGGTGTTCTTCGTGGTCGTGCGCCGCATGCTTGGTGACAAGCTGGATGAGTCCTCCAAGGAATTCATGGAGCGCCAGCGTGACGCGGAAGCCGCGCATCGTCCGGATCGTTGATCCGGTAGTGAGTTGAAACGAAAAGGCCCCGGAGCGATCCGGGGCCTTTTCATTCGTGCCATGAAGCCGGTAGTCGCCAACCTTGGTTGGCGCCGCTGGAACCATGCCAACCAAGGTTGGCGCATGCCAAGCCGGCGTCTCAGCGCAGCAGTGCAACCACCACGCACACCACCACGAGAGCCAATGCAGCCCATTGCATCGGCACAAAGAAGAAATGATGAGGTGCAGCCATACCCTTCTGCCGGGGCCCACGGTTGAGCCACAGACCCAGCAATACGTTCACCGCTGCGCCGATGCCTGCACCCAACAGAACCTGGGGCAGCGGCGTGTTGCCCCTGGAGCCTTCATGCGGAAAGAAGTACGCCAGCAGCAGGATGGCTGCAATCGGCGTCACCAGCGTCATGAATCCCCAACCTCGATAGATCATCTTTGCAGACCGCGTAAAAACCGGCTTGCATTGGACCAGATCGGGTATCGCTCGGCCAAGAAGACCGTGTATCCACGCATGGCGTGGATCTACTGGCCGCGCCGCCGTTGCAGCGGCGCGGCCGGTCGAACTCAGCGCAGCCCGGTCTCGTTGCGGGCGATCACCAGGCGCTGGATTTCCGAGGTGCCCTCGTAGATCTCGGTGATCTTGGCATCACGGAAGTAGCGCTCCAGCGGCATTTCCTTCGAATACCCCATGCCGCCATGAATCTGCACGGCCTGGTGGGTGATCCACATCGCCGCTTCCGAGGCGGTCAGCTTGGCCACCGCCGCTTCGGTGCTGAAGCGCTTGCCCTGGCCCTTCACCCACGCCGCGCGCAGGGTCAGCAGCAGCGCTGCGTCCAGCTTGCACTTCATGTCGGCGATCTTGGCCTGGGTCATCTGGAAGGTACCGATGGCCGCGCCGAACGCCTTGCGCTCCTTCACGTACGCCAGGGTCGCTTCATAGGCGGCACGGGCGATGCCGATGGCCTGCGAGGCGATACCGATGCGGCCGGCATCGAGCACGCTCATCGCGATCTTGAAGCCCTCGCCTTCCTGGCCCAGCACGTCTTCGGCCTGTGCCACGTAATCGTTGAACTCGATCTCGCAGGTGGCCGAGGCACGGATGCCGAGCTTGGGCTCGGTCTTGCCACGACCGAAGCCCGCCTTGTCGGTATCGATGATGAAGGCGGTGATGCCGCGCGCGCCCTTGTCCGGCTCGCTCATTGCGAACAGCACGATGTACTTGGCCACCGGGCCGGAGGTGATCCAGCTCTTCTTGCCGTTGATGACGAAGGTGCCATCGGCCTGCTTCACCGCGCGGCAGCGCATGGCCGTGGCGTCCGAACCGGACTGCGGCTCGGTCAGCGCGAACGCGCCGATGGCCTCGCCTTCGGCGATGGCACGCACATACTTCTGCTTCTGTTCCTCGGTACCGTGGGTGAGGATGCCGTTGCAGAACAGCGAGTTGTTGACCGACATGATGGTCGAATGGGCTGCGTCGGCGGCGGCGACCTCCACCATCGCCAACACGTACGCCACCGGGTCCATGCCCGCGCCACCGTATTCGGTCGGCACTTCGATGCCCATCAGGCCGTTTTCGCCCAGCAGGCGGATGTTGTCCAGCGGGAACTCGCCGGTGCGGTCATGGTGCTCCGCGCTGGGGGCGATCTTTTCCTGCGCGATGCGCCGCGCCACGTCCTGCAGCATCAACTGCTCTTCAGTAAAGCTGAAATCCACAACACCCTCCCGGGTACATGAAGTTATGGGCCGCGCATCGCGCGCCCAGGTGCTTCGATTGTACCGGGGCCCGCCAGTTTCCGTACGCTGGCGACTTGACCGCGACGGGCCCTTTCAGCGAATATATCTCTATATCGCGATAGGTAGATATTTATGGATCTTGAAGACTGGTCGACCCGCCTGAAGGTGTTCGCCGATGCGACCCGCGTGCGCCTGCTGGCGCTGCTGGAGCAGGAGGAACTGACCGTGGCCGAACTGTCGGCGATCACCCGGCTGGCACAGCCACGGGTATCCACCCACCTGGCGCGCCTGAAGGAAGCCGGCCTGGTCCGCGACCGCCGTGCGGGCGTGTCGGCCTATTACCGCTTCGACGAGGCCCAGCTGGACCCGGCGCAGCGTGCATTGTGGCATGCCTTGAGCAATGGAAGCGACGACCCGTTGCTGCGGCAGGACGCTGAACGTGTCGCCGCCGTGCTGGCCCACCGTGCCTCCGACCAGAACTGGGCCGACAGCGTGGCCGGCGACATGGAGCGCCACTACTCTCCGGGCCGCACCTGGGAGGCGCTGGCGCGCACGGCGCTGCCGCTGCTGGAGACCGGCGACGTGCTGGACATCGCCTCCGGTGACGGCGTGCTGGCCGAACTCGTCGCCCCGCATGCCAAGCGCTACATCTGCATCGATACCAGCGCGCGCGTGGTTGCCGCCGCCAGCGAGCGCCTGCGCCGCCTGCCCAATGTGGAAGTGCGCGAGGGCGACATGCATGCGCTGCCGTTCAAGGACGGCAGCTTCGACCTGGTGGTGCTGATGCATGCGCTGACCTACGCCAGCAAACCGGCGCAGGCGGTGACCGAAGCCGCGCGCGTGCTGCGCTCCGGCGGCCGCCTGCTGCTGTGCAGCCTGGCCCGCCACGAGCACAAGGCGGCGGTGGAGGCCTACGGCCACGTCAACCTCGGCTTCAGCGACAAGGAGCTGCGCAGGTTCGTCGACAAGGCCGGCCTGCAGGTATCCAGCCTGGAGACGGTCACCCGCGAAAAGCGTCCGCCGCACTTCGAAGTGATTTCACTGATCGCCAACAAGCCCTGAGCCCGAGATCGCCATGCCTGCCCTGCCCTGGTTGCATCCTGATCGTGCCAACGCCCTGCTCGACGCCCTGCGCGAGCGGATCCTGATCATCGACGGCGCGATGGGCACCATGATCCAGCGCCATGGCCTGCAGGAAGACGACTACCGCGGCGAGCGCTTCGCCGGTGGCTACGATCATATGCATGGCCCCGCTTGCGACCACGCCGTGCAGGAAGGGCATGACCTGAAGGGCAACAACGATCTGCTGCTGCTGACCCGGCCGCAGATCGTCGCCGACATCCACACCGCCTACCTGGAAGCGGGCGCGGATCTGGTCGAGACCAATACGTTCAACGCCACGTCGGTCAGCCAGGCCGACTACCACCTCGAACACCTGGTGTACGAGTTGAACAAGGCTGGCGCAGCGGTGGCACGCGCCTGCTGCGATACGGTAGCCGCAACCACACCAGGCAAGCCACGCTTCGTGATCGGGGTGATCGGCCCGACCAGCCGCACCGCCTCGATCAGTCCCGATGTCAACGATCCGGGCTTTCGCAACACCAGCTTCGACGAGCTTCGCGACACGTACCGCGAAGCCATTGACGGCCTGATCGACGGCGGCGCCGACACCATCATGGTCGAGACCATCTTCGACACGCTCAATGCCAAGGCCGCGCTGTATGCACTGGAGGAGGCCTTCGATGCACGCGGCGCAAGGTTGCCCGTGATGATCTCCGGCACCATCACTGATGCCTCTGGGCGCACGCTGTCCGGGCAGACCGCCGAGGCCTTCCACGCGTCGCTCGCGCATGCGCGCCCATTGTCGATCGGCCTGAACTGCGCACTGGGTGCCGATGCGATGCGCCCGCACGTGGAAACCCTTTCGCAGGTCGCCGACTGCTACGTCAGCGCGCACCCCAACGCAGGCCTGCCCAATGCCTTCGGCGAGTACGACGAGACGCCCGAGGACATGGCCAGCACCCTGCGCGGTTTCGCCGAGGATGGCCTGTTGAACCTGGTCGGTGGCTGCTGTGGCTCCACCCCTGACCACATCCGCGCAATCGCCGAGGCCGTGGCCGGGCTGCCGCCGCGCGCCCTGCCCGGTGTCCAGGAGCAGGCCGCATGAATGTCGCCGCCACCGTTCCACACTTCCCGCCCTATTGCTGTTGAGCTGACGCCTGCCATGACGCCTGTCCGCCCTACCCGCCTGTCCGGCCTGGAGCCTCTGGTCATCACTCCGGACCTGCTGTTCATCAACGTCGGCGAACGCACCAACGTCACCGGCAGCGCGCAGTTCCGCAAGCTGATCAAGGAGGGCCGCTACGAAGAAGCGGTGGACGTGGCCCGCCAGCAGGTGGCCAGCGGTGCGCAGATCCTCGACGTCAACATGGACGAGGGCCTGATCGATTCGGAAGCGGCGATGACCCGCTACCTCAACCTGATCATGTCCGAGCCGGACATCGCCCGTATTCCGGTGATGGTCGACTCCTCCAAGTGGAGCGTGATCGAGGCCGGCCTGAAGTGCCTGCAGGGCAAGAGCGTGGTCAATTCGATCTCGCTGAAGGAAGGCGAGGCGCTGTTCCGCGAGCACGCACGCAAGGTCCTGCGCTATGGCGCGGCCGCGGTGGTGATGGCATTCGACGAAAGCGGCCAGGCTGACACCTGCGCACGCAAGGTCGAGATCTGCACCCGCGCCTACCGCATCCTGGTCGACGAGATCGGCTTCCCACCGCAGGACATCATCTTCGACCCGAACATCTTCGCCGTCGCCACCGGCATCGAAGAGCACGACAACTATGCGGTGGACTTCATCGAAGCCACCCGCATCATCAAGCAGACGCTGCCGCACTGCCATGTGTCCGGCGGTGTTTCCAACGTCTCGTTCTCGTTCCGCGGCAACGAAACGGTGCGCCAGGCCATCCACTCGGTGTTCCTGTACCACGCCATTGCCGCCGGCATGGACATGGGCATCGTCAACGCCGGCGCCATGCCGATCTACGACGAACTGGAACCGGAACTGCGCGAGCGCGTGGAGGATGTGATCCTCAACCGCCGCAGCGATGCCACCGAGCGCCTGCTGGAAATCGCCGAGCGCTACAAGGGCAGGAAGGGCGCGGCGAAGACCGAAGACCTCGCCTGGCGCGAGAAGCCGGTGGCGCAGCGCCTGGCGCACGCGCTGGTGCACGGCCTGGATGCCTTCGTGGAAGAAGACACCGAACTGGCCCGGCAGGCGTCCAGCCGCCCGCTGGACGTGATCGAAGGTCCGTTGATGGATGGCATGAACGTGGTCGGCGACCTGTTCGGCGCCGGCAAGATGTTCCTGCCGCAGGTGGTGAAATCCGCGCGCGTGATGAAGAAGGCCGTGGCCTACCTGCTGCCCTACATCGAGGCCGAGAAGGCGCGCAGTGGCGACACCGCCAAGAGCAACGGCAAGATCATCATGGCCACGGTGAAGGGTGATGTGCATGACATCGGCAAGAACATCGTCGGCGTAGTCCTGGCCTGCAACAACTTCGAGGTGGTCGACCTTGGCGTGATGGTGCCGGCGCAGAAGATCCTTGATGCCGCGCGCGAGCACAACGCCGACCTGATCGGCCTGTCCGGCCTGATCACTCCATCACTGGAAGAGATGAGCCACGTGGCCCGGGAGATGCAGCGCCAGGGCTTCGACCTGCCGCTGCTGATCGGTGGAGCGACCACCTCGCGCGCGCACACCGCGCTGAAGATCGACCCACATTACAAGGCGCCCACGGTGTGGGTGAAGGACGCCTCGCGCGCGGTCGGCGTCGCCCAGTCGCTGATCTCGCGTGACCTGCGCGAGGCCTTCGTAGCCGCCAACGAGGCCGACTATGCCGAGATCCGCGCGCGCCATCGCAACCGTGGCGATGCCAAGCGCCTGGTTTCGCTGGAACACGCGCGTGGGCAGAAGTTCCAGGGCGGCTGGGACACCTACACGCCGCCGGCACCGAACCAGCCCGGCCTGCACGTATTTGACGACTACCCGCTGGCCGAACTGGTCGACTACATCGACTGGACGCCGTTCTTCCAGGCCTGGGAGCTGGCCGGCAAGTTCCCGGCCATCCTCACCGACGAGATCGTCGGCACCCAGGCCAGCGATCTGTACAGGGACGCCCGCGCAATGCTTGAGCGCATCGTCAATGAGAAATGGCTGACCGCCAAGGCCGTGTTCGGCCTGTGGCCGGCCAACAGCATCGGCGACGACGTGCGCGTGCAGCACCCGCAGGGCGAGACCACCCTGCACTTCCTGCGCCAGCAGGTGGACAAGCCGGCCGAGCGCCCGGATTTCTGCCTGGCCGATTTCATCGCCCCGGCCGACAGCGGCAAGCAGGATTGGATCGGCGCCTTCGCCGTCACTGCCGGCATCGGCATCGACACGCACGTCGCGCGCTTCGAAGCCGACCACGATGACTACAACGCGATCCTGCTGAAGGCCCTCGCCGACCGTTTCGCCGAAGCGCTGGCCGAGCGCCTGCACCAGCGCGTGCGCATCGATTTCTGGGGCTACGACCATGCCGAGACACTGGACAACGAGGCGCTGATCGACGAGGAGTACCGTGGCATCCGCCCGGCACCGGGTTACCCCGCCTGCCCGGAGCACAGCGAAAAGCGACGCCTATTCGACCTGCTGCAGGCCGAAGCCAACGCCGGCATGGAACTGACCGAGAGCTTCGCGATGCTGCCTACGGCGGCCGTTTCGGGCTATTACTTCAGCCATCCGCAGAGCCAGTACTTCGTGGTCGGCCGCCTCAGCCGCGAGCAGGTCAGCGACTACGCCCGCCGCAAGGGCGTGGACCGCGCCCAGGCCGAGCGCTGGCTGGCCTCCAACCTCGACTACGACCCCGAATGACACAAAAAGGGGACGGAGGGGATTAAGTCGTTTGTGCCCAAAACGACTTAATCCCCTCCGTCCCCTTTTCGCTTCATCATTGCGCTGGGCTTTGACGGTTTCTCGTCCGGTGTCGTTTGCCCTGGTCGGCGCACTGCTGTGCTTCTTCGCACCGAGCCTGCCACTGATCCGCGCACGCCGGAGCCGCTTCAAGGCCTGACGCCGGCGCGGTCCTACTGCTGCAGCAGTACCTGCTGCAGCGACGGCAGCAGCACACGGTTGCCATGCGCGCTGAGGTGATCGCCATCGAAGAACAACGGCCGGCCATCGCGCTGCGCCGGGCACAGCACGTCATCACACAGCACCGGCATCGGATCCCACAGCACACCCCCTGGCAGGCCATCGACCACCTGCTGCAGGCTGCCCAGCATCGGCGCACGCAGCGTTTCCATCGCCTCACGCGTGCTGTCCAGGCCGTTGCGGCAGACCTCGTTGCGTGAATTGAAGCGGTCAGAGCAGCGATACGGCGGCGCCGGCAGCACCGGTTTGGGCGCCTCCAGCACAATTCGCACACCGCGCTCGGCCAACGGTTTCCACTGGGTGATCGCCTCGGCCACTTCGGCCTCGCGTCCTGCAGTGGCTTCCGGGGTCAGCTCGCCCGCCAGCTGCGCCTGCGCATCGAACAATACGAACTGATCGGACAAGCGCGGTATCCGCAGCGACACCAGCACCACGGCATCACTTGGCTGCGCACGCTGCGTGACATCGGCGAGCATCGCTGCGTCGAAATCACTGCAACCGGCACCCGCGCCGCGCCACTTCTGCAGGCTCACCTGCGGGCATCCACCACGACCGTAGAGAATCACCTCCGAGCCACTCTCAAGCGCCAGCCGCTGCAGCAGCTCGATGTAGGCCATTGCATGCGAATCGCCAGCAACGAACACCTGCTTCGGCGCACCGGCAGGCGCCGGCCGATCGCAGTCACCACGCGCATAGGTCCGCATGCTGCCACCTTCGAAGCGTCGCTTGGTGGTCACCAGGCTGCAGTCGGGATAGTCGCCTGCCACGCTCTTGCCGTTGGGATACCAGTCGCCGGGATGCCGACTGACCGTGCTCAGTGATATCCGCGGTGCCTGCAGGTACAGCAGCGTCTGGGTGCCGGCCGCGACCAGCAGCACAACCGAGCCTGCCAGCACCCAGCGACCCGGGCGCAGACGCTGCGCCAAGGGGCCCCGGAACGGTTGCTCCACCCAGCGCCACGACAACCACGACAGCAGCAGCACCAGCGCCATCGCAGCACTCATCTGCAGGGGTGTCTGCAGGCCCACGGTCCAGCGCATCAGCACGAATACCGGCCAGTGCCACAGATACAGCGAGTACGACAGCAGGCCGATGGAGCGCATCGGCCTGCTTGCCAACAGGCGTGCCACCCAGGACCGGGGATGATGATGCAGCGCCCACAGCAGGCCTGCCGCCGCAAAGGTCGGCAGCAGGCCATCAGGCCACGGCGAACGTCCGGCCCGTGCGGTCCACAATGCCCAGCACAGCAGGGCCAGCGCCACCATCGCGAGCAGCGAGAACACGGGCGCAGCGCGCTTCAGTGCAATCGTCGTCACCGCATCCACTGGCTGGCGAACATGCAGCAGCTGGAACAGCAGCACGCCAACGCCCAGTTGCCACAGCCGCGTAGTGGTGGCGTAGAACGCCCACGATGGCGGCGCCTCGCGCAGGCCCAGCACCGCCGCATGCAGCAGCGACGCCGCGCTGACCACGGCAAACAGGCCAAGGCTGATCCAGCGCCCGCGCGCGCCGCGCGCCCAGGCCAGGAACAGCAGCGGGAACAGCAGGTAGAACTGTTCCTCCACGCCCAGCGACCAGGTATGGGTATAGGGATTGAATTCGGCCTTGGGCGCGAAATAGTCGTTGCCGATCAGCGCCAGCACCCAGTTGCTGAAGCCGAAGAATGCCATCAGCCCGGTCTTGTCACTGGCCTCGCTGAGCCAGGACTCGGGAATGAACAGCACGCTGCCGACGGCGGTCAACAGCAGGCAGCTGATCAGCGCAGGTGCGATGCGGCGGATGCGACGCGAATAGAAGCGCAGCATCGACTGCCACAGCGACAACGGCGGCAGCCGGTGCACCGACGCGCTGACCACGAACCCGGAAATGACGAAGAACACGTCTACGCCGGTGAACCCGCCCGGCAACCAGGCCGGCTCCAGGTGGAACACGATGACGGCCAGCACGGCAATCGCGCGCAGGCCGTCAATGTGCGGCACGTAGCCGCGGCTTGGATCAGCGGTCATCCCTTCCCCCAACCGCGGGGGCAGTGCCGTCCGCGGTGGTTGCGCCTTTACCAGACCAGGTCGTCCGGCACCTGGTACTGCGGATCCGCATACGGATCTTCCTCGGCCGGCGCATTCGGATCGACCTTCAGCGCCACCGAGGCGGCGAACACCGCCTCGGACTGTGCCAGCACGTCGGCCGTTACCAGCAGGTAGCGGCCATTGAGCTGGACCACACCAAGCTCACCGGCATTGAGCGCGGTCAGCTGTTCGGCGGTCACATAGATGCGCTTGATCTTGCCGCCATACGGGAAGTGGCGGGCGATGTCCGCTGCCTCGGCGTTGAGGCTCTTGTCCTTCAGCAGTTCTTCCAGCTTGGCCTTCGCCTCGCGGCGCACGCGTGCTTCTTCCTGCTTCAGGCGCTCGGTCTCGATGCGCTCTTCCTTCTCCCGCTGCGCCCGGATGGCATAGGCCTTGGCCAGGTCCATCTCTTCGGTGCTGCGCGGCTTGCGCGGGCCCTGCTGGCCCTGGCCACCGCGCGCATGCCCGCCGGGCTTGCCCGCGCCATGGCCCTGCCCACGACGCTCACCGGGCTTGTGCTCGCCCTTGCCTGCGCCCTGCGGCTTTCCATTGCCGTTGCCGTTGCCACCCTTGCCCTGCGGGCGGCCATCACGGCGGGGGCCATCATTCTTGCGCTCGGGCTTGGGCGCGGGCTTGAAGCCCAGGCCCATCAGCTGGTCGCGGAGGGTATCGCTCATAGGATTCGGATCAGTAGTGCGGCGGCGGCGGTTCGCTCGCCGGATCGGAAGAATTCAGTGCGTTGCGGACCTTGCCCAGGTCTTCCAGCAGCACGCGCAGCACATCGGCGTTGCGCATGCCCTGCATGCGGGCATCAGCCAGCGCGTCGCTCAGCTCGGCCAGCGCCTGTTCCTGGAAGGACACGCGCATTTCCAGCTCGACCAGGCGCGCTTCCAGCGCCTGCTCGCGTTCAGTGGGCAGATCAGACATGCAACGAGCGCCCCCGGCCAATGCCGTAGTACGCAAGACCTGCGGCTTCCACTTCGCCCGGCTCATACAGGTTGCGGCCGTCGAACACCGCCGCATCCTTCAGCTGCTCGCGCAGCTTCTGGAAGTCGGGGCTGCGGAACTGCTTCCACTCGGTGACCACCACCAGCGCGTCGGCACCCTGCAGCGCTTCATCGGCACTGTTGCAGAACACCAGGTCATCGCGTTCGCCGAAGATGCGCTGCGACTCGTGCATCGCCTCCGGATCGTAGGCACGCACCGTCGCACCGCCTTCCCACAGCTGCGCCAGCAGTCGACGGCTGGAGGCCTCACGCATGTCGTCGGTGTTCGGCTTGAAGGCCAGACCCCATACGGCAAAGGTCTTTCCACGCACGCCCTCGTCCTCGCCCTTGTCGTAATGACGCTGGATGAGGGCAAACAGATGGCCCTTCTGCGCATCGTTGACCGCTTCAACCGCATTGAGCAGCTTCGGCTCAAGGCCATACTGCTGGGCGGTACGGGCCAATGCCTGCACATCTTTGGGGAAGCACGAGCCGCCGTAACCGGCACCCGGATAGATGAAGTGCCAGCCGATGCGTGGATCCGAACCAATGCCCTGGCGGACCTGCTCGACATCGGCACCGACGCGTTCAGCGATGTTGGCGATTTCATTCATGAACGAAATCTTGGTCGCCAGCATCGCATTGGCGGCGTACTTGGTCAGTTCGGCCGAACGCACGTCCATTTCCACCACGCGGTCGTGGTTGCGGTTGAACGGCGCGTACAGGCGACGCATCACCGCCACCGACTCTTCGTTCGCCGCACCGATGATGATGCGGTCCGGGCGCATGCAGTCCGCAACCGCATCGCCTTCCTTCAGGAATTCCGGGTTGGACACCACGTCGAAGGCGATGTCCGCGCCACGCGCGGCCAGCTCTTCGGCAATGGCGGCACGCACCTTGTCGGCGGTGCCGACCGGCACCGTCGACTTGTTCACCACCACGGTCGGCACACTCATGTGCCGACCAATGGTTCGGGCTACGGCAAGCACGTATTGAAGATCGGCACTGCCATCCTCGTCCGGCGGCGTACCAACGGCGATGAACACCACCTGGCCGTGATCGATGGCGGCCGCGGCATCCGTGGTGAACGCCAGCCGCGCTGCGGCATGATTGGCCTTCACCATCGGCTCCAGGCCGGGTTCATAGATCGGGATGATGCCCTGGTTGAGGCCATCCACCTTGGCCTGGTCGATATCGACACAGACCACCTGATGACCAACATCGGCCAGGCAGGTACCGGTCACCAGTCCAACGTAGCCGGTACCAAAAATCGCAACGCGCATATCCGTATTCGCTCCTGAATGACTTACGGCAGAACGCCCAGCAGCTCGACGTCGAACGTCAGAGTCGCGTTCGGGCCGATCGGGCCGCCCGGGGTGCCGTTCTCACCGTAGGCGAGTTCGCCCGGGATCCAGAAGCGGTACTTCGAACCGACCGGCATCAGCGCGACGCCTTCGGTCCAGCCCTTGATCACCTGATCCAGGCCGAACTCGGCCGGCTGGCGGCCGTAGGAACTGTCGAACACGGTGCCGTTGAGCAGCTTGCCTTCGTAGTTCACGCGCACCTTGCTGCTCGGCAGCGGGCGCTCGCCGCTACCCGGGCGGATCACCTGGTACTGCAGGCCCGACGAGGTGGTCACCACGCCCGGCTGGGTCTTGTTCTTGGCCAGGAATGCGTTGCCTTCCGTGCGGTTGGTCTGCGCAGCCTGGGCAGCCTTGGCCTGCATTTCAGCCTGCTTGGCACCCATGAAGGCCTGGATGGTGGCGGTCGCGTCAGCTTCCGTCATCTTCGGCTGGCCCTTGGTCAGGCCGGTGCTGATTGCGTCAAACAACGAGGCGACATCGATATCGTCCTTCAGCTGCGCCAGCGACGGACCCACCGAGTAGGAGCCGATCATCTGCGACACCTTGACGCGGTCGACCTTCGGCGGCTGCGAGCCCGGTGCCACGCCCGGCACCTGCTGGCCGCTGCGGGCCATAACGACCTGGCGCAGGGCGGCATCGGTGGCCTTGGCCTGTTCCTGGGTGATCTGCGGCTGCAGGCCCTCGAACGAACGCTCAACGGCGGTGCGCAGGGCGGCCACATCGATCTCATCGGCGATCGGGGTGAACGACTTGGCGACATCAAGGCCGATGGCGTAGCCGAGCTTCTGCTTGGGGGAATTCAAGGTTGCGGTCTCCTTGGCGGCTGCGGGGGCAGCCGGTTGTTGCGACAGAGCGACACCCGAAGTGCCCATCGCCAGAATCAGAACCGACGCCGCGGCGCCGCGCATTCCCATCTTCATTCGCTGCATTCCTGGAAGTGTCTGGGCGCCGACGTCGGCGCGAAAAGAAACATTGTCGCACGCATGCCGTCGATGTCGAGGCATGCGTGCTGGATATCAATGCGTGGCGGCTGCCGCCAGCGCCTTGTCGATGGCCGCGGTCAGCTGCGGATCGTCCGGCGTCACCTTGCTGGCGAACTGGGCAATGACCTTGCCATCGCGGCCCACGAGGTACTTGTGGAAGTTCCAGGCCGGCGCAACGCCGGTCGCTGCGGTCAACCGCTGGTACAGCGGCGTGGCCTGCGTGCCGACCACATGCACCTTCTCGAACATCGGGAACTTGACGCCGTAGGTCAGGGTGCAGAAGTCCTGGATCTGCTTCTCGTCACCCGGTTCCTGGCCCTTGAAGTCATTGGAAGGAAAGCCCAGCACCGCAAAACCGCGGCCTGCATAGCGCTTCTGCAGCGCCTCCAGCCCTTCGTACTGCGGCGTGTAGCCACACTTGCTGGCGGTGTTGACCACCAGCAGCACCTGCCCGTGATAGCGCTGCTGCAGATTCACCTGCTGCTTGCTGGCCAACGGCCGGTATTCCAGATCGAGCAGGTCGGCCGCCAGCGCACTGGCGGAACCGGCGGCGCCGGCCACCATCAGGGCCAGCAGGGACAGGCCGCGCAGGCGGCACGGGGAAACGGTCGGCAGGGGCATCAGAGGCGGTCCGCGGTAGCCATTCACAAGGCCCGGCCAGTGCTGGCCGGGAATCGGCCGAACTATAGCACCGGGCTCTGGAGCCCCTGATGGCACAGGTCCACCCCGGGCTTTGCGCGGCGTGGCGAATGTGCTGCCCGGGCGCCATCGAAGGCGCAGTGATGACATAGCATGGACATCACTGAATGGAAGGCCGCCCCGAAAAGCCCCCTGCAGAAGATTCATTTCCCTTTTAAATCAATCGACTAAAGGGATGTTTCAGCAATCTGACCACCCCTGCCATCAGTTGGGGACGGCAAGGGGTTGCACGTAGGCGTGCCGGTGTTATAGTTGCATACAACACCAGTCACCTGAGACAGGGGGAAGCCATGAACGTCCGGATCCGTCGCAACCTCACCGCACCCGCGGCCGTCGCTGTTTCGACCCTGCTCGTGCTGGCCTGGTGGG
>OFSF01000222.1_pt1 | contig 23757 bp, 20 predicted proteins | sample 1543271 | NCBI WGS metagenome assembly OFSF01 (sample SAMN07774227, study PRJEB24372) | wastewater metagenome | isolation source: Exp Tend VB 100WW | collected 2016-02
TGTGGGAAGGCATCACTTGATGATTTAGTGCAGCGTCTCGGTCGTGTTGAGAAGATCGCGCGAATCAGCGGCGCCTCACTCCTGCAGCTACCAGATCAACTGCGCGCCGCACAGGATCTCTTTGAGAGCACTGGCGGACTCCACGCCGCAGCCGCTGTGAGCGTTGCCGCCGATGGATCGCTGAAGATCACAACCGTTCGCGAAGACGTTGGCCGGCATAACGCCGTAGATAAGCTGATTGGTGAAGCGGCGCTCCGCGACGCGCTCCCGTTGGTGAGTTCACTCTTGCTGCTCTCTGGACGCTGCTCGTTTGAACTTGTACAGAAGGCGGCGGCCGCAGGGTTCGCCGCTATTGCCTGTGTTGGCGCGCCGTCATCACTCGCAGTGGAGACGGCGGCACGTCTTGGCATCTGCTTGATTGGATTTTTGCGTGAGCGCTCGTTCAACGTCTACACCGAACAGGCAGTTGTACAGCGTTAACTTGCGCGCTCAATCTCCTTCAGTCGATCAACCAAGATTCCACAGTTGGCAATGGCCACGTGCTCATCAAGCGCAGCGGTGAGCGCCTCAGCGCTCAAGGCGCTAGAGATCTCAGGAGATGCGACGGCAACTTGGTACAAGTTCAACTTCCCCTCGCGCGCAGCGGATGCGGCTCGCTGTACCAGCGTGTAGGCTGCTTCGCGCGCAGCACCCGCGTTGACCAGCGCCGTAAGGAGGCGTGATGCGGCGTGAAGGCCAAAGCCAGCGTCGAGGTTGCGGCGCATGGCGTCGCGGTTCACCTCCATCTTGTCAATGATGCCGCGCATGGAGACCAGCGCATAGTGGAGCAGCGTGGTTGCATCGGGCAAGATAATGCGCTCTGCAGAACTGTGGCTCATGTCGCGTTCATGCCAGAGCGCCTGGTTCTCCATTGCAACCGCGGCGTATCCGCGCAAGAGTCGAGCAAAGCCTGCAATGCGTTCGCTCTTCACCGGGTTGCGCTTCTGTGGCATGGCGGAGCTCCCCGCCTGACCGGCGCGGAAGGGCTCACGCAACTCATCGATCTCACTGTGTTGTAGGTTGCGGATCTCGGTCGCGAAACGTTCAAGCGTGCCGCCCGTGATCGCGATTGCGGCAACGAGCGCCGCATGCCGATCACGCTGGACAACCTGCGTGCTCACAGGGTCCACGCGTAGCTTCAGCGCGGCGAGCGCCTCACGCTCAATCTGCGGGCTGATCTGGCTGTAGGTGCCAACTGGCCCTGAGATCTTCCCAGTCGCCACCTCGTCCGCAGCTAGAGCGAGGCGCTCGCGGTCACGGGCCGCCTCAAAGGCCCAGCCTGCGAGCTTGGCGCCGAGCGTCATCGGTTCGGCGTGCACGGAGTGGGTGCGCCCCGCCATCACGGTGTCGCGCTCTTCGCGGGCGCGACGGATGATGACAGCGATCAGCGCATCAAGTTCGGCGAGGATGAGATCACTCGCTGCACGCAACTGCAGCGCAAGCCCCGTGTCAATGACATCACTACTGGTGAGACCGAAGTGGAGGTAGCGCCCCTCAGCGCCGATCGACTCTGCAACGGCATTCACGAAGGCGAGCGTGTCGTGGTCGAGCGTCGCCTCAAGCTCTGTAATGCGCGGGAGGTTGACCTTGGCGCGCGATGCGATCGCCTGCGCCGCAGCGGCGGGGATGTCGCCGCGCTTCGCCTGCGCCTGAGCGACGGCGATTTCTACACGGAGTGCCGCCTCCCAGCGAGCCGCCTCGCCCCAGACGGCGCCCATCTCTGGGCGTGTGTAGCGCTCAATCATTTCGTCACCCCTTAGGCGCGCTTGGTCGCGCGGCGCATCGGTCGCCAGGCGCGTTCAATTGTCTGCGTGCGCTCGGGTCCAACGGAGAGGAGCACGATCGGCGCACCAGCAATCTCTTCAAGTGCCGTGACGTAGCGACGCGCGTTCTCTGGGAGATCGGCAAGCGCGCGCACTTGGTGGATCGGCTCGCTCCATCCAGGGAAGCGTTCGTAGATTGGCGTTGCGCGTTCCAGTTCCGCGGTAGACGAAGGCCAACGCTCCACGCGTTTGCCGTCAATTTTGTAGGCAACGCAGAGCAGGATCTCTGGAATTCCAGAGAGCACATCAAGCTTGTTGAGCATGATGCTGGAGACGCCATTCAGTTGTACTGCGTAGCGGAGCGGCAGCGCATCGTTCCAGCCAACTCGGCGACGGCGACCAGTGGTGGTACCAACTTCATGCCCGGTTGTGGCGATGCGTTCGCCGATCGCATCGGTGAGCTCAGTGACGAACGGTCCAGATCCAACGCGCGTGGCGTATGCCTTCATCACCCCCATCACCTCATCAATCTGCATCGGTGCAATGCCGCCGCCCGTTGCGGCACCACCAGCGATTGGATGCGATGAGGTGACGTACGGATACGAGCCGTGGCTCAGATCGAGCAGTGTCCCCTGCGCGCCTTCAAAGAGGAGGTGCTCACCTGCGGCGAGTGCGCGTTGCACAAGGTCGGTGGTATCTGCAATGTGTGGGCGGAGTCGCTCACCCCATGCGGCAATCTGCTTCGCAAGTGCATCGGCGTCAACCGCAGCGGCATCCTCGGCGTTGAGCGCCTTTAGTAGTGCGCGCTTCTCTGGGAGTGCGCGCGCAAGTCGCGTTGCGGCGGAGGCGGGATCAATGAGGTCCTCCACGCGGAGGCCGGTACGCGCGGCACGATCCTCATACGCGGGTCCGATCCCGCGTCCTGTTGTCCCAACCTTTGCGCCAGCGAGTGCCGCTTCGCGTGCCTTATCAAGTGCAACGTGATACGGCAAGATCAGTGACGCGGCGTGGCTGACGCGCACATGAGAGACATCAATGCCGCGCGCGGTGAGTTCGTCAAACTCGCGCAGCAGCGTTGCTGGGTTCACCACCACCCCTGGCCCAATGATCGGCGTGATGTGGCCGTAGAGGACACCGCTCGGGACAAGATGGAGTTTGAAGGTGTCTTCTTTGATGACGATCGTGTGCCCGGCGTTGTCGCCACCCTGGTAGCGCACGACCATCGCAACCTGCTCGGCGAGGAAGTCGGTGGTCTTCCCCTTCCCTTCGTCGCCCCACTGCAGGCCGACGATCACGCTGGCAGGCATCTGAACCCCTTCCACTGGCGGTGATACGAGCCGAGGAGTTCTCGGCGCGCGGATCGTACCCTCCCGCGCCACCCGCCGCTCGCATCGGCGCGCCGCTAGACTCGCCGTATGAGCGTCACCCCCACACCCGTACAGCCTCCCGCACCACGCAAGCGCTACGGAGGTTCGTGGCTACCCAAGCCATCCCTCTTCGTCAGCTGGCGCCCGAACGGGTTCGGCCTGCAGAAGCCGAACCACCTCACGGAGACGCTGCGCACGATCTGGGAGAACCGCGGCAACCTCGGCTACGCCTGGCGCATCCTCAGTAAAGGGGTCTGCGACGGCTGCGCCCTTGGCGTCGCTGGCTTCAAGGATTGGACGATCGATGGACTTCACCTCTGCACGACGCGCCTCAACCTGTTGCAAGTGAACACGGCGCGCGCGCTCGATCCTGAGCGACTCGCCGATGTTGCGGCGCTCCGCGCACTCTCATCTACAGAGCTCCGCGCACTCGGCAGGCTGCCGTATCCAATGTTGCGCATGCGCGGCGAGGCTGGCTTCAAGCGCATCAGTTGGGATCGCGCACTGCAGATTGCAGGGTCACAGATCAAGGCGGCTGGCCCTGCGCGCATCTCCTTCTTCCTCACCGCGCGCGGCATCATGAACGAGATGTACTACGCCATTCAGAAGGTGGTGCGCTTCCTTGGAACGAATGACGTTGATAACGCGGCACGCATCTGCCACGCGCCAAGCACCGGCGCGTTGAAGTACAGCATTGGCTACGGCGCCACCACCGTCTCCTATCTTGATGTTATTGAGAGCGATCTGATCATCTTGTTCGGTTCCAACGTTGCGAACGCGCAGCCAGTCTTCATGAAGTATCTGCACCTTGCCAAGAAGCGCGGCGCGAAGATTATCGTGGTGAACCCGTATCGCGAGCCAGGACTTGATCGCTACTGGGTCCCGAGCAACGTCGACTCGCTCCTCTTCGGTACGAAGATGGCCGACGCCTGGGTGCAGGTTGCGCAGGGGGGCGACATCGCCTTTATCAGCGCGGCACTGCTTCGCCTTGAGGAGATCGGTGCACTTGACCAGCAGTTTATTCAGGAGAAGAGTGCCGGCTGGAGCGACCTGCGTGCAGCACTCGGTACCCGAACGATTGACGAGTATTTGGCGATGTCTGGTGCGAAGCGCGAAGAGCTTGAGGCGTTCTGTGTGATGTACGGTGGCGCGAAGTCCGCAGTGCTGGTTTGGTCGATGGGGATCACGCAGCAGGCGTGCGGCAGCGAGAACGTTGCGGCGATCGTTAACCTTGGGCTTGCGCGCGGCAACATTGGGCGACCGGGCGCTGGCTTGATGCCGATCCGAGGACATAGCGGCGTGCAGGGCGGCGCAGAGATGGGCGCCTACGCAACGGCGCTCCCTGGCGGCCTCCCAATTGAGTCGCGCTACACCGAGCCACTCGCCGCCGCGTACGGCTTCCCAATCAGCGCAGTGAACGGACGCTCCGCGCCGCAGCAGCTTGACGCTGCAGAACGCGGCGAGATTGATGTGCTCTGGAGCGTTGGCGGCAACTTCTTGGAGACGATGCCAGATCCAGAGGCGGTTGCCCGCACACTTGCAAAGGTGCCGCTGCGCGTCCATCAAGACATCGTGATCAGCAGCCAGATGCTTGTAGATCCGGGCGAGGCGGTACTCCTCCTCCCCGCAACCACCCGCTATGAAGTGCCGGGCGGCGGGACAGAGACAACCACCGAACGACGCGTCGCCTTCAGCCCGGAGATTCCTGGGCCGCGCATCGGTGAGGCGCGACCGGAATCGGAGGTCTTCACGCAACTTGCGCAGGTGGTGGATCCAGCGCGCGCACACCTTGTCGCCTTCCCTGGCGGCACACAGGCGATTCGCGAAGAGATCGCGCGCATTGTTCCTTCATACGCAGGTATTGAGACCCTGAAGGAAAGCGGCGATGCGATTCAGTGGGGCGGAGAGCGCCTCTGCGAAGGGCAGACCTTTGCAACAGTGGATGGGAAGGCGCACTTCGCCACCGTCCTTCCGATTGAGGCGACACTCCCCGCGGGCATGCTCAACCTCTCCACGCGCCGCGGGAAGCAGTTCAACTCCATGGTCTGGAAAGATAAGGATCCACTCAACGGCGCAATGCGCAGCGACATCCTCATCTCTGCCGCTGATGCTGCCGCGCGCGGATTTGCCGATGGTGCGGCGGTGCGCGTTCGCAGCGCAACGGGCGAGGTGCAGGCACAGATCAAGGTTGCGCCGATTCGGGCCGGCAGCGTGCAGATGCACTTTCCTGAGGCGAATCCGCTCATTGACGGGGTACATCGCGATCCGATCAGCCATGTTCCTGATTACAACGCGATCGTTGAGCTACTCCCCGCTGAGCCGATCAGCGCATAGGCAGAGATGAGTGCGATTGGCATCCTCCTCGCCGGGGGTGCAAGTTCACGATTCCCCGCCGGTAAGTTGGAGGCGCACATCCCTTCCGCGCTCGCAGAGCTGCGCGGCCGACCAGAGCTTGCTGGAGTTACTGTTGCCGACGCTGCATACGAGACGCTCGCCGCCGCCGTTGGCCGCGTGGTTGTGCTCGGCGAACCGAAGCTCTCCGCTCCCGCAGAGTGCGTGGCCGATCAACGACCAGGTGAAGGCCCAGCGGCGTCACTCAGTGATCTTCTGACAGGTAGTCACCTTGAAGCACTTCCAAATGAGACGCGCGTCTTGATCCTCGCCGCCGATGCGCCATTTGCGCCGCCACTCCTGCTCGGCCTCATGGCGGCAGCACAGTCGAGTGTGGTGATCACCGCAGACGAGCCACTCCCAATCGCTACGAGTCTCGGTGCGCTGCGCGCCGCAGTTGCGCTCGCTCCACTACCGCGCCTCCGCGACCTTGCCGCCGCACTCTCTGCAGTGCCACTCGATCCGCGCATCGTTGCGCGTCTTGATCCGCTCGGAAGCGCGCTCGCTGATATCGACACGGCTGATGATCTTGCAGCTGGTGCGCCGATGAGCGAGCAAACGTATGAGTGAGCCGACAACGATCCTCTGGCTACGACGCGACCTGCGCCTCCACGATCACCCCGCACTAATCGCTGCAGCTGAAGATGCGCGCACAAGTGGTGGCAAGCTTCTCCCGATCTTCATCTGGGAGCCAGGAGTCATGGCTGGTCGTCGCGCCAGTGGAAATCGCACCTGGTTCTTGCGCGAGAGTCTTCGCGAGCTTTCGCGGGAACTGGAGGCGCGTGGCTCCACGCTTATGGAGTTGCAGGGCCCCGCAACGAGTGCACTCCCTGCACTCATCGAACACCTCGCTATAAGCGGAGTTGTGCCAGCCGACATCTCACTCTTCTTCACTCGCGATCACACGCCGTATGCACGCGCGCGCGACCGCGCGGTGGCGGAGCTCCTTGCCCCGCGCGGTGTCAGCGTGCACGCCACGCGCGGCCTGACCGTTGTTGAGCCGGATGAACTGCTCACTGGTGGCGGAACCGCCTACGGGGTATACACGCCGTACTTTCGGCGTTGGCTCGAACGCGTTGCGCCGAACACTGAGTCGCCGCTGAAAGCGCCAACGAAGCTCCCTTCGTCGCCATCACTCTCGCTTCCTGGCTCGCTGCAGTTTGACGCCGCCGCGATTGATCGCGCGGCGCAGCCTACGGCGAAGGTTGCCCTTCTCCCTGTGCCTGGTGAGAACGCCGCGCGCGCCGTCGCCGAACGTTGGATCACCGCCGCACGCGGTAACGGTGCCAACGGTTATGCCGCGCGCCGCAACACCCTCGCAGATGAAGAGGGGACGAGTCGACTCTCTGCGGCGCTGCATCTCGGACTCCTTTCGCCGCGCGAGCTCGTGTCGCGACTGCTCCCGCTGCCACCCGAGCGCGAAGGGGAGCGCTCCGGCGAGCGGCTCTGGGTGAGCCAGATTGCCTGGCGCGACTTCTACACACAGGTGCTCTGGCACGCGCCGCACGCCGCACGATCGTCGTGGAAGCCTGCGTACGATGCGATTGAGTGGGACGAACGCGACGAACCCTTCAACGCCTGGCGCGAAGGGCGCACTGGCTACCCAATTGTGGACGCCGCCATGCGGCAACTTCACGAGACAGGATTTATGCATAATCGCGCGCGCATGATCACCGCATCGTTCTTGACGAAGGATCTGCTCGTTGATTGGCGAAAGGGGGAGGAGCACTTCTTGCAGCATCTTGTTGACGGTGATGTTGCGGCGAACAACGGCGGGTGGCAGTGGTCGGCGGGAAGCGGCACGGATGCGCAGCCCTACTTCCGCATCTTTAACCCCGTCACCCAGGCGGGAAACTTTGACCCGGAAGGTGCATATGTTCGTCGCTGGATTCCCGAACTTGCTGCACTGAAGTCTCCCGCCATCCACGCGCCGTGGGCGCACGCCGCCGCGCTCGAAGCGGCTGGCATCACGCTTGGCGTTGACTATCCCGAGCCGATGGTTGATCACGCCGAGGCACGCGCGCGGACGCTCGCCGCGTACGCACGTGCCGTCAAGGCACTCCCTGAACCCCGTGGCGAATAGCGGTGACAAGCGCCAAGCGCACAAGACATCACGCTACGTACCGCCGAGCCTCCGCGCCGAAAAGATGTGCAAATCGTGCGGCCGACCGTTCTCGTGGCGTCGGCGTTGGGAGAAGGTCTGGGACGAGGTGAAGTACTGCAGCGACGCCTGCCGGGCAGCACGATGAGCGTGAGCCCGCACATCTTGGTCCTTCCAGACCAACTCACCGATCAGGTGGGGCCAGTCTTCGCTGCGCTCTCAAGCAAGAAGATGAAGCCAACGATCTTGATGGTTGAGTCGCGCGATGCCCAGCCGGCACCGCGACATGTGCAGGCGTTGGTCACTCTGCGAGCTGCAGGTCGTGAGTTTGCGGAACAGCTGCGCGCGCACGGGTTCACCGTGCAGTTAATCCAGGCCGAGACGTACGAAGAGGGGCTCAGCGCTGCGTGTGCGGCGGGTAGCGTTACCGACCTGCTCGCTATGGAGCCGTCCGGGCCACAGCTGACCACGCGGCTGCGCGCATGGGCAAAATCTACGGGAGTACACCTTGAGATCGTCCCAAACGAGCTCTGGCTAACAACGCGTGAGGAGTGGGAGGAGTTCGCGAGCGGCCGCAAGGAGTTGAGAATGGAGTATTGGTATCGCCGCGTTCGAGTGGCACGCGGATGGTTGATGGAGCCCGGGGCCAAGGGTGAGCCACTCGGTGGCGTCTGGAACCTTGACCAGGAGAATCGGCAACGCCTCCCGAAGGGGGCGAAGGTGCCGAGCACGCCACCCTTCCCGCCGAGCCGCGCTGCACAGCAGGTCATCGAGGAGGTGCGCGCGGAGGCGTCTAAGCACTTCGGCAGCCTTGACGGATTCGGCTGGCCAACGAATCGCGCGCAGGCGCTCGAAGCGCTCGAACGATTCTGCAAGGAGCGGCTCGCCGCGTTCGGTCCGTATGAGGATGCGATGTCCACGGAGCATGATCATCTCTACCACTCGCTCCTCTCCAGCGCGATCAACCTGGGCCTCCTGACGCCACACGAGGTTTCTCTTCGCGCACTAGAAGAGTTCGCTCGACGCCCCAAGGAGATCCCACTCCAATCAATTGAAGGCTTCATCCGACAGATTCTTGGCTGGCGAGAGTTCATGCACCACACCTATGAAACCTTCTGGCGTGAATGGGAGACTGCGAATGGCTTAAAACATCACGAACCGCTTCCAGGCTTCTACTGGAGCGGTGAGACGAAGATGGCATGCATCGCTCGCGTGGTCCAGAAGCTGATCAAGAGCGGTCATGTGCATCACATTGAGCGCCTCATGCTGCTCGGGAACTTTGCACTCTTAATCGGCGTGACACCACAAGAGGTGGATGCTTGGTTCCTTGAGGCGTTCATTGACGCGCACCCGTGGGTGGTGACACCAAACGTGGTTGCTATGAGCCAGTTTGCCGATCTCGGAAAGATCACGAGCAAGCCGTACATCTCGGGTGGGGCGTATGTATCTCGCATGGGAGACGACTGCAGCAACTGCTTCTACGATCCTAAGCTTTCAGTTGGTGAGCGCGCCTGTCCGTTTACGACACTCTATTGGGATTTTATTGACCGACACGCCGAACGATTTGTAAAGAACCCGCGCATGGCACGGCAGGTCCGATCGTGGGAGTCAAGAAAGGAGAGCGTCCGCACCGAAATTCTGGAGCAGGCGAAGTTGATTCGCAAGCGTGCCAAGAGCGGCCAACTGTGAACTCAAGGAGCGGCGCGCACCCAGCGTGGCGGCGGATTGTTGCCGTCTACATTGCGGTGCAGTTCGCCGAGATCTTTGGCGTCAGCATCATCTACTCGTATCTCCCCATGGCGCTAGAGCAGGCCGGCGTACCCATCGGCGAGATTGCATCACTGACCGGTCTCTCTATTGCAGGGCTCTTCGTCATCGGTGCACCGCAAGTACCGATCTGGCTCGCGATTGCCGAGTTGCGATCACGTCGACTTGTCATCGTGCGCAGCGGCCTCATTGCCCTTGCGGCGCTGATCGCCTTTGCGCTCGCCGACCAGGCCTGGCAACTGGTTGGCGCGACGGTGGCGCTCGGCTTCTGGCTCGGCAACACTGGCGTGATGCTCGCAACGATCCGTGAAGTAGCGCCCGAGCGCGAGCGGGCGCGCGTCATCTCGCTCTTTAGCGCCGCAGCACCGATGGGCTTTGCCGCTGGCCCACTCCTCGCCGCATGGCTGATCGGCGGACTCGGCCTCACCCTCGCCGCACCGATCGCCGTTGCCGCACTCCTTAACGGCCTCTTGATCGTTGCGAATATCGTGGCGATCCCCGATGTGCGCCCAACAGCACCACAGCGTGGCAGTGTGCTGCAGGTTGCACGACGCGGAATCACTGATGTGCTGCGCGACCCAGTCGCGCGTGCGGGTTACCTTGTCTTGATGCTCGGCATTGCTGGTGAGCGGATGCTGCGCCCCGCCCTCCCGCTCCGCATCGCCGAGGTGTCGATCGGCGAAGCAGTCGGAGGTATGGCCGAGCCACTCGCCGCTCCTGGTGTCGCTGGCGCGGTCGGGCTGCTGATCGGCTTCTCCGCGCTCATCGGCGCCCTGATCGCGCCACTCTTCGCCGCGCTCACCTTCCCGCGTATCGGTATCCCGCGAAGTGCCGCGCTCGCATTCACCGTTGGTGCTGTTGCCGCCGCCTCACTCGCCGTTACCCCCACACTCCCGCTCCTTGCGGTCAGCATCACGGCGATCGCCGCCGTCTCCGCGCTCCTGCAGGCGGCCGTCTTCACCTGGCTTGCTGAGCGCGTCACACCGCTCCGTCGCTCTGCGGCGCTCAGCCTCTCCCTCTTCCCGCTCTACGCAGGGAACGTTGCGGGTCTCGCCGCAGCCTCACTCGCTGCCCTCGCCGGCGCCCCACGAGAGGGGGACCTCCTTGCGCTGACGCCGATCTTCGCTTCGGCCGCACTCGTGCTCGCCGTTGGTGTGGGCGCCGCCGCCCTTCTCAACCGCCGCCGCGCTACGCTCCGCAAATGAGCAAGATCCAGACTGTCACCGGAGCGATTGATTCGGCGCTGCTCGGTCTGACGCTGACTCACGAACACATCCTCAACGATGTCCTCTCGTGGTGGCATGCGCCACTCGATGACTCACCGCGCGCACGCGCGCTCGTTGATGAGAAGGTCTCCATGGAGAACCTCTGGGAGTTGCGACACGACCCATTCGTCAACAAAGACAACTGCACCATGACGGATCGCGCACTCGCAATCAAAGAGCTGCAGCGATTTGTTTCCCAGGGTGGGACGAGCATCATTGAGACGAGCGCAGACGGTAACGGGCGCGACCCAGAGGGACTCGCCGAGATCAGTCGCGCCACAGGACTCAACATCATCATGGGGACCGGCTACTACCTTGACGGCTCACAACCTGCGGAGAACGATGCAAAGAGCGAGCAGAACATCGCAGACGAGATCATTCGCGACATCACCGAAGGGGCGCGTGGTACAGCGGTACGCTCCGGCATCATTGGTGAAATTGGCGTGGGGAGCAGCTTCACCGCGCGCGAGAAGAAGTCGCTCGCCGCGGCCTGCATTGCCCAGCGAGCAACGCACCTCCCAATGCAGGTTCACATGCCGGCCTGGTTCCGTTTCGGCGACGAGGTGCTCGACTTCTGCGCTGCCCGTGGCGTGCCGATGGAGAGCCTTGTTCTCTGCCACTCAAACCCTTCTGGCGAAGACTACGAGTATCAATCAAGGCTGATCAACCGCGGCGCGTACATCCAATACGACATGATCGGCATGGAGGTCTTCTACGCCGACCAGCAGGCGCAGTGCCCGAGCGGGGATGATGATGCGCGCAACATCGCCCGCCTCGTGGAGCGTGGGCATGGGGATCGCGTGCTGATGTCACACGACATCTTCCTGAAGAGCCTCCTCCGAACGTACGGCGGCCCAGGCTACGGACACATCGTTGAGTTCTTCCTCCCGCGCCTCGCTCGGCACGGAGTATCGATTGAACGGTCACTCGAGCTGATGACGGATAATCCGCGTCGGTTATTTGAAGAGGCGCGCTAAGCGCAGAAAGGGGAGCGATGAAGGTCCTACTCGTTGGTGAATCATGGGTCTCAGAGGCAACGCACTACAAGGGGTTCGACTCCTTCACCTCGGTCACCTTCCACTCGGGCGCCGACTGGTACAACGCGGCGCTCCGAAGCAAAGGCATTGAGGTTGAGCAGCTCTACGCACACGACGTGCCCGCAAAGTTCCCCTTCACAAAAGAGGGACTCGACGCGTACGACGTGATCGTCCTCTCCGACATTGGAACGAACTCCTTCCTCCTGCCAACAGAGACGTGGCTCCAGGGGAGGTCGATGCCGAACCGACTGACGCTTCTCGCCGAGTGGGTGAAGGGCGGCGGCGCACTGATCATGGCGGGCGGCTACCTCAGCTTCCAGGGCTTTGAGGCGAAGGCACGCTTCGCTGGCACCGCAATTGAAGAGGTGCTCCCCGTGACCTGCTTCACCCACGATGATCGCGCGGAGACGCCCGAGGGTGCCGTCCCTGTGATCAACGATGCTGCGCACCCGGTCCTTGCCGGTGTTTCATCGGGAATGCCAGCGCTGCTCGGCTACAACCGCGTGCAGTTGAAGTCAGGCGCAACGTTGATCGCTTCGGTGAACGGCGATCCGCTGATTGCCGCATCTCAAGTTGGCAAGGGGCGAACGCTCGTCTGGACGTCAGACATTGGACCGCACTGGTGCCCTGAGCCGTTTGTGAAGTGGGAGGGCTTCGCCCCACTGATGGCGAACATGATCAACTGGGTCGCGGGAAAATGAAGCTGAACGCGCCACGCGTCGCCGCCTACGAGTCCGCAACGCGCACTTTTCTTGAGCAGGCTGCCGCGCTTGATCCAGCGACACTCGACCTAAAGCACCCGGAAGGGTGGTCGCCACGTCAGGTGATCCATCACCTCGCGGACAGCGAGGCGCAGTCATACGCGCGACTACGACGCCTTGTGGCTGAGCCGCTCGGCTCAATCATTCAGGGGTACGACGAAGGTCTCTGGGCCGCACACCCAGCACTCGCGTACGAACGCGATCCAATTGAGACGCCCATTGCGGTGTTCGCTGCGGTGCGTGCCGGCTCACTCGCCGTGTTGCAGCACCTTAAAGACGAAGATCTCGCGCGCTATGGCGAGCACACAGAACGCGGCAGGTACACGATCGCCGACTGGCTTGCGGGATACGCGAAACACCCGCTAGATCACGGCGAGCAGATAGCGAAGGCACTGCGCGGCGAGAAGTAGCGCGCCACCACGGCGCGGGAAACACCAAGCTCAGCTTGGGAGGTGTCGCTCCGCTGGGCCAACGTACTTCGCGTCGGGGCGGATGATCTTGTCAACGCCAGCCTGTTCAATTGCATGTGCCGACCAGCCGGCGATGCGCGCGAGACCGAATGTTGCGGGGAAGAGATCGGGGGAGAGCCCAACACCCTGGAGCACTGCGGCGGCGTAGAACTCCACGTTTGTCTTCATTGCGCGACCAGGCTTCATCTCCTCAAAGACGCGCAGGATCGCCTCCTCGGCGCCGATCGCAAGGTCGAGCCACTCTGGTCGCGCAGGCATCGCTTCTGCAACCTTGCGCAGTGCGGCGGCGCGCGGGTCATAGGCGCGATAGACGCGGTGTCCGAAGCCCATGATCAGTTCGCGTCGTGCCAACTTGCCGCGTGCCCAGTCTTGGGCGCGATCAATTGAGCCGATCTCGCCGAGCTGACCGATCACCTCTGCTGGTGCGCCGCCGTGCAGCGGCCCCTTCATTGCGCCGATCGCGCCGCAGATCGCCGATGCAATATCTGAACGCGTGGCGATGATGACGCGCGCGGCGAAGGTGCTCGCGTTAAGGCTGTGTTCCGCGCCCGCCATGAGGTAGGCGTCGAGTGCGCGCGCGGTGCCAGGATCTGGAGCCTTGCCGTGAAGTTGCTGCAAGAAGGCGGCGGCAATGCCGATGCCTGGCTCTGGGTCAATCGGCTCAAGTCCCTGTCGTAGTCGCGCAAACGCGGCGAGTGCCGATGGTGCAATCGCGGCGATCTTCTTCGCCTCTTCGGCGGTCGGTGGCCAGCCGAGTCGCTCGCCTGCACCCCAGACAGAGATTGCGGTGCGCAGCGCGTCCATTGGATGCGCGTGTGCGGGAAGGAGTCGCAGCGCCGCCATCACGGCGGGCGGCACCTTCATAGGAGCCAGTTCGGCGTCTGGATGCCACTCGCCAGTAAGAAGCAGGTCAAGGACGCTGGCGTAGCTCCCCTTTGAGACAACCTCTTCAATGGGGTAGCCGCGATAGAGCAGCTTCCCGTTCGCGCCGTCAACAAGACTCACCGCCGTCTCGGCGCCAATGACGCCGGCGAGACCTGGGCTGAAGACCTTTTCGTCGCTCATTGCTTCCCACTCATCGCTGCGGCCTGCGATCAACAAACTCAATGGCGAGGCGCAACAGCACGGAACCGAGCAGCGCGACGAAGATTGATCCGAGGAAGCCACCAGCGTCACCAATACCGGCGCTCTTCGCCAGCGTTCCGCCGATCAGCCCGCCCAGGATGCCGACCAAGATGTTCGGCAGGCAGCCGCGTGCCGCGCGTCCGCGAACAAGCCAAGAGGAGAGGCCTCCGGCGAGGAAGCCGACGAGTGCCCAGCCGATCGGGTCGAGGTCGAAGAAGTTCATCAGCGCGATCGTACGCCTCCGCGCGGATTCGTGAGGCGGGGCGCGCGGGAGCCTCGGCTAGACTCTCGGCATGTCAAATGGCAGCCTCTCCGCGAAGATCAGCAGCGCCCCCTCCGATCCCATCTTCGGGATCGTGGAGGCCTTCCGCGCCGACCCACGTCCAGAGAAGATCAACCTCGCCGCCGGCGTCTATATGGAAGAGGACGGCGTCACACCAATCCTCGCCAGCGTCCGTGAAGCGGAGCGACGCCTCCTCGCGAACTCCACCACCAAGCTTTATAAGCCGATCGGCGGTGACCCCGCTCTCGTGAAGCTGCTGCGCGCCCTCATCTTCCGCGAGCCTGGCGCGCCGTTCGGTGCACTTCCTGCGATCGCGAACGAGGGTCGCATTGAGGTGCTGCACACGCCAGGCGGAACTGGCGCGGTGCGACTCGCCGTGGAGTTGGTGAAGCGTCTGCGACCGAACGCCGAAATCTGGGTGAGCGACCCAACCTGGCCGAACCACACGCAGATCGCCGACGCCGTTGGTGTGCCACATCGTTCGCACCCATGGATCAGCGCCGATGCGCGTGCGCTCGACCTGGACGCCGTGCTGCAATCAATCAACGCTGCAAAACCTGGCGACGCCTTCATCTTCCACGGCGCCTGCCACAACCCAACGGGGATTGATCCAACCGCAGCGCAGTGGCGCGTAATCGCCGGCGCCGTTGCGGCGCGCGGGATCTTGCCGATTCTCGACTTTGCATATCAAGGCCTCGGCGACGGTCTTGTTGAAGATGCCGCATCACTTCGCGCCTTCTTAGCGGCCGGTTGCGAGATTCTTGTCGCCGCAAGTGCGAGCAAGAACTTCGCGCTCTATGACGAGCGCGTTGGTGCGCTCGCAATTGTTGCCGAAGATAAGGAGGCTGCCGCCGCCATCCTGACGCATGCGAAGGTGGCGATTCGCGCCGCCTGGTCAAACCCACCTGGGCATGGCGGCGAGATTGTTGCAGAGATCCTCGGCGATGACGCGCTCCGCGTGCAGTGGGAGGGAGAGGTGACGGCGATGCGCGAGCGCATCAACGGGAACCGCCGCGCCTTTGTTGCCGCACTCGCTAGCGAAGGTGCTGGCGACTTCTCGCATTTACTGACTGGTCGTGGCATGTTCTCACTGCTCGGCCTGAATGACGCGCAGCTGAAGCGACTTCGCGACGAGCAGGCGATCTATCTTGTGGCGCGCGGCCGCATCAACTTCGCCGGCCTCTCCGCCGTCAAGATCCCAATTGTTGCCAAGGCGGTCGCAGCGCTGCTGCGCTGACGATCTGGCAGTCGTGGCCGACTTGTGGAGCCGAGCGACATGAGCGCCAACATCATTTCACCGCGCCTTGTCTCGCGAGTCTGGGGTGGCGAGCGACTCGCCGCACTCGGCTCAGTAGACTCCACCACTTCGCCAATTGGCGAGGCTTGGTTCGGCGAGATCGGTTCGCAGAACCAGCCACTGGTGAAGCTGCTTGACGTTGCCGATCGCCTCTCCGTACAGGTGCATCCGACTGACGCACTCGCCGCCGAGCTGCATGGCGCAGGATCGATTGGAAAGCGCGAGGCGTGGGTGATCCTCGACGCAGCCCCAGGCGCGCACCTCCTCCTTGGACGCGATCCAGCGGTGAGTGCCGACCAGCTTCAGCACGCGCTTCAGTCTGGTAGCGACGTAGCGCCGCTCCTTGCAAAGATTTCGGTCACGGCGGGCGACGTGCTCGACGTTCCGCCAGGAACCCTGCACGCGCTGATGCCCGGACTTCTCGTCTGGGAGGTGCAGCAACCTTCGGACCGAACATATCGAGTGAGCGACTGGGGCCGCAGCAGTAGCGAGCGACCACTGCACCACGTTGAAGCACTTCGCGCCGTCAACGTTGCCGCAACCGCGCAGCAACTAGCGCGACTTGATTGGGAGATCGCTGGAACGCGAACAATGCTCACAAACGACGCCTTCACTGTCACGGTGGTGGTAGGCCCGTGGAGCGAGCCGATGCAGCTCCCGCACGGCGCCATCGCCACGCTGATCAGCAGCCCCTCTATGAGTGGCGTGGAGAGTGGCGTGGGGAGCGGCGCTGCCGCACGCGTTGCCGGAATCGCACTAGAGCCGCTGCAATCGGCGCTCATGACGGCAGGCTTAGCCGCCATAGAGATCCCGCACGGATCGGCACTCCTCTTCGCCTCGCGCTCCTGATCCCATAAGCGGGGTGCAACGTTTGGTTGCGTTTTCTAAATAAACGCCCAATCTCGCACGATTTCCCCCTTCGTTTACCAGAAAAAGGTTGCGCACTTGCGCTCCCTCGTTCATGATGACCATCCTCGACTGCATCGGACGCAGCCGCATCAACGTCACGGCGAAAGCCGCAGCGTGGTGATTGCATAGTCCGAATCAGCCCCGAGCCCGCGTCGGATCCGGCGTGGAATAGTAGAAGGAGGACCTCATGAAGGTCTTTAACAAGAAGGGCTTCGCAGCCCTTGCAGCGGTTGCGATTCTCGCAGCTGCATGCGGTGGTTCTTCAACCACCGGGAAGACGCTGACCATCGGGATCGGCCTTCCTCTTAACGGCTCGGCGCTCGCCTCCGCAGGCCCAGCGCGCGACGGTGCTCTCCTCGCAATCAAGGAGGCTTCAATCGAGGGCTATACCCTCGTAGCGAAGATTCTTGACCATGCCAAGGAAGGCGCACACAACCCAGACCAGGCCGCTGCTGACATGCTGACATTTGTCGGCGATGAGACAGTCGTTGGCGTTGTTGGTCCATTCAACTCGGGCTCTGCGTTTGCGCAGATCCCAGTCTCTTCTGAGGCTGGTCTCCTGCAGTGCTCCCCGTCGAACACGAACCCAAATCTGACGAAGGATCTTCCTGGCGCAGAAATTTCGGGTAGTGACCTCCGCGAGGGGCGCGCAGCGAACTACGTTCGCGTTGCAACCACGGATGACCTTCAGGGTCCAGCGGTTGCTGACTACGCGTATTCTAACGGTGCACGCAATGTGTACATCCTGGACTCAACGGACGCTTACGGTAAGGGAATTGCGGATTCATTCGAAGCGCAGTTCATCACCGCAGGCGGCGCTGTTGCTGGCCGTGACGGCCTCCCAGTGGGGACCACGGATTATTCTGCAGTTGCTGCAGAGGCGAAGAGCCTCGGCGCTGACGCAATCTTCTTCGGTGGAGTGACGTCGGACGGCGCACCACTCTTCCGCAAGGCACTTGACCAGGCCGGGGTTGGCGCGCTTCCGTTCTACGGCGGCGACGGCATCTTCGACGGCACGGGCGAGGGCTCGTACATCGCGATTTCTGGTGCGGCAGCTGAGAACAGCTTCGCATCGATCGCGGGATCACAGAACATCCCAGGGAAGGCCGACTTCGACACGAAGTTCATGGCTGAGTTCGGCGTCGCTGCCGAGGGCTACGCCTACGCTGGCTACGCCTGCGCCCAGATCCTCATTGAGGGGATCAAGGCGGCGGTTGCTGCGGGTGACGTCACCCGAGAGGCCGTTCGCTCTGCAGTCGTCGATAAGGGCGCTGCATTCGAGACCGTTATTGGGTCAGTGACGTTCGACTCTGTCGGCGACACGAGCCAGAAGTACATCTCCCTCTTCAAGGTGGAGAACGGTACGTGGGTATTCGCAGATGAGGTCGACTACACCGGTAAGTAGTTAATCCTCGCTAGGTAGGGGGGAACCCAAACCTAGCGCGAGTGCTCTTCAGCCCCCGTGGACCTTTGGGTTCACGGGGGCTGTTCATACACCTTGCCGAAAGTGCCCCAGGAGGGCACTATCTACCAACAGAAACGGGTGCTTGATCAGAGAGGAGGGGACGATGAGCGCAGCAGAGGCGGCCACTACCGTGCCACGCTCTAGCGCCGCACGCCTCCCCCTGGCCATTGCCGCCTTCCTCGCGGCGACCCTGTTCGTCCTTGGGCTCGATCAGTTCATTAACGCGCTCACGCTTGGAGCGATCTACGCCCTCATCGCCCTCGGCTACACCATGGTCTACGGGATTATTGAGCTCATCAATTTTGCCCACGGCGATGTCTACATGGCCTCAACATTCGTCGCCATGTTCACCATTCAAACGCTGCTCGGAAGGAGCGGAGCGATCGAAAGCATCCCCGAGCTTGTTATCGCACTTGTGATCGTCTTCGCAGTTACCGCATCCCTTATGGGCCTTGCCGGTGTTGTGATTGAACGTTTTGCGTATCGTCCACTGCGACGCGCGCCGCGACTCGCCCCGCTGATCACTGCCATCGGCGTGAGCTTCATCATCCAGAACATTATTCAGTTTGCCTTTGGGCCAACGATCGTTAGCGTCCCCCAGATCATCCCGATCAGCTGGTCGTTCATGGTTGGCGAGAGCCGAGTTCCGATCTTGAATCTCTTTGTTGTTGCCGCTGCGCTGATCCTTATGGCCGTGCTCCAACTCTTCATCGCCCGCACGCGGACAGGGAGAGCGATGCGCACAACGGCAATGGACCGAGACGCCTCTGCCCTGATGGGCGTGGACATCAACAGGACGATCATGTTGACCTTCTTGATTGGCTCCGCCCTGGCGGGTGCTGCGGGCGTGGTGCACGTGCTCTACTACGGCAACACGCAGTTCGGGCTCGGCTTCCAGTCAGGGCTTAAGGCCTTTACCGCAGCGGTGCTTGGCGGTATTGGTAATACCGCAGGGGCGGCACTCGGCGGCTTCCTTATCGCCTTCGTAGAGGTTGGAGCTTCGGCGTTCGGGTACGGACGTTGGGGCGGCGGGATCGTCTTTACATTACTGGTCATCTTCCTTGTCTTCCGGCCTACGGGCCTGCTCGGTTCGTCTACTGGTGATCGAGCATGATGGCTCGCATCTCTGCCCGTTTTGATCCATCCCGCGCCTTCTTCGCGCGCCATCGAAGCCTCGGGATCCTTGTTGGGGTCTCCGTCCTCGGCATCCTTCTTCCGCTGATCACCCGCATCCCGCCGTTTGATGGGATTCAGTCAACGAATGCATGGGTCAATGCATTCACCACCGCAACGGTCTACGCAGTGCTTGCCGTTGGACTCAACGTCGTGGTTGGGTTCGCTGGGCTACTTGATCTTGGATACGCAGCCTTCTTTGCCCTAGGCGGGTACACCTACGCGCTTGTCGCCTCACCGTTCAGTGGTCTCGCCTTCCCGTTCTGGCCAATGCTGATTGCCGGAGCGATCGTTGGCGCGATCTTTGGCGTCCTCCTCGGTGCACCAACGCTGCGACTTCGGGGTGACTACCTCGCAATCGTCACGCTCGGTTTCGGCGAGATCGTGCCGATTACGCTCTTGAACGCGGATAAGTTCACCAACGGAACCAACGGTCTGGGTGGCATTGATAAGCCATCAATTCCTGGGATCTTGCAGTTCACGTTGACCAACCCTTGGCCAATGTATGTTCTGGTGCTGCTCATTTTTGCTGCGATCGTAATGATTGTGTTCAGGCTGGAAGACTCGCGCGTTGGTAGAACGTGGGATGCGATTCGTGAGGACGAGCTCGCCGCGGAGTCAGCCGGCATCAATACCGTGATCGCAAAGCTCCAGGCGTTCGCTGTGGGGGCCGCGATTGCGGGCATCATCGGCGTGGTCAACGCCGCCAAGATCACCATTGTCGCTCCTGACCAGTTCCGCTTTATCGTATCCATCAGCACGCTTGCTGCAGTCGTGCTTGGCGGCATGGGGAATACGATCGGTGTTGCCACGGGTGCCTTTGTCATCTATCTATTCCAGAGCATCCTGCTCAAGCAGCTCAATACGCTCGTGAGCAACTTCTCGATTCCAATCTTGAGCGAGATTGACTTCCTCGACTTCCAGTACGTGTTGTACGGCATCGTGCTGGTCGTGATGATGCTTCGTCGTCCGCAAGGAATCTTCCCCGCACGTCGTAGGAAGCGGACCTTCGACGATCAGAAGAGGTCTGCATGAGCACCGCGCGTCCACAAGTGGCTAAAGGTGGGACTGAAGGTCCGATGCTTCGCGCGCAGAGTGTCACAAGGAAATTCGGTGGTCTCGTTGCGGTCAACTCAGTCGACTACGAGATTCCGCGTGGTTCAATCAGTGCGATTATTGGCCCGAATGGCGCAGGGAAGACAACGTTCTTCAACGTGATTGCTGGGATTTACGCGCCAACATCTGGGACGATTGAGCTTGACGGTAAGCGCCTTATCTCCCCACCGACTGGCTCTGGGAAAGAGCCGCTCCTCCTTGTCCTCCCAATGGTGCCGTTCATTGCTCTGGCCATCTACTTCTTGATGGCTGTCGGTGGAGACGAGGGGCTCATTGAGGGTGTCGCCTCCGTTGCCGTCTCCCTCCTTGGCTTTGTTAGTGCACTGCTACTCAACATCGTGCGGCCGGCCTGGTACGAGCGCCTGATTGCTCGTATTGGAGTTACCCGACCGGCGCGACCGAATGACATGGTGATGGCCGGCCTCGCGCGGACATTCCAAAACATTCGCCTCTTCAAGAGCCTTACAACGCTAGAGAACATTCTTGTTGGCATGCACACACATATGAAAGGGTCACTACTGGGGGCAATCTTCAAGCCAAAATCTGTTGTTGCTGAAGAGGCAAAGGCAGAGGCGCGGGCACGTGAGTTGCTTGCCTTCGTGGGCCTTGAGGGGATGGAGAATGAGCTCGGGAAGAACCTTCCTTACGGCAAGCAGCGCCTCCTGGAGATTGCGCGAGCGCTCGCTGCTGAGCCGAAACTGCTCCTCCTTGATGAGCCAGCCGCCGGCATGAACCCGAAAGAGACAGAAGAGATGACCGCGCTCATTCGTCGCATCCGTGATGAACTCGGCGTTACCATCCTCCTGATCGAACATGACATGCGTGTGGTGATGGGGATCTCTGACCGCATCACGGTGCTCGACCACGGCGAGAAGATTGCCGAAGGGCTTCCCGCCGAGATTCGCAGTAACCCAAAGGTCATTGAGGCCTACCTTGGCCGCGGCGCCGCAGCAGGGCACTGAGAGGAGCGTCAGATGGCACTACTTGAGTTGAAGGATGTCCATACGTACTACGGAGCGGTGCATGCCCTTCGCGGGGTTTCGCTCAAGGTGGAAGAGGGCGAGATCGTCACCCTGATCGGCTCGAACGGCGCAGGAAAAACCACAACACTGCGAACGATCTCAGGGCTGGAGCAGGCGCGCTCTGGGAGCATCACGTTGAACGGAACGTCGATTGAGGCGGCCGCGCCACACGAGATCGTCAAGATGGGAGTCGGTCACAGCCCTGAAGGACGCCGCGTCTTCGCCCGCATGTCCGTTCGCGAGAACCTTGAGATGGGCGCCTTCCTGCGCAAGCCTGGTGCAGAGGTTCAGGCTGACTTCAAGAAGGTCTTTGATCTGTTCCCCCGACTGAAAGAGCGTGAGTATCAGGCTGCAGGAACGATGTCCGGCGGCGAGCAGCAGATGCTCGCGATCGGCCGCGCGCTGATGGCGCAACCGAAGATTCTGCTTCTTGACGAACCATCAATGGGCCTCGCACCAATCTTGGTTGAGCAGATCTTCGACATCATCAAGGAGATCAACTCGCGCGGCACTGCCGTGTTGCTCGTTGAGCAGAACGCGATGATGGCGCTCGGCATTGCAAACCGTGGCTACATCTTGCAGATCGGTGAGGTCACACTTGAAGACGATTGCAAGAAGCTTGCCCTGAACCCAAAGGTGAAAGAGGCCTACCTCGGCGTCTAGCGCGCCGGCTCTTCAGTAGCTTCAACAACCACCGCAGCGCGACGGTCGGCATGATCGGATCGCTTCAGCTTGTTGAAGAGTCCCTTCCCGTCGCTGCGCTCTGCGAGTTCACGCGGCATCCTGCCAGCGCTGAGGTTGAGGAGTCGCTGATGCGCACGAATGGCGCGGGTGAGTCCATCAAGGTGGTTGCGCGGCTTAGCGCCGCGCTCCCACCAGAGGCTATCAATCACCAGGGCCGCTCCTGCACCGCGTTTATCGCCCTTGTCGCGGCGTAGTTGGATTCGCCCAACGAAGCGGTCGCCTGCATGGATCGGCAGCGTGTAGGGGCCGTACTCGCGCTTCCGCTCTGGGGTGTAGATCTCCCAGCGGTAGTGGAAGTTATAGAGCGCTTCAAGACGCTTCCGATCGTGGATCAGCGGATCGAGCGGCGAGAGGAGCGCCACGGCGTTCGGATCCGCCACTGCGGTGCGCGTTCCGGTGGTGGCGCGCACCGCCGCCTCCAGTGCAAAGCGTTCTGCGCCTGGGATGCGCCAGACGCCGTCAAGCCCTTCAATCTCAATCTCATCAAGTGCGCCGCGTGCGGTGAGCCGACTCACCAGCTCCTTGCGTTTCAGCGGCCAGTCGTTCTGCACCCAGACACCGTTCGCTGAAGCGAGACCTAGGTCGCGATGTCGCGCCAAGAAGGTGTGTTCGATCTGCTCCTCTTCGCTCACACGACGCTCTAAGACGTTGCGCGGGACGAGTCGCTCTGCAAGGTCGAACCAGCGGATAGACCCTTCGCGTCGTGCCAAAAAGAGGAGGCCAGAGTTTGCGAGCATCTCGAGCGCCGCGCGGTAGGCGGGTGTTGGGCCCCACGACCAGTCGACGAGCTTTGACGGGCCAAAGTCGGCGGCACTCAGCGCCCCTTCGGCTGTGATGCGCTGCATCACGGTGTCTGCCCACGGCTTCAACTTCTTGTAGGTGCCGTCGCTCCAGAAGCGTTCACGCCGCCGATCTGCAGGGCGACGGTAGTAGGGGAGTTCGTTGGTAGGGATGATCACGAGCACGCCGTTGTACTGCTCGATCAGTGCGCGCTTCGCCGGCACCGTTGCATAGAGGAGTTCGTCAACCCAGCGCGGTTCAAATCCGTCAATGCGTGCATGGCAGACGATCTCGTGACTGCGCCCAGCAAGATCAACTGGATCAAACTGCAACGAGCCGAGCCGCTCAACAAGCGCGAGCACTGAGCCGCGCCCCGCAGGAAGCGATCGCGGCGGAAGAAGCAGGTGGCGTTCAGCAAGGAAGCGACGCGCCGCAACCTTGCTGATGCGCATCGGCTTACTCATGTGCTTGGCTGGCTGGCCCGCGCTGCGATTCGCTGATCACAACCTCGCGCGCGCCAGCGGCGCGGAGGAGGTCGGGATAGCTGATCGGGAAGACGTCAAGGTGCGTGCCACATGCCGCCCAGAGCTCACCCCACGCGGCGAGTCCGCGATCGGCGAGCAGCGTGAGCGGTGCAGCGCCAGGCAGCGGTTCATGCCCCAGTGGTGGGATGCCACCGATCACGAACCCGGTGAAGGCACGTGCCTCATCTGCCGTTGCACGTCGCACGCGTTCATGTGTATTGAGATTAAGTGCGGCGCCGAGCGCGTTGAGGTCAACGCGATCCGCACCAGAAACGAGGGCGAGAACGCCACGCACACCCGCGTCACCCTGAATGGTAAAGACGAGGCTCTTGACGATCTGACCTACCTGGACGCCGAG
>OFSF01000223.1_pt1 | contig 23723 bp, 11 predicted proteins | sample 1543271 | NCBI WGS metagenome assembly OFSF01 (sample SAMN07774227, study PRJEB24372) | wastewater metagenome | isolation source: Exp Tend VB 100WW | collected 2016-02
CTTCGACGAGTTCGTCGAACGCGAGTTCGCGGCGCTGCGCGTCACGATGGTCAAGGCCGGGATGATCTGAGCCATGGCCGACGCTGCGCGTGATGACCTGCCGGGGGCGGGCCGGCGCCACCAGACCTTGCTGGGGGCCGGGGTGGTGTTGCTGGCGGTGGCCCTCGCCTGGGGAGCGACCGCCATCTCTTCGGATGCGGGTTACGCCGGTGTCGGCCCCAATTTCCTGCCGTGGGTGGTGTCCGGGCTGCTCGGGCTGTGCGGTGTCTGGCTGGTCTGGGAGGCGCGCACCGGGGGCTTCCGCCAGATGGACGACACCGACGGCGCCGACCGCGGCGACTGGCCGGCCTTCCTCTGGGTCACGGCGGGCATCCTGCTCAATGCGCTGCTGCTGACGAAGATCGGCTTCATCCTGAGCTGTGCGCTGTGCTTCGTGCTGGCGGTGCGCGGCTTCAAGGCGTCGGAGGGGCGGCTGGACCTGAGCCTGCGCGCCTGGGGCACCGACCTGCTGATCGGCATGGCCATCTCGGCGCCGGTCTACTGGATGTTCACCAAGGCGCTGGCGATCAACCTGCCGGGCCTGACGCAGACGGGGTGGTTGTGATGGGCGCGATGGACATCTGGAACCAGCTTCTTCAAGGCTTCATGACGGCCGGCACGCCGGTCAACCTGCTGTGGGCGCTGGTCGGCTGCACGCTGGGCACCGCCGTCGGGGTGCTGCCCGGCATCGGCCCGGCCACGGCGGTGGCGATGCTGCTGCCGATCACGCTGAAGGTGGAACCGACGGCGTCGATGATCTTCTTCGCCGGCATCTACTACGGCGCGATGTACGGCGGCTCGACCACCTCCATCCTGCTGAACACGCCGGGCGAGGCGGGCTCGATGGTGACCGCGCTCGAAGGCAACAAGATGGCCAAGAGCGGCCGGGCGGGTGCGGCGCTGGCGACGGCGGCGATCGGCTCGTTCGTGGCCGGCACCATCGCCACCGTGCTGGTGACGCTGTTCGCGCCGGTCGTGGCCGCCTATGCCATTCGCCTCGGCCCGCCGGAATACTTCATGCTGATGGTGCTGGCCTTCTGCACCGTCAGCGCCGTGCTGGGGCAAAGCACGCTGCGCGGCCTGACCGCGCTCGGCATCGGCCTGGCGATGGGCCTGATCGGCATCGACCAGATCTCCGGCCAGGCCCGCTACACCGGCGGCGTGCCCGAGTTCATGGACGGCATGGAGGTCGTGCTGGTCGCGGTCGGCCTGTTCGCGGTGGCCGAGGCGCTGTACGCGGTGCTGTTCCAGGGCCGCGTGGTCGAGACGCAGAACAAGCTGACCTCGGTCCACATGACCAGGCTGGAATGGCGCCGCTCGTGGCCGGCGTGGCTGCGCGCGACCTTCATCGGCTTCCCCTTCGGCACGATTCCCGCAGGCGGCAGCGAGATCCCGACCTTCCTGAGCTACGCGACCGAGAAGAAGCTCTCCAAGCACAAGGAAGAGTTCGGCACCACGGGCGCGATCGAAGGGGTGGCCGGTCCGGAAGCGGCCAACAACGCCGCGATCACCGCGACGCTGATCCCGCTGCTGACGCTGGGCATCCCGACCTCGAACACGACGGCGATCCTGCTGGGCGCGTTCCAGAACTACGGCATCCAGCCCGGTCCGCAGCTCTTCGACACCAACGCCACGCTGGTCTGGGCGCTGATCGCCTCGCTCTACATCGGCAACGTGATGCTGCTGATCCTGAACCTGCCGCTGGTGGGGCTGTGGGTCAAGCTGCTGAAGATCCCGAAGAGCTACCTGTACGCGGGCATCCTGATCTTCGCGACGGTCGGTGTCTACGGCATGCGCCAGAGCGCGTTCGACCTGTTCCTGATGTTCGCGATCGGCCTGCTCGGCGTGGTGATGCGGCGCTTCAGCTTCCCGACCGCGCCGGTGATCGTCGGCATGATCCTCGGCCCGCTCGCCGAAGCGCAGATGCGCAACGCGCTGTCCATCGGCGAAGGCAAGTGGGGCGTCTTCCTGGAGCGGCCAATGTCGGCGACACTGATCGTGGTGGTGCTGGCGGTGCTGATCCTGCCGCGCCTGATGAAGCTGAGGAAAAGCTGAGAAAGAAGGGTTGAACGATGCGGTGTCTCCTCGATGCAGATGCGCTGGCCTGGCTGTTGCGCCTGGACAGTGACCCCGCGCACGACGAGCACCGCCTGGCCTGGCTCGCCGAAGCCCAGCGGCAGCGCGCCACGCTGCTGATCCCGGCGTCGGTGCTGGCCGACTGGCTGGTGGAGACCGGCCCGGCGGGTGACGCAGCGCTCAAGGCCTTGCGGGCGGCGCGGGCGGTCGAGGTCGCGGCCTTCGACGAACGCGCGGCCCGCGAACTCGCCCGCCTGCACGCCTTCGCCAGCACCACCGACGACGACCGCTGGAGCCGCGCCAGCCGCGAGCAGCGGCAGCTGGTCGCGCTGGCCGTCGTGCGGCAGGCCGCGCTGGTCGGCGAGGCGCCCCGGCTCGACGCGGCTGCCGCGCTGGCGGGGGTGGCCTTCGTGTCGATGGGCGACATCGCCTCGCTGGGCGCGCCGCCGCAGCTGAGCCTGCCGCTCGACCTGCCGGACACCGCAGGGGGCAGCACCGTGCCCGCCCTGTCGCCGCTCGACCAGGGCGTGTTCGCCGACCTGGCCCAGGCCTTCAGCGCCTTCGATGGGCTGGTGGCGGGCGTTGCCGAGCCGCCGCTCTCCGCTCCGTGAGCCAGCGTCGCCTCTGGGACATCTCGCCTCCGGTCGGCCCTGCCGCGCCCGTCTTTCCCGGTGACCAGCCCTACGTGCAGCGCTGGACTGCCGCGCTTGGCCCGGACTCTGCGGCCAACGTCAGCGCCATCACGTTCTCGCCCCACACCGGCGCCCATGCCGATGCGCCGCTGCATTACGCCGACGGCGCGGCCGCGATCGGCGAGGTCGATCTGGCGCCGTTTCTCGGGCCCTGCCGCGTGGTGCATGCGATCGGTTGCGGTCCGCTGATCCGCCCGGAGCATCTGCGCCACGCTGCCCAGGGCTTGCCCGCGCGGGTACTGGTACGCACCTGCGCGCAGGCTGCCACGGTCTGGACCGACGACTTCGCAGCGCTGGCCCCCGAGACGATCGACTGGCTGGCGGCGCAGGGCGTGCGGCTGGTGGGCATCGACACACCCTCGGTCGATCCGGCGTCCAGCCTCACCCTGGACAGCCACCAGCGGCTGCGGCATCTGGATCTGCGCGTGCTGGAGAACCTCGTGCTGGACGAGGTGGCGGCGGGCGACTACGAGCTGATCGCCTTGCCGCTCAGGCTGGTGGCGGCGGAGGCCTCGCCGGTGCGGGCGGTGCTGCGCTCGCTGCCGTGCGTGACCTGAGCGGCATCGGGCCGGTCTGAGCTGCCCGCCTTGCGTCCCTGCTTCTCGCGGTACATGCGGGCATCGGCAACACCCATGAGGCTGGCGAAGGCGTCCCCGTCGTCCGGGTAGACCGCCCAGCCGATGCTCGCCGTGGCCTGGACCGCCGTCTGGGCGCAGTCCAGGTAGTGCACGCCTTCCAGGCGATGCTGCAGGTGTGCGGCGGCGCGCAGCATGGCGTTCTGGTCGATCGTGCCGAACAGCAGCAGCGCAAATTCATCGCCGCCCAGTCGGGCACAGAAGTCCCCTTCGCGGACCGATTCCTTCAGCCGCTGTGCCACCGACTGCAGCAGCTGGTCCCCGGCGGCGTGGCCGAGCCGGTCATTGACGGGCTTGAACTCGTTCAGATCGAGTGCGACCAGTCCGAAGCGGCACTGGCCGCGGCGTGCGTTGGCGATCGCGCGCTTGAGCACCTGGTCGAAGTAGCGGCGGTTGCCCAGTCCGGTCAGCGCGTCGTGCAGCGCCATGAAGCGCAGCGCGTCGCGGGTGCGCTGGTGCTCGGCGACCTCGTCGTGCAGGATCTGGTTGAGACGGATGGCCTCGATGGTGGTGCGCGACACCGCCAGGCTCTTGTGCAGCACGAAACCCAGCCAGGCGATGCACATGCCCAGCAGCAGCAGGTAGCTGTATTCCCCGAAGCTGGCGTAGCGGTGCACGAGGTGGGCCAGCAGCGGTCCCATCGTGGCCGCGCTGATCCACAGATAGTGGGGCGGCATGGCCGAGAAGCTCAGGCTGCCCACCGTGACCACGGTGGACAGGATCAGGAACAGCAGCGTATCCTGTTCGAGAGTGGGGCGGTCCGGCAACAGCCAGCCCGCCAGCCCGTAGAACAGCGCGACACCGGTTCCGATCTGGATGCGGGTGCGCAGCAGGCGGCGGTGGTTGTGCGGGTGCAGGCCGACGCATTGCACCCGGTGTTCGAACCACAGCACCCCGCCACAGGCGATCAGGAACAGCAGGCCCCAGATGCCGATCCGCATCCGCTCGGTGCCACCCGAGTGCAGGACGATGGCGACCGTCGCAGCGCCGACCATCATGCTGAGCATGTTGCCCTGCGCCAGCCCGAAGAACTGGCGCGTCCGCTCCAGTGCCACGCGGTCTTCCAGCGTCGCGCCCAAGTCGCTGGGCGGCGCCATTGGCGTCGACTCTAGGCGATCGGTATGGGGATCCTGGACGATGAAACTCTCCTGGCACGCTGGCGTGTGGGCATGGCCCGCGGTGCCGGAGATTCTGGTGTGCCCAAGGCGGTGCCCTCGTGCCGAACAGGCCGTCGGAGAGGGGCCATTTCGCGGGTCAGCCGCGGCGTGGCCGCACGGCTCAGGCCTTGGCGCCGAGTGCCAGCGCGCGCTGGCGCTGGCCTTCGAGCAGGGCCGGGCGCACCTGGTCCGCGGTGTGCACTGGCCAGCCTGCGGTGTGGCGCTCGACCAGACCCTGCAAGGCGTCGATCCAGACCGGGTGGTCGTTCAGGCACGGGATGTGGTCATAGCGCTGTCCGCCGGCCTGCAGGAAGACCTGCTTGCCCTCGATGGCGATCTCCTCCAGCGTCTCCAGACAGTCGGCCGAGAAGCCCGGGCAGAAGATCTGCAGATGCTTCACGCCCTTCTTCGCCAGCGCCTGCAAGGTCGGCTCGGTGTAGGGCTCCAGCCACTTGGCCTTGCCGAAACGGCTCTGGAAGCTCAGCGAGAGCGCGTCCTTGTCCAGCCCGAGCCGCTCGCCCAGCAGCCGCGCCGTCTTGTAGCAGTGGCAGTGGTAGGGATCGCCCAGCGTCAGCGTGCGCTCGGGCACGCCGTGGAAGCTCAGCAGCAGGTGGTCGCCGCGGCCTTCGCGGGCCCAGTGGTCCTGCACGCGCTGGGCGAGGGCGTCGATGTAGCCCTCGTCGTCGTGGTGCTGGCGGATCCAGCGGATCTCGGGCAGCGTGCGCTGGCGCAGCTGCCAGTGGTGCACGTCGTCCATCACGCTGGCGGTGGTCGTGCCCGAATACTGCGGGTACATCGGCACGACCAGGATGCGGTCGCAGCCGTAGGCCTTCAGCGCATCGAGTTCGCTGGCGATGGACGGGCTGCCGTAGCGCATCGCGTGGCGCACGGTGATCGCCAGACCATGCGCGGTGACGCTGGCCTGCAGCAGTTCGGCCTGCTTGCGCGTCCAGACCGCCAGCGGCGAGCCTTCGGGGCTCCAGATGCTGGCGTACTTGGCGGCGGACTTGGCCGGGCGGGTGCGCAGGATGATGCCGTGCAGGATCGGCTTCCACACCGCGGCGGGAATCTCCACCACCCGCTGGTCGCTGAGGAACTGCGCCAGGTAGCGCCGCACCGCCGGGGCGGTCGGCGCATCCGGCGTGCCGAGGTTGACGAGCAGCACGCCGACGCGGGCCGGGCTGCCGTGGCGGTATTCGGGTTCGGGTTGGGTTTTCATGGCGGGTGCATTCTCGCCGAGCCAGCAAATTCCCGTGCTTCGGGGACACTGCACGGATGATTGCTGCCCTCACCCTCGATCTGGACGACACCCTCTGGCCCGTGATGCCGACCTTGCTGCGCGCCGAAGCCGCGCTGCAGGACTGGCTGCGCACCCACGCACCGGCCACCGCTGCGGCCTTCGATGTGCCGACGCTGCAGCGCCTGCGCGGCGAGGTCGCGCGCCGACACCCCGAACTGGCCCACGACCTGACCGCGCTGCGCCTGATCACGCTGCGCGAGGCGCTGACCTCGGCAGGCGACGATCCGGCGCTGGCCGAGCCGGCGTTCGACGTGTTCTTCGCCGAGCGCCAGCGGGTGCAGTGGTACGCCGATGTTCGCCCTGCGCTGGAGCGGCTGGCCGCCCGATTTCCATTGCTGGCGTTGTCCAACGGCAATGCCGAACTGGCCGCGACCGGGCTGACGGACTATTTTGTGGGCGCCGTCAGTGCCCGCAGTGTGGGGGTCGCCAAGCCAGCGGAACGCATCTTCGCCGTGGCGTGTGCCGAGCTGCGCTGTGCGGCCGGGCAGGTGATGCACATCGGCGACGACTGGCGGCTCGACATCGTCGGCGCCCGCCAGGCGGGTCTGCACACGGCGTGGATCCGGCGTCCGGAAGCGGCGCTGCACCACGGTCCCGCCAGTCCGGACCTGGACATGCCACCCGCCGGACACCACCTGCATGTGGACGATCTGCTGGCGCTGGCGGAGGCGCTCGGGGTCTGATCTGTGTGGTGATTCGCGGTTTCTTCAGGCCTTGATCGGGCGGAGGCGGGCGCGACACTGGCGGGCATTCATGGGTCCGTCCACCAGTGAGCACCACTTCCGTCCCCCGCCGCCCCGCCCGCGACGCCGCTGCACCCGCCAGTCCGCCGGCCCAGGCCGAGGCACGGCTCAGTGCGGCGATCCGCGACCTGTCCGCTGCAGCTGCCGCGCCGACGGCGGTGCGTACCGTGCCGGCCGCCGAGTGGCTGATGGACACCGTCGGCGTCCTGCTGCACGCGCCCCGTGGCGCGGACGCGCTGCGGGCGCTGGTGCTGCACCTGGCCAGCGGGCTGCAATGTGACCGCGTCGCGCTGGGCCTGCGCCGGCACACCCGTTCGGACCTGGAGGTGCTGGCGGTGTCCGACCTGCCGCGCCTGTCGGACGCGGCCGAACTCGTGCGCGACCTGCACGCCGCGATGCAGGAGGCCGCTGCCAGTGCCTGCACGCTCACCCATCCCGCCCGCCGCCATGGGCCGATGCAGGCCGGGCTGGCCCATGTGCAGCTCAGCCGCGCCATGGGGGCGTGCGCGGTCTGCACCGTGCCGCTGGGGGGCGACGGGCTGGTGCTGGGGGCGCTGACGCTGCAGCGTGACCTGGGTGCGCCCTTCCGCACCGAGGAAATCCTCCGGCTGGAACAGGCCGCCACCTACCTGACCCCGCTGCTGCGCCTGTACCTCACCCGCTCCCCGCGCCGTGGTCCGACCGCGCTGGTCGCCTGGCCGGGCTGGCTGGAGCCGCTGCGCCGCCACCTCTGGCCGGTCGCGCTGGGCGGGCTGCTGGTGCTCGGCCTGTTGCCGGTGCAGCGCGAAGTCGTGGCGCCGACCCGGGTGCAGGGCCTGCACGAGCGCCAGATGGTGGCCCCGCGCGATGGCTTCATTTCCGTGGTCTATGCCCGCCCAGGAGCGCAGGTCCAGAGCGGCCAGTCGCTGATCGACCTCGATGGCGAGCAGGCCTCCAACGAACTGCGCTCGGCCGAGGCTGCGCTCGCCCAGGCCGAGAGCGCCGTCAACGAGGCGCTGGCCCGCCACGACCAGGCGCAGATCGTCGTGCAGATGGCCAAGGTCGACGAGGCCCGCGCCCGCGCCGATCTCGCCCGCCGCGATCTGGAACGCGGCCGGCTGCTGGCGCCGCTCACCGGCGTGGTCGTCTCGGGCGACCTCAGCCGCTCGGTGGGGGCGCCGGTCAAGCGCGGCGAAGTGATGATGACGGTGGCGCCGGTCGACGGCTTCCGGCTGGTGCTCTGGGTGGATGAGCGCGATGTGGCCGGCGTGCAGGTCGGCACGATCGGCGCACTCCGCGTTGCCGCCCGACCGGGCCAGGCCTTGCCGATGACGGTCACGCGCATCACCCCGGTGGCGCGTATCCGCGACGGGCGCAACGGCTTCGAGGTCGAGGGCGCGCTGGTGTCGAACGCCGCGACGCTGCGGCCCGGCTTCGAGGGCGTCACCCGCCTGGACACCGGGCGCCACCCGCTGGCGGTGGACCTGTTCGGCCGGTTGTTCGACTGGCTGCGCATGGGCTGGTGGACCTTGCTCGGATGAACCCCGCGTCGACCCTGGCGACCACGGGCGCGGCCGACGGCGAGGTGCTCGACCCGGTGCCGCTCGACAGCCCGCTCTGGTACCGGGTGGCGAACATCGTGCCCCGGCTGCGGCCGACGGTGCGGGTGCGCCACCGTGGCCAGCCGGGACAGGCGCGCCATGTGCTCGCCGACCTGCTCACCGGCCGCCACCACCTGCTGGACGAGGCCGCCTGGTCCTTCGTCGGCCGCTTCGACGGGCGGCGCACCATCGGCGAGATCTGGACCTGGCTCAGCACCCACCGCGCGCAGCCGCCGACGCAGCACGAGGTGCTGGAATGGCTGGCCCACCTGGATTCGGCCGGGCTGCTGCAGTCCGACCGCCTGCCCGACCTGCAGGCGCTGATGCGCGGCGAGGAGCAGGTCGACCGCCGCCGCCGCCGCGCCTCGCTCAATCCCTTGTCCTGGCGCGTGCCGCTGGGCGACCCGACGCGCTGGCTGACCCGGCTCGATCCGCTGGCCCGCGTGCTGGCCCATCCGCTGACGCTGCTGCTGGCGCTGGCCATCGTCGGGGCCGGGCTGATGCAGACCGCGCTGGCCTGGCCGTCGCTGCAGGCCGATCTGCGGGAGCGTCTGGGCAGTCCGACCTTTCTGGCGCTGAGCTGGGGGGTCTATCCGTTGATCAAGGCGTTGCATGAGCTGGGGCATGCGCTGGCGGTGCGGCGCTGCGGCGCTGAGGTCCACCACGTCGGCATCGGCTTTCTCTATCTGGTGCCGGCGCCGTATGTCGATGCGTCGGCGGCGACCGGCCTGTCGCGGCGGCGCGAACGCATCCTGATCAGCGCCGCTGGCGTGCTGGTGGAGAGCGTGCTGGCGGCGGTCGGTGTGCTGGTCTGGTCTGCCGTGGAGCCTGGCAGGGTGCGTGACCTGGCGCTGTCGGTGGCGCTGGTGGGCGGGGTGTCGACCGTGCTGGCCAATGCCAATCCGCTGGTGCGCATGGACGGCTACCACGTGTTGACCGATGCGCTGGATCTGCCGAACCTGGCGCAGCGCAGCCGGCGCTGGTGGTTCGACCGGCTCCAGGGCTGGCTGGGCGGGCTGCGCACGGCGTCGGCGCTGCCGGCTGGCAGTGCGTTGCAGCGCGGCGTGACGCTGGTGTATGCGCCGGCTGCCTGGCTGTTCGGCGTGCTGGTGGCGACCTCGGCCTGCCTGTGGCTGGCGCAGACCGCGGCCATGCTGGCGCTGATGGCGGGCGCCATCGCCTTGTGGATGCTGGTCGGCGGGCCGCTGCTGGCCAGCCTGCGCTGGCTGGCCCGGGCGCCTGCGCTGCGGGGGCGGCGCCTGCGCGCGGCCACCATCGGCCTGGTGCTGACCGGCGCGCTGCTGGCGGGCGTGCTGCTGGTGCCGATTCCCCAGGCCACCATCGCGCAGGCCCAGGGCTGGATGCCGGAGGACGCGCTCGTGCGTGCGCCGGCCGACGGGTTCGTGGTGGCGATCGACGCCCCCGCGGACAGCGAGGTGCAGGCGTCGTCACCGCTTGTCACGCTGCACAGCGACGAGCAGCCCGTGGAACTGGCGACGCTGCGCGCCCGGCGGCTGGCGCTGGAGGTGCAGGTCAACCGCCTGCAGGTCCAGGATGCGGCGGCGGCGCAGCGTGCCGAGGCCGAAGTGGCGATGCTGCAGGCCCGGGAGACGGAGCTGGCGCAGCGCATCGCGCAGATGGCCGTGCACAGCGTGCGGGCCGGGCGCGTGAGCTGGATCGAGCCGCAGACGCTGGTCGGCCGCTATGTGCGGCGCGGCGAGCTGCTCGGCTATGTGCTGGCGGGCGACCGGCTGGTGGCGCGCACGGTGGTGCCGGACGAGGACATCGCCTGGCTGCTGGCGGGTGTGCGGTCGGTGTCGGTGATGCGGCCGGAGGAGGCTGGACAGGCGTATGCGGGACGCTGGGACGGCGTGGTGCCGGAGACCGGCTCGGTGCTGCCGGCCGCCGCGCTGGGCGTGCGCGCGGGCGGGCAGATCGAGACCGATCCGGCCGACGCCGACGGCTTGCGCACGCTGCGGCCGGTGGCCGTGGTCGATGTGCAGGTGCCGGCGCTGGCGGTGGAGCGGCTGGGCGCGCGGCTGCTGGTGCGCTTCGACCATGGCGCGCAGCCGCTGGGCGCCCGCCTGCTGCGGCGGCTGCAGCAGCTCACCTTGCGCCACCTCGGCGAAGCCACCGACGTGCCCGGAGGCCGCTGACATGGCCGCGACCCTCTCGGCCATGGCGCTGGTGCGGCCCGGGCCGGTCTGGGGCCACTATCCCCAGCGGACACAGCCCCGCCCGCTGGCCCTCGCGCTGCGCACCGCCTGGCGGGTGCGGTGCGAACGGGGGCGGTTTCTGGCGCTGTTGCGTGCGCCTGACGCCGTGTCGTGGCCGCAGACGCTCGCCCGACTGCGGCGCGATGGCTACTCACCGGCAGCCTGCGCGGCGGTCTTCCAGCGGCTGGCCGAGCTGGTCCGGAGCCACCTCGGTTTCACGCCACACGAGACGCAGCACCTGGCCGCCTGGACCATGCTCCAGGGCTGTCTGGTCGAGATGGCCACCGGGGAAGGCAAGACGGTGGCGATGTTCCTGGCCGCGGCCTGTGCCGGTCTGGCCGGTGTGCCCACGCATGTGCTGACCGCCAACGACTACCTGGCCGAGCGCGATGCGGCCGAGCTGGAGCCGCTCTACGCGGCGCTCGGGCTGCGGGTGGCCTGTGTCACTGCGGCCTCGACGCCCGCGCAGCGCCGCGACGCCTATGCGGCCGACGTGACCTACGCTGCCGCGCGCGAGGTGGCGTTCGACCACCTGCGCGACCGGGTCGCCCATGGCCGTGCCGGGGGACAGCTGGCCTGGACCGAGGCCGGTGCGCCTGAGGCCGGGCCCTTGATGCGCGGGCTGTGTCTGGCGCTGGTCGATGAAGCGGACAGCGTGCTGTGCGACGAGGCGCGCGTGCCGCTGATCCTGTCCGGCCATGGTCGGCAGACGCTGTCGGAGGCGGAGCTGGGCGCGCTGCTGGGGTGGGTCCGCGCGCTCGACATCGGTCGGCATGCCACCGTCACGGCCGCGACCGGCAGCGGCGCCGCCACGGTGCGGCTGACCCGCGCCGGGCGCGACTGGCTGGCCGCCCAGCCCTGGGCGGCCGCGCGGCCCTGGTCCGACCTGCGCTGGCGCGAGGACTGGGTCTTGCGGGCACTGACCGTGCTGCACGCGCTGCAGCGCGACCGCGACTACGCGGTGCAGGACCAGCGCATCGTCTTCATCGACCCGATCACCGGCCGCGCGGCGCCGGAGCGCCAGTGGTCGCGCGGCCTGCACCAGCTGCTGGCGCTGAAGGAGGCGCTGCCGATGCCGGCGCCCCAGCAGACCCTGGCGCAGCTGACCTACCAGCGCCTGTTCAGCCGCTACCACCAGATCGGCGGCATGAGCGGCACGCTGGCCGAGGTGTTGCCCGAAATGGCGCTGAGCTACGGCACGCCGGTCATCCGCATCCCGCGCCACCATGCCCTGCAGCGCCAAGACCTGGGCGTGCGGGTGTTCACCGACGCCGCGCTGCGCTGGCAGGCGGTGGCCGACCGCGCCGACGCGCTGGTGGCGCAGGGGCGCGCGGTGCTGATCGGCACGGCGTCGGTGGCCGAGTCGGAGCAGCTCGCCCTGCAGCTGCGGGCACGCGGCCTGCGGCCGATGGTGCTCAATGCCGTGCAGAGCCGGCTGGAACACGAGGTCATCGCCCGCGCCGGACAGGCCGGGCGGATCACGGTGTCGACCCAGATGGCCGGCCGTGGCACGGACATCCGGCTCAGCCCCGCCGTGCGCGCCGCCGGGGGGCTGCACGTGCTGGTGTGTGCCGATGCGCTGCCGTCGCGCCAGTGGCGCCAGCTGGTGGGCCGGTCGGCGCGCCAGGGGGATCCGGGCTCGGCCGAAACGCTGGTGTGCATCGGAGAAGGCGCGCTGTTCCGGCGCATGCCGGGCTGGCTGCTCGCTACGCTTGTGCCTGGGTCCCCGGCGTCGCGCTGGACGGCGGGCGTGTGGCGTGCAGCGATGCTGTTCGATGAATGGACGCAGAGCCGCGAGCGCCGCACCCTGTTGCGCCAGGACCGCGCCGGCGCGGGACGGCTGGCGTACAGCGGATGGGAAGAATGACGACGAGCCTGGAGTCTGTGGTGAACGTACACGGTCGAGCATGTGTTGCGGCGGCAGGGCTGCTGCTGGCCGTGGCCGCGCGGGCGGCGCCGCTGGCCTGTCTGATCGAGCCGTCGCAGGTGGTGGACATCGGCAGCCCGGTGGTGGGGGTGCTGGCAGCGGTGACGGTCGAGCGTGGGGACACGGTGCGCCGCGGCATGGTGGTCGCCACGCTGCGCCGCGAAGTCGAGCGTGCCAACCTGAGCGCCGCCAGCCAACGCTCGGATGTCCAGGCCGAGCTGCGGGCCGCGCGGGCCGCCGCCGAACTCGCGCGCAGCAAGCTGGCCAGGGCCGAAGACTTGCGCCGACAGAATTTCATTTCCGAAGTGGCCGTCGAGCAAGCCCGCTCCGAAGCCGAGGTCGCCTACCGACGCGTCGACGCCGTGCGCGAACAGCAGCGCGCCGCCGCCAGCGACACCGAGACCGCCCGTTCGCAGTTCGCCCAGCGCGAACTGGCGGCCACCATCGACGGCGTGGTCGTCGACCGCTTCCTGCACCCCGGCGAGCGGGTCGACGACAAGCCGATCCTGCGCATCGCGCGGCTCGATCCGCTGCGGGTCGAGCTGGTGCTGCCGCTGTCCGACCTGGGCCGCCTGAAGGCGGGAGACGCGGTGCAGCTCAAGCCCGATTACCCGGGCGCCACCCGCAAGACGGCCACGGTGGAGCGGGTGGACAAGATCGTCGACGCCGCCAGCCGCACCTTCCGCGCGCGGCTGACGCTGCCGAATCCGGACTACGCGATCCTGGCCGGCGTGCGCTGCCTGCCCGAATGGGCCGGGGCGGCACCGGCGGCCCTGCCGACCGCTGCCACCCGCTGACGCTGCAGCCATGACGGCCAGCCGCGGCACCGGCATCGAGGAACTCGAAGCCCGCATCCTCTACTCGGCCGATGCGGCGCTGCTGCTCGGCGGCGGGCCGGTGGCCGATGTGCGCAGCGTGGACATGGCCCGCAGCCACAGCGCTTCGGAGGCCGCGGCCGCGCAGCAGACCCGCTGGCTGGTGGTCGACCGCCGGGTCGAGGACTGGGATCTGGTGCTGGCGGACCGGCAGGCGCAGGCCACGGCCGAAGCGCCGGCACCGTCCGTGCTGCTGATCGACGGCGGTGTGGACGGGCTGGCCCGGCTGGCTGAACTGCCGCCGGACGCCGAGGTGCTGCCCTGGTCCGACGCGGACGGCCGGCGCTGGCTGGGCGCTGCGTCGCTGGACGATGTCCGGCCCGAGGGCCAGCCGGAGGCTGTGGCGACTGCCGTGTCCTCCGTGTTCACACTGTCGGAGGACTGGCAGGCCGAGGTCCGGCACGAACTGGTGGTGATCGACGGTGGCATCGACGGCGCTGCGCAGCTGGCGATGATGTGGTGGTCCCGGGCGACGTCGGCCTGCCAGATCGAGGTCGTGGTGACCGATCCGCTCGCCGACGGCCTGGCCCAGGTGTCCGCCTTGCTGGCGAGCCGGCAGAACCTGTCGGCGGTGCACCTGGTCAGCCACGGGGACACGGCATTGCTGCAGCTGGGGCGCACCACGGTGGACGCGGCGCTGCTCGCGGCGCGGGCCGAGGAAGTGGCCGGCTGGCGCCAGGCGCTCACCGACGACGCTGACCTGCTGCTATACGGCTGCGAGGTGGGGCAGGGACTGGACGGGGCAGCCTTCGTCCACCAGCTCGGTGACCTGACCGGCGCCGACGTGGCCGCCAGCACCGACCTGACCGGCTCGGCCGAGGCCGGCGGCGACTGGGCGCTGGAGCTGCAGACCGGTCGGATCGACGACGCCGCCCGCTTCGAGCCCACCGCGCAGGCGCTGTGGCAGGGCACGCTGGCGACCTACACCGTCACCAACCTGAACGACTCCGGCGCGGGCTCGCTCCGGCAGGCCATCACCAACGCCAATGCGAACGGTGGTGCGGACACGATCACGTTCAGCACCTTCGGCACGATCAATCTGGCCAGCGCGCTGCCGCAGATCACCAGCCGCGTCACGATCGACGGCACCAGCGGTGGCGCGCCAGGGATCGCGCTGCACGGTGGGCACGTGATCGCGACCGGACTGGACCTGCGGGCGGGCAGCGACTTCAGTGTCATCCGTGGCCTCGTGGTGCACTCGTTCACGGCCCAGGGCATCAACATCATCGGCAGCGCGGGCGTCACGGTCGCCGGCAACTACATCGGAACGGATGCCGCCGGCAATGCCTCGATGGCCAACGCGATCGGGGTGAACATCTCCAACGCGCCCGACACCCGGATCGGTGGCACCACGGCGGCGGACCGCAACATCATCTCCGGCAACAACAACATTGGCGTCAACATCACCGGTGCCGGATCGAGCGGGACGGTGGTGCAGGGCAATTACATCGGCACCAACTCGTCCGGATTGGCCGATCTGGGCAACACGTGGCATGGTGTCTTCATCGACGTCGTCAGCGGGGTGACGATCGGCGGCAGCGTGGCGGGCGCCGGCAACCTGGTGAGTGGCAACAACATGGGCGTCACTCTGGGCAGCAGCGCCAGCGGCAATGTGGTGGCAGGCAACATCGTCGGCCTGAATGCCACGGGCAACGGAAGTCTGGGCAATTCCGCTGCGGGTATCTATGTGCTCGGCAGCGCCAACACCATCGGCGGCACGGTGGCTGAGGCGCGCAATGTGGTGTCCAGCAATGGCACGCTGGGGGTCTGGCTCAATGGCGCCTCGGCCACCGGCAACGTGGTGGCGGGCAACTACATCGGCACCGATGTCAGCGGCAGCAGTGACATGGGCAACACCGAAGACGGCGTCCAACTCGACACGGGTGCCAGCTACAACACGATCGGCGGCACCACGGCCGGCGCGGGCAACCTGATCGGCGGCAACAACAACGCCGGCATCGCGGTGGACAACGCGGCCAGCACCGGCAACCAGATCTTCGGCAACTGGATCGGATTCGGCGCCAACGGCTCCAGCCAGATCGCCAACAGCCACAACGGCATCAACATCGGCGGTGCCACCGGCACCGTGATCGGTGACGGCACCGAAGCCGGGCGCAACATCGTGGCGGGCAACACCCTTCATGGCATCGCACTGACCGATGCCGTGAACAGCGTCATCCGCGGCAACTGGATCGCCTACAACGGGATAGACGGCATCAAGGTGGACGGCAACAGCACCGGCAACCTCATCGGTGGCACGGACGCCAGCAGCGTCAACCGCATCGCGCACAACAGCTTCGACGGCATCCTGGTCACCTCCACCACGGCGCAGGCGGCCACGATCCTGGCCAACCACCTGGTGGCCAATGGCCAGCGCGCCATCGACCTCGGGGACAACGGGGTCACGGGCAACGACTCCATCGGTGACAGCGACACGGGCCCCAACGGGCTGCAGAATTTCCCGGTGCTGATCGCCGCCAGCAGCAGCCCCACCGGCACCACGATCACCGGCTCGCTGAACTCCACCGCCAGCACCAGCTTCCGGATCGACTTCTACGCCAGCCGCCCGGCCGACGCCGACGGCACAGGCTACGGCGAGGCCACCCGCTGGCTGGGCAGCACCACCGTCACCACGAACGTATCCGGCAATGCCACCCTCAACAGCACCCTGACGCAGGCCTGGGTCAACCAGGGGGACCGGGTGACCGCCACGGCCACACGCAACCTCGGCGGCGGCAGCTACGGCGGCACGTCCGAGTTCGCGATGAACGTGATCGCCACGGCCTCCGGCGTGGTCGTGGTCGATACCACCAGCGACACGGCCGACGGCACCACGACCTCGATCACCAGCCTCGGCAACGCCCGGGGTGGCGACGGCCGCATCAGCCTGCGCGAGGCCATGGCGGCGGTGAATGCCACGGCCAATGGCGCACAGGCCGACCGCATCGTCTTTGCCATCGAGCCTGACCTCGCCTCCGGCAACTTCGCCACCGCCAGCCTTCCCCCGACGATCACGCTCGCCAGCGCGCTGACCACGATGACGCAGGCCGTGGTGATCGACGCCACCACGCAGTCCGGTTACACCGCGGGCACGCCTGTGGTGCAGCTGCGCGGCAACGGCAGCGTGGCGCAGGGCCTGACGCTGGCGGCAGGCTCCAGCGGCAGCACGGTGCGCGGATTCATCCTGGGCAACTTCACGGCCAATGGTGTCTACGTCACTGGTGGCAACAACCACACCCTGGCCGGCAACTGGATCGGCCTGGCGCGCGACGGCCTCACCCCCGACGCCAACGGCCAGCGTGGCATCCACCTGTCCAACACCAGTGGCACGACGGTGGGCGGCACCAGCGACGCCGACCGCAACGTCCTCTCGACGAATGCCCAGGGCAACCTGTTCCTGCAGAACGCCAGCAACAACTACGTCTACGGCAACTACATCGGCACCGACGCCACCGGGCTGCTGGATCCGGATGGCACGGCCTATGTCAGCGACCGTTCGGGCCTCTACCTGGACAGTGGGTCCACCGGCAACCAGATCGGCAACACCATTGCCGGGGCGCGCAATGTCATCTCCGGCAACAACTGGATGGGCGTGGACATCACCGAGGTCACCGCCACCGGCAACACGATCTCCGGCAACTTCATCGGCACCGACCGCACCGGCCTGGCCGCGCTGGCCAACGCGGGCGGCGTGAGCTACTGGAGCGCCGGGGCCGACAACCGGACGGTGGCCAACATCCTCTCCGGCAATGCGGGCGCGGGGATCGGCATCGGCAATGGCAGCGTCAGCGCGGTGATCCAGGGCAACTACATCGGCCTGGGCGTGGATGGCAGCACGGTGGTGGCCAACAGCAACCAGGGCGTGCTGGTGCAGAACGGCGCCACCGGCACCCTGATCGGCACCGACGCCGACGGCAGCAACGATGCCGCAGAGACCAATGTCATCTCGGGCAACGCCAACGGCATCGTGATCATGGATGCGGGCACCACCGGCACCCTGGTCCAGGGCAACCTGATCGGCACCGATGCCTCCGGCCTGCTGGCGCGTGGCAACACCTGGGACGGCATCCGCATCGAGAACGGCGCGACCGGCAACACCCTGGGCGGCAGCAGCATCGCTCGGCGCAACGTGATCGCCGCCAGCGGCAACGACGGCATCCAGATTGACGGCAGCTCCAGCCACGCCAACACCGTGCGCGGCAACTGGATCGGCGTCAACGCCGCCGGCACAGCCGCGCTGGGCAACGGTGGCGATGGCATCTTCGTCTTCGACGGCGCCGACAACACCACCATCGGCGGAACGGGCGCCAGCGACGGCAACTGGGTCGCGGCAGCCGGGCTCGTCGGCATCGAGGTCGACGGCACCTCCACCGGCACCGTGATCCAGGGCAACCGCATCGGCACCGACCTGGCCGGCACCGCCAACTGGGGGCCGCAGCAGAACGGCATCCTCCTCGAAGGCGGCGCTCGCGACACGACGGTCGGCGTCCACAGTGGCGCGGGCGGCAACGTGATTGCCTACAGTGGCCAGGGCGGCGTCTTCACCCACGCCATCGTGATGCAGGACAGCGGCACGGGCAACGCCATCTTCGGCAACATGGTCTACGGCCAGTCCGGCCTGTCGATCGACCTCGGCGGCGACGGCGTCACCGCCAACGACGCCGCCCCGGACGCCGACGCTGGCGCCAACAACCTGCAGAACTTCCCCGTGCTGGCCACGGCGCGCACCGACGCCAGCAGCCAGCTCGTCCTCACCGGCACGCTCACCAGCGCCAACAGCAGCTTCTACCGCATCCACTTCTACAGCAGCGCCACCCAGGTCAGCAGCGGCTACGGTCCCGGCACCACCTACCTGGGCTACACGGACGTGGCGACGAACGGATCCGGCACGGCCACCATCAGCACCACGCTGACGGCCAATGTCGCAGTCGGCAGCTTCCTCACGGCCACCGCGACCCGGGCCACGGACGGCACCTACAGCGCCTTCACCGACACCTCCGAGACGGCGCGCAACATCGCCGCCGTCTCGAGCGCGCAGGCCGTGGTGACGGTGGATACCGCCGCCGACACCAGCGACGGCGACACGAGCAGCCTGAGCACGCTGCTGGCGAACAAGGGTGCAGACGGCTTCATCAGCCTGCGCGAGGCGATCGCGGCGGCCAACAACACCGCCAACGGTACGGGCGCCGACAAGATCACCTTCGCCATCGCCGGCACGGGTGTCCACACGATAGGACTGACGTCGGCATTGCCGGCCATCACCCAGGCCGTGGTGGTCGACGGCACCACGGAGACAGATTTCGCCGGCAGCCCGCTCATCGAGCTGGACGGCAGTGCCGCCGGGGCGGGGGTCAGCGGTCTGCAACTGCTCGCAGGTTCCAGCGGCAGTACCGTGCAGGGGCTGGTCATCAACCGCTTCTCCAGCCACGGCCTGCTCCTGTCCGGCAGCGGCAGCCATGTCATCCAGGGCAATTACCTGGGCACGGACGCTACCGGATCGACCGGACTGGGAAATTCCTATGGCATCTATGCCACCTCCAGCACTGGCAACCTGATCGGTGGTGACACGGCGGCCGAGCGCAACCTGATCTCCGGCAACGTCAACGGCATCGGTCTGCTGGGCGGAGCGGGCACGAACCAGGTGTTCGGCAACTACATCGGCACCAACGCGGCCGGCACGGCGGCCATCGCCAACGGCAACTACGGGCTGTTCATCACCAACAACGCGGGCAACCAGATCGGCAGTGCCCAGGCGGGAACAGGCAACGTCATCTCGGGCAACGACATCGGCATGTTGCTGGATGTCGGCGTGAGCGGTACCCGGGTGCAAGGCAACCGGATCGGCGTCAACCACGACAGCTCTGCCCTGCTGGGCAACGGCCGTTTCGGCATCACCGTCAACGGCACCAGCAACCTGATCGGCGGCACTGCCGCGGGCGAAGGCAACGAGATCTCCGGCAACCGCATCGGTGTGGTCGCGGCCTCCGGCTCCGCCAGCGGCAACGCCGTCCTGGGCAACCGCATCGACCAGAGCACGCTGCTGGGCATCGATCTGGGCATGGACGGCGTGACGGCCAACGACGCCACGGACGCCGACACCGGGCCCAACGGTCTGCAGAACACGCCGGTACTCGCCAGCGTCTACCGCAGCGGGGCGGACACGGTCCTCACCGGCACGCTCGACAGCAACGCCAGCACGGGCTACCGCATCGAGCTCTTCTCCTCGCCGACCGGGGACGCCTCAGGCCAGGGAGAGGGGGCGGTCTACCTCGGAGCCACCACGGTCACGACCGACGCCTCCGGCCGCGCCAGTTTCAGCGTGACGCTGACGGGGGTGGCGGTCTCGATCGGCCATGCCGTCAGTGCCACCGCCACGGTCGATCTGGGAGGCGGCAGCTACGGCAGCACCTCCGAGTTCGCGGCCAACGTCGCCGCGACCGCGGTCGCACCGGCCATCGTGGTCCAGCCCTTGACCCACACCAGTGAAGGCCAGGCAAGCGGACGGTTCAGCGTCGTGCTGTCCACGGCGCCCACCGCGGATGTCACGGTCGCGGTGTCGGTGGTCGACCCCACCGAGCTGTCGGTCAGCACCAGCCAGCTGACCTTCACCAGCGCCAACTGGAACGTCGCCCAGACCGTCACCGTCAGCGGCGTGGACGATACCTTCGTGGACGGCACGGTCTGGTCCACGGTCACGCTGGCCCCCGCCATTAGCGCCGATGCGGGTTACCACGGACTGAATCCGGCCGACGTGTCGGTGGCGAACGCCGACAACGACACCTTCAACACCGTGGTGGTCGACACCGCGGCGGACTCGGTCGACGGCGGCACCTCGTCGATCGCGGCGCTCTATGCCAACAAGGGTGCGGACGGTTTCATCTCGCTGCGCGAGGCGATCCTGGCCGCCAACAACACCGCCAACGGGACGAGCGCCGACCGCATCACCTTCGCCATCGCCGGCAGCGGCGTCCACACGATCGCCGTCGGAACGGCACTGCCCTCGGTCACGGATGCGGCGGTGCTGGACGCCAGCACCGACGACAGCTTTGCCGCGAACGCCAGCCGGGCGGCGATCGTGCTGGATGGCAACGGGCTGAATGCGTCGGGCCTGGTGCTCGCCGCGGGTTCGGGCGGCAGCACCGTGCGCGGGTTCAGCGTGGTGGATTTCGCCCAGTACGGGCTGCTGATCCAGTCGGGCTCGGACGGCAACACCATTGAGGGCAACCTCGTCGGTCTCGGCGCCGATGGCAGCACCGCGGCGGCCAACGTTCTCGGCGGAGTCCTCGTCTATTCCTCGGGCAATACCGTGGGCGGCACGACCGCGCTGGCGCGCAACGTCCTGTCTGGCAATGGCAACGCCGGGGTGGCGGTGCTGGGGTCGAACAACGTCATCACCGGCAACTACATCGGCACGGACGCTACCGGCATGCTGGACCGCGGCAACTGGCAGGACGGTGTCTACCTCGCCAGCGGCAGCGACAACCGCATCGGCGGCACGAGCAGCGCAGAACGCAACGTCATTTCCGGCAACGAGCGCCAGGGCCTCGAGATCTTCGGCGCAGGCACCACCGGCACGCTGGTGCAGGGCAACTACATCGGCACCGATCTCACCGGCACGCAGGCACTCGGCAACGGACAGGGCGGCCTCTGGATCGGCATGGGCACGGCCAACCACACCATCGGCGGCACGGCGGCGGGCGCAGGCAACGTGATCGCCTGGAACCAGGGCACGGTCTACCCGGGCGGCGTGATGGTCGAGGCCACGGTCAGCGGCGTGGCCATCCTGGGCAATGTGTTCGTGGGCAACACCGGCCTGGCCATCGACCTCGGGATGGACGGCCTCACCGCCAACGACGCGGGCGACACCGACACCGGCGCCAACGCGCTGCAGAACATGCCGCTGCTCTACACCGCCGGCCTCCAGGGCGCCGACGTGCGGGTGCTCGGCGAGGTCAACACCACGGCGGGCACGACGCTGCGCATCGAGTTCTTCTCCAATCCGCTGGGCAGCGAAGACCCGACCGGGTACGGCGAAGGTGCCGTCTACCTCGGCTACACCGAAGTCACCACGGACGGTGCGGGCCACGCGGCGCTGGATGTGACGCTGACCGGCGTGGCGCCTGCCGCCGGTGACCGCGTCAGCGCCACCGCCACGGTCAAGACAGGGGCCAGCAGCTACGGATCGACCTCGGAGTTCTCGATGAACGTCCCGGCCGTTGCCCCGAACCAGGCCCCGGTGATCACCTTGTCCGGCTCCAGCAGCAGCTACACCGAAAACGCCGGAGTCCTGTTCGATGCGAGCGCCACGTTCACCGACAGCGACACCCCGGTGCTCACCGGCGGCAACCTGATCTACCAGGTCAGCGCCAACGGCAGCGCCACCGACGAGCTTGGCATCCGCCACCAGGGCACGGGCGCTGGTCAGATCGGCCTGTCGGGGAACGACGTGACGTACGAGGGTGTCGTCATCGGCAGCCACACCGGCTTCGGCAACGGCAGCACCCCGCTGGTGCTGAACTTCAACGGCAACGCCACGACCACGGCGGTGCAGGCGCTGCTGCGCAACATCACCTACCGCGACACCAGCGACACGCCCAGCACCAGCACGCGCACCCTGTCGCTGACGGTCAGCGACGGCAGCGGCGGCACCAGCGCACCGATAGTGGTGACCATGGCGGTGGTGGCGGTGAACGACGCGCCGGTGTTCGGTGGCTTGAATGGCGCGCCGGTCTTCACGGAGGGCGGCGCGGCGGTCGTGCTCGACGCGGACGTGACCTTGGCCGACGCCGAGCTGACCGCGGCCGACAACTTCAGCGGCGCCACGCTCACGCTGTCCCGTCAAGGCGGCGCCAACGCCGAGGACGCGCTGGCCTTCGACGGTGCCGTCGTCACCACCAGCGGCGCGGACGTGCGGGTCAACGGCGTGCTGGTGGGCAGCTACACCTTCACCGGTGGCGAGCTGGTCGTCACGTTCGGTGCGGGCGCGACGAATGCCCGTGTCAATGCGCTGCTGCAGCACATCGTCTACTGGAACACCAGCGACACGCCACCGGCGAGCGTGCAGATCGCGTGGTCCTTCCGCGATGGCAACACGGGCGCCCAGGGCACAGGCGGCGCGCGCACCGCCACGGGCAGCACCACCGTCACCCTCATGTCCACCAACGATGCCCCCGCCGGCATCGACCGGACGGTGACCTTGGCCGAAGACAGCGTCTACGTGTTCTCGGCCGCCGATTTCGGTCTGACGGACCCAGAGGGACACGCCTTGCAGGCGGTGCAGTTCACGACACTGCCGAACACCGGGGTGCTGACGTGGGCGGGTGTGCCGGTGACGGCGGGCCAGACTGTCGCGGTGGCGGACCTGGGCCAGTTGCGCTACCAGCCGCCGGCGGATGCCAGTGGCACCGGTCTGGCCAGCTTCACTTTCGCGGTGATCGACGCAGGTGGTGTGGCCAACGGCGGCATCGATACCGATCCGACACCGGCGACATTCACCTTCGATGTCTCGGCGGTGAACGATGCGCCCGTGCTGAGCCTGCCCGGGTTGCAGACCACCGCGGCCGGCACACCGCTCACGCTGTCCGCGGCCGACGGCAACCGCCTGACGCTGTCGGACGTCGATGCCGGAAGCGCGCTGCTGCAGCTCACCCTCGGCACCGCCCAGGGGACGCTGACCCTGGCCAGCACGACCGGGCTGACCTTCTCGACAGGCGATGGCACGGCCGACGCCAGCCTGGTGTTCCGCGGGTCGGCGGCGGCGCTGCAGTCGGCGCTGGACGGGCTCGTCTTCACACCGGCGGGCGGCCACATCGGCGCGGCCACCGTGAGCGTCCTGCTCGACGACCTTGGCAATGCGGGCAGCGGCGGCCCGGCGACGGCCGCTGGAACGGTCCAGGTCATCGTCGGGGGACTCCAGTTCCGCGAAGGGGAGGCGGGCTACACCGGCACCCAGGACACCTACGTCCAGGACAGCACCCCCGCGTCCGCCTACGGCACGGCCACCGTCGTGCGCAGCGACGACGGCTCTCCCTTGTCCACGGGGCTGATCCGGTTCGACGACCTCTTTGGCAGCGGCACCGGCCAGGTTCCGCTTGGGGCCACGATCACCTCGGCGACGCTGTCGATCCATGTGCTGGAGCGGGATGCCGGCGACGTCATCGAGCTGCGCCGCATGCTTGCGGGCTGGAGCGAGTCTTCTACCTACGCTTCGCTGGTCAACGGTGTGCAGACCGACGGGAGCGAGGCGGCGGCCTCGGTGGAGACCTCGTTCAGCGCCGGACAGCTCGGCTGGAACAACATCGCCGTGTCGGCGGCCACCGTGCAGGCATGGCTGGACGGGACGGCCCCGAATCACGGCTGGGCGCTGGTGTCCAGCAGCGCCGACACCTGGAGCTTCGCCTCCTCCGAACACGCCGACGCCAGCCTGCGGCCTACCTTGACGATCGAGTTCACCGCGCCCCAGGCTCCGGTCGTCAGCGTGTCG
>OFSF01000228.1_pt1 | contig 23437 bp, 20 predicted proteins | sample 1543271 | NCBI WGS metagenome assembly OFSF01 (sample SAMN07774227, study PRJEB24372) | wastewater metagenome | isolation source: Exp Tend VB 100WW | collected 2016-02
TAATAAAAATAAATATATTTTTTAATTCCGATGATCGGTAGATAAAAAATATATGGGAAAATGGTATAACAAAACCGCTTTGCTTTAAGACAAAGCGGTTTTTATAGAAATTAAACAGACATGTAAATTTTGCTTTTCAAAAGCAAAAGCATAGAGTCTAAAGATCCGATTCCATCTATATATAGGAACAGTATGTCAGAACTTAATATTGTAGAACTGATTGAAAATCATCCAATTTCTAAGCTTACAAATACATATAATGTAAAATTATTGGATAAAATCAAAGCAAACTTTTCAGATGCAGAACAGCAATTATTTATTGGTAGTTTTTATTGTTATTTGAATTATGATACGAAGAAGGATTTTGTAGTAGATTTAGATAATGTGTGGAAATGGGTGGGATTCAGTCAGAAATACAATGCTGAACGAATGTTAGAATCATTATTTGTAATTGATATTGACTACAAATTGTTTGCTTCTCCGATCGGAGGAGCAAACGCCAAATTTTTGCTCTCGCCGTTGCGAGAGCAAAAAGGTCGTGGCGGACACAACATCAAAAAAATAATGATGACCATTAAATGCTTCAAGTCTCTATGTCTCAAAGCGCAAACCAAGAAGGCATCTGAAATTCATGAGTATTATATGAAGATGGAGGAAGTACTTCATGAAGTCATTGAAGAAGAAGGAACGGAACTAAAACAAAAAATGGAAGAGCAAAAACGTCTATTGGATCAGAAAACAGAAGAACTACGCGTTACACCCGAACTTGAAAAGCATCGCATCCTTCTGAAAGAATATGGACAAATCTCAGGATCTCTTGTTTATATTGTTCGAATTAAGAATTGTGAACACGGAAAATACATTATCAAAATTGGTGAATCGCGAAAGGGGATTAAAAATCGTTTCAGTGAATTCAAACAAAAATACGGAAATCAAGTCCTGATTTTAGAATGCTTTCTTATTTACGATTCTGCTGGATTTGAAAAATATCTTCATCGACATCCTGAAATCCATCCTCATCAAGTAAAGAATCTAGATGGGCATGAAAAAGAACAAGAATTATTTATGATGGGTGGCGAGTTAACTTATCAACGTCTTATTCAGATTATTGAATCAGGTATGATTCCTTATAATAATCCAGTGGTAGAAAACGAACGTCTTAAACTAGAGAATGAACAATTGCGCGCACAATCTACTACTCAACCATCGCAGGTTGATCAATCAATTATGCAAGAAATTCTAAAAATAAATCAATTGCTTCTTCAAAAAGTCCAGACTCTGGAATCTAGTAATAAAGAAATCATCTCCAGACTCAACGCGATGCAAACCAAAACGACAACAGTATGCTCCCAGCCAGATCCGCATCTCGGCCCTCGCCTTCAAAAAATTCACCCAGAAACGCTACAGATCCTTCATGTCTACGAAACGACAACTGAATGTATGAAAGAGGATCATGCGATGAAACGCCCGAGTATTAATAAAGCTGTTCGAGAAAATACCGTGTATCGTGGATTTCGTTGGCAGTTGGTAGATCGCGAACTTGATCCATATACTATTCAGAATCTTGATCCCACCAAAGCCACAAAAGTTCAAAAGAACGGATATGTTGCAAAAGTGAATCAGGATCAAACAGAGATTATTCACGTGTATATTGATCGTAAAACGGCTGCACAATGTAATCAGTATCCATCCATTGCATCATTAGATAATACAGTGAAGAATCATACCATAAAAGATGGACATTATTATCAGCTCTATGAGGAATGCGATGCGTCATTGAAGAATCAATTTCAAGCCCGTCATGGAAATGTACTACTCTATCACGATGGAATTGGACAATTTGACTCAAATAAAACTCTTCTCACAGAATTCGCTAGTAAGTTTGACTGTACTACTAGAGCTGGTATCAGTCAAAAGTCCCTCGCGAAAGTACTAGATAAACCACTCCAATATAAGGAATATTATTTCAAGACTCTGGGGGAGAAACTTTTTTTGTAAGTCTCCAAACGCACTAAATTTGACCAACCGTGCATTTTATCATCTACGGTATATACAAGAATGCCCTGTCAAGCTCCGATTCAACAAGGAGCAAGAAAAGGAGAACTCTGTGGGAGAGAAACAACAGAGAAATACTGTTCCAAGCACAAACGCCAGGCAATCATCGATAAAGCTGTTAACGAAAATATTCGATACTGTGATATTGCACGAGGATGTTATACCGTTTTAGCGGATCACGAGGCAAAATGTACGCATTGTCTTCATAAATCGAGGATCAATGATCGAAAGGCGAATGATAAGAAGCGACAGGATCCGAATCTCTGTTTGGATTGTGGACGAACCTTAACGGAGGAAATACGAGCCAAAGGAAAGCACGATAAACCCCTTAGAAGGTGTGTTCCATGTTATGAAAAGTTGCTGAAACAGGAGAGTGAAAGACCTGACCGAGAGCGTAATTTCAAAGCAGAAGCGTTCACCAACAAGCATGTCATATGGAATCACTATGTCAAAGGTGCAAAGAAACGTGGTATTCATTTTGCTCTCTCAAAAACTCTCTTTGAATCGTTGATTGTCAAACCATGCTTCTATTGCGATGACAAGAAAGAGGGTGAGGTTAATGGAATCGATCGCGTAGATAATCAAAAAGGATATATCGAAGAAAACGTGGTCCCTTGTTGCGAAACCTGTAATGTCCTAAAAGGGTCTCAGCATCCACAGGAGTTCATTGATAAAATGCAGGCGATTCATATCTATCAGACGATCAACCAGCCGATTTTGGATGCATTGGTAGAAAAATGGTCGACAACCTATCGATCCAAAACGACACCACGCTATCAAACATATGTAAAGGGAGCAAATACACGAAATATCGCTTTTGAAATATCTGAAATCGAATTTTCAGAAATCGTACAACAAACCTGTTATCTTTGTGGACTATCTGATAAGAATGGAATTGATCGATTTGATAATATGAAAGGATATTTATTAGAAAATTGTAAAGCATGCTGTGGACACTGTAATATGATGAAAAAGGATCAACCGTATGAATCCATTCTTAAAAATGCAGAGCAAATCCATACAAAATATGAGGAATTAACGAGGTGGATCGCTACTAAAGAAGTTGGCATTCGAGCCTCTAAAATGGAACCCAGAATCAAAGTGGATAATCCAGAAACACAATCCACTATTCCTCTGGAGTACAAACCAATAAATGAAGTCATTCTTCCACAAGAACAAACTCCAAATGATATTCGACAATTGTTAGAGAAGAAAGAGGAAGTCCCAAAACAATGGAAAACCAAACAAATCTACGAGTTCATTCAGGAAAATAAAGAGAATGAATACAAAGAGTATTGTGAGAAACATAATACTCTCCAAAAAACATGGGAAGAAGATTGGATAACCTTTGTCTTATCGGTCAAAGGGAAATCCTATCAGGATTCTGAATCTATTATCAAAACGTTTGTCGAGAAGTTGAGAAGGATTCGCCATTATGCACTGTGTGTAAAGGATACAGTGGAACGAGATGATCGAGAACAATGGCCGGCCATAACAGTTGCAAAAGCATTTCTGGAGGGAAAATTAGACAAATTCAAGGCGTACACGGAAACACGTGCAGGTGAGAAACCAGAAGATCCAATATGGATCAAGAGATGGTTCACCTTTGTAGAATCTCTAGAGCAGAATCGAGGAGATGCAAATGCACTAAAAAGCATGTGTAGCAAATTTATGGCTGCACAACGGATCAAGAAGTATCGCGCATCAAAGAATAAGATAAATTTGAAATAGATATACCTATCAAACAATACACATCAGAATGGAAATACATGCAGCGTATCATGAACAGCAAGAAGAGTGTGTTATTTGTTTGGATGATGTTGAGACAGAATGGAGGGATCTAGAGTGTCATCATCGTTATCATAAACAATGTATAGAGAATTGGATTGTCGTTCGTGCAACATGTCCTTTGTGTATGAAAACAATAAAGGACAATAAGGTAGACGACAGAAATATAAATACAGAGGCGGTGAATTATATTGCCATTCGGAGATATATGTTATTTATACTATTAGTAGTAGGTGTCATTATCGTAATGGTGTTATGTAGTTCATAATGTATATCATGAAATCATTTTATTTTTTTTATAAATACTTGTGATTCCTTCATTCCAATCCGTTGAATTCTTTTATGATATCCTGATACAAAGCCGTCAATCCCTTTTTGGGTTAAATCGGGTCCACCCCAACCATAATCATCAAAAATCATGATTCCTCCTTTTTTCAATTTTCTGAAACTAAGAACAGCGTCTTCCAATACATATTCTGGTTCATGATTTCCATCGATGTAAATGATATCAAAGAAATCATCCTGTAATAATGGAAGTTGCTCATTTGAATATCCTCGCTTGATAACTATTTTGTCGGAATGACCCGATTGATCCATATTTTGGATAAATGTATCGTATATGGTGGCTTGTTGGCCTTTGTATTCAGGATATTCTTCATAATCAATCCATGGATCAATAACATACATTCGACTATCGGGGTGAGAACCGTATGATTGTGCAACGGAGATCAGATTGGCTCCATAAAAGGCTCCAATTTCTAGATACTGAATGGGTCTTGATTGATAGGACCCTAAAGGGACCAAAGAGTACCAATTGGTGGCCAGTCGATATTGTGTCCCTTGAAAGGATGAAAGAGTCATAGAAGGGGCAATAGGATGCGGGGTTTCAGGAATAACAAAAGGGATATTCTTTCGATAAGGAGTACGATTGGACCACGATGTCATTGATAAGAATAAATATATTGAAAAGGATTGGAACACCGCGATGATTTTTTTGAGTTCGTTGAACGACATCAAAAAAAGAAATCTGCTGAGCCGGAATCGAACCAGCGACCTGATGATAACATCTGACAAAACAACTACAGTCATCCGCTCTACCAATTGAGCTATCAGCAGTATGAGCCACCATACATGGCTGTTCCCGTAAGAGATTAAAAACCCGATAAAGAAACGCAATTCATCGTCCTTTCCATACTTTCACAATGGCCGTGTCGTATCCTTTCTGGAAGACAGCCTGTCGGGCAAGATCCATGGTTTGAATCTGTGTTTCAAAGGGATTGGGGTATTTCAAAATATCTCCAAAATTAGAATAGCGATCGGCTTGGATCAAACCCTCGTACGCAACAATCATTCCAAGAACACGTTCAAACATTTCACGGTCTGAGCGTGTTCGAATCGACAGAATCAACCGAGAAAAAAGTTCGTAGGTCATTTCTAGTTTTTCGATAACTTCGAGATCAACGATACTGGCGGCTCCAAAGCATCCTCTCCATTCTGAAGTCTGAATGAATTCTTCAATGACATCCGAGTTCGATAGCATGGATAAAAAGGTAGACATCTTCGGATTCACGCTTTTATTTTCAAAATGCCAATGAAAACAAATCGAGTCTTCTAGTTCAGCATCCAAGAACACACGGTTCATAAACATACTATCGTGTAAAAAGATCATACGATCCGCCCATTTATGTTTCAAGAAATAGTAATAGGGTAGAATTTCACCGGCTCCATTGAATTCACTATGCATGATCTCCGTATTCACTAGTTTTCCATTTACGGTATTGATAGTGGAATTGTCATCGATAATCACAATTTTGTTGGTATAGAATTGACGGATTGAATTATAGCAGGAGATCCATAAATCATTATCTCGGGTATTACGAATGTGTCGTAGAATAACAAAGACGTAGGAGTTGTCTTCATGACGAAGCTCTTTCGCTCGTACTGCAGGGGCAGTTTCGATCCGTTGGTTCACGAATTGTCGAGGATGAGGGATGGGTTCCATCGATGATCGATCGGGGTACACCACTTCATTTGCAGGTTTGAATCGAAACGTCTCCGATAATACGACGGTGGGTTGGGCAACACGGGGAACAATCTCAGGACGAAACTCGGGAGGAATTTGTGATAGATCACGTTTTCGAGGAAGGTTCCGATTGGCCCACGAAGACATATGTAGTTCATGTTATTTTTTAATCTCGTTTATTCCTCGTCTTATTATTTTATGGACACAGAGAAATGGGAGCGACCGGATCACGTTTGAATTGTATAGACTTTCACTGGCCCTTGTCGGATGGAGGAAGTATTCAAGATAAGATACAAGCATTGGAACAACGCTGTGCAAATATGGAAGCTCAGTATCATACGATGGAAGCTAAGCTTCATACGATGGAAATGAAATATACAGAAATGGAAACAAAACATGAACAGAAATGGGAGGAGCACCTATCAAGTATGGATACCCTCGCATTTCGGTTTGATCGTCTTCATTCCAAGTTTGATAGTTTGGAATTAGAACATTGTGCGATCATGGAGAGTGATATGGTCGTACTTTCATCAAAATAAATTTATGAACTATATAATATACATGAACGACGTATTTGGATTGAATTATTTTGTATTTTGCATTCTTGCATTGGTTGCGATCATGTATTTTACCCGACAGCTTCGCGATGAAGCCTTTGAGGAGGAAAAGAAGAACCTAGGAACAAGTCCTGAGACAGCGAATCAACCGCCTTCGACACAAGTTCCCTCTAGCGAGGTAAAGGACGTAAACGCACGTCCGGATCAGGAATTGGAGGATCACATTCAGAAAAATCTAACATCGAAGGCACTGATGGATATGACCGAATCGGGAACCTTTCAGAGTGATTTTGCACCGGTATAACGGGTCTGAACCTCTTCTGAATCCCATTGGATGACAGGTGGGCCATCAGGGTACATTTGATACGGAATAGCAGCCTCCGTGGGTTTATCAAGAGATAGAAGAAGACGAAGGGAGGCAAGACGGCGCTCGATAGGGTTTCGAACGTGTTTGCACTGGGTGCGACCCAATTGTTTCCAGCGCCATTCGAATTGAAGCGCAGTACGCCATTCAGGAAGGGCAATCGAACAAGCCCGTTTCCATTGTAGCCCCTGTGCGACACGGATTCCGGTTGCATGAGCTCCACCCTTAATTTCCTTATTATGCTGACGGAGTCGACGATCGAGATCCACAGTTGCCCCAATATAAGTCTGGCCTTCATCGGTATACAGAAAATAACAAAATGCGCTCATTACTCTATTATCGTATCTATGATTTAAACCACAGATACAATCATATAATATGACGAAAACAATTGTCGTATCCGCCTTTTTTAAGATCCCTAGCAAACAACCCTATTCAAACTATCAAAACCATTTGAATCGCTTTTTTCGTTCCATTCGATGCCCTACCATCTTCTTTACCAGCCATGATATTCTACAAGATATCGAATCGATGGGACACGATCTATCACTGGTTCAATTTGTTATGATGACGGTAGATGATTTTAAAGCGTGGGAAAGAGGACGTGAGTTTTGGAATCGACAGAAAGAACGTGATCCTGAGTTATATCACACCCCTGAATTGGCGGCGATTTGGTATGAGAAGAAAGAATTTGTGTTGCGGGCACTATCCCTATCGGATGCCGACCAGTTCATATGGTGTGATGCAGGATGTGTACGTGATGATGAATCGGAGAGAGCTCTTCTCTATTTTGGTCGTCGTGAAATGCCGTTACATGATAATACATTGCATATTCAGCAGATTAGCAATCAACCGTATCGTCCATATTATACATATCCATCTATTAAATTTGCTGCAGCCATTATTGCAGGTAATCGAATGGCATGGAACCAATATAAGATCTTATATGATGTGGTGTTAACCGATTACGATCATGCGGGAATATCAGGAACATCCGATCAACACATCATGGCATCGTGTTATGATCGACAGCCCTCCTGGTTTACAATACATACTCCACGATGTACTCACATCGATCACTGGTTTTTCATGTTAGAAATACTGTAATATAAAGAATATAGAAACGAGACATCCTATATGGAACAATTGGTCATCTATCGTGTATCTCGTCAAAAGGTACGTATCGGAAAACCATATGATGGTGGGTATGTCGTATTTGATCTACCAGGAGGGTATGACGCGATCATTAGTGGAGGAATTTCGAACGATATTAGTTTTGAACAGGCAGTATTGAATTATCATCCTGTTCCATGCCTTGCATTTGATGGAACCATTTCGGGTTTACCTGAACAGGATCCACGCATAACCTTTTATCGTAAGAATTTAGGAAAAGAAGAAAGTGAAACGCTATCGAACCTACATGGCCCTATCGAGCCCTATTCCAATTTGTTTATGAAAATCAATATCGAGGGACATGAATTCCGTTTGTTTCCCACATTTTCAGAGGATCAAATGAAGAAGATCAAACAACTGGTACTAGAAATTCATACTCCAGGGGACATTCAATTACATCCTGGATATTTTAAAGGTCTTTCGGACATAACTCATCAGCATATGTTCGAAATGCTAGAAAAGATCAATCGTACTCATACACTTGTCCATTTGCATCCCAATAATGGATGCAAAACACATTGGGTAGATGGTATCATGCTACCGAATGTATTTGAATGTACCTTTATTCGCAATGATTTTGTTGATAATAAACAGCCGAATACGAATTTGATTCCGCAATCCATCGATATGCCGAATGTTCCCTCTGATCCCATTGTATTATTTGATCATTATCCGTTTGTATCTCCATCACCCCTTTCGAATAACCAATAGATTATTATCATAGGGGTTTCGTTTGGAGGGTATGGCCATCATATCAAACGAAAAAGAGGGAAACCGTGTTTTCCATTCCTCTATTTTTATAAGAAATAGTTTCATTTCACTGAATAAGATATCTTCAATAATATAGTATCCATTCGGTTTTACCTTATGAATACTGTGTTCAAAGAAACAAACATTCGCCTCAAATGTGTGCAGGCCGTCTTCAATAATAATATCAAATGGATCGTATAGTTCAGGTTGATTCCACAACTCTTGAATGATGGTAGGATTCGTTTGGTCGCAAAAGAAGGTACGAATTCGATCGGTTTGAAAGAGAATATCGCGATCGATGTCCGCTCCGTAAATCATGGAACAAGGAAAGAATTCACTCCATCCATATAAGGATGCACCAGGTCTACCTCCAACACCCATATTGGAAGGGATGGCTGGATTATTGGTTCCAAGACCCAATTCAAACAATCTTAGGGGTTTATCTTGCATATCTTTGAATAGGGAGTAATACACCGTGGTATAATTATGCCATGAAGATTGAATGTCAGAGTGTCCTTTATCACTCTTATTGAGTCCCATGATGGAGCAAAGCGGGGTTGCGATCGTTTCATCAAATGTTAGATTCATCTAGCACACCATAGGTGTGCGATCTTTATATATTCTCATGTCTGTCTAGATCATGGCCTCGATTCTGACGACATTGGATTGTCAAGCCTGTGCAAAAGACGCTGGTCTACAGACCTTTATGGTTTCTGACACCACACTTGATGTATTTAGCTGTGATGTAAAATGTCTAGAAAAATGGGCATCGGAAAATCATATAATCTCCCCGATTATTCCTCACAAATTGAGGCCACACACGGTTTCTCATAGGGATCTATTAACTCCCCATTCAATCGGTGTTCCATATTTCTACATGAATCATGTGCGTTCCATTTACGATACTCCCAGTCCAACTACCGCCAATGTTGTTATCGGTGTTGTATCATTTGGAGGAGGCCTCTACGGAACGGTGGATGCAAATGGTGTTCTGACGAATGGAGACGTTCAAACCTATTGGTCTTCCATTGGAATTCCATCGCAAAATCATCCACGTGTCATTGTGGTTCCTATCAATGGTGCGACTAATTCACCAAACTTCAATGATGGTGGATCAACCATTGAGAATACGATCGACGTGGAGACACTGGGAGGAATGTGTCCCAGTGCAAATCTGACGATTATTCTCTACATCTCGCCGAATACACTCAGTAATTTTGTCAATCTGCTAACGTACATGTATCAGACGAATATAACGGTGGCAGGAGTTTCTTACAAACCAACTATTATGTCATGTTCGTGGGGTGCTCCTGAGATTTACTATGGATCATCTCTCCTTTCAAGTATCAACGAAATTATGACCACCATAACCACAGCGGGTATTAGTTTCTGTTCCGCAACAGGAGATTATGGATCAAATAACGGTGTAGGTGGGACTGGAAATTACGTTGATTTTCCGAGCTCCAATCCGAATTCAACAGCGGTGGGAGGAACAACACTTGTCTGCCCCAATAATGTGTACGATGGTCAAACCGTGGAAACCACGTGGTCTTCTGGTGGAGGAGGCATCAGTACTTCCTATTCGAAACCGTCGTATCAGAGTGCTCTTACTGTATCAGGTCGTTCCATTCCAGATGTTGCCTGTTTGGCGGATCCAGCTACAGGTGTAGTGTTTCGGATTAATGGTAGTTTGTATGTTATTGGTGGAACCAGTGTTGCAGCACCGATTGTTGCAGGATTTTTGGCCACCATCAATTGTCGAACTTTTATCAACCCTTATTTGTACCAAGCTCCATCCAACTGCTTTCATGATATCATAACAGGATCCAATGGTGGATATTCTGCAGGAACGGGATATGATAGCTGTACAGGAAAAGGATCCATTCATGGAACCAATTTGGCAACCTATCTGGCAACGGCAACGGCACCCGTTCTTGTTTTTAGTATAACCGTCAGTCCATCTACCGTTTCCATGACCGTAGCACAGACACGTCAAATCACCGCCACGATTGTACCTTCGAATGTTGCGAATAACACTCTTTCATGGTCCTCCAGTAATACAGGGGTTGCAACCGTATCGAGCTCTGGTCTTATCACCTCTGTGGCAGCAGGTTCGGCAACCATAACCGTTCAAGCAACGGATGGATCAAATGTATACAATACAGTCCCCGTATCAGTATCCGCAAATCCCATTATCATAACGGGACTCTCATTGATTCCCAGCTCTACCACATTAGCTCCTGGTGCGACCACTCAGATATCGGCGGCGTTTGTTCCATCGAATGCTACCAATAAAACACTAACCTGGTCATCGAGTAATACGGCGATTGCTACTGTAAATTCATCGGGTTTGATTACCGCAGTCGCGGCAGGAACAGCCAATATTTTCGCAACGAGTACCGATGGAAGCAATCGAACAGCAACGTGTACCATAACGGTTGCGGTTGCGGCCACCAGTATTTCGTTAGATCGAACAACAACTACGATGCATCCTGGGAATACACTGACACTCGTGGCAACGGTTCTACCGTCAAATGCAACTAATAAAACGGTTACATGGACTTCGAATTCTACGAAGGCAACGGTGAATGCATCGGGAACCATAACCGCTGTTTCAGTTGGTTCAGCTGTCATTACTGCCCGATGTGGATCATTAACGGCAACATGTGCGGTATCCATAACCGTCGCAGTTTCATCCGTATCAGTATCGCGTACCAGTGCATCGATTGGAGTGGGAAGAACTCAATTGATTGTTGCCACTGTTCTGCCATCGAATGCAGGAAACAAGGCGGTTACATGGTCTTCTGCCAACCCGTCTATTGCAATTGTGTCAAGTTCAGGACTCATAACGGGCATCAGTGCAGGATCCACGACCATCACCGTGCAAACCGTCGACATGGCGAGAACGGCAACGGTCGCCGTGTCTGTCTTTGTCGGTGTACAGAGTGTATCTTTGAATTCGAACAGTATTTCATTAGGACGAGGATTGACATTTCAATCGGTAGCTACCGTTCTTCCTTCGAATGCTACCAATAAGACTGTTTCTTGGCGATCCTTACAGCCAACGATTGCTACTGTATCCAATACGGGCCTGATTACTGCTGTTGGAAATGGATCAACGGTGATAACCGTTTCTACCCAAGATGGAAATAAATCGGCATCGGTAGTGGTACGTGTTTCCACTCTTGCATCGGGTGTATCTCTTAATCGAACAACACTAACACTTCCACGAACGGCAACGTTCATGCTAATTGCGAATGTACTTCCTAATACAGCCGCCATAAAGACGGTTTCATGGTCTTCCAATCGTACCAATATCGCAACCGTTTCCTCGACGGGGCAGGTCCGCGGTATTGCAACGGGAACCGCTACTATAACTGCTACCACAACGGATGGCGGATTCACAGTGTCTTGTACGATAACCGTGTTGTAATCTAAAGCATAACTATCGTATCAAACACAATGTCGATCGTATCGGTAAACATTTTGGGTGGACTTGGAAATCAATTGTTCCAGATTGCAGCAGGGTACGCCTATGCACGACGGGAGAAAGGGACCCTTCAAATTGAACACATTCAAACCAATGGAAATCGCCCATTATACTGGGACACCATTCTTCATCGTATTCATCCCTATCTGGTTTCTTCTCTCCCTTCACTTGAGTCATGGTATGAACCTGGTCCTGCTACGTTTGGGGAGATCGGACCACTTTCTCCTTCTGGAAAGTACATTCGAGGATATTTGCAGAGTTCCAAATATTTTTATAATATCAAAGAAGAAATCCGAGAATTATTCCAAGCCCCATCCCATCTTGTGGAACAAGTGAAAACCAAATACAAGGATCTGATGGATCAGAAAGACCGCGTGATTGTCGTTCATTGTCGTCGAACGGATTACATAACCTACCAACATGTTCATGGGCCTCTACAAGCGAGTTATTACAAGGAAGCGATCAAGAGAATGATGGAAAATGTTCCCAATCCAATTTTCCTTCTTTGTGGGGATGATTCATCATTTTGGAATGAGATTCGTAAGGAGATTCAGCCGGTGTGGGAGAATGAACATCGAATTCTGGACGAAACCGATGTTCATACGTTTATTTTACTACAGCAATTTCATAATGTTATCATGTCCAATTCCACGTTTATTTGGTGGACAACATGGTTATCCCAAGCTAATAATGTCATGGTTCCATCCATCTGGTTTGGCCCTGCAGGTCCCAGAGAATGGGAGGATATTTATGAGCCTTCGTGGAACAGGATCTAATTCTAACATCCATAACCTGTTATGCGACCCTCAATATCTGAATAATTATCGTATTGATATCCGATGGCAGGGAAAACGGCATACCAATTTCCAAGTGGTTGAATTTTGGTCCAATAAATATCAATACAATTCTTCTCTGTTTTTCCATTACGTTCCATATCATAGGTTGCCTCTTTTAGATTTTGTAGAAGCGTAGGGATATAATAACGACGAATCATGTAAGAAGATGTGGTTTGAGAAAATAACACCTTTTTAACTGAATCATTCATAGTAGAAACATATTGTAGGTGATTATGATTATAGGATAATAATCCAACATCAAATCGCGGAGCGTGTTTGAAGATGGATCGGATGGATCCATTTAATTCATCGGATGAATCCGAATGAAATGTAAAATCATCTTCTAGTACAAGTACGGTATTCCACTCAGGATGTTCTAGTGCATAATGAAGAGCTTTGATATGGCTCAGTCCACATCCGAGTGCGCCAGGATTACGATAAATGGCATCGATCAGATGAATTTTGGAATCGTCCTGACAGAATTTATGTATTTCTTCGATAATATGACGTTTTCGATCCAGACGGTGTTTTAGATTAATATAGAGAATCGCATCGATTGATTCCATTTAGCCTACTATTCATCCTTCATCTTTATACCCGATCACGCAAAAAGGAGAATCCCTTCTTTTTATAAAAATGGAACATTTCATCAAAGTTGGTTTGACCCATCGAAATGGCAACTTCCTCTGTTCCATACTTTTTAGCTAGATCAGGAAGACTTCCATATACATCAAAATCATAAGGAGGATGAGGAGGAACGTAGGTTTTAACACCGATTTGCTGAAAGGCGTAAGATAGACCCATATCCTCTCCTGCGCGAAACATCATCTTATAATCGGGAACAATCTTGAATAATTCAGGAAGCCATTCGCGACGAAAAAACCAGGAATGACATACCATATCTACTTCTTCGATATCATAACTCGGCCCATCCCATCCAAGTCGAGCAGAAAAACTGTTGTATTTTTCTGAATCTTTATGAAAGCGGATACCGATCGTTCCTAAAAGACCATTCACCTTTTTCATGGTTGTTAGGCAATTCTCAAACCATCGACACCCTGGAATCGTGTCGTCATCAAATACGCACACAAATTCCGTATTGGCCAATAATCCAGCTGCAAAACGGGCCCATACACCCATATTTCTGTTAGAATCCATAATAATAATGGAAGAATCCTGTCGAATCTCTTCTGGAATATCGTACCCCTCTGCAAAATTCCTCCAAATGATAATCTGGGTAGGAGGAACATTTTGGCCACGGATGGCCTCGATTTGCTGCACTAGAACATGAGGGCGTTTATAAAAATTAAGGATGACGGTTATATCATTCCCCAGATTATGTCCCTTTGTAAAATCGCAGACGGTATGGGAATGAATATCGTTTTCACGAATATAATATCGGTTAGATGACTCTTTGGTATAATGATCGAGAGATGATCCCACATCGATAAATTGATTATTAGGAAACATTCGGTGCAGATAAGGGATGACAATTTTCGAAATGGGGCCCACCGAGAAGACAAAGGTACACACCTCATGACTGTAGGCAAGGATCGTTGCAACCCATTTTGATAGATTCAGTAGAAACGATACCTTATCACGATCCCATGTATTAACGAGGGTTGTTTCGGTAGGGAAACGCTGTTTAATATTCAATGGACTATCGAGCCGTGTTCCAGGACCAACGTAATACAATGGATGCTTGGATTGAATCAGATAATTCGTAAACGGCTTCCAATTTTTATTACAAAGCACTGTGGCATAGGTCATTTGTTCATCGGTAAATCCCCATGTAGATTGATACCATCCAATAATTTTGTCTCCGTGGCACCCTGGGCAAGGAATCCCCACATACATGTTGGGCAATCCTTCCATCGATTCCTTTACATTCAAAAGATCCTTCTGAAGAGAGCCTCCTTTGAAATCCCATTCATCTTGCGTCTGAAAGGTTTCATTTTGCATGATCAAATATTCTCCATCCCCTGGACGAATCAACGCAAACGATTCCCATTCTTTTAGCTTTCTAAGGAAAACAGATAAATGCTGAACGGAATTCTCAGATCGATCCATTTAGATACGATTCTCGAAATAAGTTTAAGTTCCCCTATCTAAATATATCTTCACTGTTCTATCCTAATATGATCATCGTCTATTGTTTTATCGGACCATTGCCATCCTATGCAGTGGATACCGTTCATCAGACACGATTATTTTACAAAGGACCGATCTATTTTATCATCAGCGACCTGGAATCGCCCCATCTTGCCGCGTTGCAGTCCTATGGAGTCGAATGCATTCCCTATGATGGACTGAAAAATGACACCTTTCATGAATGTATCAAAGAACATAGCTCAAAGTTCTCCTTGATCGAAGGATTGAAAGGACGTGAAAACTTGTTTGTGTACGCGTTCGAACGTTTTTTCGTATTATATCATGCAATGAAACAACACGAATGGACAGATGTATTATTCTTGGAACTAGATAATTTGATATACGATGATCCACTGAAATGGGAAGAGTCATTTTCTTTGAAGCCGATGGCGTTTATGTATGATAATGTGAAGCGTTGTGCATCAGGGATTTGTTTTATTCAAACCCACGACATTCTATTCGAAGCAACACAGTGTTGTTTGGAATATATTAAGGAAACAGATACCGTAAATGCATTTATGACTGAAATGCAGGCACTCTATGCGTTTTGGATAAAACATCCAGAAAAGGTACAGTTGATTCCCATCCATTGGCCGAACAAAGATGTTCCATCGGAAACCTATGAGAATTATCATCGGTATAAGAAAACTATTTTTGACGCTGCAGCGATAGGGGTATACATAGGAGGGATTGATCCCTATCATACGAATGGTCTCATTAAAACCGGTCTTCACTGTGTCTGGTCCGCCATTAATTATACGAATTACACATATGATTGGAAGGAAGATCAAGAAGGAAGATCGATACCATACGTTTTACACAAGGACAAATGGATTCGAATCAATAATCTACATATTCATTCGAAGAATTTAACGCCCTATCTATCAAAGTGATTTATTCGCAATCAAAGTTGATCGTAAAAGGATACTTGACAAAACAGAAATCGCTCCATCTGGAATGTGATCCGTAATCGCGATCGTGTTCACTCCAGCCAAAGAGGCGTTTGTATGGATTTGTAATAAATTCGGGGAAGGGTCGCCATACCTTGTGCTTAAAAGTAAAGACGAGATTCATAACCGTCATTTCATTGCATCGGCAAATCGGATAATTGTTCATAGTTTGAATGAGTTCCTCCTTGGTTATGGTATGAAGAAGTGCCGTGTCATACATCCAGATACAGTTCAAGAAATAACGCTCGCCTACAATGGAAGAGTCGTATTCCTTAAACAATCGCTGGACAGCTTCTGGATTGAGATCCGTCTCGATGATTCCGCCAAATCGTTTTTCCTGGTCATAGGATGGGGCGTCGTCTGGAGCCATGATTGTGTTCTCGCAGGGTAGATCCGCAAGATACTGAATCTTATCAAATACACGCAGCCCCGAATCGAGATAAATAATACGTTTCCATTGAAGGAAAAAAGGGTCAAAGACGTGAAACTTATCCCATTGGGTTAGCTTGGCAAATTCACGATTGTCGCAGGTAGGACGTATGGGGTGAAATCGATAGGCGTCCATGAGCTTGCTGGTATCCAGATGCTCCATACGAAGCGTGGTCAATCGATAAAACTCAATGAAATTGCGAGGTGCATCAAATCCAACGGTGATGAGTACAATCGCACCCGTCCACTCTCCGCGGGACCGAACATCGAGAATGGTACGCTTCGCTTTATGGAAATAACCCTGATCGGTTAAGAGGACAACCGCTGTATTCATTTAACAAAAGACGGAGTGAGTGGTTTAGGTCGATAAATTTGACTAACATGCTCGCAGAAAGAAGTGTTCAACCATGTCGTTTCTCATCCAGCCCGATCTCTCCACTACCCCGTCTTCGTTCGATCACCCCTATACGTTTTCGCTGGATCCGTTTCAGCAACATGCCTTCCACGCGATCTCCAAGGATGAAAACGTTCTTGTCTGTGCCAAGACGGGCTCTGGAAAAACCCTGGTAGGAGAATATCAGATCTATCATTCCCTGAAAAAAGGAATGCGTGTGTTCTATACGACCCCCATCAAATCCCTTTCCAACCAAAAATTCTATGACCTGAAACACCAATTCACCGATGCCTCGGTAGGAATCATGACAGGAGATATCAAGTTCTGCCCTGATGCCCAAATCGTCATCATGACGACAGAGATTCTTCGAAATTTGCTGTATAAAAAGGGATCGACTACGGAGCATCTGGGGCTGACCGCTTCTCTGTCCATGGATGGCGTGGACGCTATCATCTTTGACGAGTGCCACTATATCAACGACAAGGACCGCGGTAAAGTCTGGGAAGAGACGATGATTCTCCTTCCACCCTATGTATCCATGATCATGCTATCAGCCACTCTGGATCATCCAGAGTATTTGGCACATTGGTTGGGGGAACTCAAACAAAAACCGATTCATCTGATTCAAACGCATTATCGAATGGTTCCGCTGACGCACTATGTACTTGGAAAAGAGGACAAGATGATCTTGCTCATGGATCCCAAGGAGAATTATAAGCGGGATGCATATCGAGACTGGCACCGAGGATACCATACGCTTCAGAAGGAAGTGCAAACGTTTCAGCAGAAAGTGGTGGATTCGCGCCAGGCAGGATTCAAAGGCTCGGTGGGTGGAAAAGTCCATTCCTCGCATTTCGTTCATCGGCTGAATGAGGTGGCGGAGATGCTGCAAAAGAAGGAATTGCTTCCTGCTCTCTTCTTTGTTCTGAGCCGAAAGCAATGCGAGTCCTATGCGAGCAAGATGGAACACAGTCTTCTGGATACATCGGACACGGCCGCGGTCAAGCACATTATATCGTTCCATCTTCATCGACATATGCGAGAACTAGAGAAGATTCCGCAGTATCACCAGATCTATGAACTTCTCTGCCGAGGCGTGGCGTTTCATCACAGTGGTCTTCTACCGATGTTGAAAGAGATCATTGAGATCTTGTTCTCGAAGGGATATGTCAAGATGCTGTTCTGTACCGAGACGTTTGCGGTGGGTCTGAACATGCCGACGAAAACGGTTTTGTTCGCGGGATTCAAGAAGTATGATGATGCGTCGGCGTCCATGCGACTCCTGAGAAATGATGAGTACATCCAAATGGCGGGTCGTGCAGGTCGCCGTGGGAAGGATGATAAGGGTGTGGTCATTTATTTGCCGGATCGAGATCCGATTGAACCCGAGGAAATGGAGAAGATGATGAAGGGTACGAGACCACCGATTCAGAGCCGCATGGATTTCCACTATGATTTCCTGTTGAAAACCCTGCAGGCATCAGCACCGAGCCAGCCTCTAAAGTGGCTACAACTTATGGAACAGAGTTATTGGTTTCAGCAACGTCAACAGGAGAAACGGGAGATTCAGGCGGAACTCGACGCGTGTCTTTCAAAACAATCTACGTTGAATCTGGTGGAACCGTTCTTGTCAGGATGTCAGAAGAGACTGGTATTGGAGCAGCGGATCAAGGCGACGGTCAATGCGGAGCGAAAGCAGGTACAGAAAGAGCTGGATAGTCTGAAGAATAGCCAGATGGGCCCGAAATGGAACAAAGCACAGGAGGATTATCAGACCATGCAGATTCTAAAGAAGGAGCAACAGGAGAAAGAGGAATGGCTCCGAGAATTGAATGATCATAACCAGAATATTCAACCGGTGGTGGACTTCTTGCATCAGATGGGATATTTGCAGCACGCGGATGCACAGACATTGACCAACAACGATTTAGGGCTGAAGGGTATTCTGGCGACGGAGATCAATGAGGGCCATCCGATTCTGATGACGGAACTCTATGTGGATTGCACGTTGCATGATCTTTCGGGTGATGAATTGGTGGGTGTTCTCGCGGCGTTTCAAGAGCGAAAGGATACGGAAGAACAACCATCTCTTTCGGATCTTCGTGTGAGCACGAAAATGCGAGAGGCACTGCAGACGATGGGCTACATGGCGAATCATTTCAAGGAACTCGAACAGAGGGTAGGATATCCGATGGAGGGATACTGGAATACGTCGACGCTCATGGTGGAGCCGATGTTGCGCTGGATGGAAGGGGAGCATTCCTCGGTGCTTTGTGCGGAGTATGGGATCTTTGAGGGGAACTTTATCCGAGCAGTTATGAAGATTGCGAATATGCTGGATGAATGGTTGTCGTTGGCGACGTATTGTCAGCATACGGAACAGGTGGAGAAGATCATGGAGGTTCGCAGTCGAATCGTACGCGATGTGGTCGTTTCGGATTCGTTGTATTTGCGATTGTAATCTAAAGAGCATTTAACATGAATAGATAAAGATGACAACCTGGTACGAACTCGAGATTTTCCCACAGGATCCAGCACTAGCGTTTTACCCCATCGCCCTCATGAACCGTTCGGATGAGAATGCCGGATTTGATTTGTTTACCTCGCAGTCGCTGCAGGTCGAGACAACGCCGCAGTTTGTTCCGTTTGGAATTTCCGCGCGTCTCCTGAAAGTGGAGCCGATGCCGCATGGAACGTCGAATGAATATTTGAAGACGGATAGCCATTTTTTTCTGATGCCGCGTTCGTCGATTTACAAGTCGGGTCTGATGATGGCTAATTCGACTGGTGTTATTGATAAGAGTTATCGCGGCGAGCTCAAGGCACCGGTTTGGTCCATGACGGGCAATTCCACGGTGCAAAAGGGTGATCGTTTGTTCCAGATTCTAGCACCGGATATGGGGTGGATCCGTCATGTTCGTTTGGTGGACTCACTTCCGGACACGGAACGTGGCGCGGGTGGGTTTGGATCGACGGGGAAATAAATAGGAGGGTACAGTAGATCATGGCAGCTGCTGCTCAAAATTTCCCTATAGCAGGTGTTTATTCAGAGGATGCCGTCATAAATGCTTTGGCAGCTGCTCTAGAATTAGTATCAGACATTGAAATAAACCAAATCAAAGCAATTTTGAGGGGAAACATTCTTGCAAATACAATTGATCCCCCAAAAGATATGGTTCCAGGTGGTCATTTTGGAGGAATAGATCTCAGCAGGCTATATGAAGTGATTGGAAATACTGTACATCTTATTGGTACTCAGGTTGCGTTAGCAGGGTTCATAAACACAGTTATTGGTGTACCAGGTGGTAGATCATTTCGACCAGTTAACAGAGACCAAACTCATTACATACAAGAATATTTGGCAAATACGGATAATAAAAGTATATTCCCGCAAGCAAATGATTCTACAACCCCATACACTCATAAATTAGATGTTCCCCGTGTTACAGGAACCACAGGATACAATCCTCGTTTGACAAATCTATATGTATCATATGATAACAGTACAAAAGATATTGTTGCCAATCCGAGATATATCGCAACATTGGGAACATTAGGCGATCCATCTACTCGTGATTGGAAGGATATGCTGTTTTTGATGCCTGGTACTCCTGGAAAAATGGATATCCCTGATCATCAATATACAACACTTCCGATGCGATATGTTGCACAGGCTGGATTGGCTCATATCATTACTGAGCCTCCTAGTATAACATATAGTGCTGCGGGTTGGGTCATCCGTATTATGACTACAAAGGGGCTTATTGAAGGAAATTTCGATCCATTTGCAAACCCCTTGAATGATTTCTTTAAAGGGAATAATGAAAAAAATGCTGCGATCCGTGAAATGCTGGATGGTGTTCCTCCTTTTAATCTCAACGAATGCACAAAATATTTACTGATTAAAATCATTGGTGATTTATTTCAAGTCATGTGTATATTGTATTTATTTCATGAAGAATCTAGAAAATCTAAAACACAAACAGGATTTACACTAAAATATCACGAAGGAAATACAGTGGTTACCACAAGTGATATTATTGTATTATATCGATGCTGGCTTAATAATGTCCCTGTCATTCATACCGATCAGAAAGGAAAGAGTACACTATGGATGCCGAATATTCAAACACCTGAATCATTGGTCAATATAACAAAAGATATGATTGATTGCATTGTTACACGCATCATAGGAAATAATATGAGTGTTATCAATACGTTTCAGGCGGTAATTGATTCGGCGCCGATAAATAATGCGGCCGATCCTCTATCAACCGCAGCAGTAACAGCAGCAGTTACGGGTGGTAAAACAATGGGTATCTTTCGACCCAAACGCGAACCACGAGCAAAGTCTACCACCACAGAATGGCTAGAAAGTACATGGGGACAAGACCAATTGTCAAACGGTGTAACTTATTTGAACGAAATGATGAAGCTCTTAATTGAACAAAATAAAAAGATTATGGATAAATTTTCAACAGAAAAGAGTAAAGTAATAAGTGGACAACCTGTCACGCACGTGAATGCACTTACTCAAGTTAAAATATTAGCTGCAGAATCAAACTTTTTGAACCCTTTTAGTAAAAAAGACAGTCAGCATTATAAAAGAAATTCAGGTATTTCATTTATTCTACCAAATAAAAAAATTAAATTTGGATTATCTTCTACCATGCGAAGTCTAGACCAAGTAGTTGGTGAGGCTCGAATGACAATGGTTGGAGGAGTAAACCATAAAATACTTGCAAGTATGCATGTTATGGCAAATAATACATATGTTCCACCTGCTATTGGTCGTGTAAATCCTGTTGCCGCCGCCGATGACGTCGATGACGTCGATGACGTCGATGCCGCCGATGCCGCCGTCGCCGCTGTGCCTGTTGCCGCCGCCGATGCTGACGTCGCCACACGTCTGGCTGAGAATCGTGATCGTGTTCGTCGTCGTGTCGATGCTCGTGCCGCTGCTCTTGCTCCTGCCGCTGCTCTTGCTCCTGCCGCTGCTGCTGCTCCTGTCGCTGTTGCTATTCCTGACAATCTTCGTAAGGCTGTTTTGGCTGCGATACAAAATGCAGAACACGATGATCGTGATCATATTAAATATGCAGATGATACCATGCCGATGGAATGGTTAATTAATGTAGAATATTATGGTGGGATTAGAAACGCAAGTATTCCCTATATTCCGCCACGTAGTAATGAAATCCGTATGATCCAACAACCGTTTATTGATCGTGCAGGAGATACAGAAGTAAATGATGCTGGTCTACCTCCTAATCCCGATACTCCAGTACTTGATGATCCATTTAATGCAGATGCATCAAGTGAGAGGCTCTTCGAACGTGCCAGATCTGAACCACCCAACTGTCATTTAATTACTCAATATCTGATCGCAGTAGCCAAAGAATCGATTCGATTATTGATAGAGGATATTGTATCAGATCTAACCTATTCAACGGTTGATATTGGCGATTTGGCCGTACCTGGAACAGCTGTAGTCGATGTACAAAAACATGCAAGAATTGCCATACAAGATGCAATTACAAGATTGGGAGCTTCAGTCAATGCGGTTGATTTCACAGAATGTTTACATGCAGCAAATGGAACTGTAGATACAAATGTTTCATCTATTATCACTAAAGAATTTGAGAGAATTAATAATAAAAATGGTACAGCGGACCTTATAATACGATATGAAACAGACACAAGAATAGCAGCAAGAACAGAAAGAGCAAGAGCAGCAGATCCAGAAGCGGCAGCAGCAGAAACAGCAGAAGCAGAAGAGGCAGAAGCAAGAGCGGCAGAAAGAGCAGCAAGAGCAGAAGAAAGAGCAAGAGCAGCACCAAGAGCAGCAGCAGAAACAGCAGCAGAAACAGCAGCAAGAGAAGACGCACTACGATATCATATTGGAAAATGCTATCCACAACCACCTCGTGTGCATAACGTTGGCGCTGGTTCACCTGGATTATTAAATCCAGGCTTAAAATCTGCGTTTAGTTTTGTATACGTTCGTCAATTTCATCCAGAAGTCTTCACACTTGCCAATTGTATGGCAATTGGATTGGGATTTGATAAGAAGGTTGGATCTGGAAGGTATAAGATGGAAATTACTGATTTTGAAAACCTACCTAACCAGGATTTTTATGACGACTCTAGAAATTATTCTCTTAGAAATGATTCACCCTACATGGATATAAGTGTTAATAATGAAGATCGGCCATATCCAATTATAGACCCTGAATACAGAGACAATTTACGAAAGAGTACAAGTGTGGCGGTTAAATATACCAAATACATTATACAAGCCTATCCACATCTAGGTACTTCTTCATTAAAAACATTTTTGAATCTATTTAGAAAAGCACCATATTTATCGGTCATACGCGGTGTTAAAATTCATAAAAAAACACTGGGGGCGGCCGCCGAAATGGAGGATACGCGTGCTGCACTGGTGGCTCAAGGCATGCCCGCCCCTGCGGCGGT